>Ga0065721_10003561_pt1 | contig 317333 bp, 308 predicted proteins | sample Mesricmetagenome_FD_59108 | JGI IMG/M metagenome (GOLD analysis project Ga0065721, IMG submission 59108) | Mesophilic microbial community from rice straw/compost enrichment Sample: eDNA_1 v2 (version 2) | ecosystem: Engineered > Solid waste > Grass > Composting > Bioreactor | place: USA...
CTTCAACCTCCTATGGTGGGTGGTTAGATTGAAGCTCTTCGTCAGGTGCTTCTTTCTTCGGTAGTCGCTGGGGATTTTCCTTTTCTAAGAGGATTATATTACACGCCAGAATTTATAAGTTTTTTCTTATAAACATGGCTTAGAATTCTCCGGATTGAAACGCGCTTCGCCAAGGACGGCGATAGCCGTTTCACCTTGATTCAATCATTTGTCAGCAATAAAGGTGGCACAGAGATGCTCCAGAATCATCTCCGGCGTGTAGCCGCGTACTTCCCGTTGGAACAGATAGGATTCGCTGCTTATGCCGTTCAACAGCATATCAGCGCGGAAGACACTGTCAGGACCGGATTGTCCGGATAACGCAAGCATCTCGTCAAATAACTGGACGAGAATCTCATGCAGCTCGTGATAAAGCGGGCCTTTTGTTCGGGAGCTAGGCCGATTGGATGAGGAGGAATCCTCTACACCGCGCAGCAGCTGAGCCTTCTTTTCTCTGAATCGCATAAATAAGCTGAGAATTCCTCTTAATCTGGAGCTTGGCGAGTCGGTCCGGTTGTCCTCGAGGTAGGCGTAAATATCTTCAAACAGAATCACCAGGTTATCCTTCATTAAATCCAGACACAGCTCACTCTTGTTGCGGTACCGGCGGTATAAGGTGCCAGGTCCGATCTGGGCTTCAGCTGCTATCTGATTCATGCTGACCTGTTCCACGCCATGCTGTTCAAATAATTGCAGAGCCGCGTTCAGAATACGCTGACGGTTCTCAGCTGCATCACGGCGTTCGGGCTTTGGCTGGGAAGTTGTCGTTTCTTCATTCATGACCGGTTCACTTCCTTGTAAATGGAGTAGTATAGGTTTGGTTGACAAACGGAGAATTCTCCGTTTAATATCAAGAGGAGAGTTCTCCGCTTAATATTATCATAATCATGAGGAGTGTGTATAACAAATGAGCACGAAACCAAATACGGCATTTTTGATTATGGATTTGCAGAATGGGATTGTATCGCGATTTGCGGAAAACAAGGAGCTTCTGTTGCCTTTTCAGAAAGCTTTAGAGACTGCAAGGGCGAATGACATACCGGTTATTTTTGTCCGGGTTGGTTTTAATGAAGGCTACCCGGAGGTAAGTCCCCGCAATAAATCATTTTCTGTAATCAAACAGCATGGCGGCATGACGATCCATGATGAAGGCACACAAATTCATGAATCAGTGCAGCCGCTTCCCGGCGAGCCTGTTGTGACGAAGTTCCGAATCAGCGCATTTGCCGGCAGTAACCTGGAAGTGATTTTGCGGGCCAAGCAGATTGAGAATCTTGTTCTGTGCGGCATCTCGACAAGCGGAGTAGTATTAACGACATTACGGGAAGCGGCGGACAAGGATTATGGCATTACTGTTCTTAAGGATGCTTGTCTTGATATGGACCCGGAAGTTCACCGCGTTCTGATGGAGAAGGTATTCCCGCGTCAGGCTGAGGTTCAGACGGTTGATGACTGGATCGAAACATTAGCTTAAGCTCCGGCAGGTTTCAGACAGAAGGGGGCTGACAGGGATGCCAATATGGAAAAGAAACCTGTTCGTCTGCTGGTTCGGCGTATTTGTCGCAAGCATCGGAATGAGCCAAATCGCACCGGTATTGCCGCTGTATATCAACCATCTTGGTGTTTCCGATACCCGCATGGTTGAGCAATATTCCGGTTTTGCGTTTGGCATCACCTTTATCCTGTCTGCCGTGTTCTCCCCGATATGGGGAATCGCGGCGGATAAATTCGGACGGAAGCCTATGCTGCTCCGGGCAAGTCTTGGCATGGCGATCGTTATTTTTAGTATGGGTTTTGCGCAAAATGTGTATGAACTGATCGGCCTGCGCTTGCTGCAGGGGGTTATTACCGGGTACGCCTCGGCCTGCACAGCCTTGATTGCTACGCAAACAGAGAAGGCTCATGCCGGCTGGGCACTCGGAACCTTGTCTACAGCCGGGATTGCAGGTTCCTTGCTGGGACCGTCCATCGGCGGCTTTATTGAATTGCATTTTGGCATGAGGAATGTATTCTTCATTACCGGTGTGCTGCTAATGGTTGCTTTTATCACTACGGCCTTGTTTGTGAAAGAGAATTTCAAACGGGTCGACAAGAAAGCTCAAAGCTTCAAGGAAGTATGGGCCAGTATTCCGGAGAAAAATCTTACGATCACCTTGTTTATTACTTATTTTGCCTTAACGCTTGGGATGTACTCCATTGAACCGATTCTGACGGTGTATGTAACCAGTATGACCAGCCAAACGGAGCATGTTGCGCTCCTGGCCGGCATTATTTTCTCGGCCTCCGGCCTCGCCAATATGATTGCGGCTCCACGGCTTGGCAAGCTGTCCGATAGAATCGGCGCACATAAAGTGATGCTTTTTGCCTTAGTTTTTGCAGGCTTGTTATTTATTCCGCAGGCTTTGGTGCATCAGCCTTGGGAGCTTATGGTACTCCGCTTCCTGCTTGGGCTGGCTGCTGGTGGGCTTAATCCGTCAGTTAACATTCTGCTAAAGAAAATTACGCCGGATGCGCTGACAGGCAGAGTATTCGGCTTTTCGATGTCGGCCGGTTACCTTGGCATCTTTATCGGTTCGATCCTTGGCGGCCAACTTGCTGCATGGATAGGTCTAAGAGCCGTCTTTTTCGCAACAGGAGCCATTCTGCTGTTGAACGCGGTGTGGGTCTATACCAAAGCCTATAAGAAGCTTAACCGGATAGCTGCTGTAAGCCGTTAATTTTTTTGCTGAAATGGGTTTACCTCGGATTGTATTTTTGTTATTATAACTGCAATATGAAATGCAATGAAGAGACGAGTAGATAAATCAATTCTTTCCCAGAGAGCTCCGGTATGCTGCAAAGGAGCAAAGAGTTATTTATTGAAGAAAGACTCTGAGCAGCGCATCGGAACCGACAATTCGAGGGGATGGTGTGACAGGAGCTCCTGTTATAGAGCTAGAGTATAAGCGTTGCAAGCGTAATGCCGTACTCGAAGAGGCTGGTATGGTGACATATCTGCGAATTTAGGGTGGTACCACGAGGATTCCAATCTCGTCCCTGAGACTACGGTCTTGGGGGTGGGATTTTTTTATTTCATTGCAAGCAAAAAGAAATATAACGCATACATGTAAGGAACGGCATACAAAATCAGGCTGAGAGGATTTGAAACCTTATGTCACAAAAACTTAAAGTTGGTATTGTTGGTGGAACAGGCATGGTTGGTCAACGCTTTGTTCAATTGCTGGATCAGCATCCTTGGTTTGAAGTAACCGTGATTGCAGCGAGTGCAGGCTCGGCAGGCAAAACGTATGTTGAATCTGTTCAGAACAGATGGAAGCTCGCAACTCCAATCCCTGAAGCGGTTAAAAATATTGTGGTGCAGGATGCTTCGAAAGTCGAAGAGGTTGCCGCGGGCGTTGACTTCGTATTCTGTGCAGTAGATATGCCGAAGAAAGAAATCCAGGCGCTGGAAGAGGCTTATGCCAAAACAGGCACGCCAGTAGTGTCCAACAACTCGGCTCACCGCTGGACACCGGATGTACCGATGGTTATTCCGGAAATTAACCCGGATCATCTCGAAGTTATCGAAGCACAAAGAAAACGTCTTGGAACAACTACTGGTTTTATCGCCGTTAAACCAAATTGCTCGATTCAAAGCTATGTTCCGGCGCTTCATGCTTTGCGTGAATTTAATCCGACAACCGTTGTAGCTTCGACGTACCAAGCTATCTCCGGTGCCGGCAAGAACTTCACCGACTGGCCGGATATGCTGGACAACGTTATTCCTTACATCGGCGGCGAAGAAGAGAAAAGCGAGCAGGAGCCGCTCCGCATCTGGGGCAGCGTGGAAAACGGCGAAGTAGTGAAAGCAAGCTCGCCGCATATTACAACGCAATGTATCCGTGTCCCGGTAACAGATGGACATCTGGCTACTGTATTCGTGAAATTCGAGAACAAACCTTCGAAAGAGGACATTCTTGCACGCTGGTCCGAATTCCAGGGCCGTCCGCAAGAGCTGGGTCTGCCAAGCGCGCCTAAGCAATTCATTACGTACTTCGAAGAAGAGAACAGACCGCAAACAAAGCTGGATCGTGACATTGAAAAAGGCATGGGCGTATCCGTTGGCCGTTTGCGCGAAGACTCGCTGTATGATTTCAAATTTGTAGGCTTGTCGCATAACACCCTTCGCGGTGCAGCCGGCGGCGCCGTATTGATCGCCGAACTGCTCAAAGCGGAAGGCTATATCCAAGCCAAATAATAAACCCAAACCAACCAGCAGGTTTCCCGGATGAACAGGAAGCTTGCTGGTTTTCTCATAAAATGCCAAGCTTAACATGGAGGAGGATTTCTATGAAATGCGCGATATTGGATGATTACCAGAATGTTTCCTTAAGTATGGCAGACTGGTCGGCTCTGAAGGACAGGCTTGAGATTCAAGCATTTAATCATCATTTCGAGGATCAGGCTGAACTGGTCAACGCCATTAAAGATTGCGAGATTGTCGTTATTATGCGTGAAAGGACGCCGTTTCGAAAGGATCTCCTTCAACAACTGCCTAAGCTGAAGCTGCTGGTGACAACCGGCATGCGCAACGCTTCTATCGATCTTGCCGCTGCTGCTGAACAAGGGATAACGGTATGCGGCACCAAAGGAGGAGGCGAGGGCACAACCGAACTGACCTGGGCCCTGATTCTTGGCCTTGCAAGAAAGCTTGTGCTTGAGAATGAAGCCGTCCGCAGCGGCGGGTGGCAAAGCACGATTGGCGTTGATCTTCGCGGCAAACGTCTTGGCTTGCTTGGTCTTGGTCATATCGGGACTAACGTGGCAAGGATCGGACAGGCCTTCGGTATGGAGGTTATGGCGTGGAGCCAGAATCTGACCGCCGAGAAAGCAGAGGCTGCCGGGGTCACGCTGGCTGCATCCAAGGAGGAACTGCTGGAGAGCAGTGATTTTGTCTCCATTCATCTTGTATTGAGTGAGCGTACAAGAGGTTTAATAGGTGCCGCGGAGCTGAATCGGATGCAGCCAACAGCTTATCTCATTAATACTTCCCGCGGGCCGATCATTGACCGTGAAGCTTTACTGGACACTCTTCGCAGCGGCAAGATTGCCGGGGCAGGCATCGATGTGTTCGAGCAAGAGCCGCTGTCTCAGGATGATCCGTTCCGCTCACTTCCGAATGTGCTCGCGACCCCGCATATCGGTTATGTAACGGAAGCGGCCTATCGAGGTTTTTATAAAGGAATTGTTGAGGATATCGAAGCCTATCTGGCCGGTTCTCCGATAAATGTTCTTCGTTAGTACCAATAAAAGCCGCCCTTTCGCTTGGAAGAGGCGGCTTATTGATTCTTATTGTTTTTTCACCGTAATGCTTCCATTGTCGGCTGTAAGCTTAACAAGCGTTTTGCCGTCACCAACAACGGTATTGCCTTTGTATTTGTCGAAAATATTAATTCTTCCGTTATCAACATGGGTATAGAAGGTGACATCCGTTGGCTCTGTTTCCATCTGAATCAGTATTTTTCCATTATTTGTATCAAGCGTAATATTCTGATTTATTTCTTTGGTTTGTACCGTGATGGAGCCATTGTTTGTCCTTCCGTCCAGCACGCCTGTGACATGATCCAGCATGATCTTCCCGTTATCGGCTTTGACCTTTACAGCTTGCGAAGCGGTATCGCTGAATTCAATTCGTCCGTTGTTGGTTGAGGCTTGAATCGAAGTGACGTTGAGCTGCTTCGCCTTGAGATAGCCATTATTATTTTTGATCTTTAGTTCATTGTATTGTTTCTCGGGCAAATAAACTTTCAAGGTTAACGAGTCCTCACGCAAGTTGAAGTTAAACCATTTGCGTTGATTTTTATTCATAGTAATCATCAAAGTGGAATCTTCTGCTTTGACGCTTAATTGCGGCTTCACATTGGACAGCACTTTTCCGTCTAACTGAATATTGACATCCTGATCGGTTGATGGAAGAAGTTCTATACGGGTATTATCAGAGCGGATATCAATAGCAGCTACTTGCGAGCCGGCCACCGTTTGTTGTTCAGAAATTTCTTTCATTTCATTGCCATAGCGATAAGTAATCAAGCTCCCTACCAAACCAATTATAAGAAGGACTGCCGCAACAGCCAATATTTTTTTGTTAGTTGTCATGCTTGATCCCTCCTTTGACAAGAGCAACATTATATTTCAAATAACCGATCAATGCTTTTTTCGCAAGTTTGGTTACATAGAGCATACCCATACCGACCAGAATGCCTAATCCGCATATGCCTATAGAGAAGAATAGATCGAATAGGATGAAGGTGCCGGGGTGAAACACTGCATCAACCATAACGAGAAGCGGAGAGGCAACGAATGCCAAGGATACAGCCCAGACGGCGAATATTACTCCGGCTATACCAACAGCTGGACCTAGCACAACGACCAGATTGAAAAAGCTTAGCCCGATTACGGCCCAAATCCCCCGAACGATACTCCCTGCACTTGAACTGGCGGAAGCCTGCTTCACATGATAGCCCGCAAGAAGCTCTTTAGCGATCTGAGCAGGAGAGCCCAAAGCAGCCGCAATCTCTTCTTCCGATTTTCCTTCCTCTTGCCCAAATATAAAATGCTCTTCATAATCATGCAAAATATCCGCACGCTCTGCCGCGGGGATCATCCTTAATTCAGCTTCTAATTGCTGCAAAAACTTATTTTTCGTCATGGTTCACACCTTCCTTAATCAATTGATTTACGCCACTTGCAAACTCATTCCATTCCGATATGAGCTCATAGAGATAAGTTCTTCCTTTGTCTGTAAGTCTGTAATACTTTCGTGACGGTCCTTCAGTCGATTCCTGCAAATAGGTGGTGAAAAATTCTTCATTCGTCAATCGGCGGAGAATAGGGTAGATAGAGCCTTCGGAAATTTCGATCTGGCTGGATATTCCAGTATTATTTATTGCAAGGTACTGAACAAAAAATAGCATATAGCTGTTGTTTCCGTATTCATGAATAATTTTTCATCAATTGGAAGAAAATTAGAAAACCTTCTAAATCGGATACTAAGGAGACAATGAATATGGCGAATGAAAAACCGAATCAGCCTCAGGACGAATCGCGCAGAAGGTTTCTTAAGTATTCAGGCACGGCTCTTGGCGGGGTAGTGCTAGGCGGGGTTATCGGTGGACTTGTAGGCTCCAATCTTAACAAAACAGAGAAGGAAGTCACTCCCGAGCCCGGCAAGTCGGGGACTGCTCCAGAGAACAAAGATTATAACCAGGCATTAATGTTCTTCAATCAGGATCAGTTCCTGACAGCTGAAGCTGCTTCAGAACGACTGTTTCCCAAAGACGATCTTGGACCAGGCGCCAAAGAGCTGGGGGTGGCTTTTTTTATCGACCATCAGATGGCCAGCGCATTCGGCACAAATTCCCGCGACTATATGCAGCCGCCTTATTACCAAGCGGAGGCCACGCAGGGCTATCAACTGGTTTTCAAGCGCAGAGAGCTTATCGCTCTTGGTCTGGATGCCATGAACCAGTACAGCAATACGAAGTACCAGAAGACATTTGTTGAGATCGCGCCGGAAGAGCAGGATGCGGTATTGACCGCTTTTGAAACGGATAAGACGGAGATTAAGGATGTTCCTGCTTCCAACTTCTTCGCTATGTTTCTCAATCTGACGCTGGAGGGCGCGTATGCTGACCCGTTGTACGGCGGCAATCGGAATATGGCGGGCTGGAAGATGAGGAATTTCCCGGGCAACCAGATGAGTTACACCGAGTATATCGAGAAAGAAGAGTTTGTGAAACTTGAACCGTTAAGCTTGCATGATCATCTGGAGCTTGGGTAGATAAGGGGTGAAGCACAATGGCGACTAAACTTCCAAAGGTGCCGGTAGTTATTGTTGGAATGGGCTGGGTCGGCGGTATTATCGCTGCTGAACTGACCAAGGCAGGTATTTCCGTTGTTGGATTGGAACGGGGCAAAAGCCGTGATACGCAGGACTATTATCATGTTCATGACGAGCTTCGTTATGCCTCCAGATACGAGCTGATGCAGGATTTGTCCAAGGAAACGGTATCGTTCCGGAACACAATGAAAATGAGAGCTTTGCCGATGCGCACCTATGGATCATTTTTGCTTGGCGATGGCTTAGGCGGGGCAGGGGTTCATTGGAACGGACAATATTACCGGTTCCTGCCTTATGATTTCGAGATTTACAGCAAGACCGTTGAGCGTTACGGCAAGAAGAAAATACCCGAGAATATGACCATTCGCGATTGGGGTATTACGTATGAGCAGCTCGAGCCGTATTTTGTGAAATATGAGCAGATGGCAGGCATCTCCGGCGAGAAAGAGGTACCTTCTAATATCGGTCAGATGTCTACTCCATTCGCCACAGCTCCGATGAAGAAGTCCCCGGGGATGAAGCTGTTTGAAGAGGCGGCCAAGAAGCTTGGTTATCACCCGTATATTATTCCTTCGGCAAACCTGACAGAGGTGTACAAAAATCCGGACGGAATCGAGAGAGCGCCTTGCCAATATTGCGGATATTGCGAACGGTTCGGCTGTGAATACGGGGCGAAGGCTGACCCGGTTGTTACCGTGCTTCCGGTTGCCAAGCAGACAGGCAAGCTGGATCTCCGCATGCATTCCAATGTGACCCAAATCATTCATGACGGCAAAAAAGCGACCGGCGTGACTTATGTACATACACCTACCGGCGAAGAATACACACAGCCGGCTGATGTGGTCATCCTGGCCGGGTATCTGTTCACCAACGTAAGACTGCTTCTGCTCTCCAAGCTTGGCAAGCCTTATAATCCGGAGACAGATACAGGAGCAGTAGGCCGTAACTACGCGTATCAGGTGAATGGGGCAAGCACCAGCGCCTTTTACGAAGACCGCGAATTTAACCTGGCTATGGGAGCAGGGGCGCTTGGCAGCAGCATTGATGATTTCAACGGCGATAACTTTGACCATAGCGATCTCAAGTTCCTGCATGGAGCGAACATCCGCTTCACGCAGACGGGGCTTCGGCCGATTCAATATCAGCCTGTTCCAGCCGGTACGCCGAAGTGGGGCGCCGAGTTCAAGAAGGCAACGATACACAACTCGAACCGGGTATTATCGGTAACCGGACAAGGCGCAAGCATGCCGAACCGTTATCATTATCTGGATCTTGATCCGGAATATAAGGATGCGTTCGGACAGCCGCTGATCCGAATGACCTTTGATTTCGAGGAACAGGATCGTGAGCTCGTCAAGTTTATTGCCCAGAAGACTAAGGATATTGCCGATCAGATGGGCGCAACCAAAACAGAGATTCATGATTCGATCAAGCAGTATAACATTGTCCCTTATCAGTCTACCCATAACACAGGCGGTACGATTATGGGATCTGATCCCAAGACCTCTGTCGTCAACAACTATCTGCAAATGTGGGATGCGGAAAATGTATTCATCTGCGGAGCATCGAACTTCCCGCATAACAGCGGATACAATCCGACGGCAACAGTTGGCGCACTGGCTTACCGGACGGCTGAAGGCATTCAGAAATATTTGGACAAAGGCGGTTCACTCGTGTGAGCAAACAGACCGATACGATCGACAGCGATCTGATCAGTCATTTGTCCGAGCTCCGCAAGCGCCTGATTTATGTGGCAGGCTGGTTTATCGCCTCCTTGTTCGCGGGGCTGTACACGGCGTCAAGGATACTGACTTTTGTCAAAGGGCATCTAGGTTCTATTGAAGTGGAATGGAGCGTGTTTGCGCTGTCGGACGGTATTGCCGTATATATGAAATGCGCGCTGCTGGTCGGGATTATTCTTACGCTGCCGTTCCTGATGTATCACCTATGGGCATTCGCAAGACCGGGCATGACGGAGGCCGAGGCCAAAAGTACCCTGGTGTACGTTCCAACCTCATCTGTGCTGTTTGTATGCGGTGTGCTGTTTGGGTACACGGTGGCTTTGCCGATGATGATCCGGTTCATGATCAAGCTGAATCAGTCAATGGGAGCTCATGAAGTATACGGCATCCAGCATTATATGTCATTTCTCATCAGCTTCCTGCTGCCAATGGGGGTTGCCTTTGAAATGCCGCTGGTTATGACCTTTCTAACCCGAATCGGGCTGCTGACTCCAGACAAGATGAAGCAGGTTCGAAAATTTGCGTATGTAGGTCTGGCAGTTGTGGGAACACTTATCTCACCTCCGGATTTTGTATCCCATTTGTCTGTGACCGTTCCACTGATCATACTCTTCGAGATCAGCGCTTTTATCTCGACGCGTTACTATAGACGGAAACTTGCTGTACAAACGACTTGATTGTGGAGGGAAAATTATGTTTAACAATGTAGGGGTATCCGGGCTGATTATTATATTAGCCATCGCTTTAATCGTATTTGGACCGGCCAAGCTGCCGCAGCTTGGAAGAGCTTTTGGCGATACGCTGCGTGAATTCCGTAATTCCACCAAAGGGATTGCCGATGACGAGCCTGAAGCCAAATCAAACATCATTGAACTGGATCAGTCGAAAAATTAACAACAAAAGGAGACTGCTGCTATGAAGATCCGAAAGCTGCTTATGATCGCTGCGCTCGCCGTTACCGTAATGGGAACTGCCGCAGGCTGCGGTTCAAGCTCAGACAAGAACAATAATGCCAACACAGGGGCAAGCAATAACGCGGGTACGGGCAACAATGCGGGGGCAAACACAGGGACAAATGCAGGCAACAATGCCTCAGGCGGGGGCGGAGAAAAGGCGATTACGATCAAAGCGTCCAACTTCGAATTTGATCAGCCGGAGATCCGCGTCAAGCAAGGCGATAAAGTGAAAATCACGCTGAATAACGCGGAAGGCTTCCATGGCTTCGCGATTCCGGACTTTAATGTGGACATTAAGGAAAATAACGGGACTGCCGAATTTACGGCCGACAAAGCCGGCGAGCATGAGTTCCAATGCTCCGTCGTGTGCGGAGCCGGACATAGCAAAATGGTGGGCAAGCTGATTGTGGAATAAGGAGCCTGGCAAAAAGCCGCGAAATTCGCGGCTTTTTGTTTTGTATCAGGAATGGTAAGATTGTCTGTACTGTATTTATTCGATACTTGGGAAAAGAGGAAGGACAGATGAGTAATAATCATATAACGCAAGTTTACTGGGATACCTTGGTTCATCCCGTGTTACATAACCGGCCTATATATATCGTAACAACCGACAGCGGTTTGATCCAAGTCACATTGCCTCATGAATCCACTTTGGAAAATGTACAGGCATGGGTGATGAAAAAAATTCCGAATGCCATTCTGATGCAAGAACCAGCCAAGGTGGCTCCTTATAAACTTCAGCTGCAGGAATACCTGGACGGCAAACGGAAGGAATTTATGTTTGCCTTGGATTTTCGCGGGACTCCGTTTCAGAATTCGGTCTGGCAGGCTTTGTTTAACATCCCGTACGGAGAGATGAGAAGCTATGCAGATATTGCTGAAAGTATCGGCAACCCTAAGGCTGTACGGGCGGTTGGAACGGCAAACGGTATGAATCCGATTCCTATTGTAGTCCCGTGTCATAGGGTGATTGGCAAGAATAATACGCTCACCGGCTTTAGAGGCGGCTTGCAAATGAAAGAAGAGCTGCTCCATCTGGAAGGCGTACAGGCTTTTAAGAACAAGGGACATGAGAAATACCGCTTCTGAGGAAGATGATAAGGAGACGGGCCCTGTTGAGCTGTCCTTCTACCGGAGATCGATGATGGATATTGTTAACGCAACAACGAAACATTTGACACTTGAACAAATGGTTGAACCGCAGCCAAGCAAGGAATTTATCGATCTCCCCGAAGCGGCCGATTGGTATAAGCGCTGGTATGAACGTTTACTAACTTCTCCATGGTTCCTGATTGTAAGAGCGCGGAAATAACAATCTGCTTTAAAGTTAATATAGACCTAACACAGTTCAAATACATGGTTAATATAGTTCCTTTATGATAGAAAAAAACATAAAGGAGCCAATAAACCAATGTCGACAATCAAAGTGCAAAAAACCGAACCCGCAAGAATGCCGGAATACCGGATCAGCGAAAGCGAATCGATGCAATATAAGCTGCTATATCAGATTCGTATGGGCAATATGAGCACAAACGAGCTGGATAAACTTCAATTCCTGTGCAAACAAGAGCTTCACCAGCTTCGTTCCGAACTTGATGTGATGCTGCAGGAGCTGCGTGATATGAACAATCAAATGCAAGGCAAGAACGCCGACACGATAGAAAAAGATAAGGAAAGCATCGCTGCTTAAGAGGCAATGATGCTTTTTTTTTGCCGTTTTCTACACTGTTCTATGGTTTGCCTCCCTAAATCCAACCGGTTAGGACATATGTCCTTTTCGGAATTTCATGCTCATCGTTAAATAGAGAGAGCATAATGAACGGGGAGGAAGTCGGGAGATGAGAGGCATAATCTATGCCATATTGGGCGGAGTATTTCTTACCTTGCAAAGTACAGCGAATGCCGCAATTGGCGAGCATCTCGGGAGCTGGCAGGCAGCCGTGCTTACGCAGGGTACGGGTTTTGCTGCGGCAATGCTAATCGTATGGCTGACCGGGGATCGGTCATGGAAAAAGCTGAAGCAAGTGAAGCTGCCGTTTCGCTTAGGCGGAGCGCTTGCAGCCTTTATTATTTTCAGCAATATTGCCGCATTCCACCACAATGGCGCTGCCGTGACCGTCTCGGCTATATTAATTGCCCAGATCCTTGCCACCTTAGGGATGGAGAAAGCCGGTTGGTTCGGGAATGCTTCGTTACGGCTCAGAGCACCGCAATGGATCGGAATTGCGCTTATGATAACCGGAATCTTATGTTTATCCTTCTGAGCGGATAAAATATCCAATAGGAAGGGGATGCTGCCATGAAGGAAATATTGGACTCCAATCGGATTCATGAATATCTCTCCCAATATGCGTTAGACGATGTTTTCCCTAGCTCGCTTCGGAAGCATTTGACCTTGTACCGATTTGAACCGGAAGAAGCGCTTTGTACGGAAGGCGAGGTACCGGAATATATCTTTTTTCTGATGAGCGGAAAAGTCAAAGTATATACCACATCGGCAGAAGGCAATACGCTGCTTATTAATTTTACATCTCCGCTTGGTGTGATTGGGGAGATTGAGTGTCTGAATGAATTGGAAAACCTGAATACGGTATCGGCGGTAACGCCTGTAGAGGCGGTAGGCTTTCATAAACGCTGGTTACGTTTGTATAGAGAGGAGCTGCCGTTCCTCCAATTTATGCTGCATCTGGTGACGGAGAAGTTTTATAACAAATCGGTATCGCTTAGCTTTAATCTCTTGTATCCGGTTGAAGTCCGGCTTGCAAGCTATCTGCTGTCCGTCACATCACTTGATGACGCGAAGGTCAGCACGGCGAATTTGAAGGATATGGCGAATCTGATCGGCACCAGCTATCGGCATTTGAACCGGGTTATTCTGCATTTCTGCAATATGAAATTAATTGAACGAAGCCGAGGCGCTCTGGCGGTGATAGACCGCAAGGGACTGGAGGCTGCTGCCGGAAGGAATATATACGAGAACGGAGATCGGAGGGAGTATAGATGATAACGGGCATTCTAATGGCCCTAATGGCAGGGACGCTCGTCAGCATACAAACCTTGTTCAACAACAAAGTAAATACCGTTATTCACTCGCATTCCACAACGGCGCTTGTGCTTGGGATGGGGTTTATCGCCTCGCTTTGTATGGGCTTCTTGTTTGATGGGGCGGATTTTCTGAGCTGGCAGGCAATGCCTGTCTGGTTCTGGTTCAGCGGCTTGCTTGGGATAGGTGTTGTCACCTGTGTGGTTAAGGGAGTGCGGCTTCTTGGCCCAAGCTATGCGACCACGATCGTGATGGCCTCTCAGCTGCTATGTGCATTGTGGTGGGACTCGGCCGGTTGGTTCGGGCTGGAGCAAGTGCCATTCACCGTCCAGAAAGCGATTGGAATATCCGCGCTTATCGCGGGCCTTCTCTTGTTCAAGTCTAAGCCTAAGGTGAAAATAAAGCGGGCAGGGCTGCAGCAGGAATTGTCGTAAGTCGTCGTAATTGGCGGCTTATTTTCATGCTAAAATAGTAGGATAGTTTAACGTAAGAGAGGGAATGACATGCAGCAAGAGAACGTACATCTTAGAATGGACAGCAATGAGGAGAGCTTCCTTCAAGGGGTAAAAGATTGCGTACCGACATTATTAGGCTATTTAAGCATCGGCTTTGCAGCAGGGGTTGTTGGACACACCTCGGGACTAAGCGTGCTCGAGGTTACGCTCATGTCTGTTCTTATTTACGCAGGCTCCGCACAATTTATTATTGCCGGCATGGTGGCGGCGCAAGGCTCGATAGCGGCTATTATTTTTACCGTGTTTATCGTTAATCTCCGGCATCTCCTGCTAAGTGCGGCCTTATCGCCTTATTTCCGTCATTTGACTGCTTTCAAGACGGTAATCATTGGTTCGTTGCTTACGGATGAGACATTTGGCGTAGCCATTAACAAGACAAGCAATACGAGAGCGCTTAGCGGGTCATGGATGAACGGTCTTAACGTCACGGCCTATCTTAACTGGATTCTTGCGACGATGGCGGGAGCTTTCCTGGGACAATGGATTACGAATCCCGAGAAGTTCGGGCTGGATTTTGCCCTGTCTGCGATGTTTATCGGGCTGCTGGTTCTGCAACTGATCGGGCGCAAGAAGCTGGCGAGAGATTTGATAGTCATTCTGTGTGCTGTTCTGATCGTGGTCGGATTCAGTACGGTAACTTCGGGAAGTGTGGCGATCATTATCGCAACCGTCAGCGCAGCAACCATAGGAGTGTTGATTGAACGATGGAAATAAGATGGGATATTCTCGCCATTATTATTGGCGCTTCCGTAGCTACCTTTCTTCCGCGAGTGCTGCCGCTTGTTGTGCTCAGCCGTCTTCAAATTCCGGATTTGGCGATGCGCTGGCTAAGCTATATACCAGTCGCTGTTATGGCTGCTTTGCTTGGCAATGAACTGCTGATGACAGACGGGAAGCTGACTTCCTTGCGGGACAATATTGAATTATTCGCGGCGCTGCCAACCTTTCTGGCGGCTATTTTTACGCGCAGCTTATTAGGAACCATTGTTGTTGGCGTTGTATCCGTAATGCTGTTAAGGCTGTTCTTCTAAAGAGAAATCTGTTCCAACACCTATCCCTTATGTTAAAATATGGAAACTAATACATGGACGCATAACAGGGAGGAGAACTGTGCTATGGTCATCATTATCATTATTTTCATGGTTATTGTAATAATGGGAATCATCAGCGTGGAACATAAGCTTAGACAGCAATTAAATAATGACGAACGGATTATCGCAAGACTGGACATTCTGATTAATGACTTAAAGGCGCAGCGGAAAGAAAATTCATAATAGGCCAAACGTACAGAAAACCGGTCTCATCTGCGAACTATTATCCAAGACAAAAGTAACAGGCTGTTGCTTTAAAGCTTGGAGGAAGTTGTATGAGGTCAGCTATTCATCATCAGAAAACGAAAAAAAGAGGGATTTGGAAAAAGCTCGCAATTGGCATGGTGCTTGCGGGCATATTGCTTGCCGCTGCAAGTATTCTAATCTTCAACCTGCTGGTTGCAAGGCAAGATGTTTCTTTGCTGGAGAAGCCGCTGCCGGCAGCTACTATTTTTTATGATCAGAATAAGGAAGAAGTATTGCGCATCTCGCCTAAAAGGGCCGAAGCAGTCAGCTTTGACAGCTTGCCTGAGAATCTGATCGAAGCGGTTGTTGCGGTAGAGGACAAACGGTTTTTCGAGCATAGCGGGACGGATCTTCGGGGAATTGGACGAGCCTTGATGACCAACTTGACGAGCGGGGGAACGGTGCAGGGAGCAAGTACCATTACGCAGCAGCTGGCGAAAAATGTATTCCTCAGCCAGGAACGGACCTGGACAAGGAAATGGAAGGAGCTTCTGCTGGCTGAGAAAATCGAGGAGAACTACGATAAACAGCAGATTATCACTTATTATTTGAACCAAATTTATTTTGGCGAAGGAGCATGGGGGATTAAGAAAGCATCCGAGGTGTATTTCGGAGTTCAGGTGGATGAGCTGACTCTTACAGAGTCTGCGCTGGTCGCCGGCATTATCAAGGCGCCTTCGGCACTCTCGCCTTACAGCCATCCGGAAGAGGCGAAAGCCCGCAGGAATGTGGTGCTGAAGCTTATGAGGGACCAGGGCAGAATTGATGAGACGACCTATGCCGCTTCGATTAAGGAGCCGCTGCATATTCGGGATTCGAAGCCAGGCAGCAGCGATGCGATTAAATATCCTTATTTCATTGATCAAGTAATCCGCGAGGCAGGTCAGAAGTACGGACTAACGGAAAATGAAGTATTGCATGGCGGTCTTCGGATTTATACGACTCTTGACAGCAAGATGCAGGAAGCTGCCGAGCAGGTCTACTTGCAGGACAGTTTGTTTCCGGCAAGCAGCTCCGACCAGCTGATCCAAAGCGGGGCCGTGCTGGTTGATCCGCGGGATGGCGGAATCCGGGCCCTTATTGGCGGCCGCGGCCAGCAGCCCTTCCGCGGGTTTAACCGGGCGGTGCAGCTGAAGCGCCAGCCTGGCTCAACGATGAAGCCGATCTCGGTGTACACCCCCGCGTTAGAACGGGGTTATACGCCGGAGGATACTATAATGGATGAACCGATTAATTTTGGAGGCTACCAGCCTAAGAATGCCGGTGGCAGCTACCATGGCGAAGTATCGATCTATGAATCGATTATTCATTCGTATAATGTGCCGGCGGTATCGCTTCTGAATGAGATGGGGATTGATGCCGGTATAGAAGCGGCGAGCCGGTTCGGAATCAAGCTTACCGACGCGGATCGGACGCTTGGGCTTGCTCTTGGCGGCCTTCAGGAAGGGGTATCACCGCTTGAAATGGCGGAGGCCTTTGGTGTATTTGCGAATGACGGGACGCGGATACCTGCGCATTCCATCACGTTTATTGAATCTGCTGAAGAGGAAATGGTGGCAGAAGCCGACATGAATAATGGCGTAAAAGTAACCGAACCGGCGATTGCCCGGACGATGACCGCCATGCTTGAAGGAGTTGTGAAGGACGGGACAGGTGTCACCGCTTCACTTGGCGATCGACCGGTTGCCGGCAAGACAGGTACGACGGAAATGCCGGGGACAAACGGTCAAGGCATGAAGGATAATTGGTTTGTTGGTTATACTCCGCAGCTTGTTGGAGCGGTGTGGCTTGGATATGATCATACGGATGGGAGTCATTATTTGACGACGACCTCCAAGGCTGCCGCAGCCGTATTCCAGAAGCTGATGAGCGAGGCTCTTGCCGAGGAGCCTATACTCGGATTTCCCAAGATGCCGGGTATGCCGGCAAAACCGAAAAAACAGGATGAACCGAAAAAAGAAGAAGTCAAAAAAGAGCAGCCGGAAAAACCAGGCAAAAAGCCCAAACATGAACGTCCGGGACGGGATAGGCCCAATAAAGAAGATAAGAAAACGAACAAGGCAGACGAACATAGAGGGAAGGACAGAAGGAAAGGAAGGGAGGCGAATGATTGAAATTGGTTGAAATAAAAAAACGGGTATGTTAAGATACGTGTAATTTAAGGATTGGGGATGAAGAAGATATGTAGAAATTTCTTGCGATGATAAAAATCAATAAAACAAACCATAGGCTTCAACGATAACGGTTGTTTTATTTTTTTATGCGCGAGAAAGTTACTACATCTTTTTCACTCAATGAATAGCCCTTTTCCAACCCTGCATTTCGCTTGCCGGGATGGATTTGCTGTATTTATTTGAGCTGTGAGAAAGGTAACTTTCTTGCAGCTCTTTTTGATCTACAGGGGGAATTCCTATGTCATTGATTAATGTATCAAACCTTACGTTTGGCCATGACGGCAGCTACGATAATATATTTGAAAATGTAAGCTTCCAGATCGACACGGATTGGAAGCTTGGTTTTACCGGCCGCAACGGCAGAGGAAAGACCACCTTTATGAACTTGCTGCTTGGCAAATACGAATACAGCGGGCATATTTCGGCAAGCGTAAGCTTTGAATATTTCCCGTTCCATGTGCAGCATCCGGAATATCTGACGACCGATGTGGTTGAGGAAATTTATCCGGATTATCAGCAATGGGAGTTAATGCGCGAATTGACGCTGCTCCAAGTATCGGATGATGTCCTGTACCGACCGTTTAATACTTTATCTAACGGGGAGCAGACCAAAATATTGCTGGCTGCGTTATTCTTGAAGGAGAACAGCTTCCTGCTGATTGATGAACCAACCAACCATCTGGATATGAACGCAAGAAGGCTGGTCAGCCAGTATTTGAACAGTAAGAGCGGCTTTATACTGGTCTCCCATGACCGAACGTTCCTGGATCATTGCGTTGACCATATTCTCTCCATCAATCGGACGAATATAGAGATCCAGAAAGGCAATTTCTCCGACTGGTGGGAGAACAAAGAGCGTCAAGACAACAATGAGCTCGCGGAGAATGATAAGCTTAGAAAAGATATTAAGCGGCTGTCCGATGCAGCCAAACGTACGAATAATTGGTCACATGAAGTAGAGAAGTCCAAAAACGGCACTAGAAATTCCGGCTCCAAGCTGGATAAAGGATATGTTGGACATAAAGCTGCGAAAATGATGAAACGCTCGAAATCGATTGAGCAGAGGCAGAATACCGCTATTGACGAGAAATCCAAGCTGCTCAAAAACATCGAGAGCTCTGACAGCCTGAAGATCTCGCAGCTTGCGTATCACAAGCCTCAGCTTGTGGAGCTGGAGCATGTCTCGATTTATTACGGCGAGAAGGAAGTATGCTCGGACATCAGCTTTGTGATTGAACAAGGGGAACGTATTGCGCTTTCCGGCAAGAACGGCTCCGGCAAATCAAGTCTTATCAAGCTTATCTGCGGAGAGGATCTGACATATACCGGTACTTTCCGCAAAGGGAGCCAGCTGAAAATTTCTTATGTTTCTCAAGATACATCGCATCTTCAAGGGAATCTGACGGACTATGCAAGAGATCAGGGCATTGATGAAAGTCTGTTCAAAGCGATCTTGCGCAAGCTGGATTTCTCCCGGATACAGTTCGAGAAGGATATTTCTGCCTTTAGCGGAGGTCAGAAGAAAAAGGTGCTGATCGCAAAAAGTCTTTGCGAGAAGTCTCATTTGCATATTTGGGATGAGCCGCTTAACTTTATTGATGTGATCTCCCGTATGCAGATCGAAGATTTGCTGCTGGAGCATTCGCCAACCATTTTGTTCGTGGAGCATGACCGCGCCTTTTGTGAAAATATTGCAACCAAAATAGTTGAGCTTTGATGCTCACCAGCACAAAGGAAAAGGCCGCCCTTCGGTATAGAAGGGCGGCCTTTATGCGATATCTATGACAAGAGCCCTGCATGAAAGCAGGGCTCAACAAATGATTGCGCAACAAAAAGAAACATGATATAGTAAAAAGATCTCTGCAGACCATTTTGTATAAGGCAAAGTTAGAACATCTTATCTATACTTATATAATACCATGCGATGCAGCGAGTTGTCAAATGTCAATTTATTTTTGGATTTTTAAAAATATAAGCCAGAACGAAGCTTGTTCGAAAAGGAGAGGGTTATAGCAATGATGGAAAAAGAATGGGAACAGGAGCAAATCCGATTAAACGAAGTGACGGGGAAGCTGAAGGAGCGTATAGCCGAGCTTCAGCCTGAAGTGGATCAGCTGTATGGNCAGGCTTCGGATATGCGCAAGCATTTCTGGGAGGAAGTAACCGTCAATACNAGCACGGAAGAAGATTTTGAGGAATCTTACTTCAGTATCAAGCAGCANGCCGCGCTGTTGTCCGAAAGAGAGCGAAGCCATCAGAANCGGCTGCAGCAATGGAAGANCGTGAACCGGCTGCTGCAATCTCCTTATTTCGGACGTATTGATTTTACGGAGGAAGGAATGGGCCGCTCCGAACAAGTCTATATTGGAGTATCGTCTTTCCTTGCGTCCGACGGGATGGACTTCCTGATCTATGACTGGCGCACGCCGATTGCCAGCCTCTATTATGACCATTCTCCCGGTCCCGCTTCTTATGCAACGCCGGGCGGACAAATCGCTGGAACGATGGATCTTAAACGGCAATATCAGATTAAAGGCAGCGAGCTGATCAATTTCTTTGATGCCAGCGTGACGATTGGCGATACTTTGCTGCAGCAGGTTCTTGGTCAAGGCGCTAATAATCAGATGAAGAGCATAGTAGCCACCATTCAGAAGGAACAAAACGCGATTATTCGTAATGATTCAAGCCGAATGCTCATTGTACAAGGTGCAGCCGGGAGCGGCAAAACATCTGCGGCTTTGCAGCGGGCAGCTTATTTGCTCTACAAGCATCGCGATCGGCTGAAGGCGGATCAGATCGTTCTTTTCTCCCCTAATCCGATGTTTAACAGTTATGTATCTACTGTGCTTCCTGAGCTTGGCGAGGAAAATATGCAGCAGACGACCTTCCAGGAGTATCTCGGATATTGGCTTGGGGGAGAGATACAGCTGGAAGATCCATTTGATCAGATCGAATATGTCCTGACAGAACAGGAGTCCAGAGGTTATGAAGCAAGAATCGAAGGTATCCGCTACAAAGCGTCGGAAGCTTTTCTCCATGCCCTTCAGCGTTATGCACAATGGCTGGGCAGGGAAGGGATACGCTTTAAGAGCATCCGCTTTCAGGGACGTGATCTGATTACAGCTGAGCAGCTGACAGATAAATTTTACAGCTATGACGCCTCCGTCCGTCTGTCTAACCGGATTATCCTGCTGCAGGAATGGCTGTTGAAGGAATTGAAGAGGCTTGCGCGCAAGGAGCAGGAGGCAGACTGGGTTAGCGACGAGCTGGATTACCTCGATAATGATCAATATGCGGCGGCCTACAGCGAGCTTCTTAAGACGGTCCAGCGCGATGAGGAAATGTTCGAAATTTCCGAGCGGTATGCCATGGTGCAAGACCGGCTCCGCCAGTTTGAGAACCAGGGAGAGGACAATGTCTTCGACTTTACAGACCAGCAGGAGGTTATGCTCCGCCAAATGATTGTGAAGGAGCATTTCAAGCCTTTGCGCAGGATGGTGAAACGGCTGAAGTTCGTGGATATAAACGGACTGTATAACCAGCTGTTTAATGATGAAGAATTGACCTATCGCATGATGACAGATAGTGCGGAAATGCCGTCTTTTTGGCCGGAGATTTGCAGGCAAACAAGAGAAAAGCTTAGCAGCGAAGAGCTGTTCTATGAGGATGCGACGCCTTATCTGTTCTTGAAGGAGCTGATCGAGGGAGCAAGGATGAATACAATCGTCCGGCATATCTTCGTAGATGAAGGACAGGATTATTCGCCATTCCAATATGCGTTTCTGAAGAGACTGTTCCCTAATGCCCGTATGACGGTGCTGGGTGACTTCGGGCAGGCGATTTTTACGCAATCCACAAATCTGCAAGGAGGAGATACGCCGCTCGTCCGGTTGTATGGGGAATCAGAAACGGCATTAATCGCTCTGCTGCGAAGCTACCGTTCAACGAAGGAAAATGTGGAATTCACAAGAAGCCTGCTGCCAGGCGGCGAGGAGATTCAGCCGTTTGATCGGAGCGGCAGGAAGCCGATCATTACGATTGCCCGGAATCGTGCCTCGATTGTCCGCCGTATGGTTGATGATCTGAAGGCCATGACAGCAGAAGGCTGCGGCTCCATCGCCGTTATTACGAAGACTGCAGCCGAAAGCAAGGAAGCTTATGAGGCGTTGACAGCCCTTGGAGTGGAGGGGATTCGTCTCATTACAAAAGACACCCTTACCTTCGAGTCCGGCACCATGGTCATCCCGGCTTATCTGGCTAAGGGCGTGGAGTTTGATGCCGTATTGATCTACGATGCTTCATCTGACGCTTATAACCGTGAAAGCGAGCGGAAGCTGTTCTATACGGCTTGTACTCGTGCGATGCATCTGCTCAATCTGTACATCAGCGGGGAATGGTCGCCTTATCTGCGCGTCTTGAACAAGGAGCTGTACGAGACTCATGAGTTGGAATAAGCACTCGCCAATTCCGCAAAGTACTGAATCGTACTGTCTCTGAAGGAGGCAGCGGCATGGGTCAAATATCTCCCTTTGGGCCAGTGAAGAGAGATGGAACGTTCGCAATAGCCTTCCTGCAGAGGAATCGTAACGACATCCGATCCGGTCGAGCCTCCCCAAGTGATCGCCGGCAGGAAAGCAACTCCCTGGCCCGCCCGAATAAGCCCCCGGACGGTGGCAGGATCATCGCTTTCGAACTGAATATGGGGAGTGAAGCCGGCAAGGCGACAGAAGGCATCTGTTGTTTCGCGAAGCGATTTGCCGGGAGGAAGGCTGATGAATCTTTCCTCCTTCAGCTCCTCCAGGCTGATCCGGTCCCGCTTCGCAAAGCGATGCTCGGAGGGGAGAGCGACAACAATCGCTTCGCGCAGCAAAGCTACCGAGTTGCAGTCAGGCGGCGGAGCGGCTCCATCCGACAGGCATAAATCAAACTCAAAGGCATGATCGCCCGGCAGCGCATGCTGAAGTAGATGAAATTGTGTATCCGGCTTTGCTTTGCGGTATTCCGCCAGCAGACCGGGAAGCAGGTGGGAGGAGACCCGGACATCGAGCGTAATAAATTCGGAAGGGACTTCTACGAGATCCTGCAGCTCCCGCTTACCGTCCTCCAGTGCCTGCAGGGCAATATCGACCTTGCTTAGAAAATGCTTGCCATGCTCATTCAGCCGGATTGTTTTATTCGTCCGCTCGAACAGCTTGACTCCTAATTCGGATTCGAGTGAAGCGATCATTTTACTAAGGGCAGGCTGAGAGATATGCAGACGTTGTGCAGCCTGCGTCATATGCTGCATACGCGCTGCTGTCTGGAAATATTTCAATTGCAGGAGCTCCATCTTAATCACCTTGACTTTCTGGTTGGTCATAACCCGTTGATTATAGTTGTTATGCCTAAATATATATTAGAGTTTATCGATTCTCAAGACTATAATGGTCACATCACACTTTCGGATGGGAGAATTGTTCAATTGATTATTCAAACGACATCTGGTCAGGTAAAAGGCATTCAACTTAGCGGATCATACGTATTTCGGGGGATTCCTTATGCAGCCGCTCCGGTCGGGCAGCTTAGATTCAAGCCTCCCCAGGCTCCGCCTGCATGGGAAGGAATAAAGGATTGCAGCCAGTTTGGTCCAATCGCTCATCAGAAATATGATCCGAACAGCAATCTGCCGGAGCTTAAGCATTCGGAGGATTGCCTTAATCTAAATATATGGACATCTGGACGAGGGGGCCAGCTTCGTCCTGTTATGGTCTATATACATGGAGGAGGCTTTATCTCCGGCAAAGGTGCGGATTGTGACGGCTCCCGTTATGCGGCGGAGGATGATGTCGTTTACGTTTCCCTGAACTATCGCCTTGGCGCCTTAGGTTTCCTTGCTCTAGGAGATGTGCTTGGAGAGGAATACGCAGCTTCGGGCAATAACGGCATGATGGATATTATCGCGGCGCTTCAATGGGTACAACAGAATATTGCAGCGTTTGGCGGAGATCCGGGCCGTGTCACCGTGCTTGGAAATTCTGCAGGCGCCAAGTGCACGGCAACACTGTACGCCATGAAAGCGGCTGAAGGGCTGTTCCAGCAGGCTATTGCGCAAAGCGGCGCAACTCAATCGATCCGTGATAAGAAGACGGCTGCTTTAACGACCAGCAGATTATTAGAAGCTTTAGGCCTCAAGTCGGAGGAAGCAGGGATGCTTCTCGAGCTTTCGGCCGAGCAGCTGATTGAAGCCCAAATGAAGGTAGGTCCGGATACGTCAAGCAATTTGCATATGTTTGGGCCGGTTGCAGACGGCATCCGTATTTCATATGATCCTCTGGCCTATATAAGGGAAGCAGAGAAGCTGCCGCCGCTCCTGATCGGAACCAATGAGAATGAATCAACGATGTTTATTTTTTATGATCCGGGTCTCCAGAAGCCTGATGTGGGTACGCTGGAGAGGCTGTTTGGCGAGAATCAGCTTGTTGTATGGGATACGTTCTTCCGCCACTCCAAGACTTTGCCCGGACAAGAGGCATGGAGTAAAGCGCTAACGGAGCATTTATATACGATTGGCTCCATACAACTGGCAGAGGCAGTTGCAGCTTCCGGCTCGTCCGTATGGATGTACAGGCTTGCTTACGGAGGTTTTCTTGGGGCAACTCATGGTTATGAAGGCAGCTTAATTAATTATATCGAGGATCTTACGCATGATCAGGCTGCCGTATCAAATGATCCTCAATATGTGCAATCCGAAGCGCAGAGTCTGGCAGCCGGCATGCGATCGGCCTGGAATTCTTTTGTCCGTCATGGTAATCCTAATGTGCCGCTATTGCCGGAATGGCCGCTGTATAATGATCGTCAATCGGTGATGATGCTGGATCTGGACAGCTATGTTCAGGAGAAGCTGGCCCCGCCAATCGGAATCGCTTGCGCACACCAGGTTTGGAGGGCGTAAGGTTATGCTATTTGTTGAAGTAACAGCTGCGATGCTGCTTCTTGGACTTCTTCTGGGCTTTGTCGGAGCAGGGGGATCGGGCTTTATTATCGCGATATTGACCGTTGTATTTGGTTATCCGATTCATACGGCTTTAGGTACCGCTCTTGCTGCCATGTTCTTCTCTTCTTTATCCGGATCAGTCAGTCACTACCGGGAAGGCAATATGAAGCTGAAGACCGGCGCTATCGTTGGCCTTGCAGGCGCAGTTGGCGCCTGGGTCAGCTCAAGCTGGTCTTCCTTTATTCCTGAAGGTCAGTTAGGGTGGATGACTTCTGGAATGTTGTTCAGTTCGGGATTGGCGCTGTGGTTCAGAATGGCTTATCAAGCCAAACATGCCGGGAAGGAGTCGGCGCCCAAGCAGGCAAAGGGGATGCGATTCTATTCGTCTGCTGTTGCTATCGGGTTAATTACAGGGGCGTTGTCCGGCTTATTCGGCATCGGCTCGACACCGTTTATCCAACTGGGACTTATGCTTATCCTCGGCTTGTCGATGAGATTTGCTGCAGGGACAACGATGCTTGTTATTATGCCAATTGCCCTGGCCGGGGGAGCCGGTTATTACTCGGTCGGTTATTTGGACATTCAATTGCTGATTGCGGTTGTCATCGGAACGATGTTTGGCTCGTATATCGGCGCCAAATTTACGAAGCGCGTGCCGGCGGTAATGCTCAAAACCTGCATGGTATTGACGCCAATGCTTGGTGCGACGATTTTGCTTATATAATTGCTCTTGTGAAAAGGATACTTGATGTCCTGCAGCGAATTTCTTTCTTATCCAGTATTGTTATTAAGGAGGTTCAAAGCGGGCATGAGCAAAGATACTGCTTTGTTGGTTATTGATTTACAAAAGGCTATGTTTGAGGAGGCCGAGCCTCTCCATGCAGCCGATGATTTGATTGATCGCATCAACTTGCTTCTTGTAAAGGCGAGAGAAAGCCGGATTCCCGTCATTTATGTTCAGCACAATGAAGATGAGGGAGCGCCGCTCCATACGAATACCCCCGGCTGGGAATTCCATCCGGCGATAACCCCAACTGCTGAAGATCTTATCATTCAGAAGTACAAGCCGGACTCCTTCTTTGAGACCAATCTGCAGCAGGAGCTTGAGGCCAAAGGGATCAAGAAGCTTATCCTGTCCGGCTTACAGACGGATTGTTGCATTGATGCTACATGCCGCCGTGCGGTTGAATTGGGCTATGATGTAACGGTAGTTCAGGATGCTCACAGTACGTTTGGGCAAGGCTCTCGCACCGCAGAACAAATTATTGAACAATACAATGACGCATTTGGTGCGATTGCGGAATTGCAGGAAACTTCCGCGATTGATTTTAGTTAATGAAGTTAATTGTTAATTACATGTAAAATGAAGGAGTTTGCAGATGGGTTACATTGAAGAGGTAACAAGGGACTTATATCAATACCTTCCTCCATTAACGGCACAAAATGATTTGGATGCGTTCTGGACCGCTACAATCGAACAGGCGAAGAACGTTCCGCTGCAGCCCGAACGGACCGAAGTTGATTATCCAAGCAAGCATGTCAAGGTGTATGATATTGCTTATAATGGTCTCGACGACACGAGAATCCGGGGCTGGCTTATTATCCCCGCTATTCTGAAGCAAGCAACCTATCCTTGTCTCATTCATTATCACGGCTTCACGGGAAGCCGCGGGGAACCGTCGGAGCTCATGCATTGGGCAATGATGGGGATGGCGGTCTTGTCGGTAGATTGCCGGGATCAGGGCGGCCCGACAGGCAACAGCGCAAGCTATTCGCATGGTTTTCTCTCGAATGTCGCCAGCAAGGGCGTACATAATAAATGGGAGTATTACTACCGGTATGCGTACATGGATTGTTTGAAAGCCATAGATTTTGCTTGTGCGCAGCCCGAGATTGATGCCGATAAAATCGTGATTGAAGGCGGCAGTCAAGGCGGCGCGCTTGGTATGGCCGTAGTTGCGCTGGATAAACGGCCCAAGCTGGCGATGGTGGATGTGCCGAGCAACAGCAATCTGGTAGCCCGAATTGAAGGCAATCACGGGGCTTTTGGCGCGGTGGCCGAATATTTGAAGCGGCATCCGGAACAAACCGATCTGGTTCTGGACAATTTAAGCTACTTCGATACGATGAATCTTGCCGACCGGATCACATGTCCTGTGCTTGCATCGGTTGCGCTTAAGGACGAGACCTGTCCGGCGCAGATGTATTTTGCCACGTACAATCGTATTTTGGCGGAGAAGGAAATCGTTGTCTATCCGTTTAATGGACATGAGGGCGGGGGAGCAAGGCAGACTGAAGTGAAACTGGCTTATCTGGCCAAGCATTTCAGCGACTGGTTCGAATAAAGCGAATGAAGAAACGGAGCTTATGAACAACGTTATCGTTGGCATAAGCTTCTTTTTTTTACCACATAAGAATGTATAAGTTTCTGAGCAGTCAGAAGAACAAATACTTATTGGCGATAAAACCTACCTCTAAACGCGGTCGCCCTTCTTCGAAAGGCTTCGATAGAGGTTTTCTCACCACATAAGAATGTATAAGTTTCTGAGCAGTCAGAAGAACAAATACTTATTGGCGATAAAACCTACCTCTAAACGCGGTCGCCCTTCTTCGAAAGGCTTTGATAGAGGTTTTCTCATAGTTACTCCGCATACTGTTCACTTGTTCTTTATTTGACAAACTGTCTATTACCTATTTATAATTTAAATGAACAACTGTTCAATAAAATTCACTTATACGGAGGGATTTGTTATGCGTTTGGAAGGTAAAGTAGCGGTCGTAACCGGGGCAGCATCAGGTATGGGGAAAGCAATTGCCGAGCTGTATGCAAAAGAAGGGGCAAAGGTTGTTGTCTCGGACCTTAATGCAGAAGGCGCGGAAGCGGTAGCTGCAGGCATTAAAGAGAATGGCGGACAAGCTATTGCCGTGAAAACAAACGTTGCAGATCTGAACGATATTCATGCAATGATCGACACAGCTGTTCAAGAGTTCGGCACACTGGATATCCTGGTTAACAATGCAGGTATTATGGATAACATGGCTGCTGTTGGCGATGTGGAAGATGATCGTTGGGATCTCATTTTTGAAGTCAACACTAAGGGCGTTATGCGCGCGATCCGCAAAGCCATTCCGATCTTCCTGGAGAAAGGCAAAGGCGTTATTATTAATACCGCATCCACCGGCGGCTTCAGCGGTGCGCATGCAGGTGCCGCGTACACGGCTTCCAAGCATGCAGTAATCGGGATTACGAAGAATACGGGCTTCATGTACGCGCAAAAAGGTATCCGCTGCAATGCAATTGCTCCGGGGGCTACTATGACCAACATTTCTGCTTCGATGAATAATATGAATGAGTTTGGTGCATCCCGTACAAAAGTGACGCAAGGTGTTATTCCCCGTGTCGGGCAGCCGGAGGAAATCGCACAAGTCGCTTTGTTCCTGGCATCGGATGAATCCAGCTTCGTGAACGGCGTTGTTCTTGCTGCTGATGCCGGCTGGACTGCAGGGTTCTAATCCATTCCTGATAAGCGAAGTTGCAGGCCGTTAGGTTTGCAACTTTTTTTCTTCTCAGATGATGCTATACTAATAGGGCTGGAATTTGCCATAAACCGACAGTCATGAGGTGTAGTAGGACATGAACGAGAATGATCTTAGAATTGTAAAGACGAAGCGAGCCTTGCATCAGGCGTTGCTTGCCTTATTAAAGAAGCAGACACTGGAATCAATCTCCGTCTCCACGTTATGCCGCGAGGCGGGTGTTAATAGAGGAACCTTTTATTTGCATTATAACGATATTGGCGCTTTATTCGACGAGCATCTCCATTATCTGCTCAAGGATCTGGAGGAGTCTTATTATGAGCCTTACAAGCATGTGACCGAAATGAATCATAGCCTGCTTGATCCGGCCACGATCCGGATTTTCCATCATGTGAAGAAATACCAGCCATTTTATGAGATTGTATTTGATAAAAAATCTTCTATCTCGTATTACTACTCCTTATTTGAGAAGATTAAGGCTCTAATGATTGAAAGCACCGGGGGAAGCGGCATGAACAATACGTTCGTTATTGCCTATCAGGTGAATGCGATTATGGGCTTGCTTATTCAGTGGAACGAGGAAGGCTTCAGCCAAACGCCCGAGCATATGAGTGAACAGCTAAGCTCTATTCTCAAAATGATGTACCAAGTGCCTGTAAAATGAGCCGCGGATCAACCCATGTTTCATTTTGCAACGAAAAATAAATCTCTTGACTTTCATCAGCGTTCGTACGGGGGCTTGACAGCCGTATGCTATAGTAAGAAACGAACGAATGTTGCTTAGGAGGCCAAGATGTTTCAATATAGCGATCAAAAATATACAGATGTTAACTTTGGCACGCAGGACTTGCGATTTGGTGAGCTGATTAACTGTACGTTTCACCGCTGCTCGTTCGCGAATGGCTCGCTTGATGAGCTGACCTCCATGAATTGCAGGTTTATTGAATGTGATTTCCGCGGAGCGATGCTTAACGGTTCGATTCATAAGGAATCTGCGTTCGAGAATTGTAATTTTAGCGGGGCCAATCTGTTTGTTGTGAAGTTTGATGCCTGCAAGATGACAGGGTCGGATTTCACAGGCTCCACGATGGACGGGATCAGCATCATTCAAGGAGATTGGTCCTATACCAACCTGCGGCATGCGCGCTTGGTCAAACAGGATCTGCGGGGGATCAAATTCCATGAAGCCGATCTGTCGGGCGCGAATCTCGAGAAAGCCGATCTGCGGGACTGCGATCTGACGATGGCGGTGCTGGCAAAGGCTAAGCTGCAGGACACGGATGTAAGGGGGGCCAAATTAGACGGCGTGGATTTCAAGAGCTTCTCGGTGGCCGGCATGAGAATGGATCGGGAGCAGACGGTCTTGTTCGCGATGTCGCATGGCGCAAAAATTAAATAATATATTGCTGGCGAACATACATTCGCTTGTGATAGGGGTAACCCTAACAGGATATGAGGTATGCAATGGATATCGCAAGCGAATGGATTCAAAGCATCGTATCCAGACTTGTTAATGTCGCAGCCATTTCTTCATCTGCCTCCTCTTACATACAGTCAAGTCAGTAATGAAACTACCGCACTTAACCTTATGATGGCGATGTTTAGAGAGGTACATTATCATACCGGGCAAATTGTGTATATCGCGAAGATGAGGAAAGGCATACTTACATGGGACTAATAGATTTGTATTCCAACCGCGGCAACGCGGTTTTTATTTTCAAGAATTCATAAACGTTTTCCGGGAGGCAGATGTATGAAGTGGGCTTCCAAAATACTGGTTATCTCTCTTGTACTAAGTATTATGGCTATAATTATAAGTGTAATTGCTTTAGGTTATGTGCTGAGCCATGTGTGAGCGCCAGCTCTTGACGGCTCCATAATATTAAAGTTATTATAGATACATAAAGTCTGTAATCAGGAGAACAACATGAAATATTCAAAAGCGACGAATTATGCTCTTCACACGATGTTATTTTTGGTTGCTGCAGCGCCTGACAGGCCGGTAGTCGTACAGCAGCTTGCCGATAAGCAGGGGGTATCTCCCACCTATTTGTCTAAAATACTGACAAAGCTGGTGAAAGCCGGACTTATTGAATCGGCATCCGGTGCCAATGGCGGATATCGACTGAGAGCACAGAAGGAAGATGTTTCTTTTCTCGATGTCATACATGCGATTGAAGGAATGACTTCTTTATTTGAATGCTGCGGCAGCGGGAATCCGGAATGCCGCATTCATCAGGTGATGCTGTCGGCTGAAGATTTGATGGAGCAGAAATTGAAGAATACGAAGCTTATTGACCTGTTGAAGTAAACGGTATTGCATTGCCCTTGTCCGACGAGGGCAATCTTTCTTTTGTCCTGATTACAGACATTAGGAGTCTTTAAAATCCGCGAAAAATTGGAGGAAGTTAGGGATGAATTATGATGTTGCGATTATTGGCGGCGGACCTGCGGGATTAAATGCTGCGCTGGTGCTTGGCAGAGCAAGAAGAACGACAGCACTCTTTGACAACAGTCAGCCGAGAAATAAAGTGACGCATGCTTCTCACGGCTTTATTACGAGAGACGGGATCGAGCCTGCAGAATTTCGGCGTATTGCTTATGAGGAAGTTCTGGCTTATCCAACGGTAAAGCATTGGGAGACGGATGTGACAGATATTCAGAGAACAGAGGATGGTTTTACGATCTTCACCATAGGCGGGGAGCAGATCAAGGCAGGGAAGGTCATTCTGGCAGCCGGTTTAAAGGAAATTTTGCCGGACATTAAAGGAATTGCCGACTATTATGGCACAAGCTTGTTTGCCTGCCCGTTCTGTGATGGATGGGAGCTTAGAGATCAGCCGCTTGTTGTTATTTCAGACAGCCCGATGGTATTCCACAAGGTGAAGCTTCTTCAGAATTGGAGCCGGGATGTGGTCGTTTGCACGAACGGGTCCGCAGATATTCTTGATTCTGAACAGCGCGAGCAGCTCGCAGCAAGAGGTATTTCGGTCATCGATACGCCAATATCGACGCTAAGCGGGCAGAACGGGATGCTGGAGGAAGTTCATTTCACAGATGGTACTTCCATTAAGCGCAGCGGGGGCTTCATTGATCCGGATCAAATTTCCAAGATCGATTTCAAGGAATCATTAGGTTATCATACTACCGATAACGGAGGCATTATGATTAATGAGATGGGCAAGACCACTGCCGAAGGTGTCTACGCAGCCGGAGATACCGCATATGTGATGCCGTCCCAATTGATTTATGCCGCTGCTTCTGGCAGCAAAGCAGCGATGTCGGTTATGGCCGATCTGACGGAAGAGAATTGGCAATCGATCTAGACGGATCGAAATAATTTCGGAGAAACGGCAGCTATTCGCTGTCGTTTTTCTCATGCCAACCGCTATAATAGGTACAGCAGGGAGGAGAGTTATGCATGAAAATCATTGTTATTGGCGCGGGAATCCTAGGTGCATCAACGGCTTATCAGCTGGCTAAGTCGGGAGCCGAGGTTTTAATTATAGATCGTAAGGACAAGGGACAGGCTACTGATGCTGCAGCTGGCATTATTTGCCCGTGGCTGTCCCAAAGACGTAATAAAGCATGGTATCAGCTGGCTAAAGCCGGTGCGCGATATTACCCGGAGTTAATTACAGATCTTGAAGCCGAGGGCGAGACGGATACCGGTTATGCTCAAGTTGGTGCATTAAGTATACATACAGATGCGGATAAAATAGTGAAGTTGCAGGAGCGTGCCGTTCAAAGGCTGGAGGATGCGCCGGAAATCGGCAGCATCAGCTGTCTTGACGAGGGGGAGACAAGAGAGCAATTCCCTCTGCTCGCAGAGGGCTATTCTTCAGTCCATATCAGCGGCGCTGCGCGTGTGGACGGCCGGGCGCTGCGTGACGCATTAATCCGTTCCGCTCTGCGTAATGGCGGGAAATTTATTAACGGGGATGCCGTGATTGAATTTGAATTAAACCGCGTAACCGGAGTTACCGTCGGGACGGAGAGTTACCCCGCTGACAAGATTATCGTTTGTGCAGGAGCATGGGCAGGCTCTCTGCTGCGACCTCTTGGCATGGCGTTTAAGGTGAGCTATCAGAAAGCCCAAATTATGCATGTACAACTTGAGGATCGTGATCAAGAGACCGGCATGTGGCCTGTTATTATGCCGCCAACAGATCAGTATCTGCTCGCCTTCGATCAACAGAGAATTGTCATTGGAGCTACGCACGAGAATGAAATAGCCGGTTATGATACCCGGATTACGGCTGGCGGGATGCAGGAGATTCTGGATAAGGGGATTACGCTTGCTCCAGAGCTCGCGGATAGCATGTTCCTGGAGGTAAGGGTTGGCTTTCGACCATTCACAGCCGATTTCTTGCCGGTATTTGGCGTGGTTCCAGGCTGGGATAATCTGCTCACAGGCAATGGACTAGGTGCTTCGGGCTTAACAGCCGGGCCATTCATTGGCAGCCAGTTAGCGAAGCTGGCTTTAGGGATGGAATTAGAGATCAACATGAGCGATTATGATGTTTGTAAAGCAATGGGAGATTTGTCGGCAGAATGAGTAAATGGACTGTCCCAAGGTCAATGAATGACTTTGGAACAGCCCATTTCATAGCTATTTCGCCTGGAGAGAATAGTTAGGATGATATTCGCGGTAGATTGGATTTTCCCCGCATACCATAAGGCCTTGCCCCCAGTTCACATGCACATCGGCAGTAGGAAGGTCCATCGGGTCCCGGTATTGGAACAGCACATTGCGGCGGTTGCGCGTACTGCGGTTAATATCTGAACCGTGAACCGTCAAATAGTTGAAGAAGAGGACGTCGCCGGCTTTGGCCGGACAAGGCGTTGCCATCGAGATCGGATATTCTCGATGATCCAGATAATGACGGCCGACATGCGGCATCATGCCATTCTTATGGGTGCCCGGAATGACGCAAAGACAGCCGTTCTCCATATCGGAATCATCCAGATGGACGCTTGCCGCCAGCATGGAATGCGTAGCATGCGGGAAATATGGAGCGTCTTGATGAAGAGGGAAGGCAGCGCCGTTCTCAGGCGGCTTCACAAGCATTTTACTATGATGCAGCTGAACGTTAGGACCAATCAATTGGGATAAGACTGCAGCCATATTCGGATGGACGGCTGCGCGGGTGAAGGAAGCATCCTGGTAATGCACATCATGGAAGCCCTTCAGGACCAGCTTTTTCAATTGATCAGGAGGAAGATAATCGCCTTGCCAGGTGGCATTCGAATCAAACTTGGACTGAGCGGCACGATTCAGAATTCCGTCTAACGCCGTTCTCATTTCCTGAACCTCTTGCTGTGAGAATACACCCCGGACAAGCAAATAGCCATTTTCTTTGTAAAAATCTACGTCAGTTTGATTAATCATTATTTTTCGCTCCTCTGCTTGAAGAATTAGTAAGCGGTTACTTATACTCTGATTATAGGATCAAAGGCATCAAGTGTATTTAGCGAAAAAAGCCATCCTTTTAAGAATTTGCGCCAGAAGGTGATGATCATGAATACAGAAGCCATTAATAGCGGCAGCCTTTTTCTCAATGAGATGCTCACCTATTGCCGAACAAGCGCACTCGCTTTCCGGGTTCATTATTGGGATTGGAGACAGCTGCATTACAGCAATCATGTCCACAAGCATTCTTTCTATGAGGTGTGTTACGTCATGTCGGGCGAGGGTGAATATCAGGATGAGGATACGATCTACGATCTGCGGGCAGGAACGCTCTTCGTCTCGCGGCCGGGGATCTGGCATCAAATCCGCAGCGTAACCGGGATGTGTCTGATCTATGTAGCTTATGAGCTCGACCAGCAGGGTTCAACCGAAGAAGAGTATGCTCGTTACGGGTCAAGCCTGGAAACAGGTGATGTCGTATTCCAGAATGCTCTTGATGATCGGGCTGTTCATTATTGGCTAGGTTTGTATCATCATGCCTCTAGCCAGCCATATACCGAGATTGAGGATTTGAAAACGATGGCCGGCCTCCTGCTGGCAAGTCTGGTACGGCCAAGACCGTTAGGCTATGAAAGGAATGCTGCTGAGCCCAACCCGATACGGTCAACGGATTCCACTCGCTATGCGGTTCTGCGTCAGTCCAAGCAATATATTAGAGATAATCTGTCGAGACCCCTTAAAATTGAGGAGGTGGCGGATTATATGAATCTGTCAACGAGACAGCTGTCCCGGCTGTTTCAATTGGACGGGGGCGATACTTTCTTATCCTATCTGCGCAATGAGCGGTTGAAGCATGCGGAGAAAATGCTGAAAACCTCAATCTTCCCGTTGAAGGAAATTGCTGCTTATTCCGGCTTTCAATCCGTTCATTATTTCACAAACGTATTTACGGAACAGATGGGGATGCCTCCGGGTGAGTACAGGAGACGGCATCTGGATCAGCTTTAATGAGAAATCTTATGGTCAGACAAGGGAATCGCAGCATGAATAAAGAACTGTTTATAAGGATTACAACCCATTAGGAAGGGATTGTTGACATGAACGTGTATAACAACGCTTCAGACATTGCAAACCCAAGTGCGGGTCATCAGCTGGCTGATATTCCTGCGCATGATCCATTCGTTGTGGCTGACCGGACTTCTCAAACCTATTATTTGTATACGGGCGGAGGACCGAGAATACACGGAATGGATAGATATGGCGTTCTTACTTATAAAAGCAAAGATCTTGTCAATTGGGAAGGACCATACGCGGTCTTTACTATTCCAGACGGTATATGGGCGAATCCGAAGCATGGTGCATGGGCACCGGAAGTTCATGCCTATAACGGCCGTTATTATTTGTTCGTTACGCTGCATAACAATGACAGACAGCTGGGCGAGGGACAGGGGCATCGCGGTTATCCGCTTCAATGGCGGGGGTCGGTTATTGCGGTATCCGACTCGCTGGAAGGACCTTTTGAGATAATCAAACAAGATGCGCCGGTACCGCCGGAAGAGCATATGACACTGGACGGTTCCTTGTATGTGGATGAAGAGGGCATACCATGGATGGTCTACTGCCATGAGTGGGTGCAGACGGGTGATGGTACGGTTGAAGCGGTTCAATTAACACAGGATTTGACCGATCGCGCTTCGAATCCGATCCATCTGTTTAACGGATCGGAAGCCCCTTGGGATAATGGGGATCATTCAGCTGACGGATTGGACTCTGTCTATGTCACAGATGGTTGTCAGGTGTACAGGACCAAGGAAAACCGGCTCGTCATGTTATGGTCAACGTATGATAAGGGCAGTTATGTCCAGACAATTGCCCGTTCGGCAACAGGCAGGTTGGAAGGGCCATGGGAGCAGCTCGAGCCGCTTGTCTTCGACGACAGCGGGCATGGCATGTTGTTCCAAACCTTCGATAACGAGTGGAAGCTTATCCTGCATTCTCCGTTTCGGATGCCGGATTCCCGGTGCAAGTTGTTTGATGTGGTCGATGAAGGGGATTCGTTTCGGCTTAGACAGCCATAAATTTCAACGGCATGAATTAACCTCTGTTTTTCAACATAGCATTACGATATTGCCGGGGGGTGACCCCGGTTTTTTTCTTGAACAGGCGGTAGAAAAACTTGAGATCTGAATATCCGACAGCACCGGCAATCTCTTCTACATTGTTATGGCTCGCTGTTAACAGCCGGCACGCGGCATCCATGCGGATACTCTGGACATATTCAATAAAGCTCATTCCTGTATGACTGCGGAATAAACGGCTGAATTGCCGTTCGCTTAGTCTGGCCTGCGCCGCAAGCTCACCAAGCTTAAGTTCTGCAGCATAATTACGGTCGATGAAAGTAATGGCCTCGTCAACAGTCAGCCATTGCGGATGGCCTCCAGCAGGTGTATCGACCTGCAGTTTATACCGATACAAGCCTGTTAGAATCCGCATGACAAGAGAGGCGAGAATAACCAGATAACCCGGCGGTTTGGCCGAAAACTCTTGGTACAGCTCACGAAACATCGCATGATATTCCCCGGTGATATCCTTCATCGAGAACCAGGCGCCGTCCGCAAAACGGTCATAAATTTCTGATGCCTGCGGGAAGCCATCCCGAAGCCCGGAAAAATAGGAAGCTGGAAGCAAACAGTTGTAGACAATTAGAGGCCGGTCTTTTTTTGGTGTTTTGGGCCGGAATACATGACTTTGTCCAACAGGAATAAAAAACAATGTACCATGCTCGACCGGTACTGCTTCCCCGGCAATATAATGAACGCCAGCACCTTCGCTGACATACGTAATCTCGACAAATTCATGCGAATGCTCGTTCATATCGAAGCTTTCATAAGACCGGTTCACGTAGATCGGGACTCCGGGCTCGAAGAAAGAATCACCGGACATCACATACGTGCTGCGTTTAATGCTCATGGTCGGCCAACCTCCTCTTAACATGTCAGTACTTGCTCTATCGTACGAAACCGTTTGCAATATGTCCAGATCCACCTATAAAAATGTCCGAATCATCCCCTGATTGATGTTCTTGTTTGCCATACAATCAAGGTACAGATGCCAACGCTCGATGGGGCATACAAGTGAGACTGGAAGGGGATTTCAAATATGGATTTGTTGCAAGTGACGAACCTGAGATGCGAGTACCGGTATAACCCGATTGGACTAGACGTGAAATTGCCGCGAATCAGCTGGCAGCTTCAAGCCGATGATATTCACGTGTTGCAGCTTGCGTATCAGATTCAGGTATCCTGCGGGCTTGAGGGCGTAGATGAGACAGAGCTTGTCTGGGATACAGGACGGGTTGAATCAGATCAATCTGTACTGGTAGAATACGGCGGTCAGCCGCTTCAATCGCGAGGAAGGTACCATTTCCGGGTTAAAGTATGGGACAACAAGGGGCGTGAATCAGACTGGAGCGAAGCGGCCTATTGGGAAATGGGACTGTTAAGTCCGTCGGACTGGAAGGCAGCCTGGATTACGCCGGATAGCGCAGCTATTGATTCACAAGCAGAGGCAATATTTCTCCTCCGAACAACTTTCAATACACGCAGCAGGATCAGCCGGGCTACTTTGTATGCTACAGCACTGGGATTATATGAATTAGAGCTGAACGGTCAGCGTGTGGGCGATTGGCAGTTCACACCGGGATGGACGAGTTACCATAGCAGGCTCCAGGTACAAGCTTATGATGTAACCCGGCAACTGCTTGCTGGCGAGGGCAACGCTATTGGCGCATCGCTTGCGAACGGATGGTATAAGGGAGATTTGGCCTGGAACAATCAAAAAAGCATTTACGGCGATCAACGTGCGTTGCTCCTTCAACTGCATATTGATTATGACGACGGAACGACTGAATTAGTGACCAGTGACAGATCATGGCATGCTTCTACGGGACCAATTCTGATGTCCGAGCTGTATCATGGCGAGACCTACGATGCCCGTCTGGAGAAGGCAGGCTGGTCGCAATTCGCTTATGATGACAAAGGCTGGGCAGAAGTTACGGAAGCGGCGCAATCCAAAGAGATCCTTGTTATGCAGGAAAATGAGCCTGTTCGTATTATAGAAAAGCTGAAGCCAATCGCGCTCATTCAGACGCCAAGAGGAGAAACCGTCCTGGATATGGGGCAAAACATGGTTGGGCGCATCCATTTCCATGTAGATTTTCCAGCGGGTACCGCGATCACGCTCCTGCATGCAGAAGTGCTGGACCGGGAGGGGAACTTCTACATCGGCAACTTGCGTAAAGCGAAACAGACGATCCGTTATGTGTGTAAAGGGGGCGGGGAAGAATATGAACCGCATTTCTCCTTCCAGGGCTTCCGGTATGTCAAGGTAGAAGGCTGGCCGCAGGAGGTTCCGCTCCAGCTGGAACAGTTCACCGGTCATGTCATTCATACAGATATGGAGCCGTCAGGTGCCTTTGAATGCTCCAATCCGCTGCTGAACAAGCTTCAGCAAAATATTATCTGGGGACAACGCGGCAACTTCCTTGATGTGCCGACGGACTGTCCGCAGCGGGATGAACGGCTTGGTTGGACCGGCGATGCGCAGGTGTTTATTCGCACGGCAGCATTTAACTACGGCGTTGCGCCATTTTTCAGCAAATGGCTTCGGGATCTGAAGGCTGACCAGCGCAGTGACGGCGGAGTTCCTTTCGTCATACCGCATGTGCTGGATGAGGGCTCGCATTCGTCCGCGGCATGGGGTGATGCAGCGGTTATCTGTCCTTGGATTGTGTACTTGAGTTATGGGGATAAACGTGTGCTTGAGGAGCAGTACGACAGTATGAAGGCTTGGGTCGAGTATATGCGCACGCAAGGGCAGGATGAGCATTTGTGGAATACCGGCTTCCACTTTGGCGATTGGCTGGGGCTGGATGCCAAGGAAGGCGATTATGTAGGAGCTACTCCACGCGATCTGATCGCAACCTGTTTCTACGCCTATTCCACAAAGCTGTTTGTCAACGCGGCTGAGGTGCTTGGCCGCATGGAAGATGCCAAGACGTACCGTCAATTGTATGATCGGATTATCAAGGCCTTCGAGCAGGAATTTATAACGGCTAACGGACGGATCGCAGCGCATACTCAGACCGCACATGTTCTGCCCTTAATGTTTGGCCTTGTGGAAGGTCCGGTACGTGAACGGCTGGCAAGAACGCTGGCCGAATATGTGACGGAGCAGAAATTCCATCTGACGACCGGCTTTGTGGGCACCCCGTATCTGTGTCATGTACTGACGGAGAACGGCTACCATGATGTAGCGGTTAAGCTTGTGCAGCAGGAGGATTATCCATCCTGGCTGTATTCGATTCATCAAGGCGCAACTACGATATGGGAGCATTGGGACGGAATCAAGGCAGACGGCACCTTCTGGAGCGATGATATGAATTCTTACAATCATTATGCTTACGGCTCCATAGGGGAGTGGCTGTATAGGGTTGTTGCCGGACTTGATCTGGATGAAGCTCAGCCAGGCTATAAGCATATTGTCTTCCGTCCGCGTACGGATTCGGGACTTCACTTCGCCAAGGCTTCGTATAAATCAGCATACGGCTTGATCCGCAGCGAATGGAGCATCGGTGAGGAAGGAGCGACAACTTACGAGTTCGAGGTTCCCCCCAATACAACAGCAGAAGTCAGGCTGCAGGGAGCATATCCAGCCGGCCTTTCTATTAATGGAGCTGCAATCAATCAGGCTCAAGGCATACTTGCTTCCCAAGAACAGGAGGGTAAGCTTGTGCTTACGCTTGGTTCGGGAACTTACCGTATTCAGACCGCAGCAAAAGTTACCGTATAAACTAAAATCCGTTCCCGAAGGAGGAACTGCTGAGGAACAAGTTATTCTCAGCGGCCTCCCGAAAGGGAACGGATTTTTAGTTTGACTATCCCTTATGCGATTGGATTTGGCGGGCTACGCGTTCACCTAATTCAACCGACGCTTTGCTCAAATAACTGAGCACAACATTTTGTGTTTCGTGGGATGCTCCAGCAAGGTCAATGGCAAGATTCTCGACTAGATGATCCTTCTGCAGCGGTTGAAGCTTGCTGTAGTACTCACCGGCTTGCATGAAATCATCAGGCTTTGGAATATCCGATCGAACAAGATGACCTTCTACATATCTGCCATTACCGCTGGTCTGCATCGATCCGGGAGTCCAATTCGCCTGATGGTTGATAGGCAGCTTGCGGAAATCTGATCCAATCCGGTGGCGTTGTGAATCGGAATAAATATTAGCACGTCCTTGAAGCATTTTGTCATCCGACAGCTCGGCACCCTCCAGTAGATTGGAAGGGGAGAATGCAAGCTTTTCGACCTGTTCCATATAGTTGTCGGGATTCTTATTCAAGACAAGCTTGCCGACCGGCAGCAGCGGGAACTGATCTTCATCCCAGATCTTCGTATCATCGAGCGGGTCATAAGCAAGACTGGCTTCATCCGCAGGATCCATCAGCTGCACATACAGGCCGTATTCCACTGTTTTTCCTGCTGCAAGCGTATCGTACAAATCTTGACCAGCATAATCCGGATTCTGACAGCTCAGCTCCGCAGATTCCTGGCGATCGATGGTCTGGACACCGGCATAGGGAATCCAGTGATATTTGACATAAGTGCGTATACCTTGCGCATTCCGCCAGACATATGTATTTACACTATGACCGGGCATATGGCGGAGGCTCTTAACCGTTCCGGCATCGGAATACAGCCATACGAGAAAATGGGTGGATTCCGGCGCTCTGGCAACAAAGCTCCAGAACCGTTCGGGATCTATCAAATTGTTGATGGGCGAAGGCTCCAGGGCTTTTACCGACTCGGGAAAGCGCATCGGATCTCTGACGAGAAAGACGGGTATGTGATTAAACACCAAATCAAATACGCCTTGATCCGTGTAGAACTTGGTCGCAAATCCTCGCACATTGCGTGATGTATCCGGTGTCCCCTTGTTGCTTACCGCAAGAGAGAATCTTACCGTTACGGGTACCTGATATCCAGGCTGCTGCAGGAAGCAAAGCTTGGTATGAGCAGCCATGGAATGTACGGTCTGGAAATATCCAAACGCCCCCCAGCCCTTGACATGTACAGGTCTTTCGAGGATTTTGGTATGTACAAAGCTCTCCATCGTCTCATGCAAAACACTATCTTGCTCAAGAATTGGACCTCGTGCGCCAACGGTTTGCGAATGAAGCGCAGCCGGACTGTCAATGGCGCTCCATTGCGCAGGAGACAGCCCGTGATGCTGCTCTTTTTTAACGGCCTTCATGTCAGGCTTTGGGGCATTATTTTCAGAAAAGCCTTGATTATTGTCCATCTTTCAACCTCCGTATCAGAATCTACCCACCTTTATGTGTATTCTCGCAGCGGCTGTAAAATGCTAGGGTTGTTATTCAACAACTTCAGAATGTGGTATGATTGGACAACAATAGGAAGGCTAGTTTGGAGGTAAATATAAGAATATGGCTAAAGCAAAAGTGCCTAAACGTCCTACGAGAGACGAGTTTGTATTAGAAGAGATAGGAAACCAGCTGAGTGAAGCCTTTTATGAAGGATCAACCATTCTTCTGACGGTCTGGGGCAAAGAAGAGTCAGTCAGAGGAATCATTAAGACCATGGATTCAAGGACGGGAAGAGTGCATGTCGAAACATCAAATGGCTTGGATAAAGTCCCGTTTATGGACATTATGAGCGTTAGTTATCCGAGGGATTAGAAACGGTATATTAATCAGGTTTTAAAGGAGTATGTTTGGGGTGAATGAGAAGGATGCCGTTATCCTGCAGTATGTAGCCGAAGAGCAAAGCTTGACCAAAGCAGCGGAGAGGCTATATATGACGCAGCCTGCTTTAACGTATCGGATTCAGCAGATGGAGCGTGAGTTTGGAGTTCCTATCATCATGAAGCATACGAAAGGAACTTATTTGACGCCGGAGGGCGAGACGCTGGCCGTATTTGCCAGGAAGATGCGGGATGACATGTACGCAATGAAGGACTACCTGCTCAATATGAGCCGTCAGGTAAAAGGTACGCTGCGTCTTGGCGTGGCAAGCTATTATGGCTTATACAAGCTGCCGCCGCTGCTCCGGAAATTCAAGGATCTGTATCCCGAAATGCAGTTTAATGTGACTTGCGCGTTAAGCTCGGAAATTCTCGATTTGTTAGCGGAGCAGGAAATTCATGTGGGGATCGTCCGCGGGAATTATCAATGGCAGGATGCACAGTATCTGCTCCATGATGAGCCAATCTGTCTGATCTCCCATGAGCCGATTGAGCTGGATAAATTACCGGTACTGCCGCAAATTTTGTATAGTGAGCCGAAGTCGAAGATTGTTCGCGCAGCAGCCTCATCGCTGGGCCAAACCATTCAGACTTGGTGGCATGAGCATTTCAGCGTGCCTCCCATGATTGCGATGCAGGTTGATGCTTACGAGACTTGCAAGGAATTGGTCAAGCAAGGACTTGGATACTCCATCGTTCCGGGAGTATTCGTAACACCGGAGGATGGGTTATATTCGCTCGAGCTTAAGCTCGGGAACGAGGAGCCCATTCGGCGGAATACCTGGATGCTGTACCGGGAGCATACTCGTGAGCTGGCTATAGTAGACAGATTCGTTGGTTTTATGACAACCGAGCACTAATCCTCAGAAGAGGCTGTCCCAAAAGTCGATTTCAAATGACTTTTGGGACAGCCTTGTTTCTTTTCACCGTACGCTGGATTTCCTCCATAAAAAAACTTATGCATTCCCCCAAAAAACAATTAATTGTACTTATCAGGCATGATTCCTTATTATTTGATACATATTGATGCATAAATATACGGATTTAACAGAACGGGTGGGAGCTTCATGAATATGCAAACAGACAATAAGCGCCGAATTGCAAACGCAGTTGATGCGCGAGACAAGCAGCTTCGGGAGCTGTCGCTGAACATTCACGCGAATCCCGAGCTTAGCTTCCACGAGCATAAGGCACAGCAGTGGCTTACGGAGCCGTTGATTGAAGCCGGATTCATTGTGGAGAAAGGGATTTCCGGCTTGGAGACATCCTTTCGGGCAACCTGGGAAGGGGCAGCGGGCGGGCCAACGATCGCATTGCTGGCGGAGTATGATGCGCTGCCAGGACTGGGGCATGGCTGCGGTCATAGCCTGATCGGAACTGCGGCAGTGGGAGCAGCCTTGGCGCTGAAGGATGCTTTTCCCGGGCTGCCGGGCAAAATCATCGTATTGGGAACACCTGCGGAAGAGGAAGGCGGAGGCAAAATCATCATGTGCAATGACGGCGTATTTGACGATGTTGATGCAGCTATGATGGTTCATCCTCAGAATAAAACGATGGTGCTTCGCGGCGCATTGGCATGTGTTGATGCAACGTTTACGTTTCACGGGAGACAGGCGCATGCTTCTTCTTCACCGGAAAAAGGCATCAGCGCGCTTGATGCGCTTGTTAACGCGTATGTCGCGATCAATTCATTGCGGCAGTTTATGAAGGAAGATGTTCGGATTCACGGCATTATTACAAAAGGCGGAGATGCGCCTAACGTTGTGCCGGAGCTGACCGAAGCGGTCTTTATTCTAAGAGCGTCAACCGTGCAGGAGCTGGAGACAGTCAGAGAAAAGGTATACCGGGCAGTCCGTTCTGCTGCTGAAGGTGTTGGGGCAACGGTGGATATTACCGAAGGTCTGATCTATGCCGAACGCAACAATAATAAAGCATTAGCGGGATTGTTCGCCCGCAATCTGGAGGAAGAGCTTGGGCTCGAGGTTTGTGATCCGCCGCGCAAGGGCGGCGTTGGGTCCTCGGATATTGGCAATGTCAGCCAGATGACTGCCATTATTCATCCATACATCCGGTTAGGGGACGCAACTACCCATACGCCGGAATTTGCGGCATTAGCAGGCTCGGAGGAAGGCATGATCGAGTTGAACTATGCGGCCAAAGCGCTTGCGATGACGGCATACGACTTATGTGCCGACAAGGAAGCGTTTAGGCTTGTACGGGAAGAATTCGAACAATGGAAGAAAGATAAAAATGGGGGATAGAGCAATGAACGACTCGACAAAAACAACATCCCGCAAGTGGTTTAAGATGCCTCATACGTATGTCATTCTTATTTTCCTCGTTCTTGTGGCAGCAGCTCTGACCTATGTTGTTCCTGCTGGCGATTTTGACCGGGTAGAGGATGCCGCAACCGGGAAAACACTGGTTGTTCCGGGTTCTTATCATGAGGTGGATGCAAATCCCGTCAGTATTGTGAGTATTCCGAAGGCGATTGTACACGGACTGATTGATTCTGCGGACGTCGTGTTTTTCATCCTGATTATCGGCGGAACCTTCGAGATTATTTCCTCCACCGGGACGATTGAAGCATTGACGGGGCGTGTTGCAAGGAAATTTGCCAATAAAGGCAGATGGGTTATACCGATCTTTATCCTGTTGTTCTCTGTAGCTGGCTTTACGATGGGAATGTCCACGGAGGTAATGGTATTTGTTCCGATTGGCATCGCCGTTGCCAGAGCTCTTGGCTTTGATGCTCTGACGGGTACAGCGATGGTGTCCCTTGGTGCTTCTTGCGGTTTTACAGCGGGGATTCTGAATCCGTTTAACGTTGGGCTGGCTCAAGCGATTGCTGAGGTTCCAATGTTCTCCGGCGCTTGGCTGCGGATTATTTTGCTTGTCTGTCTGATCGCAGTAACGAGTTTGTATATCGTGCGTTATGCCGGCAAGGTGCGCGGCAATCCCGAGAAGAGTCTCGTCAGCGAGCTTGAACGGGAAGTGGAGACGAAGGAGCTTGATCTATCCAAGCTTCCCCGCATGCAGCTTAAGCATTACTTGACGCTAATCGTTGTTGTCGCAGGCTTTGCCGCCCTCGTCTGGGGTGTATCTAAGAAAGACTGGTGGATGGAGGAGCTAGCTGCGTTGTTCTTGACGATGGGTATTGCAAGCGGTTTTTGTGCCGGTTACGGACCAAGCCGTATTGCTGCGGAATTCGTTAAGGGAGCTAAAGCTATCACGTATGGCGCATTAATTATCGGCTTCGCACGCGGAATCATGGTTGTTCTGGATCAAGGCAGCGTAATCGATTCAATTGTCTACGGTCTGTCTACTATAGTAGGCGAGTTGCCAGGTCCGGTGCAGGTGCTTGGTATGTATCTGTTCCAAAACGTCATGAACATCTTCATTACATCGGGTACCGGCATGGCGGTAACAACGATGCCAATCATGGTGCCGCTTGCGGATATCATTGGAGTAACGCGCCAGACTACCGTGCTTGCTTTCCAGCTTGGGGATGGCTTTACGAATATGATTTTGCCGACATCATCGGCATTGATGGGCAGTCTGGCGGTATCTGGCATTCCCTATCAGAAATGGGTCAAGTTCTTCTGGCCGTTGATGTGTATGTGGATTGTTATTGGCGCTGTTCTGATTGTTGTCGCCCATATCATCCATTATTAAACAAAGGAACGTGCCGTCTAATTGGACGGTACGTTTTCTTTTTTGCTTGCGGGGGGGAAATGGCAGGGTGATTGAAGAATATGTTACGTGAAGCGGTTTCAACCACACATTCCAGGAGGGCATTATGAAAATCCAAAGCTATGAATTGTTCCAAGTTCCACCGCGCTGGTTGTTCCTGAAGATTCAAACAGATGAAGGAATAACGGGATGGGGCGAGCCGATCGTAGAAGGACGTGCAGAAACGGTAAAAGCTTGTGTCCACGAGTTAATGGAATATTTGATTGGCAAAGATCCGATGCGGATTGAAGATCATTGGTCGATGATGTATCGTTCGGGATTTTACCGGGGCGGCCCGATTCTGATGAGCGCTATCTCCGGAATTGATCAGGCCCTGTGGGATATTAAAGGGAAATTCTATAATGCTCCAATATATCAGCTGCTTGGCGGTGCATGCAGGGATACGATGCGTGTCTATTCCTGGATTGGCGGGGATCGGCCGGCAGAAGTAGCAGAAGAAGCGAAAAAAATCGTAGCGGCAGGTTTTACCGCTGTGAAGATGAATGGAACGGAAGAGCTGCAGTATATTGATTCCTATGACAAGATTGATGAAGCTGTTGCCCGGATTGCAGCCGTACGGGATGCTTGCGGACCATCCATTGGCATCGGCATTGATTTCCACGGACGTGTCCATAAGCCGATGGCCAAAATTCTGGCGAAGGAACTTGAGCCATATCGTCCAATGTTTATCGAAGAGCCGGTATTACCGGAGAATAATGAAGCTTTAAAAGAATTGACTAAGCATACTTCCATTCCTATCGCTACCGGCGAGCGAATGTTCTCGCGTTGGGACTTCAAGCAGCTCTTAAGTGACGGGGCTGTGGATATCATCCAGCCGGATTTGTCGCATGCAGGCGGGATTACCGAATGCAAGAAAATTGCATCCATGGCAGAAGCCTATGATGTAGCGCTGGCTCCGCATTGCCCGCTTGGTCCGATTGCTTTGGCCGCTTGTCTGCAGGTGGATGCAACCGCGCATAATGCGTTTATTCAAGAGCAAAGCCTCGGTATCCATTACAATCAAACTGGCGATCTGCTCGATTATATGACGGATCCAACCGTATTTGATTACAAGGACGGTCATGTTACGATTCCGCAGGGACCAGGGCTGGGGATCGAAATAAACGAAGAATATGTAAGAAAGATGGCCGAAATTGGACATAACTGGAGAAATCCGGTATGGCGCCATAAAGACGGCAGTATCGCAGAATGGTAGCAGGGTATGAAGTATAAAGCTATTATTTTTGATCTGGATAATACACTTTTGGATTATTCGCAAAGCGAAGCAGAATGCATGAAGAGAACGATTCGCGAACATCGTCTGAATTTGGATGATGAAGTGAGCTGGAGCAGATTTTGGCCGACTTATTTAGGACATAACTTCAGACATTGGATGGATTTCGTCAATAAGGTCGGNCCTCATCGTTCNATTGAAGATGTTCTGATCCATTCCTTCNNCGATACGTTAANCCTTCATGAGTCAGTCTATGAGCAGCTTTCTGCTACCTATTGGAATCACTTTTGCAACACCTGTTATTTCGAGCCCGGAGCGGAGGAAGTGCTTCAACAGGTTCAATCTACCCATAGACTAGGCATCATCTCTAATGGATTAGGTGCAGCACAACGCAAAAGACTTGCTGCTGGACAAATTCATGAGAAATTTCATTCGATCATCGTATCGGATGAAGTTAGTATCCGGAAACCGAAAAAGGAGATATTTGATATTTCTCTGCAAGAATTAAAGCTCACGAATAGCGAGGTTCTCTTTGTTGGCGATTCTCTGACAGACGATTATCAAGGGGCTAAGAACGCCAAGATTGACTTTTGTTATTATAATCGGAGAGCAGAACCCATTTCCGAGGGGATAAAACCTGAATATACGATTGGAGCACTGCAGGATCTGCTAAAGGTTATAAGCGGGTAACTATGGTTAACAAAGAAAATCTATTATGGTGGAGGAGCTCTGTATTTGGAGCTCCTTTATTAAATAATGGATGTATATTTATAGGCTGTCATCAGGTGAAATAATAAGACAACTTGAAGACTCATTAGAACGATTCATGATGAAGGAATGGTTAAATGATTTTGGGCAATTGCTATTATGGTTGTCTATTGAACTAAAGGGAGTTCGAGAACTATCGAAATAACCATTAAAGATTAGAATTACCAAGTAAGGGGTGAGTATACTGGATGAGTCTGTATTAGATTTTTATGATGACCTAGCTGAAGATTACCATCATATTTTCGTTGATTGGCATCATGCCATTTCTTGGCAGGGTGAGGTTTTAAGCAAATTCATTCAATTACAACTTCCGAGTCTTAGCATAGAGGGTGCCTCGCTTTTAGACTGTTCCTGCGGTATTGGTACGCAAGCAATAGGGTTGGCTAATCACGGATTTAAAGTAACGGGTACTGATCTAAGTCCAGTCTCAATAGAAAGAGCAACAAAAGAGGCAGAATCTTTCGGTGTGGGGATAAACTTTGGGATAGCTGATTTTCGTTCATTAGAAAGAGATGTTCCTGGGGTGTATGATGTCGTTCTTTCTGCAGATAATGCAGTCCCACATCTTCTGACAGATGAAGATTTATATCTAGCTGTAAGGAACATGTATTCAAAGGTTAGAAATGATGGCATTCTTCTCCTTACGATAAGGGATTATAATGAGTTGGTAAAAGAAAAACCTAGAGCTACAGAGCCCCGCATTTTCGAGAAGGGCAATCGAATAGTATTTCAGGTTTGGGATTGGGCAGATGACGCGAAAACCTATCAGACAAACCATTTTTTAATACAAGAAATTAATGGGAAATGGATAACAAAGCATAACAAAACGAGTTACAGAGCGTTATTAAGAGAAGAATTTACTCCTATTTTGAGTGCGGCGGGTTTCGCGGATATTGAATGGTCTATGCCATCAGAATCAGGTTATTACCAGCCCATTGTAACTGCTCGAAAAAAAGTATAGTTTTAGCTAACGGGACACGAGCTCAATCTATTCAATATCAGTGCTTGACGGCTAGTTTTGCTGAGCATACTTATAGGTTTCGTTAAGCTAGTTAGGGTTAGAAAACAGATCAACAACAGCCGGAAAACTCCGGCTGCTGTTGCACTTTCTCAACGGTCTTGCTCGCTCCAGCTCCGGTAGATGCGGCGTACCTCACGGAATGACTGCTTCGGCTTGCGGTATTCGTTGACCAGCCCTTTGTTATTGAAGCTGCGGGCACGGTCGCGGAAATGTCCGCCGCTGCTCTTCAGGTCGCCGCGGATATCTGCAAACTGCCAGATATAGGTACCGCCGATTCGAGGATCATCTCTGAATATACCCAGCGCCTCAGTGACGATATGCGCCTGATAGTCTTCGCTGAACAATCGCGGCTCCCAGCCCACATCTCCGCCAATTCCTGCACCGCCGAATTCGGTCATAAGTACGGGCTTATCTCCAGCCCCCAATAATTCCGCTCTTGTATGGAACTTCTGCAGCATATCTCTAAAGCCCTCAACTTGTCCTTCATACCAGCCGTAATACTTGTTAATGCCAATGACATCAAACAGCGGAAGAAGCACATCCTCCAGCGGATGCATCGTAGCATAGGTGATCAGTCTGCTCTTGTCCAACTGCTTCACGAGAGCGACCATTCGTCTGGTCATCTCATAAGCATCTTGCGTCCGGGAATCTATCTCGTTATGAACCGACCAGAATACAACAGAAGGGTGGTGCTGATGCATAATAACCATTTCTTCCATCATCGTCAGCGCCCGTTCCTGGAATAAAGGCTCGCACACGGTTTCATTAGGCAGCATAGCGCCCCAGATCGGAATCTCGCTCCAGAAGATAATCCCGTTCTCGTCCAGCAGGTCCAGCCAATAAGGACTTTGAGGGTAATGGGAGCCGCGTACCGTGTTACAGCCCATTTCAAGGATAATATCCAGATCCTTCTGCATGAGCTTGGGAGAAAATGCAAATCCCCATTCCGGATGCTCCTCATGACGGTTTATTCCCCTCAGGTAGACCGGCGAACCATTGATGAGAATGCGATGATTGCTTGTCTCAATCTTGCGGAATCCAATCCGCTCGATCTTATCGTCTTGTTCAATTCCGACCTTGAACGAATACAATTCAGGGTTGCCGGGGTTCCATAACCGGACATCCTTCCAACAAAGCTGTACTTCATGTTCTGCGGATTGACCGGCCTCTACCTGAACTTGCCCGGAATAAATCTCATGATCACCGTCAGACAAGGTGAAGGAAGCAGTTAGATCCGTTTGGGAAAGGGAACAGAATCTCACTTGAACCCTTATGTCTGCATCTGCTCCGGTCAGCTCGTAGCCGATTGTCAGCTTATCGATATATAAATCAGGCAAGAACTGAAGCTCAACGGAACGGATAATGCCGCCGTAGTGGAACCAGTCTACATGCTCAGTTGGAATGGTCAGCCGGTCTAAAGTGCTGTCTGTCCGAACAACCAGCTCATGATCTCCTTTGCTTAAAGACGGGATTATAAATTCAAACGGGGTATAACCGCCATAATGATAACCAAGATGTTGTCCGTCAAGATAGACATCCGCATGTCCTAATACCGCGTGAAAAATAAGTCTGGCATGCTTCGTATCCTCTATCCGTATCGTTCTTCTGTACCAAGCAATACCTTCATAATCGAATAAATACAGCTCATTATTCCAGCAGGAAGGAACATAAAGAGATTTCTCGACATGTGGAAATCGCTCAAACCATTTATCCTGCAGCCCCTTATTTTCGGGATCTCTTACAAAATCCCATGGCCCGTCTAACAGCATTGTTGTACGAATATGATGCTCCTGAAAAGTCCTGATCAATGCAGTTCCTCCTTAGGTTCAAGCTTCTCATAGCCCGCTTGGTCATCGTCTGATAATATGGATAATATAGCATGACGAGCAAAGCATCTGAATGGAAGAATCCCTTAATTACTTGTATATTTCGATCCTATTTATCGTGCTTGACCTTAGGAGGTTGTCAACCTTGAAAGACATGAGCCATGCGACGACACATCTTGTTCTCCATATTCATTTCATCATTGATAAATCAACGTATCCCGGCTGGAAAGATATCCGGAATCTTGTAAATGTTCATAGCTTCTATTGGATTCATGAGGGGGAAGGGATCTTTCTGACGAATACCGAGCATAAAGTGCAGGCAGGGATGTTGGCTTACTTAAGGCCTGGTCTGGAGATGTCCATGCGTTCAGAGCCGCATGCGCCGCTTCGAATGACGATGGTGCTTTTTGATTGCGCGGAGCTTGCTTATGATGCTGTATGGAAGGATGTTACTCCTGTCGGTAAACTGGACTTTCCTTTCTTAAGTCATTATGGTCTTGCACAGGCAGAAGAGCTTGGTGTTTTGTTCAGGGGGATTTACCAAAGCTGGGTTTCGAGAATGACGGCTGGTCCCCGTGTTCCGGAATCCCAATTGCAGCTTCTATTAAACAGATTGCAACAATTAGAAGTGCCGGATTGGAATGTGGAAGATTCAGGGGCATTCGCATCCTACGAGAAGATCAAACAAACGCTGGAGAACAGCTATATTGAAAATTTGCGGATTGAACGTTTAGCCAAAGCATACAATATTTCTCCATCCTACCTGCGGAAGATGTTCCTTAAATTTACGGGGATGGGACCAAAGGAATATTTGAACCATATCCGCAATCAGCAGGCCTGCGGCTATCTTGTTTTCACAGATTATCCCATTAATCAAATTGCCAAGCTATGCGGGTATTACGAGGAATATCATTTCAGCAAGATGTTCAAACAGCATAACGGTATATCTCCAAGCAGCTATCGGATAAATAAGAGGGCAGAGAGCAGCAACGCTATGGATTAACCGTTCATAATGCGTGCAACTTTTGAATTCTCGAGAGCGTTTAAATAGCATATGAGATATTTTTCCAATAGAGGGGCTAGACCATGAGATTCATGATGATGATTCTAATAATTACCTTAATTGCATGGCTCGCCGGATGCACGAATCAAGCTAATGAGGAACATGCTGATGGGAGCGCTAAGGACGGAATAAGCTTACTTGCTTCTCAAACCTCGCAGGCTCCTGAGTCAACTCCGGAGACAACGGAGATAACAGAGTTCAGTAAGGAAGATAACTCGATTAGAGCAATCGCAGCCCATAAGGACGGTCAACTGATTATACAACCTCAGAGCCATGGGCATGCAGCAACGCTTGGTGCTCCAAGCTGTTATGGTCTTGAATCGGATATCAGCTGGACAGGAGATTATGAAGCGGTCTGGGAACCGGCATCCGGAGCAGCCTCGAGCAAGGTGATGACATTCCCAAGCGATTTCGAAATCATTCAGCCAACGGAGGCGGCGGTTAATCTGCAAATGGTCACAATCGGGGATACTGATCTGTATACCTATTATCCGCGTTATACCGATTGTCATGCGCTGGATATTTATTTCTTCGGAGTAAAAGACGGAGAGGCCTTTCCGGTCTCGCTTGAACTGGAGGCTGGGAAGCGTTTTACCGGATTTGTACAGCATCCGCATTATCCTCTTCAAGTAACAGACGATAAAATAGTTATTACTGGCGGTGAAGGTGCAGGGCAGGAGTTTATCAATATGTATCATTTCAATTATGATGGGAAGCAGCATGCATTAATTTTGCAGAAGACAGATCAAGTAAAACGGGAAGCCCTTATGAATCAAAACGCTGATCCATCAGATAAATGATCTGCCAACAATATGAAGCCAGAGGAGGTCCATCTATATGATAATTATCCTTGGTGCGCTGCTGTTTCTTATCTCTTAGCTGCTAAATAGATAATAAGAAGAAACGGACGGAGCTCACAGGCTCCGTCCGTTTCTTCTTATTATTGGTCTGCTTTTTCTTTCCCGATGTTGAGGGGATTCCAAGCTGAATGCTACACTGATGTTATTCATTTGGATCCATGTGAAGGTTAGAAGGAGCAAACCGGAATGTTCAATTTTGATATGGAAAAGGTATTAGCTGATTTCAAAGACGGAGCGGCGATGTTGTCTGCTATTGGAGATGAGACCAGACAGCTTGTTATCGGCGCGCTGCTTGGAGCGGGATGTGAAGGGATGAGGGTTGGAAAGCTGATGGAGCTTACCCACTTGTCCCGGCCCTCGCTTAGTCATCATCTAAAAATATTAAAGGAAGCGGGCGTTGTCGGAATTACGAAAGAAGGAACGAAAAATTATTATTATCTGGATGGTTCCGGCAAGCTGCTGCAATTAAAAAAATTAGCGGCTCATATCGATCAATATTTGGATGAGCTTAGAAAGGCGGGCTATCATGTCTGATATAGTCCTCGTTACGGGAGGAAGCGGGTTTGTAGCAAGCTGGTGTATCGTCGGGCTGCTGAGACAAGGATATACCGTTCGTACAACAATCCGCAGCATGAAGAAGGAAACGGCAGTCCGCTCGGCGATTTCAGCCGTTATCGATCCGGAAGACCGTCTATCGTTCTATCCGGCGGATTTAACGAAGGATACGGGGTGGCCAGAAGCGCTGAAGGGCTGCAAATACGTTCTTCATGTCGCTTCCCCGATGGATGGCCCTGAGACAGGCTTGATTGAAGCGGCCCGTGACGGATCTCTGCGTGTGCTTCAGGCCGCAGCGAAGGCAGGAGTAGAGCGGGTGGTCATGACCTCCTCCTGCGCAGCCGCAACACCGTCACCGGGACAGCAGATACAGCTGATTGATGAAGCTTTCTGGACGGACCCGGACAATAAGCTTCTGGACCCTTATCGCAGATCGAAGACGTTGTCGGAGAAAGGCGCATGGGATTTTATAACAACGAACGGCGGAGCTATGACGCTGACAACGATTTTGCCAGGTGCTGTATTTGGTCCTGTGATGATGAAGGATAAAACAGGCTCTGTACAGGTGATTGGCCGCATGTTAGACGGTAAAGTTCCCGGGACTCCCCGTATTGGTCTGGAAATTATTGATGTTCGTGATCTTGCGGATATGCATATTCGGGCAATGACTTCAGATGAAGCAGCGGGACAACGTTTCATCGCGGTAGGGGAATACCTATGGATGTCGGAAGTAGCCGAGCTGCTGCGGACCAGACTGGGTGAAAAAGCTGCCAAAGTGCCTGCGCGTCGTCTGCCGGACTTTGTATTGCGTATCGTCTCCTGGTTTGATTCTGACTTACGATCTATTGTGCCAATGCTTGGACGTAAATTCCGCCATACATCGGCGAAAGCTGAACGTATCCTTGGCTGGCGCTTCAGGCCGGCTGAAGCAACCATTCTTGACTGTGCAGAAAGCCTGCTCAAATAATTAGTTATAATCAGCCTTACTGAAGAAGCCGCGTTGTTGCGGCTTCTTTCTATTTGGCTATGTTAAATCACATTGTTGATATTCGATAAACAAGAACGTTTGTTCTATTATAATGGTAACATTATAGTATTTGTCTTGGTTCCGTTACCTAGACAGCAAGGAATATGAAAATACAACGTCGAACAAAAAGAATATGTTGGTCAATCTTGCCTGTTTTCTGTAATGGACACGAACAACCAATGTCGACTTTCTGCATATGCTTGTTAAGTTAACGGGCAGGAAAGCGTAACAAATGTTTTCTTTCTTCGTATGTATTGTAGAGGAAATAAATTGAAAGTCGGTGAAAGGGAGTGGCGGATTGAAACGAATAATTGGCATTATCTTTTTATGTGTAATTGTACTTAGCGGTTGTATAGTAACAAACAATTATTATTCTAGAATTGAGAAGAAAGATATTTCCGATCTAAATGATACCCAAAATATAGAGTTTGTTTACGAATACAAAGGACATACCGATAATTGGGCAGCCGTTTATTTCGTGTACAAACTCAAAGACAATGACAACCATACATCGAAAATGTTATTAAAGCATATTGGAAAGCAGCCGCTACCTAATGGTGAGTTAAGTTATAAATTTGATACAGTAGGTGGTGGCGATGGAGCTGGAAGTTTGTCCACTGCCGATTCAAAAGATGGTATTTATAATTTAGGTTCTTCTGAGAGTAACGGCTCTTTAGTATCCCAGAACTCAATAGTTAAGATGCAGGTCAATTGGAATGGGCTGGCCGAAACGATCGAATTGAAACCTGAATTGAATTAATGAACGTAGTACCAGAGATTCACTAAGTTAATGGGATACGATGGCTCAAAAAGCCGCCCTTTTCGCGGGGCGGCTTTACTTTGTTCGAAAATCAACAATGTAATTTAACATTGCCTTCTTTTTATAAGAACTTGGTCTACCCAAATGGGAGGAAGAAGTGTATACTTGCGCGAGTCTCTAATCCTTGATTCAGTATAGGGAGGAATGCAGACATGTTACTGGATGAGAGATATTTGACATTATACGAACGATTCGGCGGCGGCCCGGCTCCTGTGGAGGTTGCGCTGGAGGAATTATCCGAGCTCCTATACTGCACTCCGCGTAATGCCAAGCTTATTCTGAAGAAGCTCCAGAGTGAACAACTCATTGAGTGGCTGCCGGGGCTAGGCAGAGGACATCGGTCCAGAATCGCATTTCATACCGACAAAGAACCATATTTGTTAGAGTATGCTTTCCATACGGCGGAGCAAGGAGATTATAAGCGTGCATTTGATCTTATTGCTCAATACGGCAGCGGCACTAATGCCAGGAGTAAATTCCTGGAATGGCTTGACAATCAGTTTGGCTACAAAAAGGAAGAGGCAGGGGAAGGGCAGCAATGCCGGGATTCACTTGTTTTTCCTGTATTAAAAGCACCTCTGACTCTAGACCCGGCTGATCTGCTGTATTCCTTCGATTCCCATCTGATTCGCCAAATCTTTGACCGGCTGTTAAGGTTTGATGAGCAATTGGGTAAGATTGTCCCGATGCTCGCCCATTTCTGGAGTGCTAATGCCGATGCAACGGAATGGACATTTTATCTCCGTAAAGGTGTCCGCTTCCATAATGGGCAAGAGCTGCTTTCACGGGATGTACTGTTCGCCCTGGAGCGGCTCCAGAACGCAGCAGCCAACAGCTGGCTGCTGCGTGAAGTCGTAAGTATGGAGACTGCAGGTCCCCGCGTATTGCGCGTCAAGCTGCGGCGTACTAATCGGATCTTCGACCGGTTTATGTGCTCCGCTGCAGCTAGTATTGTTCCTTATGGTTTCGCTGGCAGCAAAGAGGAGGAATTTTGGAAACAACCGATTGGGACAGGACCGTTCCAGCTTTCAATGTGGACAAATGGACGAATCAGATTGGATGCCAATGATAACTATTTTCAGGGGCGGGCATATCTGGACGAGGTTGATATTGTGATTATGCCTGAGGATTGCAGCCAGGATATAGATAAGCTTGCGAAGGTTCATCATAGTCTGGATACGATGAGGATGGTTCAAAGGACAACGCAAGAAGAGTGGCAGGAGCTGGAAAAGCTATGCCAGGGCTGTGTGCTTCTGAACTGGAATGTCGCAGCCGAAGGACCTCAGCAATCGGAGGCTTTCCGTCAGGCTGTACGCCAAATAGTTCACCCGGAGGATATGATAGCCGAACTTGGCGGTGAACGGGCAATCCCTGCTTTTGGCTTCAGACCGGAAGCAAAAGGCTCTCATTTGCTGGAGCCGATCCAGCCTGAGCAAATCCGCAATCTTTTGCAAAATTCGGGTTATGGCGGAGAACCTTTGCGATTTGCTTACCACCCGAAATATAAGGAAGACGGTATATGGATTATAGACCGTTTGGCGGAATGGGGAATTGAAACGGAATTACTGCCTTATGATTGTTTGATGCAAGCGGATTTCTGTATTTCGGGGCTTGTATTCCCGGAGGATGAAGTTTGTGAGATTGAGGCGTATGAGCACCGCGATTGTGTCATGCATCATTTTTTTGACGCAGAACGGAAAGCATGGATAATTAACCAGATCGATAGGGCAGTGGCAGCCGAATCCATGGATGAACGGCGCATGCTGTTGAAAGAAATAGAAGAACGTCTTCGTCAAGAAGCGGTCGTTATATTCCTGCATCACAGACGTCTAAGCACCTATTTGCATCCTTCTGTACGCGGCGTGAGCTTGAACCCGTTAGGCTGGATTGACTTTAAGGATGTCTGGCTGGAGGGATAGAGGTTTTCTCATAGATTTATATTAGGGCAGTCTCATCATCCAGATTATGGTATTATAGATTGATATCATCCTTAATGGAATGTTGGAGGTGCTCGAGATGCGTATAGTTTCTGTATTTATTATTGTAATGTTGGTATTAACCGGTTGTTCAAAGGCATCTAATCAGAACGTTCCTGACAACAAGAAATCCCAAGCTGCTCAAATTACATTGACGCCAATCGATATGTTTCAGGGAGAGGCAGCGAAATTCAAGCCATTTCTTGGCGTAATGTCCGGTGCTTTCAAATTATCATATGCAGGCGGCCGGCCAAACGCTTGGCTGGATATCGATATCTGGAAAGACGGCAAGAAAGTGAAGGATTCGTCCGGTTCTGTGGGAGATCTATTTTCTAATGCGGCAAATGCAAGTGCTGAAGTAGAGGTGATGATCTCTGTTGAAGCCATCCCTATCGAAGGGCAGGACAATTACAGGTTAATAAAAGTCAATCTGGTGCATGACTCGGGAACAAGCTTGTCTACAATGACTATTCCTTGGGATCCTAAACAGACGCTGCAAAGTTTGATTCAGCATAATGAGACACAATCGTTCCCGGAAGATCAACCTGTTCCTGTATTTGCTGTGCAGGCTTCAAGTGCAAACGGCATGTCTACAACGGAGCTTAGCGAGGAGTCGTTAAGCAAGACGGAATATGCACTGGTGTTTACTCTGCGATTTGAAGAGCAGGGATAGTGTTTGATTAAATAATAAGCTACAGCGCATTTGACAAGCTCCCCTTTAAGCAGACGGTTTTATCACAAACCGCTGCTTGAGGGGAGTTTTTTTACCACATAAGAATTTATAAATTTCCGAGCAAGTCGGAAGAACAAATTCTTATTGGCGATAAGACCTACCTCTAAACGCGGCCGCCCTTCTTCGAAAGGCCTCGATAGAGGTTTTCTCATATAAGGACGACCGTAGATGCTGGAAAACATTGATTGAGAAAAAAATTACGTGAAACTGCAATTTTTTATCACTTTGTTACGTCTATTAAAAAGAGGGCGTAATTGTACTGGTTGTACTGAAAATATTTGCTTATAGCATTTGCTTGGCTGCTAGATTTATAATGGGCTTTCATCGCAAAAGGCGAAGTCCGCATAGAAAGGATGGAGTTTGTGAAGAAGTTTCTTGGTTTTGTAGGTCTTTTTATTATCTTCTGGGCTATTATCTCGGGTATTTTTGTGTTCTTTACAGAATCCGGGCATCAGCTTCGGGCGATGGCGGCAGAAAGTATGTTGTCGTCACAACATCGGCAGTGGGCAAAGTATACCTTATTGCCGCAAAGTGAATTGGATGCCATGCTAGAAAATATAAATAATCCGAATTATGTGAATAGTGCTTCGGGCAAGGATGATTTGGACGATCTGGTGAACGTAAAATCGGATAAGGATCTATATGTGCATGTGGAATCGATTGAGAGTTATACGAATCCGACGCGCTATTTTAAGGGGAAAATCATTACGATTTCCAATCCGAACCGGGTGAAGCTGGTTAGCTCGCAATTGAGTGATCACGGAGAACAAATCTTTGTGATAGCGAAGCGGGCAAAAGCTCTTGCCGCGATCAATGCAAGCGGGTTTGTTGACCTGGATGGCCATGGCAATGGCGGGGCCTCTACAGGCGTGGTTATTGAAGATGGTATCATCAAAAGTCAGAATAAAAATACGAAAGAGTTTGTTGCCGGCATTACAAAAGACGGTGTGATGATTACCGGAAAGTACAGCGCGAATGAACTGGTTAATCTCGGGGTACAATATGCAGCAGGATTCAAACCGCAGCTGATCGTAAACGGTCAAAAGATGGTGGAAGGTGACGGCGGCTGGGGATGGGGCCCGCGTACGGCGATCGGCCAGAAGGCAGACGGCAGTATTATATTCGATGTGATTGACGGCCGGCAGACCCGCTCCGTAGGAGCAAGTATTAAAGAGGTGCAGGATTTGCTGTATGAACGGGGAGCTGTTAACGCCATGTGTATGGATGGCGGTTCTTCCTCTTCGATGTATTTTAATGGTGAAAATATTACGACCCCTTCTTCCCGCAATAATATCCCGCGCTATTTACCGAATGTTTGGGCGTTGATTCCGCAAGACAGCGATGTCCTCCATGTTGATGTGGACGGGAAGACGGTAACTTCATTTGATGGTATCGGCCAATAATATAATAGGAATAGAAGACCTCCCGATAAACGTTCGTTAACAACGTACATCGGGAGGTCTTTCTGTTTGATTAAGCTGTCATATTCACCTTCTTCGGCAATACAGATAGAAGGATGGCTGCTCATGCAGGAAACTATCAATCTGTTGTGGAATTTAATAGAATTTCATATGAAATGCGAGGTAGATCATGCCAACGATAACAGAAGCGTACGTCGACAGCTTGGCGCCCAATGCCGGGGCCATCAAGAATGGCAGGGATTTGGTGAAGAAGAACAGCTTTCCGCTGCTCAGTGAGACCGGGGATGCAACCTTGCTCTTTGGTGAATGCAAAGGGAGCGGCAAAGACCCTTACCGGTGCTCAGTAGATTTCGTAAATGAGGGAAATCCGGTGTTTCGCTGCAGCTGCCCAAGCAGACAATTCCCTTGTAAGCATACGTTGGGACTCCTATATGCCCGCGCATTAGGCAAAGGCTTTACTATAGCGGAAATCCCGTCGGATATTGCGGATAAGCGCGACAAAGCTGAGAAGCGGGAAGAGAAGAAGAAGGAAGCAGCAGCCGAGCCGAGTGATTCGGCAAAGCCGAAACGTAAAGTAAATAAATCTGCTCTTGTTAAAAAAATCGCTGTGCAGCTTGACGGTCTTGGCATTCTGGAGAAGCTTGTGCTGCAGCTGACGCAAGCCGGTCTTGGAAGTGTAGACAAGAAGACGCTGCAAATGATTGAGGAGCAAGCCAAGCAATTAGGCAACCATTACATACCCGGGGCTCAAGCCGGTCTCAGGGAATTCGTTATGATTATGCGTTCGGAGAGCGATAAGGAGTCGGTCTATACGGCAGCCATGGAGCAGCTCCTTGCTCTTAGAGCATTAACCAAGAAAGGCAAAGCCTATCTGGAGCAGCGTGCAGCGGACCCGGATTCGCCGATGGCTACAGATACCAATCTGGAAGAGTTGTTAGGTCATGCTTGGCAGCTGGCGGAGCTGCGGGAATATGGTCGTGTCCAGAAGGAAACGGAGCTGCTTCAGCTTGCGTTCATGTCCTACACGGATGAGGCTCGCGGGGAATTTGCAGATACGGGCTGGTGGATTGATTTGGGCAGCGGCAATATTCGTATGACCCGCCACTTAAGGCCATTCCGCGCGGCAAAGGCGATGCGGGAGGAGGATACTTTCCAACAAATCGTCAAAACCGGGGAGCTGTTCATCTATCCCGGAGAGCTGAATCCGAGAGTACGATGGGAGAATGCGGCATTCCGGGAACCAGCAGCATCAGATTATGCAGCTGTTAAAGCTCTGGCCGCAGCCTCTTATCCCGATGTGATTAAACAGGTGAAGAATGTGATCAAGAATCCTTTGGCTGACAAAAATCCGGTCATGCTGGTCGCCTTTCAATCGCTCGAGCAAATAGACGGCCAGCTTATCCTTCGGGATGTATCGGGCAAACAGCTTCAGCTCGAGGATTTCGCTGAGAACGGAAGGCAGACGACAACCCTTATTTCCCTGCTCGGGGAAGAGGAGTTGAAGGAGCAAGCCGCTCTTGTCATGTTCCGGCATCATCTGGATGATAACCGTCTAAGCGCACAACTAATGAGTATCGTTACGGGCAGCCGAATCATTCGGCTGCTGTATTAGAGGAGAAGTGATATGAGCGTAGATATCTTATTTAATCTGCAGCAGGAGACGCGGCGCCTGTTCATTGCGGGCAGTGCAATGGCTGCGGGAGACCTGCGGTTGACGAAGCTGCTGCCTTCTGTTCAGAAGTTAGGTCAATCCTCGCCCGTGTTCAAGCGTTTAACAAGCGCTGTCGAAGAGCTGCTGACTGCGGAGCGTGAGGAGAGCGCAGGAAAGCTGCTGGAGCTGTCCACTTTTCTCAGCGCTATTCTCTATACCCAAGGTAAAACAGAGATTGCCGGTGAAGCCATCCCTATTCAGGGCAGTGGAGTTGCTCTCCGGACGGAGAGTACATATCGAAAGCTGCATCCTTTTCTTGAAGCGTTAACGACCAAAGGCCAAGGGCGCCTGGAGCAGATTCGTACCTCCTTCGAGGACGGAAGCTTTCTGGACTTGCGTGCACTTCCTGCCGTATGTTCGGCACTAGACGACAGCTATTCGGAGATCCCGGATTTTGTGCAGACCAAGCTGATCCCTGCTTTCGGGATAGAGGCGGTACCTGTCTTAATGAGTCAGCTTAATCTGCAAGGCGGCAAGGGGGATGGACGAAGGCTTCTGCTGCTGCATCAACAGCTGGGAAGCTCTATCATGGAGCTTGTTACGGAGGCTGCCGTCAGCGGTGCTTCGGAAATCAAGATTGCAGCTATCTCTATTCTAGGGGAATACCCTGGGCAAGAGCCTCTATTGCTGGAGCTTAGCGCGGAAAAACGCAAGGATGTCCGTTCAGCGGCCTATTACTCCCTTGCCACGCTTGGAACAAGCGCCGCAGAGCAGCGGCTATACGAAGCGGCTACCTCGAAGGATCGCGAGATAGCGGTTGAGCCCGTTCAGAAATGTGCTTCCCCGGCATTGCTAAGCCGTCTAATTAAGTTTGGCGGTGAGGCAGCGGAACGTTATTCCCTTCAGGAAGGAAATACAAGAACGGAATCCGCAGATCAGATCGCGACAGTTATTCGCTGCTTGGAAGGTTCGGGCAGTCTTGTTGCTGAAGAAGCTTACGGCTTCATAAGAAAGCTGCTGACAACAAGGGCTTTCCTCGTGGATGAAACGGAAAATGTCCAGGAAGCCGCGGGGGAGCTGCTGCTTGAACTGGATTGGCCGGAGGCGGATCATTTCGCTATTGAGCTAAGCGATAACAATAAGGGACCGTTCATCCGTTACGGCTTCCGGGCGGCCTCCAAGCTCATGTCTCCCGAGGAGGTCTATAACCGATTTGTTGATAGGCTGGGCAACGGGAAATCCAGAGCGGCGAAGCAGCTGCTGACCGCCATCAGGGAACTAGCTGCTGAGCAAGCCCGGCTAGATGAAGAACATGACGGCCACGGCGCTGTTCCGGAACAGCAATGGGATTCAAGATGGATTGGCCAGTTTATCCGATTGGAGCAGACAGAACTGGTCTGTCTCTTTGCGCAGCGCGCAGGCCGGGAGATAACCGGCTATCTAACCGCGAAATTACAAGCAGCCAAGCTGAACGACTGGAATACGCTTGAAATTATGCTTACGTTGTTCCGGATTCGTTATAAGAATGCTCCTGAGCTGTTCATGGACTTACTTGAGAAGGGTTCCGTGCGCAGTATGTATTACTTGAGCTGGCAGCATAAGCATTTGCTTGCTTATATGCCTAAGGCTTATACGGTTCGACTGCGTGCTTTCGCGGACAAGGTGGCTTACGAATCCGTGCGCAATGAGATTTTCACTATTATTGAAGCATTGGAAGAGAAGCCGGATGAGTGGAATGAAGAGAGTGGAGGGAGCATTTGGAGATGGATCAAAAACAAAATGTCTTAAGATTGCCTGCCGAGAAGCTGTATGCTAGTGAGCTTGAGGCCTTAAAAGAAATAGATAAGGAGCAAAGACCTGCCGGCTGGCAATTATCGCCCAAAGCGGTTCTGACCTTCATAACGGGAGGGAAGGCTGGCAATACAATCATTACGCCTAAATATATCGGCAATAAAAGGCTTGTTGAGATGGCGATTGCAACCTTGCTGACAGACCGCGCTTTGCTTCTGATTGGTGAACCGGGTACAGCTAAATCCTGGCTGTCGGAGAATCTGACAGCGGCCATCCATGGCGATTCATCCAAAGTCATCCAGGGTACAGCAGGCACCAGTGAAGAGCATGTGCGCTATTCCTGGAACTATGCGATGCTTCTGGCTCAAGGGCCAACGGAGCAGGCACTTATTCGAAGCCCGATCTTCCGGGCGATGGAAAGCGGCGGAATTGCACGTTTCGAGGAGATTTCCCGTTGTGCATCGGAGGTGCAGGATGCTCTTATTTCCATTTTATCAGAGAAAACGATTGCTATTCCCGAGTTGAACCGAGAGGCGGCGGCCGAACGCGGATTCTCTATTATCGCAACTGCCAATACACGGGACCGCGGCGTGAATGAAATGTCTGCAGCACTTAAACGCAGGTTCAATATCATTGTCCTCCCGGCGCCGTCAAGTATCGAAACGGAGATTGATATTGTCCGCCGTCGCGTCGGCGAGATTTCCTCCAGCTATCAATTGCGGGCTGCTCTTCCGGATGAAGAGACTGTACGGAAAGTTGTCACGATCTTCAGAGAACTCAGAAGCGGACTAACGTTAGACGGGAAGGAAAAAGTAAAGGCGCCAACTGGCGTAATCTCAACGGCGGAAGCTATTTCGCTGTTAACCGGCAGTATGGCATTGGCCGGAAGCTTTGGTGACGGGCGAGTCAGCGATGAGGATGTGGCTGCAGGCTTGCAGGGAGCTATCGTCAAGGATGAGGAGAAGGACCGGGCGGCATGGAAGGAATATCTTGAGAATGTAATGAAAAAACGGGGGGCCTCATGGCGAAGTCTATACGGCGCATGCTCGGAGATCAATGGGTGAACGGGGCACGGGAACCGCATTATTTTGGCGTCAGGCATTTGTCGCCGGCCGGCGCTTATCATCTGCTTGCATTATTAGATGAAATCAAGCCTACTGCTGTATTGATAGAAGGTCCAAGCGATGCTGCAGAACTGGCAAACCAGCTTGTATCGCCGGGCATTATACCGCCGGTTGCGCTGCTTGCTTATACGGAGCAGCTGCCGGTTAGAACCGTGCTGTATCCGTTCGCTGATTATTCGCCCGAATATCAGGCGCTGCAATGGGCTAACCGGAACGCTAAGCATGTCGATCTGATCGATCTGCCAACGGAGATCACGCTTGCTCTGGTAGAGCCAAGAAGAGTCTCTTCGGCTTCCGATGAAGCTGAAGAGAACCAGCCGGATTTGTATTCCCGGATCGCGGAGCTTTCCGGCGAGCCGGATTATGAGGCGTACTGGGAGCGCTATTTCGAGCATTCTTTGGAGCCAGGCGCCTATCGCCGTGCAATTGCTCGATATTCTTCAGAAATGCGGATGTTGACTGAAGATGAGGAGCTTCGCTTAGTCCCGCATCAGTTCGCTTATAATGAAATTCGCGAAGCCAATATGCGGCGCAAGATTCGTGACACTATCGCTGCGGGTCATATGCCGGAGAATATCGTGGTCATTACAGGCGCGCATCACACCTCTGCCTTGTCGGGTGAACTTCCTGTTATGACGGATAAAGAGCTGGCATTGCTGCCACGGGTGCGAACAAGAATGACGCTAATGCCTTATTCGTATTATAAGCTCTCTTCCCATTCCGGGTATGGAGCGGGAAATGCTGCCCCGGCCTATTTTGAACTGCTCTGGCAGTGCATGAGGCAGGGGGAGCCAGAACGGCTTGCTTCCTTGTACCTGTCCACGGTTGCAGCACGGATGCGCGAGCAGGGAACCTGGCGATCAACTGCATCGGTTATAGAAGCCGTAAGGCTTGCAGAAGCATTAGCTGCCATGCATGACGGCATGCGGCCGACCTGGAAGGATCTGAGGGATTCGGCTACCGTTTTGTTTGGGCATGGGGAATACGCGGTTGTTGCGGAGGCCCTTGCGAAGACGGATATCGGCACGGCTATTGGTCATCTGCCTGAAGGGGTCAGTCAGACGCCCGTGCAGGATGATTTGAACCGGGAGCTGAACCGGCTGAAGCTGGAGAAATACAAAACACTGGTTGCAGCTGATTTGGAACTGGATCTGCGGGAGAATCGTCGTGTCAAATCGGAGGAAGCCGCATTTCTCGATCTGAACAGATCCATCTTGCTTCATCGGTTGGAGGTACTTGGGGTCCGGTTCGGCCGCAAGCAGCATGCGCGTCAGGCAGATGCAACCTGGGCGGAGCATTGGGTGCTGCAATGGTCGCCCGAAGCGGAGATCGAGATTGTAGAATCTACTCTCAAAGGAGAGACCGTTGAGCTTGCCGCCGCTTATGTTATTCATGAGGAGTTGCTTACTTGTACGGATATTTCGGAAGCAGCAAAGATCATTCGCCGGGCTGGCAACTGCGGACTTCCCCAAGTTGCAGGTCAAGCGGTGGCCGTCCTTCAGCGTCTTGCTGTTGAGGCCGGGAGTATAGCTCAGATTGCCGACACCGTCCGCGAATTATCCATTCTGCTGCAGTACGGCTCCGTTCGCCGGCTGGATACAGATGCTTTGCTGCCGATCATGAAGCAGCTGTTCCTGCGCGGCTGTCTGATGCTCGTAGATGCTTCAGGCTGCAACGATGATGCGGCTGCCGAGATCGTAACCGCCATCCATGCTATGAATGCTGTTGCGCTAGAGCATTACAATGAAGTGGATGAACAGCTGTGGGCCAGCAAGCTGAAGGAGCTTGCTGCCCGTGATGACCGGAATGCCAAGCTGTCCGGATATGCATTCTCGATTGTACTGGAACGCAACGAGGCAGGTGAAGAGGAATGTGCGCGCGAGGTTGCGCGTCGACTGTCACCCGGAATACCGGCTGACTTAGGTGCAGGATGGTTTGAAGGATTGTCCCAACGCAACCGTTATGCCCTATTATCCAGGGATTATCTATGGCGGCACCTGGATTCCTATATTCAATCCCTGGAGCCGGAGCCTTTCAAGCGTTCGCTTGTCTTCTTGCGACGGTCATTTGCAAGCTTCGAGCCTCGGGAAAAAGCGTCCATTGCCGAACTGCTGGGTGATCTGTGGGGCACGGGAGCAGAAGCATCGGGCGAAGTGCTGCAGCGTTCATTGAATGAGGAAGAGAAGGAGATGCTGGATGAACTTAACGATTTTGACTTTGGAGACCTATAGCCTATGACAACGATGGACCCGGAACTGGTAAAGCGGTGGCGTCTGATTTTGGGTGCTGCTGCGGAAGAAAAGCTGCAAGCGGCAAGCGGATCACATGGAAATACGGGACTGCTTGATGACGAAAGCTTATTAATGGATGAAGCCCTGGCCGCCATTTATGATGGTACAGCCGGCAATGGCGGGGGAACGGGACCGTCTGGAGCTGGGGGAGGCTCGAGATCTGCCGGGCTTGGCGCATCCTCCCCGAGACTTGCGAAATGGCTTGGGGACGTTCGTTCGTTTTTTCCTCCGGATATTGTATCGGTTATTCAAGCGGATGCCGTTCAGCGCAAAGGATTAACGAAGCTGCTATTCGAACCGGAGCTGCTCTCGCAGGTGAAGCCGGATATCAGTATGGTAGCAACATTAATGTCGCTTCGCGGACAAATTCCGGAACGGACCAAAGAAACGGCACGCACGCTTGTGCGGGAAGTGGTCGATGAGATTGTCCGGCGGCTGGCGAGTGATCTGACTCGTGCAGTTACTGGAGCGCTCAACAAAAGAAAGCATTCTCCGCTGCCTTCCTTGTCGGGGCTTGATTGGGATAAGACGATTCGCAGCAATTTGAAGAATTACGACACGGAACGCAAGCTGCTTATTCCGGAAAGAGTCTATTTCTTCGACCGGGTACGCAAAAGCAAGGAATGGACGGTTATCCTGGATATCGACCAAAGCGGCTCGATGGCTAATTCGGTAATATACGCCTCGATTGTAGGCTCCATCTTCGCGAGCATGCCTTCACTCGACACGCATGTAGTTGCATTTGATACAGAAGTAGTTGACTTAAGTGAGGCATGCGAGAATGATCCGGTGGATCTGCTCTTTGGCATTCAATTGGGCGGCGGTACCGACATTAACAAATCTATCGCTTATTGCGAGTCCTTTGTTGCTGAACCCCGGAAGACGATTTTCCTGCTGGTATCGGATCTATACGAAGGCGGGAACCGGACGGAAATGATCCGCAGATTGCGGGAAATGCATGAGTCGGGTGTGCGGACCATCTGCCTGCTGGCTCTCTCGGATGACGGCGTTCCGTCGTATGATGAAGATGTTGCGCGCAAGCTGTCGCAATACGGCATTCCATGTTTCGGCTGCTCCCCGGATAAGCTGCCGGAGTTGATTGAAGGCGCATTGAAGGGAATGGATCTTGAGCAGCTGGCTGACCGTTTAAAGCAGAGGAAAGATTAAGAACAGGATGTTAAGATGTTAAGATGTTAAGACTCCGGTATGAAGAAGTCCTCGGTAACGAGGGCTTTTTTGTTCTTTGTGATGTCATTCATCAGAAAAATGGAAGCATCTCGAGAGGAAAGTATGATCCCCCGCGTTCAGCAGACAGTCGGTAAGGTAAGAGCTCGAGAGGGGGGCGTAGTGTATAGCCACGTTGGATTTCATCCAGCATAACGGAGCGTTTTGACAGCTCACCCACTCTACGTTGGATTCTCTGCCGTATAATCAGTCTCATTTGGACGATAGTGGACCATTCTGGAGTTTTATACTGGAGTGAATCCAACGTAGCTTCGAAAGCCTGCCTTTTTACCCTGATTTTATTGGAAAAATCCAGCGTACGGGGAGGAGGGCGATACGAGTAGAACAGAATAACAAATTTAATGGTGACAAGCTGCGGTCATGCGGCTGTTATTCGTATTGACGTATCGATGCATGGGCTGTATACTCATTTATTAAAAGACTTTTAATAAGTATATTAATAAAGGAGCGCAGTATGTCGTCCCACACTCATAATACCGTTCATGTCAAGAAAATGAACGTTGAGCTTGTTAAAAACACGTTAAAAGCACAGAGTATCGGCACCAAAGCCTCGATTGCGAATCTGACCAAGCTTAGCGTTGCTACATGCGGCACGATTCTGAATGAGCTTCTTGCGAATGGCGAGATTATTGAGCTTGAACCGGATAAGACTAGCGGCGGACGGCCAGCGAAGCAATACAAGTATAATGAAAGCTTCGGCTGCGCCATTTGCTTGCTTGTCCGCACAGAGGGCGGCGTTCATTCGATCAACTACAGCATTGTGAATCTGATTGGCGATACGATCCATGAAGCCTCGCTGGAACTGCCTTTTATTGACGTAGACACCATCGATCATCTCATTGATGGCTTGATAAGCAGCAACGAGAATGTGCAAGCCATTGGGATCGGCATACCCGGAGTTGTCCATCAGGGAGTGATTGGGGTTTGCGATGTGCCGGAGCTGGCCGGCCAGGCGCTTGGACCTTTTATCGAAGAAAAGTATGAGCTGCCCGTTACGATTGAGAACGATATGAATATGACGGTCTACGGTTTTTATCATCTTCAGAACTTTGAGGAAGACAAAACCTTTGCTGTTGTTACGTTTCCCAAAAATCATTTTCCTGGCGCAGGGTTTATTGTGGATGGACGTATATTGTCCGGCAATACAACGTTTGGCGGTGAGGTTTCTTTTCTGCCATTTGGTCTCACTCGCGAGGAACAGCTGCAGCAGCTGCATACGGAAGAAGGCTTTGTAAAGCTTGCGGTTCAGACCCTTGCCTCCATTATTGCCATTATTAATCCGGTAGCCATAGCCATTACAGGCGAGCTGCCGCGCGAGTCACAGCTGCAGGAGCTGTATAAGGGCTGCTTGAAAGATATTCCGCAAGAGCATATGCCTGAGTTGATGGTGCAGAACGACATCCTGCGGGAGTACATGAAGGGCATGGTGACAGCAACTTTGGAAAGCTTGACTTACCGGCTGCAGGTCATTGAGAAACGATAGAGAGTTGGGAGCAGACAGAAGTGGAGAAAAGTACAGGCAAGATTAACAAGGTTTATGCTATGCAGCTGGCCACCATCTTTATAGGCTTTATTATCTTTGGGTTCTCGGAAAATATTAAGGGGCCGGCGATCCCGCGAATCCAGTTCGATTTTATGCTGAATGAATCGCAGCTTGGCACTCTGTTATCCCTGAATGCGCTTGGCTACTTGATAGCTTGTTCTTTTACCGCGTATTTGACCAGAATTTGGGGGATCAAGTGGGTAACGGTAGTCGCATTCGCTTCAATGGCGGGCTCAGGAATTCTCATTTTCTACTCCCATTATTACACTATGTTCTCGGCTTCCTATTTCCTCATGTACATTGGCAACGGAATGCTGGAGATTGGATTAGCTATTCTGAGTGCAAGGATTTTTGTGAGAAATACCGGAACGATGATGAATATGACACATGGCTTTTATGGCCTTAGTTCAACCGTTGCACCTCTTATCGCTACCGGCTTGATGAAGGTGACGATTGGCGGACATACACTGGATTGGCGCGGCATGTATCTCATCATGCTGTTAATGTCCATCATTCCAATCATCATCGCCTTGTTCAGTACTTTCCCAGGGGATGATATTTCGCATGAAGACCGTGTTCCCTTAAAAGCATTGCTGAAGGACAAAGTATTGTGGTTAATGGTCTGTGTTCTTACGTTTGGCGTTGTCTCCGAATTAGCGGTAGGAGGCTGGCTCGTCAACTTCCTGGAGAAAGCCTATGACTGGGATACGGTGAGGGCTTCCGGTATGTTGTCGATCTTCTTCTTATGCTTTGCGCTGGCACGTCTTTTCCTTGGACCGCTGACGGACAAAATCGGATTTGTACTCTCTTTGATTATGTTCTCCGGATTCTCTGCGATTTGTACATTTGCTGCTATCGCAGGAGGTGAGCAGGTTGCGTTCCTGTTTGCAGCATCCGGCATCGGCATCGCCATGATCTATCCGACCGTTATGGCATTTATCGCCAAGAGGTATTCGAAAGGGAGTGATACAGCCATTACCTTCACGGTTACCTTAATGGGATTGGGCAGTGTTATCGGCAACTATCTGATCGGCGGTGTTATTGAGGTCGTGAAACATATCGTTGGGGAAGAGACCGAAACAGGCTTGCTTCGCGGGCTCCAGGCCGGTTATGGATTTATTGGTCTATGCGCGGCGTTATGTGCGATTACCGGACTTATTCTTTATATTCTTTTGTCCAAACGGAAAGAGATTATTTAACAAAAAACAAAAAAACGCCAATTCCTGACCGTAGGGCCAGGGATTGGCGTTTTTTGCTTCCGTATCGGTATTCCATCACGGTATTGGAATCGTACGCCGGAAGTTTTTCCAGCTTACCGTGTTCGTCAACATCAATGTGCAGAAATAGAGCAGCAGCGAAACGATGATGGAAGCAACCATACTCCAGACCGTCGGCCATTCCAGACTGGTGAAGTAATGCATCGTCCATCGTCCGCATAAAGCCATCATAACCATGCATAATCCAACCTTGATATAAGGCTGTACACGCCAATAGAAACCGATTGAGCTGGAAATCGAGAAGAAATTAAGCATCATCTGCAGGACCATGCCAATTCCGATGCCAAATGCCACTCCAACGATGCCGAATTGACTGCCAAATACAAAGATCGAGACAGCTTTGAAAGCAGTAGATATCACAAAGTTCCAGAGTGCAGCATTGGTCCGGCCAAGTCCAAGCAGGATGGCATGCAGCGGTGCGTCGAAGTAATGGAAGAAAAACATCGGAGCCAGGATCTGGAGCAGCATACCTGCATCCGGTGCTCCGTAAATGACAGAGGTCAATGGCGTTGCCCATTGAAATAAGATGACCGTTGCCGGCGCACCGATCAATAACCCGACAATCATTGCTTGATTCATGCGCTCATGAATAAGCAAGCTATTCTTGCTGACGGCTGCCTCACTGATCGCAGGGACGAGAGCGGTGGACAGGGAGTTTGTAATAAAACTTGGCATGAACAGGAGCGGAAAGGTGTAGCCGGCCAGCAGGCCAAATTGCTTTGTAGCCATAGCGGTGCTAATGCCGGCGAGAGCAAGGCTCGAGGTAATAAGCAGCGGCTGAAAGGCACTGTACAGTGAATGAAAGACACCTTGACCAGCGGTAGGCAGCCCGAGATTAAGCAGCTCGGTAAGTGTACTTCTGCCATGCTTGAGATGGCTTTTCCAGGTTTCGCCTGCTGCTTTCCGTTCTCCATACAGCTTGTAGCTAACGGCGAGAAAGAGAAGGCTTATAACCTCGCTTACGACGGAAGCGGCCATTGCACCAGCAGCTGCGTAGGCTACGCCGTAAGGAAGGAGCAGATGAACCAATGCCAATACACAGGCAATCTGCACCGTATGTTCCAGTACATCGGAGGCGGCGATCGCCTTCATCTGCTGCATTCCCCGGAAATAACCCTTCAACACAGCGGAGACGGCAACAATCGGCGCAATCGGAGTAATGGCCAGCATCGCATAATAAGCCCGCTGGTCACTTAGCAAGATGGAGGCGATCCATTCGGAGCCAAGCAGCGAGAAGGTGGTGAGCGAGATACTTAATACGGATGTAATGGCGAGTGATATATGAAGAATCCGCCTGATTTTTGCCCGGTCACCTTGTTCGTTCGCTTCAGCAACTAATTTGGAAATAGCGACAGGCAGACCCAGCTCCGTAATGGTGATAACCAGCGGAACCAGAGGATGAGCCATCATTAATAGTCCGATACCCTCCGCCCCGAGAGCACGGGCGATGTACATACCGCTGATAAAACCAAGAATCCGGTTAATGAAAGCGGCAGCCGACAGAACCAACGTACCTTTAACGAATGAAGATTTAGGTTGTGACATACTTTCCTCCCGAAAATCGCTCGAATACTTAAGTGTATTCACCGATTGGAAAAGCATGCGAACAAGCTGCCGGAGAAAAAAGAATCAGGCAAAGCGACTTGACTTGGAGTTAACTCCAGATGAGATAATAAGATCGACTAAAAGGAAAGCAGGGGATATGGATGGAATACGTGAAATTAGGAAATACAGGATTGGATGTTTCCCGCCTTTGTCTTGGCTGCATGAGCTTTGGTGAGGTGGAGCGTTGGAATCATCCGTGGATTCTTGATGAAGAGAACAGCCGCCCGATTATTAAGAAAGCATTGGATCTGGGAATCAACTTCTTTGATACCGCTAATATTTATTCGACCGGAGCAAGCGAAGAAATTGTCGGTCGCGCCTTAAAGGATTACGCTAACCGGGATGAAGTCGTGATTGCATCAAAGGTATTCTTCCGCATGCAGCCGGGCCCGAACGGCGCGGGGCTTTCCCGTAAAGCGATTATGAACGAAATCGATAACAGCCTGAAGCGATTGGGCACAGACTATGTGGACTTGTACCAGATTCACCGCTGGGACTACAACACCCCGATTGAAGAGACGATGGAAGCTTTGCATGATGTAGTAAAGGCAGGCAAGGCTAGATACATAGGGGCCTCTGCCATGTATGCATGGCAGTTCCAGAAAGCACTGCATGTTGCGGAGCAGAATGGCTGGACCCGCTTTGTCGCGATGCAGAATCATCTTAACCTCATGTACCGGGAGGAAGAACGCGAGATGATGCCTCTGCTCAAAGAGGAGAAGATTGGCGCGATTCCGTACAGTCCTCTTGCCTCCGGCAGATTGGTCCGCGATTGGGGGACCGTTACGCATCGCTCGGAAACCGATCAGGCGCAAAAGATGAAATACGATGCATTCGCCGAGCAGGATCGCGTTATCGCCGAGAGGGTTGCAGAGATTGCGAATAAACGCGGCGTTCCCCGCGTTCAGGTTGCCCTGGCATGGCTGCTGCAAAAGGAACAAGTTACAGCGCCGATTATCGGCGTGACAAGCATGGCTCAGCTCGAGGAAACAATCGGATCGATCGAGCTTACGTTAACGCCGGATGAGGTTGAATACCTGGAGGAACAGTATGTTCCTCACCGCGTTGTTGGCGCGTTGTAAGTGAAAAAGAGAAAAAGCTGGTTCCTTATCGGACATTGTCATTAAGTTAAGGTGTAAGGCCAAATAGCATGTAAAAGAGCAGACTATCACAAAAAAGATAGCCTGCTCTTTTTTTGCCCAAAAGAGAAAAAAACTTGACAAACGTTCACAAATCCATCTAACCTGCAAATTTTGACTTCAAAGATATGCACGGCACTGCAAAAACGAGGGGGTTTCGCCGCCATGAATGAGTACGCGAATTCACTTAAACAAACGCTGACATCCCTCATACGAGAAATGTCAGCGACACCAGCACCTTATGTCAAAAACCCTGAAAAAGATTTTACTCGGAAGAAAAAGCTGCCCTTTGAAACCGTTATGCAACTCCTGATCTCTATGGGCGGTAACAGCTTATACAAGGAACTCTTGGAATCGCAAGGCTATGACGCCAACACAGCAACCACTTCTGCTTTTGTGCAACAGAGGAATAAGATTTTGCCGTCTGCTGTGGAGTTCTTGTTTCACAAATTTACGCAATCGCATACGGACCTCAAGCGCTACCGAGGGTATCGGTTACTTGCCATTGCCGGTTCGGATTTGCATTTCGCCACTGACCCTGCGGATACAGATACCTATTTTCAAAGTCAACCGGACGCCAAAGGCTACAACCTTTTGCATTTGAACGCCGTCTACGACCTTTGCAACAGACTTTACGTGGATGCGATTGTTCAGCCACGAAGGTTAAATAATGAGCGAAAGGCACTGGCGGCAATGGTTGACCGTTCCTGCATCATGGGAAAAACCATTGTAATCTCCGATCGGGGTTATGAAAGTTATAACAATTTCGCGCATATTGAACGCAAAGGGTGGAACTATGTCATACGGGTAAAGGATTTGGGCTCCAGTGGTATTCTCTCAGGCTTGCGCTTGCCCGCTAGCGGTTCGTTTGATAAGGAAATTCATCTGGTACTCACCAAAAAACAAACCAATGAGGTCAAAGCTCATCCTGAAATTTACAGCTTCATCCCTTCCAAGTCTACCTTTGATTTTTTGGATTTGAAGGAGCAGTTATTTTACCCGATTTCCTTTCGGGTTGTTCGGTTCGTCCTGCCTAGTGGCGCTTATGAAACTGTAATTACAAATCTATCAACCGATGATTTTCCGCCTGATGAACTCAAATCCATTTATAACATGCGATGGGGAATTGAAACCTCGTTCAGAGCACTAAAATATACGGTTGGTCTGACAAGTTTTCATGCAAAGAAACGAGATTCCGTCATCCAAGAGGTGTTCGCAAGAATGATCATGTACAATTTCACTGAAATGATAACCTCGCAAGTCGTCATTTCCCAAATGGCTAAACAGCACCAATACCAAGTCAACTTCACGGTTGCCGTTCACGTTTGTAGACATTTCCTGCGTTCAAGAGACGAGGAACCCCCGCTCGATGTTGAGGCGCTGATTCGAAGAAACGTTTTACCGATTCGACCCATTCGACCAGGGCAGCAGAATAAGCGCAAAATCCGTTACAAATCTTCAGTTAGCTTCGTTTACAGAGTAGCATAATAGTCTATATGAACATTTTTTAGCGGATCTCCATCCGCTTGTTTGCTATCTCCATTTTCCACAAAAAATAACAACCGGCACAGGTCTTTGCCTGTGCCGGTTCAGATTTCATTTTCGCTTATTTTCTTATCTCTAAGCTTAACTTAATGACATTGTCCTTATCGGAGCCAGCTTTTTTGCATGATTATTTTGCCGTCAATAGCTTTGCATTAGCCTGCGCATCAAAAACCGTGGTTTTTCCGTCCTCGCAATCACGGCTGATTTGGCTTTTACCGTTTGACCATCCGCGGCGAAATCTTGGGATTGATGGAGTTATAAATGTCTGCTGTATATTTCGGCGCTCCACGCCAATCTGTCATGCCATCATCCTAAGCAGATTAGGCCGCGCAATCTCATGCAGATGATCGGCGGCAAATAAAATTCCCCTTCTTGCCAGGCCCTTAACGATATAGGTGGAAACCATCCAAAATTCATTATAGCAGTCGTCAAACTCCCTTGCAGTCGGCTGTTTGATCCAATATTGCCTGTCGGTTGCAATGATATCTCCTTGGATACGATTATCTTTATCAAGCAGCACCTCGACTAAGCTATCGCTTTTGGAAAAATACTCCTCCACCTCTTCAATGGGAATTAATGTGAGGTCTAGCTTATTCCCATCCTCAAATAGAATGATATAAGAGAACCAATTGCCAAGTTCCGCGGGGAACAACTCCATGTCTTCGGGCTTTTGCATAAGGATACGCTTGCCGAAGGCATCCAGCCATTGATCGTTCTCCTTAAACGCCTCCATGTCCGTGACAAAGTAGGAAATATCATAATCTTGAAACGCATCAGGGGAAATGTTCTTGTTCGTTCGCGAGCCTTCCAACACAGCTATTCGGATCTTTTTATGATTTTCGGCAAAATCCAAAAACATCTTCCTCATATCCTGTTCATTTCTCATCCATCTATCTTCCTTTCGTCAAGCGTTATCGCATAATATAAAATGACTAGGAAACTCGGGTAAAGGTGGTGGGGACGACTATGAAAATCCAGATCCGCAACTTAAACAGCAGCTCGACGCCAACGATTTTCCATCAGCATTCGATATCGACTCCATTCGGGATTTCAATCTGACCATTGAACCCGGCAAAATTTATGGTGTAGTTGGAACCATGGGCAGCGGAGGTTGGCTTCTCAGTTACTTTTTGGCCGGGAGAGAAGAACTGTTGTCGGAATGTCTGGATATGTCCCACTCGATCATAACCTTGGATGATAATCCCGTAAACAATGATGTCTTGCAAAGTATCTCTTGTTATGTAGGCGAAGGGGTCGCCGAGTTTCCGTATCGCAAGTTCAATACCTATCCCGGTCCTCTTACCTGGCAAATAAGAAGAGTGCGGTCGGTCGCCGACCAGATTAAAGAGGGACTTAAGCGAAGCGGGAATCCGTTAACCCTGGAGCAAATCGCCGGGTTGTTCGAATTATCCGGATTAGATAAACCAAAGCGGTATCAAGGCAAAATTTATCGTCCTCTTGAATTCAACAGCGGCGAGCGATGGAGAGCTTCAATGGCGATTGGTTATGCTTTTCAGAAAAAGTTATATTGCGTCCCTTGGATCGAACCTCATGGACTCTTTATATCCTAGGACAGCTAGGAAGAAAACTGCTCGGCATCCTTAGAGACACCGGTGCGTCAGTGATCATACCGGTGAGCGATGAGAAATATGTTGCGGGTTTGGCCGATGAGATTGTTTATTTGAAGTCTTATGATTTATGGAAAGATGATCAGCCGGATGAGAATGCTATAAAGATAATAGAATAATAACTGAAGGAAAATATATCCTTTTTATGTTATCATTGATGGGCTGCATGACTGCTTTCGATGGGAGGATATAATGGTGACTGGAACAACCTTTTCTTTATTTGCGATATTACCTATGATCATGATTATCGTATATGGCTTATTTATATTGATGGGATTATATGCTCTTTATCTCTTTATTAAATTAATGATTCGGGGAATAGCAGCGCTGGATATTTATTTGGATGAGAAGAGGAATGGAAGGTTTTAGCTTTATCAGATATCAGCTTTGGCGGCAAGGAGTTGTACGATGAAACTATTGTGGAATAGAATGGAAGCCTGGCTGAAGGAGCATGCTCCGGAAGTGTTAACGGATCTCAATCCAGGCGCTAGTGAAGCTGAAATCTCCCATTTAGAAGAGGTTACTGGTTGTAAGCTTCCATGCGACCTGAAGGAATCATTAAGTATTCACAACGGACAGTCAGGGGATGCCCAGTGGCTGATTGCAGGTTGGGAACTGCTTTCTACAGAGCGTATATTAGAAGAGTGGCAAGTATGGAAGGGATTATATGACTCCAATTCATTCGAAGACTGGACGATTGAAGCTCAGGAAGGGATTATGAATGCTTGGTGGCAGCCTGCTTGGCTGCCGCTCACGTATGATGGATCAGGAAACCATCATTGCATAGATTTATTGCCCGCCAAGGGTGGCCGCAATGGACAAATCATCTCGATGTGGCATGATTCAGGAGAAAGAGTAATTTTAGCGGAAAATTACGCGCAGTGGTTTGAACATCTTGTTCGGACATTTGAAAGTCACGATGCGGATGATGTGTTTGAGAGCGGGGAGTTTGAATTTTCTGCTGTTCAAGAATAAGGATGCGGGGTCATTGAAGGAGGAATAACAATGAAGTCACTAGCAGTCGGTATTCTTCTTGCTGCATTCTTTCTCCTGGAGCTCGCTGCATGTGCTGTATTTGGCTTTTGGGGGTATCAGCTTGATACTGGTTTCATCCTTAGAATCCTAGTAATGTTTGGCGTACCTCTTGCTATTATTGTTCTATGGGGGATATTTCTTTCTCCAAAAGCATCTATGCCCATCTTTTCGTATCCGGCTAGAACGATATTAAAACTAATTGTCTTTCTGGCAGCATCGGCTGCTCTATATACAACCGGACATCATAGCCTGGGGCTAGTATTTCTGATAGCAACAATCATTGTTATCGGATCTGTATTTATTCTGAATTTACATCGAGTGAACGTAGACAACATAAGAGAGTAGCCTATCAAATACCAGGAGCTGTCCCAAGTTATTGAGAATGACTTGGGACAGTTCTATTTATTGGGGAAAATGACCTCCTCAACCCTGCGATGCACTTTATACAACGAGGCCGCTGCTTACTTACGCAGCTTTTTAAACCGTATGCACGACTTGATCGATTATACCGTATTCAAGCGCTTCCTGGGCGGAGAGGAAGTAGTCGCGGTCCATATCCTTTTCGATTTTGTCAAGCGGCTGACCTGTCCGTTCCGCAGCAATTTGGTTTAGACGGGCTCTTGTATCAAGGATACGTTTGGCACTGATCGCGATATCACTTGCCTGGCCTTGAGCACCGCCATGCGGCTGGTGGATCATGATCTCGCTGCTTGGCAGAGCGAACCGTTTGCCTTTGGCACCGGACAGCAGCAGGATAGCTGCGAACGAAGCAGCCATGCCGACGCAAATCGTATGAACCTCCGGTTTAATGTATTGCATCGTATCATAGATGGCAAAGCCTGCTGTGGTTGATCCCCCAGGGGAGTTGATATAGAGGCTGATCTCCTTGTCGGGATCTTCAGCGGCAAGGAATAGCAACTGGGCGACAATGCTGTTTGCAACCTGGTCATCGATTGCCGATCCTAGAAAGATAATGCGGTCCTTCAGCAACCGGGAATAAATATCGTAAGAACGTTCTCCACGGTTGGATTGTTCAACGACATATGGAATAAAGCTGCTCATGGTAATCCCTCTTTTCTTCGTTAATGGCTTACTATTCGAATAACGAACAGGGGATCGGAAAGGATACGCTTAGAAATAAACTTGGCAAATGCGTATCTTTTTTCAGGCTTCATTCGTTTACATAGTTAAGGATGCGTATAATGAGGAAAGAACGGAGGTATCCGATATGGCGGAAGTAATCATGGAACAGGAAAATAAAGAAGTGGAACGGCTGCAGGGAATGCTCAGCCGATACTGTCTTCGTCTGACGAAATCCCGGGTGGAAGCAGAAGATTTGGCTCAGGAGGCTTGGTTGAAAGCCATAGATTCTCTCCAGCCTCTTGATCATGTTAAGCCGGAAGCCTATTTGCTCAGAATAGCCCGCAATACCTGGATCGACCGCGTGCGCAGACAAGCGGCACAGGCGCGTATGATGGAAGCCGTTAGAGAATCTGCTAAGCATTATGCCATGCCGGATGACAGCCAGCTCGGAACGGAATTGGCGATGCAGGCGATCATGACCTTTCTGTCTCCGCTTCAACGGACCGTCTTTCTGTTACGGGATGTTTATGGATATTCCTCTCAGGAAACGGCTTTGATGGCAGGTCTGACAGTGGGCGCTGTCAAAGCGGCTCTGCATCGGGCACGCGCGGCATTGCCGTTAGTGAGGCAAGCAATCGAACAGGGAACCTTGCGGGTACCGAAAGACGAAGGCTTGCGAGGCGTATTGCGTGCGCTTGCGATTGCTTATGAAGCCGGGGATATTGATGCCATGCTGACACTTGTTCAGCAAGGTGAGCTTGAGCCAGTACCGGTGATCGCTGTGCTGCAGAGCAGAAGACTGCGTGCTTCCGGCACATCGATGCGCGGCGGTAATACAATAATGCTTGCTGCTGCTTAAAATAACTGTTTAGAAAAAAGGCGCTTAAAGGTGGGAAACCCACTGTTAAGCGCCTTTTGCATCTCTGCCGTTAATGAACAAGCACAGGCATAGGCGTACCGATATGCTCCAGATAACGGATAGCTTCCTGCTCAAGCGCTTCATCTGTCGCTGTCATAACCGCATAGCTTACGAAAGCCGGCAAATAGATGCCATTACATCTGGTAATGGTCCGCTCGAACGGTCGCAGGAACTCACTGATGGTGAACTGATTATCCCCGCCGGATCGGTAGGCATTCTCTGTACCTCCGGTAGTGGTGGCGATCAGAAACTCCTTTCCAATCAGATGATGACCTCCAGGGCCGTATGCCCAGCCGAACGTCATCACTTCATCAAGCCATTTTTTCAAAAGCGGAGGACTGCTGTACCAGTAGAAGGGGAACTGCAGCACTATACGATCATATTGAAGCAAGAGCTCCTGTTCTCTCTTCACATCAATATCCCAATTCGGATATAACTGGTACAAATCATGAATAAGAATGTCTCCGCCATATTTCACAAGACTCTGTAACAAGGTTTTATTTGCACGGGAGCTGTTTAATTGGGGATGTGCGGTGATGACCAGAATTTTCATAAGAATCATCCTTTCGAATCGAATACCCCCATTATTAAGCACTATGCCGGATCTGAAAAGTACGCTCTTTTTCCGTACTTAGTACGGTTTTTCGTACCATATTGTTGTTGTTTACAGCTCTGCTATAATAAAAACCATCCTATAGTTAGGCAAAAATGGAGGAGCAAATGGACCAGAACAGCCGCAAGCCTGCTTCCACGGAAGGCATAATCGCTACGCTTCAAGTCATCGGGGGAAAGTGGAAGCCTCTGATCCTGTTCATTCTGTTGAATGAAGGCACGAAGCGGTTCGGAGAACTCAGACGGATGCTCCCGAATGTAACACAAGGAATGCTGACGAACCAGCTTCGCGAGATGGAGAAGGATGGGCTTATCATCCGGAAGGTCTATCAGGAGGTTCCGCCCAAAGTAGAGTATCAATTATCAGAGCATGGCCAAACACTGAGTTCGGTCCTGTCAGATATGTGCGGATGGGGCTTTAAGCATCTTGCTTTTATGGAAGAATCGCAAGAAGGTGCTGCGCAGAAGAAGGGATAAACGATAAGCAGGATTTTGGAGCAGTTATGTGGAATTTACTGGATAACGAACGCAATCAGTGAGGTCTTCAATATGGCTAAATTCATTTGATTTGATTGAGTATCCGAAAGTTTCAACCATAACGGAGGGATTCAACATTGAGTATCATTCATGCTGTGAAACATCCTGCGGGGATAAAACATGTGATTATTTTTTCTGCGATATGCTTAGGGTGGCTGTTTATGGTCATTCGTATATGGAGCGGCACCTCATGGACGGATAAGGGGGATGTAATTGCGCTTTTTTTCAACCTCGTTGTATTCCTTGGTTATCTCGCTATCCTATTAATAACCTTATTTAGAGTCTTGAAGAAAACAACAATGATATACATAAATCAGGATGAGATCCTGGTAAACGGTCGAACCATTCAAGCGCAGGAGATTAAAGTCATTATGAAGATGGGATATTTCAGTCCGGTTATCGGCATCAAGCCTCATGGAAAAAAAGCAGTACCCGTCAAGCTATGCTTCAGGTTTTCAGAAAATGAAGATCAGGGTATTGCGGATCTTAAACGCTGGGCAGCATTAAATGAGATCAAGATGGTCAATAAAGATTTTATGACATGGTTATAGCCGTGGGAGTCGCGAATTGCGGCTCTTTTTTGTTAACTGATTGAACGGGTGTTACTGAAAAATAAGCGGGCCGTCAGTGAGGGGAGGTTTTAATCATGGCCGGTTTGAGTTACGATATCTAATGGAGTCAATACCGATGGCAACAGGTCATCGAACACGGGGGAACTTAAGTGGAAAATTTTGCATGCCTATATATCATTCGCGGGGAACCCTATAAAGCGGGAACGATCGTGAATTTGGATGAAGATGAGACGGCGATCGGCCGATTATCCAATCAGTTGACTCCGGATATCGCTTTTACCAATCCGTTTATTTCCCGGCAGCATATCGTTATACGCAAAGAGCATGATAAAGCGGTGCTGTACGATAAGGGAAGCCGCCATGGAACAGAGATCAACGGTGAACGGGTCAAGCCGCATCGCCCTTATCCGCTCAACAATTTTGACATCATCAAGCTTGCAAACGGAATGAGCGTCCTGCACTTTTCATATATGTTCGCTGATCAAACGCTGGAGCTTGAACCGCTCAGCATTACAAGGCAGCTGGAGATCCCCGGACTGCCGCTTACGGTTCATTGGGAGAAGCGGGAATGTGTAGTGGAGGGACAGCGAATTCCGATGTCGGAAAAAGAATATTTGCTGATTCGTCTGCTGCACGAGAATGCGAATCGGCTTGTGCCGCTTGAAGACATCAAATCTGCGGTATGGCCTGAACGATTGACCGGAGAAGAAGGGATTCCAGATGTAACGCTTGATGAATTAAACGCTTTGATCTACCGGGTACGCAAAAAATACGGTAAAGACACCTTCCTGATTAGCGCAGTGCGCGGCAGCGGCTACGTGCTCGAATCGGAAATCGTATCTTCCTGATGAAAGTAGGAGAATTTCTTCATGAGATATATACAAGCGGAGTATTCAGGTCCCCTTAACGGAAAAGTACATATACCGGGAGCGAAGAACAGTACGCTGGCGCTGCTTGCCGCAGCATGTCTGGCGGATGATATCGTAACGCTGGAGGGCATCCCTCGTATTGATGATATCCGTATGATTGCGGGAATTAGCCAGGATATCGGCATGGAGCTGAAGCAGGATGGCGGACAAGTTGTCCTTGATCCGCGCTGGATTCATAGTGCCATAATTGATCCGGGCAAATCCTCAAGCTACCGGGCATCGTATTATTTTGCAGGGGCGCTGCTGGCTAAATTCGGAAGAGTAACGATCGGATTCCCGGGAGGCGACGATTTCGTATCCAGGCCGATTGATCAGCATATTAAAGTGTTTCAAGCGCTTGGCGCCACGGTTCAGATGTTCAAGGATTATTATGTGGTGGAAGGTACCGAGCTTAAAGGTGCGGATATTTTCTTCGATACGATTACCTCGGGTGCAACGATCAACGCTATTCTTGCGGCATCACGGGCCAAGGGGCGTACGATTCTGCATAATGCAGCTGTAGATCCCGAGGTCGTGGATACGGCCGCATTCCTGAACCGGATTGGCGCGAAAATATACGGGGCAGGCACAAATCGAATCCGTATAGATGGTGTTTCGTATTTGAACGGGGGGACGCATAGCGTCATTCCAGACCGGTTAATTGCAGGAGCCTTCCTAATGGCAGCCGGCATGAATGGGGGACAGATTACCGTCGAGGATGTCATTCCCGAGCATTTGGGATCATGTCTTGCGAAGCTCGAGGAAGTGGGCATTGAAGTTGAATGCGGCGAGAATCATATTACGGCCTACAGTTCTGGGACTCTAAGAGCAACGCGTATCCGTACAGGCATGTACCCGGGCTTTGCCACTGATTTGCAGCAGCCGATGACTGCGCTTCTGCTGCAGGCGAAAGGAAAAAGCATTGTAACGGAACGTGTCTATCCGATGCGCTTCGCCCATGTGCCGCAGCTGCGCCGGCTTGGTGCCGAGATTGAGCTGCGTAAGGAAAGTGCCTTTATTCGCGGCGGACTTCCGCTGCAAGGCGGCTGGGTCCATGCAAGCGATGTTCGAGCAGGGACCTGTCTATTGCTGGCCGGTTTAGCGGCTGAGGGAAGTACCTATATTACAGGTGTCGGGCATATTGAGCGAGGCTATGAGGATGTTATTGGCAGCTTCCGCTCGATTGGGGCGAAAGTCTCCATCCAGGACCAGACAGGTAATGAGATGTTCGAAGATAAAATCCTGAGTTAAATAGCTTACATCACAGAAGGGGCTGTCCCGTCGTCATTCTAATGACTTCCGGTACAACCCCTTCTGTATTCTCTACGTTGGATTTCCTCCACTGAAATCAAGCTATAAGGAGGGCTTCCGGGAGCTACGTTGGATTCACTCCAGCAAAAATGACAAGAATGGGCCGCTAACGTCTAAATTGGGCTGATTACACTGTACTCACTCCAATGTAGAACGAATCATCGGGCAAAAATCCACATTTATGCTGTATGAAATCCAATGTAGCTCCCAACTTCAAGGTGTAGAAATGACTTTTTGAGATCTACAGCGTGGTTAGCATCCTTGAGTACATTTAATTATCGATCTCGGAGACGATAAAAGTTCTAGGCCGTGCAGGGCTGATGCCTGCACAGCCTTAAGGAAGTTAAGGGAGCTTCAAATTTCCCGTATTTCGAATAACCGTTTGAATATCAAGCTTGATTTTTACTTGAGGAAAATATTGGGTGCGCCATTGGGCCAACTCCGACCTGGTAAGATCATCGCGAAAATGCTGGCCTATTCCAAAGATGTCTGCGTTGGCCCGTTGAATTTTAATGAAAATTTGGTCTAACACACGCTGCAGGAGGACTTGCAGTTCAGTCTCGATGCTTGCAGTGGAAGGACTTCCCACCGTGTCCATAATAACGACTTTCAAATAGAGCTTACTGTTCAATTCAGGCTTCTGATTGACAAAGCTGCTGTGATTACGGATATGGCTGCTGACAATCTGAACAGTAGATTTTCCCATCACCTCTATTTTTCCTTGCAAGCTATTCCCGTCAAATACGTTATAAAGCAGGGTTTGTTCATTATTTAATCGACCTACCATCCGTCCATTCTTGAGGATTCCCGACCCCACACTTTGAATAGTCGTTGAATGGCCGGATTGAATGATAGGGAGGACAACATCATTGGTATAGGAATGTATGCTTCGGAACACTTTCCAGACAGGCGTATACGCAATTTCAGGATTCCATCCCGAGTTCTTCTGGAAGAAATCGTAAATCTCATTGCCGTCCCCGTTCAAAGGATTGTTGATCCGCTCGAAAAATCGATCAAGCGGTTCATCGCAAATCACAAACATGGTTTTCGGTGAAACATGACGGGAACGGATGATGCTGGATGTAATTTCCTCCAGCCCCCGTGTTGCAAAAGCTTTATCAACGACGATGACTTTCAAATGGAGCAAATCGACCTGGTCTTCCAAATTCATGCTGATATGGTCAATAGCCGAGCTGATGGTATTCCCTTTGGCGCTAATGACCTGAATACCTTCGTTTTTCTCGCTCACTTTCGGAATATCGAGGAAAACTTCATAGTCGCCTTGTTGATACGAGATCCCCATCGCGATTGGCAGCGCCCGATGATTAATGTCTTTGTTATCCCAGCAGCCGCTAAGCAAGGTCGTAAAGATAACTCCGATTAAAATTCGCAGTTTCATGTGTTATTCAACTCGTTTTTCATTTTCTTTGCATGTAACCGTCCAAGTGTCCATATAGAGATAGGCGTTACTGTGGCTACATATATTCGTAATGCTGTATTCCATTGGAAGAGACGATCCACGGTTTTCCAATCAGGGATACATAAGCATATGATGAATGTGATCATGATAATAGACGGAATTAGGTAGTTAGGACTAATATCCTTTACCCCAAGCCGAATAATACATAGAATCTGCCATATCGTAACAGCGATGAAAAACATGCAAAAAGCAACCAGGCTTAGTAATAAGAATACGTTTATCCGGTCAAACATCAGCCAGTTTATTGCAATCGTATCCACTACAAAGAGATAAGGGAACTGAAGTTGACTCGCGGTTTCCTCACCTAGTGTCAGAACCGGGACATAAACAGAAATCAGGTAGGCAGGCAGCAACACCAGGCTCCCCCAATAGATGGCTTTAGGCTTGAATTTTGCATAGGAAGGCAGGAATCCCAACAGCAAAAATCCGCCCGCATACGCGAACAAGCTCTTGTAGAAGGAAGGATGCGTTAGAAAAATCAGCGATCTATGGCCTGTCCACAGCGGGAATAAATAATGCCAATCGACATTCTGAAAGGAAGTAGCCATTACAAACACAACCGGAAGGACAAATAAGAAACTAAACAACACTGATAATCTTAGCAGCCCTCCAATCTTTCCGTGAAAAGTTATAAATCCAGGAATGATGAGCAAGAGCAGCATAAGGGTCCATAAGGGTGTATTGGACAGAAAGGCGATTGACAGAACCTCTGCAAACGCCCGAACCGCCAATACGATAATCCATGACAAATAAAGCAACACAGGTAATAAAACAACCCATGCCGCCAGCTTGTTTTTATTCATAAGAATATGCACGATATTCTGGCCTTGAAAATAACTTAAGCCTTTGAGATAGACAAAAATGATCAATAGGTGAAACAAAAAACCGAAGAGCACCGTCACCCAATGAGCTTCATTGGTACTTTCGATGACATCTGTCGGATATAGAAAAAAGATTAACCCCAGATGGGTCATAATGTAGGTAGTGGAAACTTGAAGGTTCTTGGACATTTCATTCCCCTTTTGGCCGTATCAATTGCAAAAATGGAACGCCCAATGTGCGAATACCGGCCAGGTAAGCACATATAATAACAAGCCCCGACAACAGGCCAAGCACCCCCAGTAATGCGGCTAGAAACAGCAACAGATATTTAAATAGACGCAGAGAATAGGAATTCCGAAATCCTACGACTACAGCGTTCGAGATGGTTGCAGCGGCAACAACAATGATGAGCAGATTACTTACTAACTTGGCATCTACTACGGCTTGTCCGAGTACAATGCCTCCAACCATCGTGACCGTTGGTCCAATGCTGGAAGGGAGTCTGATAATAGCCTCCATGATCAATTCCATAATGCCTAAGAGAAGCAGGGCTTCAATGATAGCCGGATAGGGAACATCCAGACGGCTCCTCGCAATGGAATGAGCCAGCTCGAACCGTAATACATCGGGATTGACCGAGACAATTGCTACGTATAATCCAGGGACAATTAATGTCGTTAATAGTCCAATTAAGCGCAAGCATCGGAGCAGCCAGGTATAGACAGGAGGATGATTCATATCATCTTCCGTTACGAATAGATCCGAAATAAGGCTTGGTAATACAATGGCAAATGGCAGCCTTTCCTGAAAAAGAATAACTTTACCGTTTTTTAAAGCTTTTTCCGCATTTTGAGGCAGCTCATAGGTCATATAATGGGTAACCAGTGAAAACTTCGAGAATTCCAAGACAGACGAAAGTTCTTTCATGTTTGAGATATCTGTCGTTATATTAGACTCGAGCTTCTGCGTCAGATTATCCAGCAATTGTTCATCAATCAGGGAATCCATATAACATACAATAACTTTGGTCTTAACAAGCTTGCCTAAGATATAAGTCTTCATTTGAAGGTCAGAAGAATTCAACTGTGAACGGAGAAGCACCATATTGGAATTAAGATTTTCATTAAATGCACTATTACCTCCGCCTACATTGTTTTCCATAACGGGCAAGGAGATAGGGCGGCTGTTTGGTTGCGGAACAGGATATATACTGACACATAAGCCGGAGGCATCGTGCACAGCAATAAGCATACCGTCCAGGATGTCGGAGATTAATCTATTCGTTTCAGCAGGAATGGTCTGGCCAAGCCCGGTAAATACTTGGGTGAGCTCCAGCCTGTTAATAGAAGCAGTAAGCAGCGATTCTCTGACCATATGGATCGTCTGCGGGAAATTGATCAATGACTTTAAGCCAGTTATGGTAAAGGTTTCGGAAGCGAGTTGCAATTGTTGATTAACGTAATCGGGGTGGGAGGAAAAGTGGGTTCTTACTTCGTCCATGACAGCCATAATAGGGATTCTCCTCGTAAGTATAAATTCAACTTCATTATGTCCTAAATTTTCACTGTTAATCTTATCCGATAAGTGATCCAAAGAAGTTAGCCCGTATCGCAGGACGATTGCATTAATTTAGTTAACATAATTATATTTATGTATACTAATACTTCGTATCCGGCGGGATAAACCGGTGTATTGCGCCTTACTAGAGAAGATGATTGAGTTAATATCGCTGATAAGGCTGACTGTACGACATTTTGACGGAAATAGAATGCACACGCTCTCTGTATCTTTCTAAGCTCAGTTGCTGAGGAAGAAGGAGTTGTAAGCACCAGGGGCTTACAGCAGGGAGATCAGCTAGTATTGCTCCCTGTAAGCTTCAAAGGAAGCTTACAGGGAAGCGAAAGCCGGTGGAACGCACGGAATCGCGAGCTGTAAGCTCCAAAAGGGGCTTACAGCAGGAAGATCAGCTAGTATTGCTCCCTGTAAGCTTCAAAGGAAGCTTACAGAGAGGTGAAAGCCGGGAGAACGCACGGAATCCCGAGCTGTAAGCTCCAAAAGGGGCTTACAGCAGGGAGATCAGCTAGTATTGCACCCTGTAAGCTTCAAAGGAAGCTTACAGGGAGGTGAAAGCCGGGAGAACGCACGGAAACCCGAGCTGTAAGCTCCAAAAGAGGCTTACAGCAGGGAGATCAGCTAGTATTGCACCCTGTAAGCTTCAAAGGAAGCTTACAGGGTGGTGAAAGCCGGGAGAACGCACGGAATCCCGAGCTGTAAGCTCCAAAAGGGGCTTACAGCAGGGAGATCAGCTAGTATTGCTCCCTGTAAGCTTCAAAGGAAGCTTACAGAGAGGTGAAAGCCGGGAGAACGCACGGAATCCCGAGCTGTAAGCTCCAAAAGGGGCTTACAGCAGGAAGATCAGCTAGTATTGCTCTCTGTAAGCTTCAAAGGAAGCTTACAGAGAGGTGAAAGCCGGTGGAACGCACGGAATCCCGAGCTGTGAGCTCCAAAAGGGGCTTACAGCAGGTAGATCAGCTAGTATTGCTCCCTGTAAGCTTCAAAGGAAGCTTACAGGGAGGTGAAAGCCGGTGGAACGCACGGAATCCCGAGCTGTAAGCTCCAAAAGGGGCTTAAAGCAGGTAGATCGGCTAGTATTGCACCCTGTAAGCTTCAAAGGAAGCTTACAGGGAGGTGAAAGCCGGTGGAACGCATGGAATCCCGAGCTGTAAGCTCCAAAAGGGGCTTACAGCAGGAAGATCAGCTAGTATCAATTTTTGCTTCTGTTCTGAAATACTAGTTGACAGGGGAACGTACGTTCTATATTATTGGTGTATGTTTTTCCAATTCTGTTCATATAGCTTAAGGTTATTAAGATTTCGGGAAAATAGTTGAACGAGCGTCATTGGGAATTAAATTCTGGACTATGCAACGAAACATTGTTATGTTACGATGACATACGTGAGAAAAGTACGAAGCAAACTCATCTACATGAGAGATAATGCGCAGATTTTCTGGCAAATAGTCGATTTCTATCAGCTGGGGACAGGGTGCTTTGTACATTGTCGGCTCTATTCGCGAAACATTGTTTCGAATTGTCAGACAATAAAACAATGACTAATGTTAATGAAGAAAGGTTGCGTGAACAGTGACTGCAAACAAAAAAAGCAACGTTGGACTTGTCATCGCCGGTCTGTTGCTTAGTATTCTGATGGCGTCGATGGATAATACGATCGTCGCCACCGCGATGGGCAATATCGTCGCTGAACTAGGCGGGATGGACAAATTTGTCTGGGTTACATCTGCCTATATGGTAGCGGAAATGGCGGGGATGCCGATCTTCGGCAAGCTGTCCGATATGTACGGGAGGAAAAGGTTTTTCCTCTTCGGGATCGTTATGTTTATGGCAGGCTCCGTATTATGCGGAACAGCCGGATCAATAACAGAGCTGGCTCTGTATCGCGCGGTTCAAGGGATTGGCGCAGGGGCTATGATGCCGGTCGCATTCACTATTATGTTTGACGCTGTTCCGTTGGAGAGCAGGGGCAAGATGGGCGGAATGTTTGGCGCCGTATTCGGCATGTCCTCTATCTTCGGACCATTGCTTGGTGCCTACATTACCGACAATTTTGCATGGGAATGGGTATTCTACATCAACCTGCCGCTGGGTATTATTGCGCTATGTATGATCTCCTTCTTCTACAAGGAGTCGATGGAACACTCGAAGCAGCCAATTGACTGGTATGGAGCAGCAACGTTAATTGGAGCGATTGTCTGTCTCATGTTTGCATTAGAGCTTGGCGGCAAGACTTATGCTTGGGATTCGGTGCAAATTCTTGGGATGTTTGCAGGCTTCGCGATTCTGCTTGTCACTTTCCTCTTCGTAGAGACGAAGGTGAAGGAGCCGATTATCTCGTATGCGTTATTTAAGAACCGGCTGTATTCTACCAGTATTCTAAGCGCGTTATTCAGCGGTGCTGCATTTATTGTCGCTTCGGTATTCATTCCAATCTTTATTCAAGGCGTATTAGGCGGCTCAGCGACGAACTCCGGTCTCGTATTGCTGCCGATGATGCTGGGTACGGTAGTTACAGCTACCTCCGGCGGCTTCCTTATGACGAAGATGCCTTACCGCAATATTATGGTGGCTACATTTATTATCCTGGTTGTTGGATCAATCCTGACCACAACGCTTACAGCGGATTCTTCCAGATTCATCGTAACTTTATACATGATTCTAATTGGTCTTGGTATTGGCGCATCGTTCTCTGTTCTGGGGAACACGGCCATCCATGGTTTGCCTGCAAGACAGCGGGGGACGGCAAGCTCAACGCTTAACTTCATCCGCTCTCTTGGGATGACGATTGGTATTACGATTTATGGGATCGTGCAAAGCAATCTGTTCACCAGCAAAATGACCGATGCCTTTGCGGGTGGAGGTCAAGCCGCTCCGCAAGGCGGAATGGAATTCAAGGATCCGCGTGAAATTCTGGCACCGGAAGCACGGGAGCAGATTCCGTCAGAGGTGTTGGACAAAATCGTCCATTCCTTGGCAGATTCGATTGTTGGCACGTTTGCCTGGGCGATCATCCCGGCTGTTCTCGCCTTGTTTGTTGCATTCTTCATGGGCCGCAGCAAACTCGACCCAACTACTGAGATGGAAGAGCAGGGCTTCAGCACGCATTAATTTCAAATTGTTATAAGAAGAAGCAGTCGCAAACTATTGCGGCTGCTTTTTTTTGCTTTGTCTACTAATAAGCTGATGAATCACAGAAAGGAGAGGCCTCCTCGTCACAAAACACCATCGCAGTTGTCTAGAGTTGCTCAATAATGTGGGTGTTTTATTATTGGATACATAATAATTATTATGTTAACTATTGATCAAAAATAGATAGAGTAGTCTCTGTTTTTCATGCTATAATAAAGTGCGCAAAATCAGAGTTTTGCGCACTTTCGTTTGAGAGGCATTTTTATATACATAAGGTGGGACAAAGGTGAAGCGTCAGCATGAATTGGAGGACCTTTACGGCAAGTTGACTGGGGCTTTTCGCATTTGGATGAAGCAAGCCGGATATACGGATACAACGCAGAAAGAATATATGCGGGAAGCCTATGGTTATTTGGAATCACTTGAAGGATTACCAGCCGAGCAGGCCGGGAAGATGCATGTTATTTCGTTTCTCGTCTCCAAGCAGCGCGGGGCGGGGGATCGGGCGAGGAACCGGACTTTATCGGCTATCCGCTCATTCTATACAGCCTTGATCGATTTTGAAATGGCCGTTCGTAATCCCGCTATGGAAGTGAAGAAGTCGAAGACAGAGAAAAATAAAAAGCCGGTGTATCTGGAGGAAGAGGAGCTGGCTGCAAGTCTGGCTTGTATAGTGGGTCGATACCGCGCCCGCAATATAGCTATATTTCTATTGATGAGCTACTGCGGCCTGCGGGTTGGCGAAGTTCATCGATTGAACCGGAGTGACTTTAACCCGGTAAGAGGGACGATCGAGGTATTCGGGAAAGGTCGGAAGTGGAATGAAATCCCTGTTCCTGCAGAGCTGGCTGCGGTACTCGCTGAAGTATCTCAAGAGCGCATTGCGCCGTACAAGGAGCAGGAGGATGCTTTCTTCGTATCGCAGAAGGGAAGAAGGCTGTCGATCCGGCAAATTCAGAAAATCGCCGGCCAGACCTTTGAATCCTTCAAAAGCATGAATCCCAATGCAGCGAATAAGAAGCTCTCCTGCCATAAGCTGCGGCATACCTTTGCCACGATCCTGCTAAAGAACGGAGTGGATATACGGGTTGTGAAGGAGCTGCTTGGGCATGCCTCCATTGAAACCACGATGATCTACACCCATGTTAATGACGAACAGAAAAAGGAAGCGATGGCAACTATTCGACTTCCGCTGCATATTTAGTCTTGTAGTTGAGGCATATGTTTGGAGGAATGCTGCCAGAAGGTTATAACGTCTGTCGAATCAGCAGCCATTCCAAAGTAAGTATCAATCGTCTTAACCGTCATGTCATGTTCTTCTTGAGAAAAGGCGGCACAGGCATCCTTCATCAGCACGATCCGGTAATCCATCATAAAACCGTCTCTTGCCGTTGATTCTACACAAAGATTAGTACTCACACCCGTCATAACCAAGGTTTCAACCTTTAAAGTCTGGAGTACGGACTCAAGCCTGGTATGAATAAATCCGCTGTATCGGTGCTTCTTAACTACAATATCTGTTTCCAACGGGGAGATTTCGAAAAATTCGGCGCCCCAGCTGCCGGTATGGCAAATCGGATTTATGCCATCCTTGAACCGGGAAAGCCACACTTCAGAGTCGGTGGCTTTTTCGTGATTGGTCTGTAGAAAAATAACGGGGATGCCGTGTTCCCGCGCGGATTGCAGAAGGGCCTGCAGCCTAGGCATCATTTTATTTACAGCGCTGACATCCACGCCGGTTTTTGCAATTGCACCATCAGAATGGCAGTAATCATTTTGGACATCTACAACGATGACAGCAATATTTTTCTGACCCAGGTTCTGCTTTAACTTATCCAATGTCATTCACCTACTTATTTTTGTTACCACATAAGAATTAATAAGCTTTCCGAGCAAGTCGGAAAAACAAATTCTTATTGGCGATAAAATCTACCTCTAAACGCGGTCGCTCATCTTCGAGCGGCCTCAATAGAGGTTTTCTCATGGTTAGGATTCTACTTTGCAGGTCTTCTTATTACAGGATGCAGCTTTGAAAGAGGCGAGAGAGAAAATTAAAACAGAACTTTTATTAATCGTAATGTTGACGATTAATAAAAGTTCTGTTATTGTTACTTATGCGTAATAATTACGTTCAACACGCAGGTGTTGGACTTTTTATTTGACTACTAATCGTAATAGTTACGGAATGAGAGATGGTGTAACTCTCTATAGAACAGAAAGGATGATTTATTTTGCTGCTTGCTTCCCTGCGAGACGTGACGTTTGGTTATGGTGATGTGCCTTGTCTGGAAAAGGCGAACATCGAGGTTCACTCCAGAGAATTTATTGCGGTCACTGGTCCAAACGGAGCCTCCAAATCCACTTTACTTAAGCTTACCATGCAAGTACTTAACCCTTGGCAAGGGAAGGCGACCTTATCTCCAACTAATCCGGAAGGTAACAAGCTTGTTGTAGCTTATGTACCGCAACAGATTGCAGCGTTTAACAGCGGATTTCCCAGTCAAGTAACCGAGTTCGTACGCTCAGGCTTGTATACCCAAAGCCGCAATTGGCTTAGAAGGTTAAACCCGCAAGCCAAGGAAGCAGCAGATGAGACGATGCGAAGCATGGGAGTATGGGAATTACGCAATCGCCGCATTGGCGAGCTGTCTGGCGGACAGAAGCAAAGAATTTGTATGGCTAGAGCACTAGCTATGTCGCCGGATTTGTTCGTACTCGATGAACCAACGACGGGCATGGACAAAGAGAGCCGGAAAAGCTTTTATAACCTGATGCGGGAGCAAATCGATATGTTTGGCCGGACGGTTGTAATGGTTACGCATAATTTATCTGAGATGGACGATAGGCTGGATCGGATTATTACACTTGAAAGAAGAGAGGAGGGAGGCTGGAAATGCTGCACTACGACTTCATGCAGCGGGCATTTTGCGCCGGCGGAATCATTGCATTAATCGCTTCGGCATTAGGTGTCTATTTGTTATTGAGAAGACAGGCCTTAATGGCCGATATGCTGTCGCATGTATCGCTGGCGGGTGTTGCTGCAGGTACATATTTTCGGATTAATCCATCCATTACGGGGTTTATCGTAGCCATTATAGGCGCTATTGCTGTGGAATATGTCCGCAAAGCTTATAAGACATATAGCGAGCTTTCAGTTGCCATTATTATGGTTGGCGGGCTCTCGGTGTCTGTCATTCTAATGACTATGAATAAGACGATAAACAAAAGCTTCTCTTCCTACTTGTTCGGATCGGTTGTTGCGGTTAACCGGTTGGAACTAATGATTATGCTCGCCGCGGCTCTTATTGGAGCTTTGTTCTTCTTCCTGCTGCGAAGACCTCTCTATATTGTATCGTTCGATGAAGAATCGGCGAGCACAAGCGGCATTCCTGTCCAATGGATCTCCCTTGGCTTCAGCATCGTAACAGGAATGATTGTAGCCGCGGCGATGCCGATTGTGGGTGTATTGCTTGTGTCCGCTCTAATTATTTTACCGGCTGCGTTATCCGTCCGGATATCGCCAAGCTTTACGTCAGCGATACTTGTGTCGATGGGAATCGGATTAACCGGTACATTTACCGGTTTAACAGCTTCATATGAGCTTAGTACACCGCCCGGAGGCACGATTGCATTTGTACTTTTAGTCTTCTTAGCGGCAGGTTTAGGCATCAAGAAATTACTCTTGCTTGGATTCAAAAACACAGGGAAGAAAATACGGTCAGAATTGCCTGTATCGCCTCAAAAAGTCATGGATATTGAGAAATGGTCTTAGCCCTAATCTCCAAGAGATTAGGTAGGGATATAAATTAGATGTGGAGGTTGTCATCATTATGAACTCATGGGTAAAAAAATCAATTGTGTTAGGTGCAGGGCTGTCTTTAATCTTGTCCGGCTGCGGCAATCAAACAAAGGATTCGGCAAATACGGATGATGGGAAGCTGAAAGTCGTTACAACTTTCTATCCGATGTATGAATTCAGCAAGCAAGTCGCCGGTGATCATGCGGAGGTGATTGCCCTTATTCCTTCAGGAGCAGAGCCGCATGATTGGGAGCCAAGCGCGAAAGATATGGCCACTATTAAGGATGCGGATGTGTTCGTCTATAATGGCATTGTTGAAGGCTGGGTTGATAGCGCGCTCTCAAGCGCAGCTAACGAGCAGCGTGTTGTCGTTGAGGCCAGCAAGGACATTTCCCTGATGGAAGGGGAAGAACATGAGCATGGCGAGGAGGAGCATGAGCATAGTGAAGAAGAGGAGCACGATCATGAGGAAGAATCTCATTTGGACCCTCATGTTTGGCTTGATCCTGTGCTTGCCGAGCAGGAGGTAAGAACGATTCAAGCTGCATTCGAGAAAGCAGATCCCGCGAGTAAAGAGGACTATCAGAAGAATGCTGACAGCTATATTGCGAAATTAAAGGAACTGGATCTCGCTTACAAGGAAGGCTTGAGTAACACTAAGCACAAAGAGTTCGTGACCCAACACGCGGCATTTGGATACTTGGCTAAGCAGTACGGCTTAACTCAAATTCCAATAGCCGGTCTCTCTCCCGAGCAAGAACCGTCTCCGGATGAGATGGCGGAAGTTGTTGAATTTGCAAAGCAGCATCAGGTTAAAACCATTTTCTTCGAAACCCTTGTAGATCCGAAGGTCGCTCAGGTTGTAGCAGACGAGATTGGTGCAGCAACCGATGTGCTTAACCCGCTTGAGGGACTGACAGATGAGGATCTGAAAAATAACCTGGATTATATCGGCATCATGACCAAAAATCTTGAAGCATTAAAAAAAGCGCTAAACGAGTAGTTCGATAAAGCATTGGAGGACATGTCCGGGGATCGTCCCGGCTTTTTCTTCCTTTTATAATCGTAATTATTACAGAAAGGTGATGTGAAAATGACGAAAATACCTGTAACCGTGCTTAGCGGATATTTAGGCGCAGGCAAAACAACGGTTCTAAATCATGTATTAAACAATCGGGAGGGCTTGAGAGTCGCCGTAATTGTGAATGATTTGAGCGAGGTTAATATCGATGCTGCCTTGATCAAAGAGGGCGGCGGATTGTCGCGTACAGATGAGAAGCTGGTGGAAATGTCCAATGGCTGTATTTGCTGCACACTACGGGAGGATCTGCTCCGCGAGGTTGAACGGTTAGCTCAGGATGGACGATTCGATTACATACTGATCGAGTCGACAGGAGTAGGCGAGCCTGTTCCTGTTGCACAAACCTTTACTTATATCGACGAAGAGCAAGGAATTGATCTGTCCCGGTTCTGCCGGCTTGATTGCATGGTAACCGTTGTAGATGCGAATCGCTTCTGGCATGACTTCTCTTCCGGCGATTCCCTGCTGGAACGAAGCCAGGCTGTTGGAGAAGAGGATACCCGGGAGGTTGTTGATCTTCTTATTGATCAGATCGAGTTCTGCGATGTTCTGCTGCTTAATAAATGTGACATGATCGAAGAAGAGGAGCTTGTTCAATTAGAGGGAGTGCTTAAGAAGCTCCAGCCGCGCGCCAAGCTGATTAGAACGATTAATGGCCAAGTTGATCCCTCTGAGATATTAAATACGAGGTTATTCGATTTCGAGGTGGCAAGTCAATCTGCCGGCTGGGTCAAGGAGCTGGAGAAGCCGGAACATACGCCGGAAACGGAGGAGTATGGAATTTCTTCTTTTGTCTATGAGCGTGTGAAGCCTTTCCATCCGGGTCGATTGAAGAGATGGCTGAAGAACTGGCCGGAAGAGGTCGTCCGGGCCAAAGGGGTCATGTGGGTCGCTTCAAGGAATAATATCGGGCAAAATATTAGCCAGGCTGGCCCATCTATTCAATTTGGCCCATCCGGTTATTGGATAGCTGCATTACCACAAGAGGAGCAGAAAATGTATCTCCAGGAATATCCGGAGCTGCAAGCTGATTGGTCACCTCAATATGGCGATCGGATCAATAAAGTTGTGTTTATCGGTATCGAGATGGACCGCGATTCCATTCAAAACACGCTTGACAGCTGTCTTCTTACGGATGCCGAGATGAAGGAAGACTGGACGCTTTACGCAGACACGTTGCCGAATATTCACTAGGAGAAAGACGCAGCTGTCCCCAAAAGATGTTGATCGCCATGGACACATCCCGCATACGTAAATAAACGATAATAATTACCCAAAATAGCGTTCAGAGGATTGTCTCTGCAGCGCTATTTTGTTTTTAATCTCCGGCTGTTTTTTTCGGCAGATTGTGGACGAGCGAAATAAACCAACTTCCAGTTACTTGGTACAAGCCCGGCCAGCGTACGCTGGATTTGCTCCAATGAAATCAGATTAAACCGGTGGCTTGTGGAGACTACGTTGGAGTTAATCCAGTAAAAATGAGAAGAATGGTCTTCTTTAGCCCAACATTTGTTGATTACACTGCAGCCGATCCAATCTAGCTTGAATTTCGGATCAAACACGCTTCATTATCCTGTACGGAATCCACTGCAGCGCTGGCTTGTTGAGACGGTCTCGTCTTTTCAATTCAGGGGAGGGATCATATAATAAATGGGAGGTTCGCGTAGACAACACTAATACAGAAAAGGCAGGCATATAGAGTGAAAAAGCTAATGATTTCGTTGGTGAATACAGCAGAGGATATTGCTGAGGTTGCCCGTTTGGCGGAGCAAATATGGCGTGAGCATTATGTATCCATTATTACAATCGAGCAAATTGATTATATGCTTGATAAATTCCAGTCGAACGCAGCAATTACGGAACAAATTGAGCATCAGGGCTATCAATATTATTTGCTCCAGCTAGACGGCCCCGCAGTTGGCTACATGTCGGTCAGAGAGGACAACGGGAAGCTATTCTTAAGCAAGTTCTATGTGGCAAGGGAGCATCGCGGTCACGGTTATGCCAGCAAAGCCATGAAGTTCCTGGAGCAGTTGTGCGAGGAGCGAAGCTTGAGCCATATTTGGCTGACGGTTAATCGGGATAACGAAACCAGCATCGCGGTATATGAGAAGAAAGGCTTCCTTAACATACGGGAACAAGTTGCAGATATCGGGAATGGATACGTGATGGATGATTTTATAATGGAAAAGGAAATTGCTCTACAGAGTCATTTTAGTTAACAGAATATATATTATGTAAACTAACACCCAAAAACTATCTGCAATAAGATTTTGCTTCGCAATTCTTTAAGCTTATGCTTTCGAAGCAAGAATTGCTTCGCAATTCTTTAAGCCTATGCTTACGAAGTAAGAATTGCTTCGCAATTCTTTAAGCCTATGCTTACGAAGTAAGAATTGCTTCGCAATTCTTTTAGGAGGTTAATAAACATGACATTCCATACCTCTGATCGAATCAAAATTCCGCAAGGCTTCTGGGCCGGTCTGCGCGAATTAGGCTATACTGCTCAAGAGATTGCTTATCAAGCGCAACTGCCGCTTAGTATGATGGAGGATTCGGCGGGAGTCACGACCGCGCAATATTTTGCCATATGGCAGGCTTACTCTGATCTTGTCGGCGATATTGCTCAAGGCATCTTGAAGCTGTCGAATGCTTTTGAAACCGCCCATTATCCGCCTTCTATACTCGCCACTTACCATGCCCGTGACTATCGTGATGCCTTAAAACGAATGGCTATGTATAAGCAGCTATGTCCTCCCGAAAGCCTGCTAATAACCGAGGAGGGTGAGAGCTGTCAGATTGAGCTTAACTGGCAGTTTGCCGAGCCTTCCGGTCCGGCGATGCTTGTCGGGATCACATTGGCTACTCTTCTGGAGCTGGGACGCCGGGGGAGCGGACAACCTATAAACGCGAAGCTTGTTGAATTCTCTGATCCGATGGGGGATGCTAAGTCGCTGGAGGCTTATTTTGGCTGCCGGATTCGGTTTGGTGCGGAATCTAACAGGCTGACGCTGCATCGACAGGATTTGGATCGTCCATTCCTCTCCTATAATGAAGAATTGCTGGAGATTCTGACTCCGGCTCTGGACCTCACATTAGATGAAAAGCACAGCCGTCAATCCACCATTCAGACGGTTAAACGGATCATGAAGAGCTGCCTCGCAGATGGGAGCCCTGATATGTTCGCTGTCGCCAGAGATCTGGGCATGAGCGAACGGACCTTGCAGCGTCGACTAACAGATGAAGGGACAAGCTTTAAGCAGCTATTGTCGCAAGTCAGGCATGAACGGGCGCTGGAATATTTGGCAGATCCCCGGCTTGATATTAAAGAAGTCGCTTTTCTTATCGGGTATGGGGATCAGAATTCTTTCTATCGTGCCTTCCGTTTATGGGAAGGGATTACGCCATCGAATTGGCGTATCAATTATAGGAGTCTATCCGGCACATTGGCGCGTTGAGCAAGAAGAATGGCATCAAGAGCTAGTTACCAAATGATCCGGACAAGGTACTATAATCTCTATCCCAAGCAAAAGGCGACAAAGGAGATAGCGATTATGGATATAAGATTAGCCAATAAAACGGCACTTGTGACAGGATCAACGAGAGGGATCGGCAAGGCGATTGCGATTGAATTGGCCCGGGAAGGCGTTCACGTATGGATAAATGGGCGTCATGCTGAGGAGGTAGAACGAACGGTACTGGAAATCAAAACCTTATTCCCCGCTACCGATCCTCAGAATGCGACAGCTGATATCACAGATAAGAAACAACGGGAAGCTTTGTTTGAACAATATCCCCATGCAGATATTGTAGTGAACAATACCGGCATCTACGAGATTATGCCATATAAAGACGTTAATGATGATGTATGGGAGAAATATTTTCAAACCAATGTTCTTGCGGCGAATGCTTTAAGTAAATTTTATCTCCCGAAGATGGTCGACAATGGTTATGGGCGTATTCTCTTCATTGCAAGTGAGGAAGCCCTTATGCCATCCGGTCAAATGCCCCAATACGCCATGACCAAATCGATGCTTTTATCCTTGTCCAAGAGCTTATCTAAATTAACGGCAGGAACAGAAGTGACGGTCAATTCAATCCTGCCGGGACCAACACTCTCCGAGAATGTTCATGCGATCATCAACAATCTTTATTCGGATGAGGCCATTCCTTTTGCGGAAAAAGAGAAGAGATTTATGAACACAAACCTGCCTCAATCCGAAATTCAGCGGTTTATCAGACCAAGCGAGATTGGCAGATTAGCTGCGTTTGTATGCAGTCCGGATGCATCTGCCTTTAAGGGCTCTCCAATTCGTATGGATGGGGGAATGGTGCCGACGATTTTCTAATCCGCATAATAAAGCGGCAGCCTTGAGGAAAGGTTCCAGGCCGCCGCTTTTATTATTGTCTTCTATTGAGGAGAACCCACATTATAGGTAACCTTCTCTTCATCGCTTAAAGTAAAGAAGCTTGTAGCTGTCCGGAGAAAGGTAGTGCCATCAGCTATTTTGACGATATCGTCGTTGTATCCAATGATGGGGAGAGGTGGTCTTAGACGCATTCGATCCTGGTAAACCAAAATAGGCTCCTTCGCATTCATCGCTTGACGGATTTCCGTATCCGTCTTCAACTCTCTTCCGTTAGAGAGTTGTGGTGTCTCAATCATAGTCTAACCTCCATAACTTCATTGCATAATTGAGTTACTAGGATGTCCTATCCCTGTAAATATAATACTGAAACGAAATAAAGATACAGAAGAGGCGTTCCTGAATGGGATCGCCTTTTGGATTTTCAACAGGCTGGTCATTTCGCCAACATTAGAAAAAATTGCATACCTCATTTTACAGCAGGTTACACTATATCTCGGGAGGTGTTGTGCAATGACCGATAAGAACGCTACTGAGCTGCAGCAGGGAGAATTGCCGCTGACCTTGCCTCTATTTATGGAACAGATGCAAGCCCGGTTCGGCTCCAGCTGCGATCTGATTTATCGGAGATTGCGGCTTGGCGCTTATCAAGCTGTCATCCTCTATATCGAAGGATTAAGCGATCCCCGGTATTTAATTGAAGCTATCCATGATGATAACTTTTTATATGAGAACATGGAAGGCGGGAATCCCGCAGCATGTTTGCAGCTGCTGTTCGAGAGAACCATTGCGCTTGGTAAAGTGGAATTCATCCACCGGTATGAGAAGCTGGAAGCAGAGCTATTATGCGGTAACGCCATCCTTTATATAGAGGGAGCGAGCTATGCTCTGTTCGTCGGGGCAGCATCTCTGAAGCAGCGCGCTGTTCAGGAAGCGACATCCCAATCGGTGGTCAGAGGCCCGCGTGAAGGTTTTACAGAGTCCTTACAGGAGAACACGGCTCTTGTGCGGCGCCGCATACACAATACCAAGCTTCGCAATGAGCATAAGACGCTTGGTGAACAGACAAATACTTGTATCTCAGTGATGTACATGGAAGGAATTGTCGACGAAAAGGTGCTTGCCGAACTTCGAAGAAGGCTGGATACCTTGAACCTCGAAAGCGTGCTTGAGAGCAATTACATCGAAGAGATGATTCAGGATAAGAGGTACAGCCCATTCCCGACCGTCTACAATACGGAGCGTCCGGATGTAGTTGCATCTGCTCTGCTGGAAGGGCGGATTGCTATTTTGGTCGAAGGCACACCATTTGTGCTTATCGTTCCCGCACTATTCGCCCAATTTTTTCAATCAAGCGAAGACTATTATCAGCGGGGGGATTTTGCCAGCCTGGTGAGGCTGCTGCGTTATGTTTGTTTCCTTGTCTCCTTGCTGACACCTTCCTTTTATATCGCCATCACCACCTTTCATCAGGAAATGATTCCAACAAACCTGCTCGTCAGCCTGATTGGTCAACGCGAGGGCATTCCTTTTCCCGCCTTTATAGAAGCCATGATTATGGAAGTTACGTTTGAAATATTGCGCGAGGCCGGTATTCGTTTGCCAAAATCAATCGGTCAGTCGGTGTCAATCGTTGGTACGCTTGTTATTGGACAGGCTGCTGTAGAAGCAGGTCTTGTATCGGCCGCTATGGTCATAGTTGTCTCCATAACAGCAATCTCGAACTTTGCGCTGCCGTCATTCAATATTGGTATTTCCGTTCGGATGCTTCGTTTTCTCATCATGGGGGTTGCAGCATCATTCGGCTTGTACGGTATCATCATCGCTATGATTATGATTGCTATGCATTTATGCAGCCTGCAGTCGTTAGGTGTTCCCTATATGACGTCAATGGCTCCGATGAAATGGCAAAGTCAGAAGGATACTTTCTTACGCTTGTCACGCCGCACCGTCAAAAAGTATTTCAGTAGAGGTTAATGCCGATTACTTATTAGATAGGATCGTTGCTAATGTTAATGCGCAGATGGACGTTTCCCTTCATCATTATTAGTCTGGTGATGCTGCCCGGCTGCTGGAGCCGGAAAGAATTAAATGAATTAGCTATAGTGATGGCGCTGGGGGTTGACCTGCATGAGAAAGGCTTCATGGTGTCAGCTCAAGTAATGAACTCGGGTAGTATTGGTACGCAAAAGGAGAATACATTTGGTAGTTTGCCCGTTGTCACCTATAAAGCAACAGGCGCTACCGTTCCGGATGCGCTGCAGCGTATGCTTAGTTCGGCTCCGCGGGTCATGTACCTGTCCCATATCCGGGTTCTTGTGCTTGGGGAGGATTTAGCCCGCAAGGGGATTAGTGATGTTCTTGATTTCGCTGCCCGTAACCATCAGCTTCGGGATGATTTCTTCCTGCTTGTCGCTAAGGATTCTACTGCGGAGGAAATCCTTGAGATCATAACGCCATTCGAACATATTCCGGCTAGCTCGATTTACTCTTCTATTATGGTAGCCAATAAAAAATGGGCTGCAACGGGCAGAGTGACACTGAAAAAATTCATTACGGAGCTTGAAAGAGGAGGCTCCAATCCCATCTTGTCAGGTGTGCAGATGAGGGGCAACGTGCAAACCGGAACTACGGTAAAGAACATTCAGTCAACGGCTCCAAAGACGCTGCTGCATCACGCAGGCATCGCCGTATTCAAACGGGATCGGCTGGTTGGCTGGCTGAACGAATCTTCCAGTAAGGCGGTCAATTATTTGCTGAACGATGTGGACTCGACAGTGGGCAATATTCCATGTCCGGGTGCTGAAGGATCGATAGGCTATACGATATATGGGGCGAATAGTAAATACGGTGTCAAGCTTAATGGAGCAGGAAAACCCGAATTTTCTGTTCAGATGAAGATTGAGGCGAACATTAGTGCTGTCCAGTGCACAATTGACCTGAGTAAGGCCTCTAACATGGAGGAGATTGGACATGCTCTGGAAGATAAATTTAACACCAATTTGCCGAAACATGTCAAGGAGGTTCAGAAACAATACGGAGCGGACATCTTTGGCTTTGGTGAAGAGCTTCACCGCAAATATCCTGAGGTATGGAAGAAATATCGTGAGAATTGGGATGAAACCTTCAAGACATCTCCAGTCTCTGTTAATACGGAAGTACATATGCGGCGGGTCGGGTCGGTTGTTCAGCCTTTGGAGCGGCAGATGGAGGAGAAATGAACAAGGAAATCGGATTGATGCTTTTTTTGGCGGCGGTCCTTGTGCTGGAGTTGCCGCGAATATTGAAGCTGCGATCCCCGCGGGATATGTTCGCCTTTATTCTCCTATGGGGACTAGCTGTTGCGGCTGTCATCGCGCATTGGCTGGATTGGCCTTATCTCAGGCCGCTTGATTGGGTGAAAGCTGTTATCGGGCTGGTGACAGGCTGATTGCAACAGGAAGAAAGGGGGCGGGCCTGCTTATGCAAGATAAGCGTATCGATGCCAAGCAATTTTTTATCTTTACCTTTTGTTTAACCATTGGAACCTCTATCCTTGTCACGCCGGCCGGACTAGCGCATACCGCCAGAGAAGACGCCTGGATAGCCTCCTTGGTCAGTCTCTTCATTAATCTGGGGATGGCCGTTCTCTATATTGCTCTCAGCCGGTTTTATCCTGGTCAAACGCTGTTTGAAATCATTGAGAGTGTGCTCGGCAAATGGCTGGGAAAAATCGTTTCGCTGCTCTATATATTTTACTTTGTTGTGTTGTCGGGTACGCTGCTTGGCAACCTCGGATTCTTCCTGACCAGCGAGATGATGCCCGAAACGCCGATAGAGGCGATTGAAGTGTTATTTCTGGTAGTGGCAGTCATGAGTGCACGTTTAGGGATTGTTGTTCTGGCAAGAGTCAGTGAGCTGCTGTTTCCCTGGGTGTTTATTTTATTTCTCATTCTTGTGCTGGCCTTAACGCCGCAGATTCAATGGAACCATATCAAGCCTGTGCTGGAGGACGGGTGGATGCCGGTGCTCAAAGCAGGAGGGCATACGGCCATGTTTCAGGAGTTAGTTGTCTTGATGATGTTCTATCCGTTGATCAAGTCGGGAGCAGGCAAGTGGAAGCCGTACCTGGCCGGTACATTTGCAGGAAATGTATCATTATTTTTCATCGTGCTGCTTAGTATTCTGGTGCTTGGAATCGAACAAACGGAGAACAGCACCTTTCCAGCCTTTGAGCTGGCGAAGGATATTAATGTCGGCAATTTTTTTCAACGGGTAGAAGGGATCTTGATTACGATTTGGATATTGACTTTTTTTATCAAAATCTCGCTGTTGTTCCACTCCACCTTAACCGGGCTGCGAACCGTGTTTGGGCTGAAGGAATCTGGTCATCTTATCTATCCGATCGCCGTTATCTTCCTCATCATTGCATGGAATACGTACATTAACACGGTTTACGTAGGCGAAATTATCGAGAAGGTGTGGGGGAAGGCCTCCTCCTTCTATTTGCTGTATATACCGGTTCTGCTGCTCGCTTTCGGATTCGTTCGTCAAAAATGGCGTTTGGTTCAGCAACAATGAGGAGGCGGTATCCCTGCATGGTGTTTGGGGCGCGGTTGTTCGCAGGAAGCGAGCATCCGCGCTTTTTGCCGTTTAATTGGTTCAAATGACCGTTCAAACAGAAGAAATGCGGTGTTTTTCAAAAAGACAGCACAAATCATGATTCACAAGCCGACTCCAAGGTACTATACTGTTTCTAGATAATGATAATCAATTTCAATTATAGGAGTTAGACAAACATGAGAAAATTTACCCGCTTTACTCAAATGGCACTCATCCTGATGCTGATTGCCCTCTTGGCCGCTTGCGGCAGCAACAATAACGGAAACAATGGAGCTGCAGCAGAATCTCCATCGGACAATACGGCCGAACAACCCGCTGGTGATGATGCCGTTCGCGTCATGAAGGATGCAATGGGACATGATGTAGAGGTACCCGCCCATCCGAAACGAATTATTGCACCGTTTATGGAAGATCCGCTTACCGCTCTAGGAATGCTGCCTGTAGCGCAATGGGGTGCGGCAGGTGTTCCGCAGCAATATTTGCAAGAGCAGCTTAAGGATGTTCCCGTCTTGAATATGGAGGGCGGCTTGAAACCTGAGGAGGCCCTTTCTTACAAGCCGGATCTGATCATCTTCCTGGCACCTACATATCTTGCGGACGGCAGCTATGAACAGTTTGCCAAAATTGCACCAACCTTTGTCTTGTCCGAATCAGAATCAGACTGGCGCGGTAATCTCGAGAAGCTTGGTAAGCTGCTTAATGATGAAGACGCGGTGAAGACCGCTCTTGCCAATTATGACGAGAAGGTAGCTCATGCGAAGCAGCAGCTTGGCAATCTTCCTTCAGAGAAAACGGCCGTCCTGATGCAGGCGGATGGGGAGAAGGGCTTCAAGCTGTTTGGGCCTAACTTCTACGGCGGCGAGACGCTCTACACAACGCTTGGCTTCCAACAGCCAGCTTTATTGAATGGCGATTATGAAACCTACTCGATTGAGAAGCTCGCGGATTTGGAGGATGTTGATTATATCTTCGTGATCTCAGGTCCTGGACGCGGAAAACCTCCGGTAGACAACAGCTTGTGGAAATCGCTGACCGCTGCTAAGAATAATCAAGTATTTGATGCTGATTCCGGACATTGGTTTAATGCCAATGCCATTGCGAACGGACTTATCATCGATGATGTGTTGAAAGATGTCCATGAATAAACGATCTTATCCTGGTCCGCAATCTCAGATTGCGGCCAGGCTTTGTTATAGGCTGCTGGATGTACAGGTGCTCCGGGACAACCCGCAAGTCCCCCGCTCCGAGCGGGCATTTATCGAAACCCAATCACAAGTGCTGTTACTCTCAAATGCCAGCGACGGGCGTATTATCATCGACGGACGGCAGCATCTATTGAAGCCCGGCTGGATGTTTATTTGCGCGCCGGGGCAATTAATGGAATGGACGAATCATGAAGGGCAGCCGCTGGAACTGCTGTTATTGTATTTTCACACCTATGCTTTGCCGGATGTGCAGGATGCGGTATCGACACCGGCGCCGGTGCCAAACAATGAAGAACCGCTTTTCCCATTCCTGGGTGAAGCGATAATAACTTCTGCAGCGCTTACGGGTCAGTTGTCAGATACCATTAGAGAAGGCTGGAATCAAGGCATGGCATCTGCACGGCTTCGGTGTGAGGCCGGGCTTCTGGAGCTGCTCAGTCTGGCATTAACTCATCAAGAGCGCCAAACGGAAATGGCCCTCGAGATGGCTCGTTTGGAGCTTGAACGACATTATGCGAGCGAGATCGCAATCGAATCGCTGGCCCGGATTACCGGGCATAGCCGCTTCCATTTCATGAGGCTGTTTAAGGAACGTTTCGGCAAAGGCGTCGCGGAGTACAGGACAGAGCTGCGCTTGCGGGAAGCCAAGCGGTTAATGAGTGGAGCGAATCTGACATTGGCTGAAATCGTCGAACGTATCGGCTATAAGAATGAAAGCTATTTCAGCAGTTTGTTCAAGAAACAAACTGGGTTCGCCCCTGCAGTCTATCAGCGCAACAGGCAGCGAAAGATTGCCGCATACAGCTGGATTAATCTCGGACAACTGCTGGCCTTGCAGATGATACCGGTTGCAGCACCGCTGGATCAGTATTGGACGGATCGCTACAGGAGCAAATATGACTTCGAGGTTACTACTCCGCTAAGCCATCATTATGAGTTCAACCTCAATGCTCTGAAGCAGGCCGAACCGGATTGCATCGTAGCCATCGACGATTTTATTCCTCCGGAAGAACAAGACAAGCTTAGAGAGCTGGCGCCTGTTTTATTCCTGAGCTGGACTGATGATTGGCGGACTCAGCTCAACCAATTAGCCCGGTTCCTGGAGCGGGAAGAAGAGGCAGAGGCATGGCTCAAAAGATATGACCGGGACGTGACGGCAGTTAGAGAGAGGATAGCTCCGCTTCTGGAAGGGAAGTCTGTGCTTGTTCTTGTTGTCGGCAAAAGCCAGTTATCGGTATGGGGGCGTCAAGCCGGCACCGTTCTATATGATGATCTCGGAATTAAGCTGCCAACAGCTGTCCGGGAGCATGACTGGATCAAACCGATCACCCCCTCCGAGTTGTCGGAGATTCAAACCGACCGAATCTTTGTTCACGTCGAACGGGGGGCTGCCGCAGAAGAGAGATGGCAACAGCTCTCGCGGAGTGAACAGTGGAGGACGCTGCAGGCCGTACAGGCAGATGCAGTCCATGTGGCATTTGGTTACGGATGCTTCGATGCCCCATGGAATGAGTATGCCGCTGAGCCGATTGGCCGCTTTCTGAACGATATTCCAGCATTATTCGGACTCCCGGATTAATATACGGTTAAATGAGATAAGCCCCCCATGTTGATCACATGGGGGGCTCCTTCGTGAGGCGGATGCTGTTCAGACCTCCGATGGACCCGGTTAACCTCCTAAAGTCAAGCACAATTATAGTCAGGAGACCGATCCGGACTTACAGTCCCTTCCAGTAAAGTGAAGATATAAATAAATGGAAGGGAAGCGTTGCTATGCTTAATCAAGGAGTTATTCGACAAAAGCGATTGTTCGAAGGTGAGCGAGGACTTGTCCTGACTGGTCTTCTCGGATTTGTATTAGCCGCCTTCTGCGGTATTTGGACGCTGATCAATGGCGGGGAGGTTGCTCCGGGAGGCGATGTCTCGAAGGCGTTTTCCTTCAACGCGGCTCTGGGTATTTTCCTGCTGTCAACCGCAGCGATTGCGCCTTTCTCGGGACTGGGAGAGCGCAGCAGGACCTTATTCCGGAGAGTCTATATCGGTCTTGCCCTTTACTCGTACGGGGCAGAAACGATTCAAAATTTCCGGGGCGTCAATCCAAGATTTGTTGACAGCGACTCAATCTTTGACCAAACAGCAGGAAATATATTTACCTTTGTTGCGTTATTTCTTGTTCTGTTTTATGTGTACTTGGGTATACAGTTTTTCCGGGCCAAAGCCTATAAAATCCGGCCGGTTATTGCGCTCAGCGTTCGCTATGCGATGATCGCCGTCGTCATTTCATTTGCCTCAGGCATATGGATCTCCGCTAATCAAGGCCGGTACACAGGAGCAGAAGGCAATATCATTTGGCTGCACGGGCTTGGCTTTCATGCTCTTCAAGCAGTGCCGCTTGTCGCATTGCTGGCGGAGCGCATCTATACAAAAGTGTCCGTACGGCATGCTTTGATTCATATTACAGGTACTTCCTATCTGCTTGGTCTTGTTGCGATCGGCGGGCAGACCATGAACGGTCATTCTATTCTGGAATGGTCACTTCTGCCACTCTGTGCAGGAATCTGCTTCCTGATCTCGCTGGCGGCTGGAGCGGTAACGGTGAGGAAGGCTGTTCTTGCTCAGAAGCCGGGGGGCCGTAATAAGGCTTCGGGTATGTAAGACAATGCAAGAGAAGCAGCTGTAAAGATTGTATGAAAACGTTACTAATTTTTGCGGTACTTTGGGCTGTCCGCTTATGCTATAGTTGTCGCATTCGGGCTGAAGCCCTATAGAGGACGTGATACCATGATCGCAAAGATTAGCCTGGAAGGCATCTGGCAGTTTCAATTGGATCAAGAAAAAAGGGGCTTGATAGAGCCTTTAAACGATACAATCGCTTTGCCCGGCACAACATCATATGCTAGAAAGGGTAATCGCAACCAAGCTGTACACGCCGATTCACTTACCGATGAATATGCATTCGAAGGCTGGGCCTGGTACTCCCGTACAGTCGATATTCCTGTTGAACTGGCAGGAGCAAAGGTTATGCTGTATCTTGAGCGGACGCGTATGACGACGGTCTGGATCGACGGCGTAGAGCTGGGTACACAAAACAGCTTGTGCGCACCGCATCTCTACCATGTAACGGACAAATTAACGACAGGCATCCATACGATTACAGTACGGGTGGACAATACGGATTATCCGACCAAAGGCGGACATATGACGTCGCGTGACACGCAGACGAACTGGAACGGCATCACGGGCCGAATGGAATTACAATTTTTCGGCGCTTCCTATTTGGAAGATGTACGGACTTACCCCAACCTCATGGACCGTTCGGTTACCGTTAAGGCAAAGCTGATTGGGGCGTTGGAAGGAAAGCTTGATGTATCCGCTGCAAGTACGAATGGTACATTCCAGCATGAAGCGCCAACAATCATATATCCGATCTCCGGCGGCGAATTCGAGCTCACTTATCCGCTTGGAGAAGATGCGCTGTCCTGGACCGAATGGGAGCCAAATCTATACGTGCTGCAGCTCGCCTTGAAGCAGGAGGACGGCAGAACAGAAGTGCATGAATCGACATTTGGCCTGCGGAATTTTAAAGCGGAAGAGGGGCATTTCACAATTAACGGTACGAAGACCTTTCTGCGCGGCAAGCATGACGGTCTGATTTATCCGCTGACGGGTTTTGCTCCAACAACCGTTGAAGAATGGCTTCAGATGCTCGAGACAGCGAAGTCATATGGTATTAACCACTACCGCTTCCATACCTGCTGTCCGCCGGAGGCGGCCTTCGAGGCGGCTGACCGGCTTGGGATCTACATGGAGCCGGAGCTGCCGTTCTGGGGAACGGTAACAGATGAGACATACGACAATCATAATGCTGATGAACAGCAGTATTTAATTGAAGAAGGTTATCGGATTCTGAAGGCATTCGGCAATCATCCTTCCTTTGTCATGATGTCGCTGGGCAATGAGCTGTGGGGCAGCAAGGAACGCATTGACGAGATTCTGAAAAATTACAAAGCATTCGACAGCCGTCCATTGTATACACAAGGCTCCAACAACTTTCAATTTGTTCCTGTCATTCTGGAGCATGAAGATTTCTATTGCGGCGTCCGGTTCTCGCGGGATCGCTTGATCCGGGGTTCATACGCCATGTGTGATGCTCCGCAGGGTCATGTGCAGCTGGGCCCGCAAGGCACTTTGAAGGATTACGATGATGCGATTGTACCGCATGCTGCAGAGGGAACAGCCAAAGGGGATGCGGAGCAGGGCGGAACCATTCAGATCCAGTATGGTACTGAGGCTAGGACTGTGAAAGCGGATGCAGCTGAAAGCGAACTGATACCGCATCTCCCTGTCGTTTCCCATGAGATTGGACAATTCCAGACCTATCCTGACTTCCGCGAGATAGCCAAATATACAGGATCTCTCAAAGCACGTAACTTTGAGCTGTTCAAGCATCGGCTTGAGGAAAAAGGGCTTGATCATTTGGCCGAAAAATATCATATCAGCTCCGGTCATCTGGCAGTCGAGAGCTATAAGGAAGAGCTCGAAGCTGCATTCCGTTCTAAGCAGCTGGCCGGCTTCCAGCTGCTGGATCTTCAGGATTTCAGCGGGCAGGGGACTGCGCTTGTTGGCGTGCTTGATGCTTTTATGGAATCGAAAGGGCTGATCTCGCCGGAGGAATGGCGGACCTTCTGTTCAGATGCTGTGCTTCTGGCACGCTTCGAGAAGTATAATTACAAGGCAGGGGAGCAGTTCGAGGCAGCTGTCCAGCTCCGCTATCTGCGGCCGAATCCGCTGAACGAATTCAAGCTGCAATGGGAATTAACTGCAGGGGAAGTGCAGCTTGCCGGAGGAGAAGCCGTTGCATCTGCTAATGGCTCGGGTGAATTTGTGGAGATTGGCAAGATTTCGTTCGTCATGCCGGATGTACAGATCATGACCAAGACTATGCTCCGATTGCACATCGCCGGGACGGATATCCGGAAGTCTTATGATCTGTGGATTTTCCCGTACCAAGTTACGGTCGATAAGAGCGGTGTATCTCTGTTCGAAGAGTTGACTGCAGAGGCGGCCGCGTTGCTTGAGAAAGGTGAAAATGTTGTTATTATGCCTAAGCCCGGCCGGCTTGCGAATGCGGTCGAAGGGACGTATTGCGTTGACTTTTGGTGCTATCCGATGTTCAGGTCCATCTCGGAGAGTATGAACAAGCCTGTGCCAGCAGGTACAATGGGGCTTCTGATCGAGCATGAGCATCCGCTGTTTAAGCTCTTCCCATCCGAGATGCACTCGACTGAGCCATGGCGGCAGATTGTGGAGAACTCGCGCTCGATTATTCTTGACGGGACGGAGAAAGCTCTTCAGCCGCTTGTCCAGACCATCGACAATTTTGAACGCAACCATAAGCTTGGCATGGTATTCGAATGCCGCGTTGGTGCCGGCCGCGTGCTTGTCTGTGCGGTGGATGCTGAGCAAGCGGGTGAAACATTGGAAGGACGGCAATTCCTTCACAGCTTGTTCCATTATGTAAGATCGGACGACTTTAGACCGCAAGCAAGCCTTGAACTATCCGTACTGCAAGAGCTGCTTCGATAAAAGGATAGAAATATAGAAGTACGCCTGCCCGGTTAAGCCGATGCAGGCGTATTTTTGCTATCTCGCGGAAAGGTACTACAAAAGTTAGAACTAAATAACAGCGGAGAATAGGATTATTATTTTAGATAAGGTGGTGGAGAAAGGAATGATCGGATGGTTGGCAGAAAAATGATTGCAGTACTATTTGGAGTCGCAGCTATGTTTTGGGTGATTGGTCTGGTGATCTTCAGCCCTTTTCAATCCTCTTCAACAAATGATAAGTATTTAATCCCCGAGGGCTTTGAGGGTGACATTCAGGTGAATTATAACGTTCAGGGTGCACCGGCACTTGAGAAGGAAGGAAAATACGATATTATCCCCATTAGAGAAGATGGGACATACGATACCTCCAAGCCTGAAATGGAATATGGCATGGTGACGGACCAATATTTCTACGTCGACAGTGAAGGACGGCGAACTCCGATTGATGTGCGTTGTATCTATGTAGGAGGAAACGGATCTTCAGAAGTAGGTTCGACTATTATTCATCATACCTATCTGAAGGTTACGCGAACGAAATGCAGCGATGATTATAGAGCATGGGGGAGCTGATGCTTGCACACATAGTCTCATTAACATGGTTCGTATGGATTGGGAATAAAGTCCAGTTTTTATAAATCTCTTCTTATTTATGCTTCATGGGCCAAATTATCGAGTATGATTTGGGAAGAGGATTTGTCGGCTTTCATGGGGAAAGCTGGGTAAGGAGGGATCGATACGGAGACGATTTGGCGGTTCCGAAGCATGATCAGGGACTATGCGGAAGGGATGTATCAATTCGTACGGGAAATACCAAAGCGTTATCCTTGGCTCGCAACCGTCTATGCAATCTGGTGCTGGATATCGCTGCTGCTATTCATAACAGGCTTGTTCATGTACCGGGATTCCCGTACGATGCTGGTTCAGTATCTATGGTCATTCTATGTCATGCTGCAATTCTGGCTGTTATGCCGAAGCAAGACCTTTACATGGAAGCAGACCGCTGTGTTTATGCTGCTTGGCATTGTTCTGGTCATCCCGGTAACGGCATGGACACTGATGGGGGTACATGGCATAATTGGCGGCCGGACATCCGACACCTGGTCGAGTGCCGTTATTACTCCCATCGTTGAGGAAGTATGGAAGCTGCTTCCCCTTGGCCTTTATCTGCTCTTCTCGCGCCGCGCTTCATCGATGAGCTTAAGCGATTATACATTAGCGGGAGCAGCTGCGGGGGTTGGATTCCAGCTGATGGAGGAGCTGAGCCGAAGATGGCTCAATTCCGGAATTATCGGACGGACATATGGGTACAGCACAACGCTGCTTGGCGGAGAGACGATTCACTGGGATTTCTGGACGCTTTTTCCCGGCCGGTTCGAAGAAAGCATTTTTCCGACTCTTATGACGGTCAGTCATCCTGTGCATACAGCAATGACAGCTCTAGGAATCGGGTTAGCTGTGCGCTTTCGTAAGCGGCTGACGAACGGGATATTTGCTCTGCCGGCAGTGCTGCTTGGCTGGTCCATCCTTGAGCATGCCGCCTATAACGGTCAAAACTCCTTGCCGGACTGGGTAATGAAGATTAACGACTGGACCGGAAGCGGTTACCAGACGAAAGATATTTTTCTGCTGATGCTGCTCCTCGGAATTATTCTGGATTACATAGCGCTTAATCGAATAAGGGACCAGGTTCCGATGATGGGCAGCGAATGGTTCATAGACCCGCTTAGTGAGCTCTTGCAAATCTGGGGAGCGTTCTTCCGCAGGAGGGAGAGGTTCACAAATGTTTTGGCCTGGACGAGGGAACGACGTGAATGGGGCTTCTCGGTACTGTATGGGAATACAGAGGCCATCTCCGTTCAAGAAGCTTTGCGCAGCCGGATGCAGCAGCATTACCGGATGGCTGCAGGTCTAATGGTGCTGTTAATTGGAGCAGGGCTGTTTGCAGGCTTGGCAGCTTATTGGCAAGGTCATGTACAGCTTCATACATCTGCTTGCTTCTCCTGCATGTTCGACTCGCTGCAAAACTGGTGGGACCGTCTCAGCTTCAGGGAAAAGGGAGCCATCATGCTTGGGGCATTCGCTCTTGCACTGATGTTCGTTGGTTTCTGGCCGGCGCTCGGCTTCGCTCTAACAGCAATAAGTATTCCAGGCAGCGGCCATGAGATCGCGGAAAATATCCGGAATCCTAAGAGACTGCTTACGCCTGAGAATGCAATAGCGACATTGTTAGCGCTTGCTCTTAGCCGCGTACCATTTGGCCGGTTTGCGAAAAAAGGCGGGGAGCGTCTCAAGGATTGGATGGAAAAACTGCTTAAACGCCGGCATAAGCATGAACCGGATATTCCGCACAAGCCGGACCCGAAAGCTCCGCATACACCGGATGAAGATCATCCAAGAGAGAAATCCGATGCCGATGAACCAGAGGAGCGGGTACCATCGAATGAATCGGAGGATTATGTGCACTGGAGTAAAGCAAAGTACAAAGGCGTTGAACTGTACGACAGCCGTAATGGCGCGCTGGGAGAGTTCGATGGCATTGACGTGGAGAATGGTGTTTTTTATGAAGCCAAGTCGGCTGAAGGTCTGAACCGCATACATCCCAAAACAGGCAAGCCGCAGCAGACTCCACAGCAGTTCACCGATAAACAGCTCTACCAGAAAACAAAAACACGGATCAACAATCTGATGGAAAAAGCAGTCGGTACGCGTACAACCCCTGACGGAACCTCTGAAATTCCGAATTTGGAAGAGATCAAGAGCATCCGCAGCTTTCAGTTCCAGCTTGACGGCGATTCGCCGGAGCTGCGTGCTGCAGCAGAGAACAGTCTGAATCGTTTGCGCCAGGAATTCCCGGATTACACATTTACAATTAGATTTGGAGTGAAATAAATATGTCGATTAGCGCATTTATCGTCGATCCTGAAGATGAATTCGAACGTTCGTTTATGCTGCCGGTTGCAACGGAGGCTTTCTATAAACAGTATTGGGAGCCGGCGGCTGAAGAGCTGGGTCTCGAATGGACGGCATTGTTCCAGGGGGGGACGGATGTAGAGCGAGAGGATATTCCCGTTATTCTTGAAGAAATCTCCAGGTTGAAGGACTGGGTAAACGCCAAATTGACCGGTGAGGCTCAGGAGCATATGCTGCGCAGATTGAATCTGCTGGAGACAGGGCTGCCACATGCATTTCGGCGCAAGGGAGCAGTTGTATATATCGGGTGAACAAGGGAATCTGATTCTCTCCTCGAAGAAATATTAAGGCGAATGATTCTTATCATTAAGGAGAGCTTTGATCGAGGGGGAGTGAATGTCCTGCACATCCAAGACTTCATGATATACTTATAGCATTCGATTAGAGCAGAGGGGGTTAAGCAGCCATGTTGGATGACAAAGAGAATAAGCTCTATGCAAAGTCTTCATTATAAACAACGGCGGTTGTTTGTATAGAGCTGAAGAGAAAGACCGCCTGTTTGGGTAGATGCAACTTATAATGAGACTTTGCTGCCTTAAAGTAAATCTTTTTTAAGGGGTAGAGTGATCATGAAATATATAAATGCTGATGTGTTGCCTGAGGAGCTGCTCAAGGAAATTCAGAAATATGTAAATGGTGTGATGATTTATGTTCCTAAGCCTGACGGAGAGCGTCAAGGCTGGGGCATGAAATCTGGCAGCCGAGAATATATTTTTCAAAGAAATGAAGAAATTCGCCGGCTATTTACTCAAGGCGCGACGGTTGATCAGCTTACGGAGCAATTTTTTCTATCGCGAGATACGATTAAAAGAATTGTTTATTCGAAAGTGAAATAGAATATTCCTACGTAGACGAAGCCGCATCAGAATCGTATCTGATGCGGCTTTTTATGCATAGAATCGTTCATAACTGTTTCTTACCTACCATCAGGCGATATGCGCTGTTAGACTAATCTTCAAGCAGTATTTCCAACTTTTGCTTGGTTAGGGGGGAGTACTATTCAGAGGAATAATAGGGAACGCCGGAACGGGCATTCTGGCGGAATCATCTGGCTTACCGGTTTATCCGGTGCAGGCAAGTCTACTTTGAGTCAACATGTTGAAAAACAATTGTTCGAGCGTGGATTTAATTGTGTTGTTATCGATGGTGATCAGCTTCGGGCCGGCTTATGTCAGGATCTTGGATATTCGGATGATGATCGTAAAGAAAATATGCGGCGTGCTGCTGAAGTGGCATCCTTGTTTTTAAATGCGGGTTTTGTTGTTATTCTGGCGATGATCTCACCTGCAAGAGAAGCAAGGGCTGCCATTAGATATCGTTTTGATGCAGCGGATTTTGCAGAGGTCTATGTGAAATGTTCCTTGGAAANCTGTGAACAACGTGATCCCAAAGGGCTTTACTTGAGAGCCAGGAANGGGGAGATACGTCATTTTACAGGTATCGATGCCCATTATGANGCACCAATTGACCCAGAGCTGATCGTAGACACGGAACATCGCTCAGTTGAGGCATGTACACATGAACTGGTTGACTTTATCACGAATAGATTCTATTTCAAATCAGCAAAGGAGGAAGCATGATGACATCCCCTAAATTAAGTTATACAATCTGGTTTTCTCAACGGACAGGCAGCACCCTGCTTAATACAGCGCTGGCATCCACCGGAGTAGCGGGCGATCCAAGCGAGTGGCTGCATTTTCAGCATCATGACCCCGCAACGTTTGAGCTTGAACATCTGGAACGTATATGGGAGCATGGAACGACGCCAAACGGCGTATTCGGGATAAAGCTTCAATTTGAACAGAAATGGGTGGATGCTTTCCGGACGATGCTTGAACTCCCGGTTCAAGCATCTCGATCCGAAGTATGGAGCGCTGCCTTCCCCAATTGCTCCAAGCATATCTATATGACGCGCCGTAACAAAGTCAGGCTGGCCGTCTCTTGGTGGCGTGCTATTGTATCCGGTGAATGGCATCGAAAATTCGGGGAGAAGCCGCAGGAACAGGATATTGCAGATCAGTATAACTATGATGCTATCAATCATCTCATACTCGAAAGCACGATGTGTGAGGCGGCGATAGAGGACTTCTTCTCTGAATCCAATATCGTTCCGCTGACCATTGTATATGAAGATTTTATTCAAGACTACGAGGGAACGGTCATGAAAGTATTGGAGTATTTAGACATTCCTGCAGAGGGTGTTACTGTTGGTCCGCCGGCATTCGATAAACTGGCAGATGATGTTGCCGAGCAATGGGTGCAGCGGTATCGTGAGGAACGGCAGAGGGGTTGGGAGAATGTTCGCTGGTAGTTCCTCTCTTCGTCTAATAAAGCAGGGCTACGTTGGATTCCATACAGCATAACAGGACGTTTTTGTCCGGAAAGCCGATCTACAATGGATTCTCTACAGTAAAATCAGCACATTTTGGTTAAAACAGGACCATTCTGGGCTCTTTTGCTGGAGCAAATCCAACGTAGCTCCGCAGGCCTGCCGTACAGCCTGATTTCGCTGGAGGAAATCCAACGTATGATAATTAGGCTGGCTAATAGAAGCTGCAAGGCAGTTAAGGCGTTGCTGGCAATGGTACACAACCAAGTGAACGTACTGGAATCACCGCGAAAAGTGTGCAGATGCTCCATCGCTTTAATAAAAGTTAATTGTGTCACGTCCTCGGCAGTTTGAATATCAGTCTTCAGCAAGAGGAAGCGGCGAATTTTATGGTTATTTTGCTCGTATAGTTGTTCGATTTTGTCATTGGGCCCAGACACAAAGTGAACCTCCTTTGTCTTCACATATCATTAGACACCTTAAATCTGGAAATAGCCACATCGTCTGATGATTTATTTACATTGATTCCAAAACGCAAAAAAACCGACACAATACTGTGCCGGTTAACTGAAATTATCAAAAAAAATGACTCCCTAAAAATGCCATGGATAAATAATAATATACAAAAAAATTCAACATAAGTCTATTACTTTTTTGGCATAGATTGTATGGTTATTAAGCGGCCGCAGTACAAATAAAAAGGAGAAATTCTGCATGATTACACTTCGACAAATTACGTTGGAAAACCGTCGTGCCATATTTAACTTGGAGGTCTCAGAGGATCAAAGACGATTTGTTGCATCAAATCTGTCCAGCGTAGCATCATGTTATGTCCTTGAAACCAATGGGGGACATCCATTTCCGTTTGCCATTTATGCGGAAGAACAGCCGGTTGGTTTTGTGATGGTTACTTATAAAATAACCAGTTATGATCTTCCTTCCTTTGCAGATGACAGCTACTGCATCTTGCGTCTTATGATTGACACGCAATACCAGAACAGAGGATATGGCCGGGAAGCGATGGTGAAAGTTCTGGAATTTATTCGTACCTTCCCTGCGGGCCCCGCTCGATATTGTTGGATTTCATATAAGGAAGATAATACGGTTGCCAGCAAGCTATATGAAAGCCTTGGCTTCCGTGAAAGCGGTGAAATCGTCAATGACGAGCAGATAGCCGTATTGCGGCTCTAATTATGGCTGGTAACTGAAAGAATATCAGATTATTTCACTCAGGGAGTTCCCTTGGACAGATAAACGTTATGCAGCAATAAAAGGAGGAGGCTAACTATGCAACAAACCTTTAATAATCGGTTATTAGAAATAGATATCACTTCATTGCAAGCGGCGATGGAGGAAGGAGAGCTGACATCGGAGGCATGTGTAAGCTGGTATTTGGATCGAATTGAGCGGATTAATCCCCGTTTGAGAGCGGTGCTAGAAGTTAATCCTGACGCGATCTCCATTGCAAGAAAGCTTGATGAAGAGCGACGGGAACATGGAGCTCGCGGGCCGCTTCATGGCATCCCCATCTTGCTCAAGGATAATATCGATACAGGAGACCGTATGCATACCAGTGCCGGTTCTGTTGCTCTTGCTGAGCATTGTGCTGCAGCGGATTCGGCTGTGGCTGCACAATTAAGGGCTGCAGGAGCCGTATTACTCGGCAAGGCAAACATGACGGAATGGGCGAATTTTATGTCATCCACCATGTGGGCGGGGTACAGCTCAAGAGGCGGACTGACCCTGAATCCCTATGGTCCCGGCGAGTTGTTCGTAGGAGGCTCGAGCTCAGGCTCCGGTGTTGCGGTTGCAGCGAATCTATGCGCGGCTGCTATCGGAACGGAGACGTCAGGCTCAATCATTAGCCCCTCTTCTCAAAACAACATTGTTGGCCTGAAGCCAACGATAGGTCTCGTTAGCCGCAGAGGAATTATCCCGATTACGCATAGCCAGGACTCCGCTGGCCCCATGACACGGACGGTCCGGGACGCCGCTATTTTGCTTGGTATCATGACAGCGGTAGACCCTGGCGATACAGCTATGCATAACGAAGGGCGAATAGCGTATACGGACTACTCGGCTTTTCTAGATGCCAATGGCTTGAAGGGCGCAAGAATCGGCATTCCCCGGCATTATTATAAAGGGCTGGACAAAGCCAGAGCAGAGATCATGGAGCGGGCAATCGCTTTATGTGCAGCACAAGGCGCCATTATCGTTGATCCGGTAACGCTGCCTTGCGAGAATGCGAAGTGGGACTGGGATGTGATGCGCTTCGAGTTCAAAAAAGGATTAAATGATTATTTAGCTAAAGCAGGCAGCGGCTCTTCCGTCAGGACGTTAGACGAACTTATCGCTTATAACGAAGCAAATCGTGAGGTTGCGCTGAAATATGGGCAAAGCACCTTGCAATGGTCGAATGATACAAGCGGCACTTTGACTGAGCCAGAGTATATCGAAAGTGTAAGGCTTAACCGCGAGACAGCCAGGGATCAAGGCATCGACTACGCAATCCGCGAATACAAGCTCGACGCATTGCTGTTTCTGGGCAATGAGGACGGACTGGATATTTCTGCCCGTGCGGGATATCCGGCTATTACCGTGCCCGGCGGTTATGCGGAGACAGGAATTATTGCAGAAGGCGGATATACAACGAAAGGTCCGCAGGGGATTACTTTTGTGGGAAACGCCTACAGCGAGCCTGCGCTTTTCCGGCTGGCCTACGCGTACGAGCAATCGAGCCAATATCGTTATGCACCGGCTGATCCGGTCTAATAGGGGAGGTTATAGCTTGAAGTTAATTATTGTGGAAGGTATTCTAGGCTCTGGCAAATCATCAACCGCCCGTTTTATTTCTCTGCAGCTGGAGAGGAACAATCTCCCTGCCGAGCTGTTTCATGAATCAGCGTTCCCGCATCCTATTTTATTAGAAGAGGAAATCGAGCATTCTGATCAGTGGCAGGCAGCTTATCTATCGAATTGGAACAGGTTCTTGCAAAAGAATAGCCATAAAGAATCGGTTATCGTAATGGAAGCGGTCTTGTTCCAGTCGCCGATTCTACACTTGCTGCATCTTGATATTGATCGAACCGAGATCCTTCATTTTATAGAGCAATTGTTCGCGATTCTGTCACGCTTTGATTGCCGCCTGGTCTATTTATATCAGGAAGACCCCCAAACAGGAATTAACCGCATGATGACCGCGAGGGGAGGGGAAGCTTGGCTTGAGCAGACCTATAAGAAGTTTGAGCATTACCCTTATTATCAGAATCGGGAACCGCTAGGGAAGGAGCTGCATTTGAAGCTGTTGCATGACTATGTTCAGATAGCCCGGCAAGCCTTTGCCAAGTGCAGCCTTCCTGCTGCAGCCGTTGATAATACCAATTGGGATTGGAATCAAGATTACCGTACCATTATGGATTTCCTCGGACATGCGATTTATCCTGATCCCAATCTTAGTATAGAAGAGTTAACAGCTTTTGCCGGAACCTTTCGTAATGATGAAAGAGGGTTAACGATCGAGACGAAGCTGCGTGATGATGGTTTATATATTTTTGAACATTATAGGTTAAAACCAAGGGACAAGAATAAATTTTATTTGGACAATGTCAGCATATCTTTGGAATTCTTATTCCAAGGCGACAGTTCACCGGGCGAGGTTCTGCTGTATGAGAAAGACCTTGTTGGCAACCGTGATGATGAGGGGTTAAGGTTTGTTCGAATGGTAACGAGTTAAGCCTTGGACTCCTGCAATGGGATGGAACGTGTTTTCCGCCAGCTCATGAGTACCAGCATTAAGGCAATTGCCGTAAGGATTATGCCGAGCTGCCGAAATCCTGCAAAGCTGAACTGGCCCCCCATGATGATCCCGGTCAATAAGGAAGAGATGATAGTGCCGAGATATCGGGATGTATTAAATAACCCGGATGCGACACCAATTATTTCTTTGGGAGAGCCGTTGAACAAAGCCGTTTGCATGCCAACACTGTTCAGCCCGTTACTGATTCCAAAAGCGGCTAACGCCAGGCAGACGCTAATAACAGGCGATGTTTCATTTAAGGTCACGATCCACACGGAGCCCAATACCATCAGAATACTGGATAAAAGCAAGGCTGGCCTAGGGCCCGATTTATCGATCCATCTGCCTGCGAGCGGTGAAGCAATAAGCGAGCATAAGCCTAAGCTGAGCATAAGCAGGCCGGTATGGAATTCACTGACATGCCTCACGATTTGCAGATAGGACGGTAATCCGAAGAATAACGAGTAGAACAAGATGTTAACGAGGATGAACTGGACATTGACCCAGGTCATCGCAGGATACAAGGCAATTGTGCGTAATGGAATAAGGGGTGAGGCCGCTTTAAGCTCATGTCTTACGAAAGCGGCAAGCACAATAGCCCCGAGCACCCCGATCGTCACATAGGCGAATGAAATCTGTCCGGTTGATTTCGCGGATAATAATCCAACCAGCAAGCCTATGAGTCCTCCTGTAAAAAGCAGAATTCCTGTTGCATCCACCAGATCAAGCCATTTTCGTAAGGATAGGCCGCGTATTTGGGAGGGATGCGGCTGCTCCTTGGGGATGGTTCTCCATGCCAATAAGAAGCTTGCTGCGGCAAACGGAATATTGACGAAAAAGATAGCAGGCCAATCCCACCAGTGAATCAGCACCCCTCCAATAAAGGGGCCAATGGCAGCGGCTCCGGATAAAAATATGGACAACAAAGACAATGCCGCTGCTTGTTTGTCTGTAATATAAATCCGCACAATAGCCATGCCTACTGCCACCATCATACTTGTTCCAATCGATTGCACAATACGGAACACGATCAGCCACCCAAAGCTTGGCGATAGTGGAGCTAATAAGGAAGCAATGAAGGCGACAACAAGCCCGGATAGAAATATTTTCCGCCGGCCAAACAAGTCGCTGGCTCTTCCCATGACAGGTTGAGCAATCGCACTTGCGATGTAGAAGGAAAAAATAATCCAGGATACCCCCGTGTAGTCAAGCCGATATTCGGTTTGCAGCCTTGCTATAGCTACAGATATCATTGAAGAATTTAACGGATTCAATAGAATCCCCAGTCCAACCGCAATCATTAGCCATCTGTTGCGAGCACTCATATTTGGTCACTCCTCCTATTGTCTTGAACTCATCGTAAGGGAAGTCCATCATTTATTCCAACGCATTTCATGTTATAATTTCATTGATTTGAAGGAATATAGGGATGGATGGTGCAGCAAGATGGAGCTACTTCAATTGCAATACTTTCTGGCGGTAGCACGCCTTGAGCATGTGACCGAAGCGGCGCGCTGCCTGCATGTAACGCAATCGTCACTCAGTAAGACAATTCAACGCTTGGAGGAGGATCTGGGCGTCCCCTTATTTGACCGGGTAGGGAGAAAGCTGCGCCTGAATGAGTCCGGCAGCAGATTTCTAATCCGCGCGGAGCGGGCTCTGTTTGAGCTGGAACAAGGCCAGCAAGAGCTGAATGACTTATCCAGCCCGGAGCATGGCACAATCGAACTGGCAGTGAATACTGCAAGTATGCTGCCTAATATCCTTCGAGAGTTTCGGAAGAAGAAACCTAATATTCAATTTCATGTGCAAATGTTAACTACACAGGAGATGATCGCACATCTTCATCGGGGAGAGGTAGACTTCTGCTTATCGTCACCTCCAATTGACGGGGAAGACATTGAATGTCAGATCATATATGTGGACCCGATCCTTGTAGCTGTTCCCAAGGGGCACCGTCTGGCAGGGCGCAGCAGCGTATCCTTAACCGAGCTGAAGGATGAATGGTTTGTTGGCGTGAAGAAAGGCTACGGTACCCGTGACCTGGTAGACTCCATTTGCCAATCGGCTGGTTTCGAGCCGAAATTTGTATACGAGGGGGATGAGCCGGCCAGGATCATTACGCTTGTAGAAGCCGAAATCGGCATAGCCTTTATTCCCGGCACAGCGAGGAACTCGCGGGAGGAAGTTGTCTATCTGCAGGTAGATCATATGGAATTGGTGCGGGAGATCGCTTTGCTGTCGCATAAGAGCCGGTATATATCTCGGGCTGCTCTTGCCTTTCGCCAGGTTGTAGTGGATTACTTTGGGGCGATAGCTAAACCTTGAACTATATATTTAATGACATGAATAATCGATATTTAAGGGGATTAAATACATGAAAAAATTATTCGAATACAACTGGCAGGTGCGGCAAGACTGGTTCCAATGGTGCCGGCAGGTTTCCGAAGAAGAGCTGCTGCTCAAGCGGACTGGCGGGATTGGCGGGATTTTACATACGTTGTTTCATATTGTAGATGTGGAATACAGCTGGCTCTGCGCTCTGCAAGGAAAGCCGGACTTTACAGAGCCGTTCGAAGCCTATGCCAGCCTGCAGCAGGTGATGGAACTATCGGAGAGGTTTCATGAGGAGATTTATTCTTTTGTCAGTTCGTGGACTGAAGATATGGAGATGAAGGTGTTAGCGGAAACCTCGCCGCAAGGAGAGCCTGTCAGCTTCAAATATGGAGAGATTATGCGCCATGTCATTGCCCATGAAATCCATCATGTTGGCCAGTTGTCCGTATGGTCGAGGGAAGTTGGCCAAGTCCCTGTGACTGCTAATTTCATTCGCCGGGGATTATTCGAACTGTAAATCCAATCAACAGACCAGAAGGAAGGCATATGCAATGATAGAGGTTTATATTGATGGTGCAAGTGCCGGCAATCCGGGTCCAAGCGGCGCGGGCATTTTTATCAACAATAATGGGGTCGTGGAACGGCACTCTATACCCTTAGGAGAAATGGACAACCATGAAGCTGAGTTTCGTGCGTTTATCCTTGCATTAGAGATATGTGCAGACAAGGAATACAAAACGGTATCCTTTCGTACAGATTCACAGTTTGTAAGCCGGGCCGTTGAGATCGAATTTGTGAAAAACAAAAAAATGGCGCCTCTGCTGCAAGAAGCGCTTGCGCTGACGAAACAATTTGATTTGTTTTTTATGAAGTGGATCCCAAGCTCGGCAAACAAAACAGCTGATGAATTATCCCGGGCTGCAATTAGAAGCAACAAGAATAGAAAATAATAAATGTCTTGTGATTACGATTAGATTCCTTTGACATGCTGCCGGTACAATGTCGGGGACATACCTGATTTTTGCTTGAAGAGATTGGAGAAATACTGCGGGTCATCGTAACCGAGATGGACAGCAATGTCACCAACCTGCATGTCAGTATCTTGCAGCATCATTTTGGCGATATCTATTTTTCGAGTCAAGACGTACCGGTAAATGGTCATACCTGTGTGTTGTTTGAAAATACGGTTTAATTGCTTGAAGGAGAGGCCTATATGCCGGGAGAATGCCTCCGAATGAAAAGGCTCTCCGACAAGCTGATCCAGATAAAGCTTCATTCGAATCATGACAGGGGAGTAATAATCAGCGGCCTGTCTCACCAATTGTTGAAGGGCCATCATAATCTCCGTACAGGTTAGAATCGAAAGCATCTGAAAATCCATTCCCTCGGCTCTATGCTTTGCAGCTTCGAAGCTTTTGAGAAATAGATGCTCAATGCCTGCGTTCTGGATATACGAAGTATGCAGCAAATGGAAGGTTTCCAGAAACGGCAGGCTATTGCCATGCAGATTGTACCAGTAATAGGTCCATGGCTCGCTTGAATCGGACATAGCCGTCACCACATGCCGGCTGTCCTTTCTCAGAATAAAGACATCACCTGGCCCCAGGCGATGTTTCTCCGAATTAACCTGAATTTCTCCATGTCCGTTTATCACAAATCCAAGTACGGTAATATCAGATTTCTCGCGAATGTTTCTGTAAGTAGGTGCACAATAGTTAATGCCTATCATTGGTATGTATATGGGGGAGTCAGGAGAGTGCGGCAGGGTATGGATATCGCCATGCTTGTGCTGCTCCGGGTCCAGAATTTCATCTTTTTGAGAAATGTCCATTTTCCTCACTTAACCTTCCTTATCTTCTATGTTCATCTGCTCTTGAAAACACTATCATGGATATGAATTCTAGTCCAGTTCACGTCTATTGACGGGGGCGGGTTAATAATAGGAGGAATTACGTGATGTCATGCTCGTAATCCTTGTAGAAGGGGAGAAATTCAAATGAATCAGAAAGCCACCATTACCGTTAATACAGAAGCACCTTCCAAGCATCGGGTGAACCCATACATCTTCGGACATTTTGTCGAGGATATCCGGGATCATATGGACGCCATGCTGTCCTTCACGCTGAGGGACATGGATTTCGAAGACGAAGCCAATACGCAGGGTGTGTCATCCGGCTGGTATGCGGTTACCAACGGCAAAAATACCGATTATGTCCTTGAGCCTGCTGCGCCCCGTCATTCAGGACATAGCCAGCGCATCCGTATCTTTAGCGCGGACCGCTGCTACGGCGGCATTGGGCAACGTGTCAGCGTAGAAGGCGGTATAACGTATCGGGTGAAAATCGTAGCGCGTGCGGCTATGGATCTGCGGGCAGCTGTCTGTGAATTAACCGATCGCGAGTCTGGCGCACGGCTGGCTCGAATCGAAATTCCGCTGCGCGGACATAAGTGGAATGAATATGAAGTCGAGCTGACGCCGGACCGTTCTTGCGAACACGGCGAATTCCGCATTCTTTTATCCTCGGAGGAAGAGACTTGGCGGGACGGAATGGGCTCCGGCATGCTCTGGCTGGATCATGTATCGATGCTTCCTACGACTAGCATGGGTTATGTGAAGCGCGAGGTTGTTGAGCTGACGCGGCAGCTCAAGCCTGGCATGATGCGCCTCGCCGGCAATTATATTAGCGCTTATCACTTCGAAGATGCGATTGGTCCTGTACTGGAGCGGCCCAATATGATCAATGAAGCATGGGGCGGCTGGACGAATAAATATTTCGGGACGGATGAATTCCTGCAATTCTGCCGTGATACTGACACAGAACCGCTTGTTTGCGTTAATGCGGGTACAGGTACTCCTGAGGAAGCTGCGGCATGGCTGGAATATTGTAACGGAGCTGTTGATACGGAGTATGGCGCGCTTCGGGCCCGCAATGGGCATCCTGAACCATATGACGTCAAATATTGGGAGATTGGCAATGAAATTTATGGGCCTTGGCAGCATGGGCATTGCACGGCGGAGGAATTCGCCCATCGGTATAACCGGTTTGCGGATGCCATGAAGGCCGTAGACCCGGATATCGTGCTGCTCGCCTGCGGCGACTGCGACCCGGAATGGAACCGTACGATGCTTGAGATTTCGGCGGCGAAGATGGATATGCTGACGCTTCATATTTATCATGGCTTCGGCACAGTTGGTATCACGCCAAATACGCCAAAGGAAGAACGGTATCCGGCGGTGATGTCCTTCCCCGAGGTGAGTCGTGCCGCCATTCGCAAGACGGAAGAGCTCATTACAGGCAATCCGGCATACTCGCATGTGAAGCTGGCCATTACGGAGTACAATACGATGTATTATCCGAACACGATACGCGAAGGCCGTCCGATGGAGCATACGCTGGAGGCTGCAGTAGCAAATGCCGCTAACCTGAACGAATTTATCCGGCAGTCTCATCTGATTGAGATCGGCAGTTTCTCCGACCTCGTAAATGGCTGGCTTGGGGGCTGTATCCGTGTTGGCGACTGCTACGCAGATCAATATCGCGGCAAAGAAACGGGATGGAGCGGGCGCAGCAGAGTGGTGTATGGTACACCTACGTTCCATATCATGCAGGCCTATGCGAATCGTGATATTACCCGCATCCTGCCGACGGAGACGGATTGTACAACCTTCGAATGGCCGTCCGGATCGAAGCGCTTTGATCTTGCACCGGGACAGCTGCCAGTGCTCGACGTGACGGCGGCAGTGGATGAATCCGGCAGCATACTGACGCTGTTTGTCGTTAACCGCGGCCTCGCCCCGGTTGAGGCGGAGCTCGCTATCGGTTCGTTTAACGGCGCAGAAGACGTGAAGGTATGGGAGCTTGCCGGCGACAACTACGAAACGATCAATTCTGTCTTTGAGCCGGACGCTATAACAGTGCTGGAGCGTCAACTGAGCTTTGGCAGCAGCAAAGCTATTCTGGACTTGAAGCCGCATTCGGTATGTGTGGTTGAAGTACGCAGAGCGAAATAGGCTTATGTTGCCATGCTACAATATCCGGTAAGGATGAGGAGGCAAGCAGAAGCGGATATGGATCTACAATTAGCGGAACAAAAGATTGCGGAATGGGCGTCTGCGAACTCTCAATCGCTCGGCATTAGCCTGGATCATATTCAGGCAACCTACCTCTATAACCCCGGAGGCTTTGGCAACTTATCTGTCCGATTAACGGACGGCAGTAAAAGGCTTCATGTGAAGCTTGCTCCGCCGCATAAAGCCGCAAGGCTGCGGCAGTGGGCGAGCGTAAGTGATTATCTTGCGGAGCATTATACCGCACCTAAGCTGGTTCATGAGATTCACCAGGAGATCGTACCTGGCTATTCGTATGGTCTTATCTTTGAATTTATCGAGAATGCGGTACCGCTTGCAGAAGGGCAATTTTCCAAAACTTTACTCGCGGACGTGATGGAGAAGATCGCCAAGCTTCATGGTGACAACCATCTTCGCGGTATGCTGCCGGATGCCGAGGCCCGTACTTATGCGGAAGCATTCGAGGAAGAGTACATCTCCAGATTTACCGAGGATTTGGAGGGCATTCGCAAATCACGGGAGCTGCTGAAGGACTTTGTGTCGGACGAGACGATTAGATGGTTCGGGGAGGAAATTGAAAGACTGCGGGAAGAGGTCAAGCAGAGCCCTGCCTTTCAATATTCTGCGGGCGATGTTGTTCATAACGATCTGAACGGCAACAACGTGCTGACGACCAGAAAAGACGATTTTCGGATTATCGACTGGGATGATCTCTCCGGGCAAGGTGATGCTGCAATGGACTACTCCGTGCTGCTATGGCCAATAGCGGATGATCCTTCATGGCTAACATGGCGAGAGAAGATTCTTGCTGATGCGGGGGCTGCTGTGGTCGAGCGATTGGAGCTGTATTTCCGGGCAAAGCTGCTCGACGATGTTATTGATGTACTGGCCGATTATGCGGAGTCCGAACAAGTGCCGGAGTACAAAGAGGAAACCCAGCAGAAGGCCAAGGCTATTCATCTTCGCTCTTATCCGAAGTATCTCGCTAAATATGGTGTAAGATAACGTGTAAAAGTCGCATAGCTGCGGCTTTTTTTTTGATTTTTTGCTGATTAATGATTTCCGGCAACTGGATTTAATTATGATTCTCAAGATATCCATCTCGAATACACACGTTGGACACAAGAACCTCCTATACTTCGATATGTAGAACAATTGGAGGTGCAAGCGCATGATAAGAAAGTCATATTTGGGGTAATCCTGTGTTAGCATAAGGGATAAATGAATAAGGTTCCGGACGTAAAGCCGGACAGAGGCGGAGTGTGCCGGATGAAACGAACCATTTTATTGGTTGAAGACGATATGCTGATGCGGGAATTTATAACCGATTATTTCAAAAAAGAACAGTGGGACGTCCATGAGGCAGAGAACGGAAGGGTTGCGCTTGAACTATTCGAGCGATTCTCTGTCGACCTGGTTGTCCTGGACATTATGATGCCAGAAATGGATGGCTGGTCCGTATGCAGACGTATCCGCGAGAAATCGGATGTACCGATTATCATGATTACGGCAAGAGCTGAAGATGAGGATCAGTTAATGGGTTTCGAGTTAGGTGCAGACGAGTACGTAACGAAGCCGCTTAGCCCGCGGGTGCTTGTTGCCCGTGCAACCGCTTTGATGAAGAGGACCGAGGGAACAGTCGGGCGTGATACGGAAACGCTGCACTACGGGGACTTGCTGGTGAACCGGGAGGCGCATTCGGTAACTGTGGCGGGGCAGCTGATCAATTTGACGCCTAAGGAATATGACTTGCTATTATTTCTGATTAAGCATGACGGCAAAGTATTATCCCGCGATTATATCCTGAATGCGGTTTGGGGGTACGAATACTTGGGAGACCTGCGCACCGTAGATACCCATATCAAGAAATTAAGAGCGAAGCTTGGTGACGCCGGCAAGCTGATCGCGACCGTCATCCGTTCCGGCTACAGGTTCGAATCAGAAGCATGAGAAGGCATGGAGTTGTTCTCAAGCTGTTTGTCATCACCTCCGTCATGATTTTATTTATATTTACCCTGGTTATGCTGGCAGAAGGATTATTCTTTGAGCGCTTTTATCGGATGTCCCGAATTCACGGTCTTGAATCAGCTATGAGCCGTTTTGCGGTGCAGTATACAGAAGTTAAGGAGGATGAACGGGGGCTTTCAAGGCTGCTTGGATCGTTTATGAATCAGAATGATACAAGTACCGCCATACTGAACAAAAGCTTCAATCGCGTGAATATCAATCCGTATTATGTGAAGATACAGCTGAAGGATAGAATGATTGCCATTCCTATTCCGACCGGCGGCACTACGATTAACACAATTCCAAGAGGGATATCGCTGGGAGACAGGATAGTCGTAGACGGTATTTTTATGGACGAGAAGGATACGGTTCTGCATCCGATCGCTTTTTGGACGGACGATACCGCTCCTCTTGAAGACAGTTTGGTACGGGTCGAGGGGAAGGTAACCGAATATATGCTGCCGGAGCAACGGTCGTTTAATCCCCTTTATCAGGATGCTCTTGTTGACGAGGCGCTCCGGGAATGGACCACGGATTCGGAGCAATACCGGGACCGCCTGCGAGGGGGGGATACGGTATGGAGTGAATGGAAAGATCCATGGAGTGGTGTCCAGTATGCCATATTGGTCAGGGCTCTTGCGGGAAAAGGTGACAATGAGCATTACATGTTCGTCATGGCTTCGCTCCAACCCGTTGGGGAAGCCGTTGAAACGCTTAAGAAGTACGTCATTTATCTGACACCTGTTATTCTCGCCCTTGTTCTGTCGTTGTCGCTGATCTATTCGAGAATGGTCTCGCGTCCGCTGCTCATGCTTAACCGCTCTGCAGCAAAGCTGGCGAAGCTGGATTTCACCGATCACCCCGAGATTCAATCCAAGGATGAATTCGGCGAGCTGTCGAGGAATATGAACGCATTATCCCGAAACCTGGATTCGGCATTAAGAGAACTGAGAATGGCTAATAAACAATTGCAGGAAGATGTTAGGGAGAAGCAACGATCCGAGCAGCTGCGCAAAGAACTTGTAGCTAATATTTCTCATGAGCTCAAAACACCGCTTGGCATCGTAAAAGGTTTTGCAGAAGGGTTGCAGGACGGGGTAGCCGATGATAAGCGAGAGCGTTACCTTAGCTTAATCGTGAACGAAACAGACCGGATGAACGCTCTCATTATGGATATGCTGGAGTTGTCCAAATTCGAGGTGAAGGCAGTCCGGCTGCAAGAAAGCCATTTCTCTCTAACTGCCCTTGTCCGGGAAGTCGCCAATTCCTTCATGCAGCGGCTGGAGAGCAAGCATCTGCGGCTCAGAGTTCGGCAGGACGGAGAACGGGAGTTGTATGTTCAAGCGGACCGCAGGAGAATCGAGCAGGTTCTGCTGAACCTGCTCAGCAATGCCATACGGCATGCTGTTGAAGACAGCGTTATTACGATAGATATAGAGCGGGCGGCAGGCTCTGCAATCATGACCGTCATTGAAAACGAAGGATCTCCTATTGCCGAGGAAGATCTGGACCGGATATGGGATCAGTTTTACCGGACTGAGCGTTCCAGGGACCGCAAATCCGGAGGCACCGGACTAGGGCTGGCTATCGTCAAGCATATATTGGAGCTGCACGGCAGCCAGTATGGAGCAGAGAATACTGATAAAGGCGTCGCATTTTCATTTACCTTACCTGAACATAAAGGAGAGAATCTACAATGAATAAAAAATCTTTAGGTTATTTAACTGCAGCATTAATCGTTCTTGTTGTCATGAGCGCATGTGGAAATAAAGCAGACGGAAGCAACACGAACGCTGCGAATGCAGGAACCGCTGCGGAGCAGCCTTCAACGAATCCGGCAAGCCATAACGCAGGAAATACTCCAGAGTCCAGTACTCCGGACAACAGCCCGACGGCTGATTCATCCGAACCGCCTGCTTCACCGGATGCTGAGTCAGGCTCCACAAATTCCGGTGACGCAACAGCGGATACTGCAAATGACCAAATCCTGATTATTATCGATCAGACCGAAAAGCCAATCGAAGGAAACAGCTTTGATTTTGTTGTTAACAAGCTTCCGGAAGGCTACATGCTGTCCACAATGCAATGGAATTCCGATAAACATAAAATTTCCAACACAACGCAAGAAGCAATTGAACACGGCGGTAACGGTGAAGACGGATTCTACATCAGCGGAGATGGACAGTTTATGGGCTTCTTTTATCCCGATGATCTGAAAGGCGAAAAGGGCGAAGTTAAATTCATATTCGTGAATGATCAAGGCAAGGAGATCAGCTGGCAAAAAAAGATTACTTTGAAATAATGAAGCTGACAGGTTCATCTGATAGAGCAAAGCCGCGCAGAGTCTGCGCGGCTTTGTTTGGCATGCAAATTCCTGGCTGCAAGCAGAGCTGGGATTGAATTGGAATTTCTGCGGAAAACTAGAAGAAGCAAGTTGACACGACACCGTTAGGTGTCTTATAATTCAAACAGACACCAAACGGTGTCGTATGTGGAAATTTAAAGTATGGTCACTTTCATTACTCCACGAATCTTGTGTAATGAATGGAATGGAGCAACTGCAACCTATGTACTCGAATACCAGAAGTCTACTGTTGAATGAGATTTATTAGGAGGGGGTGTTGTGAACGAGAATAATCCGTCACGGGATGTATTTGACGCGATTGCGGATCCAACCAGGCGGCGGCTGATTCAGCTGTTATCCGAAGCGGATGAGATACCGCTTCACGAATTAACGGTTCAGTTCGAAATGGGTCGTACAGCTGTTTCCAAGCATCTGACAATTCTTAAGGAAGCCGGGCTGGTTGTTGACCGGAAAGTCGGCAGGGAAACAAGATACAGGCTAAACGCCGGGCCTCTTAAAGAGGTTCAAGATTGGGTATCTTACTATAGAAAATTCTGGCTTACCAATATGCTGCGCTTACAGCAATTATTAGAGGAGGAAGAAGAATGAGTTTGCAATTAACTTTGGATTTTGAATATAAAACGACGATTGAGAAGGCATGGAATGCTTTAACCAATTCAGATATGCTTGCCAAGTGGGTATTGCCGAATGATTTTAAGCCGGAGGTTGGACATCAATTTCAGTTCCGCGCTGAGCCGAATCAGTATTGGGACGGGGTTATCAACGGCGAGGTGCTTGTGGTGGATGAAGCAAACCGATTGTTATCATACTCTTGGGCAGTGGGAGAAGAGAAGCACACGGTCAACTGGACGGTGCAGGATCTGGGCAATGGGAAGGTGAACCTTCACCTTGAACAAACCGGCTTCTCGAATGTCCAAGGACTCGAAGGTGCCAGATACGGCTGGACGAACTGGCATGGCGAGCTGGGGAAATTGCTGGCCCAATAGGACTCGAAACCATATAAACCGGTTGCATCCCATTTGCAACCGGTTTATGTCTGGTTCGTACTAATTGAAAGCATTGAAATAAATAGAATTGGAAGGATGTCTGGCATGAGCGAATCAAATCAGGAGTATATCGTAATCTCCGGTGCGAGGGAGAATAACCTCAAGAACGTATCGTTACGTATCCCGAAACGGAAGATCACGATTTTTACCGGAGTATCCGGTTCCGGCAAGTCTTCCATCGTCTTCGATACCATTGCCGCAGAATCCACACGATTGCTGAACGAGAACTTCAGCATGTTCGTGCGTACGTTCTTGCCCAGCTTCCCGCAGCCCGATACGGACGGGATTGAGAACCTGAGTATGGCAGTTATCGTGGATCAGAAACGGCTGGGCGGCGGTTCGCATTCCACCATGGGCACGATTACCGATATTTCACCTATTCTAAGACTTTTATTCTCCCGAGTGGGTCAGCCTTATGTTGGACCGGCTAATATGTTCTCGTTTAACGATCCGCAAGGCATGTGCCTCGAATGTAACGGGATCGGCCGCAAGCTGGGGGTGGACATGAGCAAGGCAATAGACATGTCCAGGTCATTAAATGAAGGAGCGATTTTGCTGCCGGATTATGCAGTGAGCGGCTGGGAATGGAATATGATTGTGCAGACCGGCTCCTTCGATCTGGACAAGAAGCTTAGTGATTATTCGAAAGAGGAACTGGACGAGCTGCTGTACGCTAAGGCAAGGAAGGTTAAGATGGATTTCGCCGGCAAGGCGACAAACATCACAGTAGAAGGCGTTATAGAGAAATTCACCAACAAATACATCAAGCAGGATGTAAAGTTGAAATCCGAGCGGACACAAAAAGCTGTTGCGCCGTTTATCACGGAAGGTCCTTGTCCAAGCTGTCACGGATCGAGGCTTAGTCAAGCAGCGCTTGGCTGCAAGATCAACGGATATAACATTGCGGATCTGTCCTCCATGGAGGTCGGACATCTCATTCGCGTTGTTCAGGAGATTGATATTCCTGCCGCAGCACCGGTTGCCAAGTCGCTGACAGAGCGTCTTCAGCATTTGGTCGATATCGGACTTGATTATTTGACGCTGGACCGCGAGACAGATACCTTATCCGGCGGCGAGTCGCAGCGCGTCAAGATGGTGAAGCATCTGAGCGGCAGTCTTGTAGATGTGACGTATATCTTTGATGAACCTAGCGTTGGTCTGCATCCTCGCGATGTACACCGGTTAAATGAGCTGCTTGTGAAGCTGCGCGACAAGGGCAATACCGTAATTGTTGTCGAGCATGATCCCGATGTCATCAAGGTAGCGGATCATATTGTTGACGTTGGTCCTCACGCTGGCAGCCGCGGCGGCAACATTGTATTTGAAGGAAGCTTTGAAGGCCTGCTGGAGTCGGGCACCTTGACGGGCAACCATATGAAGAGGCCGCTTCAACTGAAGGGAGATTGCAGACAGCCTTCAGGGAAGCTGTCGATTAGTCATGCTACTCTGCATAACCTTCAGGACGTGAGCGTAAATATCCCAACCGGCGTGTTGACTGTCGTGACAGGTGTTGCCGGGTCGGGTAAAAGTACACTCATTAATGATGTATTCCTCAGTCAGCATCCGGATGCGGTTGTTATCGATCAATCGTCGGTCGGGGTCTCGACCCGCTCCAATCCTGCGACTTACACGGGAATTATGGATGATGTGCGCAAGGCATTCGCTTCGGCGAATAAGGTTAATCAGGGCTTATTCAGCTTCAACTCCAAGGGAGCTTGCGAGAACTGCCAAGGACTTGGCGTTGTGTATACAGACCTCTCGTTCTTTGAGAGCGTAAAGCTGCCATGTGAAGTATGCGACGGCAAACGGTTCAAGGAGGAAGTGCTTGAATATAAGCTGAACGGCAAATCCATCGCAGAAGTGCTGGAGATGACAGTAGAGCAGGCATTGGAATTTTTTGAGTTAAAAGAAGTTGTACGCAAGCTTCAGGCGATGAGCGATGTTGGATTGAACTATATCACACTTGGCCAACCGCTCAGCACGTTGTCAGGCGGGGAATGCCAGCGCATTAAGCTGGCAAGCGAGCTGCATAAGAAGGGTAGCATCTACGTGATGGATGAGCCTACGACCGGACTGCATATGTCGGACATCGGTCATCTTCTGGCGATCATGAATCGTCTGGTGGACGCCGGCAATACGGTAATCGTCATCGAGCATAATCTGGATGTAATCAGTCAAGCGGACTGGATTATCGATATGGGACCCGACGGAGGCAGCAGGGGAGGTCAGGTTGTGTTCGAAGGAACGCCTTCCCTGATCACCGGTGAAGATCAGTCTATTACAGGAAGGTATTTGAAGTAATCATCTGGTATACGACGGCAGCTGATCAATGGATCAGCTGCCGTTTATGTTTCCTTCGCTGCTTGATCGACCCTATTAGCCATAAGATCAGCGGGATCACAATATAAACAAAAGGAAAAAAAATGTTGTTCAGAAAAAAGCTCTTAAGTGTGAAGGCATCTCCAACTGGGCGGGTACTGTAAAGGTTGAATCCGAACCAGATGAGGGTTATGAAACAAGCGATCAGCTTCCAATTCCTGAAGCCGCTCCATTCAGATATCCCGTAGCTAAGGATAAACAAGCAAACGGATAGCTTAACGAATGCAGCTAATAGCCATAAAGGGATGAAGAAAGCGTCGATATTTTGAATGAAATTGAGAATGGAAATATACTTCGTCAGGGAATAGACAGGAACAACCAGTTGAGCGGCAATATGAGGTCCGGTGACAAACATAAGCACCATCGTAGCGAGGACGCCCCATATGACGGTAGTTGCCGTTCCCCATAATATCGCCCGGGAGGCGGTTCGCTTGTTCTCGGCAAAAAAGAACAGCATGAGAATAATCGAAGGATCAACAATATAATTGAAGGAGCTCAACGTACCTTTGACAATAGCGAGCCATCCCGTATCCGCATAAACCGGCAGAATTCTTTTCATATTCATATCTTCAGGATTCAAGAATAGCTGAACGAATAATACAAAGATGAGAATAGGGCCAATGATCTCCGCACATCGGCTAATAGCCGTGATTCCGCCTTTGTATACGACATAAGCAACGAGAAATAACATACACAATAAAATAACGATCATTGGCGTATTGTGAAGCATAACCAGGTTCTGGAAGTCAACCATTCCTTTTGCAATCATGGTCAATTGCTTGAACCATAGCAGGAAATAGACAGGGACGAGTATTTTTCCAAGTACAGAACCCAAGAGATCCTGTATAAAAGCAATTAATGTTTTATCTTTATTTTGCATACATACCCGAAGCGTGAGCCAGGTGATGGAGAGCATGATTAATCCTCCCAGCAGCATCGATAGCCAACTATCCTGACGTGCTTCCTCCATGGCTAAATGGATGGGAAGGTAGCTGGTTGTGACCATGGAGGATATCGTAATGATCCAGAACATTTGGTAGCTGCTGATTGTCATCCTTCATTTCCTCATTTCGATTATTCATCATCTCACCTGGTTAGCGCTTGTGCCGGTTGACCTTATCTGGATGTTTGCTTTTACTGACACTTGAATTTGCTTAAAGTTTTCATCCCAATCCTCTCTTTGCGATTTCCACCAGTAGGGATGTTTGCGATGAAGATATTCGCCGATGCCGAATATATCCGGACCCAACTTCTGGACTTTGTTCATGATATCCTGCAAGTCTGTTTGAATTTTCTCATCCAGATACTTCTTGAGCTCCATCATATGATCGGCTTCAGACATATCAAGCGGGGTTGTATTATCCAGAAGATAGGCTTGTGCCTTCACGGTTAATAAAATGTGCTTGGGATCATTGCCTTTTACTGACTGAATCCTGCGTTCAAGATGAGTTAAACGAAAAGACAAGTTGCCGTTGCCATCCTTCCATGCAATCGTTAGCCCCTGGAAAGTTCCTTTTCCCAGCATCCAGATTGCCCCGGAGCCTTCGGATTCATTTAATATCCCTTTAATTTTAAGCTGCTTGTCTAACACAGCATAACCGGAACTTTGAATCAAACGAGCTTTATCTTTCCCCTTGTCTTTATCATTGTCGATCTGCAGGAGGGGGACTAAAACTCTAGTTCCTTCGGTAGCACTATCGATGATAAATTGCCTCGTCGTAAAACTGCTCATCCCGTTGATAAGAAGCTCTTTATTGGCGGCAATGCTGGAGAGCTGCTCCAAGGGATGCTTGATTTTCAGAAATTCTTTCGCGCTGCCTTTAATCAATACTGTAATATCCCTTTGATTGTTGGCCGGGTCTCGGTTCAGCTTATCGAACAGCTTCTTGGCATCATACTTTTCAATATACTCTTCGCTGATTGCAATTAGGGCGCGATGAGTGCTCATTAATCTGCGGGACAGCTTTTTCTGAATTTTTTGAGTCGCATCGAACACATTTTTACCTTTGGCTGAAACAACGATAAAGCTTTCTGAGTCGCCCGAACTGCCTCCCTTGGCATTCATCTGTGATGGAATTGCGATCTGTTGACTGACTTCCACCATTTCTTCTCCGGCATAATCAATTCCGGTTCCCATAACGAATGCCAGTTGATTTGGCTCTACAAAGTCCGTGCAGCCGGCGGAGGTTAATAGAAGGAAGAGTAAGAGACAGGTCATATGAAAACAACGAATCATCTCTGTTTTCCTTTCTTATTGCGGCCATTCAGGACCCAGAAAGGGTAGCGGATTATGATGTCTTTGATCCTTTTGCCATCGAAAGGAGCTAGAGGGTACAAGTAAGGCGTTCCGAAAGATTCGAGCATGACCATATGAATCATCAAGAAAATAATGCCGTATGCAAAGCCCACAAAACCAAGCAAGCCCGTTATGCCAAGAAAGAGGTAGCGAATTAATCGGAATGGGAGACTTGCGCTATATCTTGGAATGGTGTAGGATGCCACGCCCGTCAAAGAAACGACGATGATAATCGGCGTTGAGATGATGCCCGCTTCTACGGCAGCTTGTCCGATAACAAGCGCTCCAAGAATACTGACGACGGGTCCAAGCTGATTGGGCAGATGAACGCCGGCTTCCTGCAAGGCATCGAACACAAACAGCATGAGAAATACCTCGATAAAGGTCGGGAATGGAGAGCTTTCTCTAGCCGTCGAGATCCCGATCATAAGATAACTGGGCACCATCTCCGGATGGAAGGTTGATAGCGCGACATAAATAGCAGGTAAAGCAAATGCAACGAAGGTCATAATGTAGCGAATGGTACGAGTTAACAAGACAAATACGAATCTCTCGAAATAATCATCTGCGGATTGAAGACCGGACCAGAAGGTAATAGGAAGAATAAGGACAAAGGGAGTTCCATTCGTCAATATTGCGACTCTTCCTTCTAATAAACTTGCCGTAACGATATCTGGACGCTCTGTATTCTGTACCTGTGAGAACAAGGAGAAGGAGCTGTCCTCAATCCATTCCTCGATATAGGCGGAATCGATAATACCGTCTGTCTCAATATTATCGAGCTTGTCTCGAACTGCTGCCAGTACTTTCTCGTCGACAAGACCTTGCACATAGACAAGAGCAACTTCCGTTTGCGTGTATTTGCCAATCGTAAAGGATTCCGTTTTTAAATCCGTGTGTATAATTCTGCGTCTGATCATCGTCGTATTCGTACGCAGACTCTCGACAAAGCCTTCCTTGGAACCGCGCAAGGCGGCTTCTTTTCTCGGCTCTTGAATACTTCTGGTCTCGAAGTCCTGAACCTGGGCGATGAGGGCAGATGCTTCGCCTTCTACAAGCAGGGCCAGACAGCCTTGCAAAATATGCTGCACCAGCTTGTCCTTGGTGTCATCCGTCTCAACTTTCGTTAGGGGGAGCCACTTGCTTCGAATCCTTTCCGTAAGCGATTCGAGCCGGTCCAGCCCAAGAGACGAGTCGCTATAAATAAGAGGCTTCAGAATGTTCTCTTCAACACTTTGTACCCGAATCATACCGTCTAAATAGGCGATTAACAGTAAAGTATCATCTTTTAGCTTGAAGGAGCGGATGATGAAGTCCGAACAATGATGAAATTGTTCTCTTAAATATGCTTCATTCTCCTCAATATTCGTACTTACATCCATAGATGATCACCCCGGTTGGATTAACAGTTGATTCACATGGGTATTATGACCATTTCGTAAAATACCTATACAAATCAAGGATTTTAAAGGGAAATGGCAGCTAAATCACGAATATGAAATTCATATGGATGGAGAAATAGCAGGGCTATTTTAGCTCATGCTTGTGAAGCAAGAATTATCATAATGGGTTGGTACACGTCCATTATGTGACCATTCTTTTAGGAGGAACCAAATGGAAGTTTTTGCAGAGTTCTTGGCGGGTATTGATAATCTGACACACCGCGAGCGAACGGAAGAAGTTCTGAATTGGGTAGCGGATAAGTTTCCGCAATTAGTGCCGAAAATCGGTTGGAATCAGCCTATGTTTACCGATCATGACACCTACATCATTGGCTTTAGCGTAGCCAAACAGCATTTGGCCGTGGCGCCTGAAAGAGCAGGGATGATTCGGTTTACGGAAGCTATTGAGCAGGCAGGCTATGATCACACGAATCTCTTGCTTCGTATCCGGTGGGATAGGCCGGTGGATTACGGCTTACTAGCGAAGATGATTGAGTTTAATATCGCGGATAAGGCCGACTGTACAACTTTTTGGCGAAAATAGAATGCGAACGGCCCGCTGTAATCTCCAAAGGAGGCTTACAGCGGGACCGCGGCTGGGTGCGGCACCGAAACGGGGCGAGCTGTAAGCGCCAAAAGCGGCTTACAGCAGGTAAAATAGCAAGTATTGCTCCCTGTAAGCTCCAAAGGAGGCTTACAGGGAGGACGAAAGCCGGGGGAACGCACCGAATCCCGAGCTGTGAGCGCCAAAAGACGCTTACAGCAGGCGAATCAGCTACTATTGCTCCCTGTAGGCTCCAAAGGAGGCTTACAGGAGGGAGAAAGCCGGGGGGAATGCACCGAATCCCGAGCTGTAAGCGCCAAAAGACGCTTACAGCAGGCGAATCAGCTAGTATTGCTCCCTGTAATCTCCAAAGGAGGCTTACAGGAGGGCGAAAGCCGGGGGGAATGCACCGAATCCCGAGCTGTAAGCGCCAAAAGACGCTTACAGCAGGCGAATCAGCTACTATTGCTCCCTGTAAACTCCAAAGGAGGCTTACAGGAGGGCGAAAGCCGGGGGAACGCACCGAATCCCGAGCTGTAAGCGCCAAAAGACGCTTACAGCAGGCGAATCAGCTACTATTGCTCCCTGTAAGCTCCAAAGGAGGCTTACAGGAGGGCGAAAGCCGGGGGGAATGCACCGAATCCCGAGCTGTAAGCGCCAAAAGCGGCTTACAGCAGGTAAAATAGCAAGTATTGCTCCCTGTAAACTCCAAAGGAGGCTTACAGGAGGGCGAAAGCCGGGGGAACGCACCGAATCCCGAGCTGTAAGCGCCAAAGTAAGACTGAGCAGGTGCCGTAAGTCCGAACTCAGCCTTGCAAGAGTAAATTCCTGAATAGCCATGAAGAGATTGAAGTGTGAAGGAGAGTGTAGGGATGGAACTGGGACTCAAAGGAAAACGGGCCGTCATCACTGGCGGCAGCAAGGGAATCGGGCTTGAGACAGCACTGCTGCTTGCATCAGAAGGCGCGCAGGTAGCGATTGTTGCTCGGAGTGAAGGTCCGCTGAAGGAAGCAGCAGAGAAAATTACGGCAAAGACGGGTACTAAGCCACTCATCATCTCGGCAGACGTATCTGTTGAAGAAGAGGTACAACATGCAGTAGCGGCGATTGCCGAGCAATTCGGCGGAATCGATATCCTGGTCAACAACGCAGGGACATCAGCCGCAAAACCATTCGAGGCGGTGGATGCTTCTGCATGGTCAGCCGATTTGGATTTAAAGCTGTTCGGTGCGGTGCATTTCAGCCGAGCAGCACTGCCGCATTTGCGCCGGGATGGCGGAGGAGCTATCGTGAACGTTACGGCAATCGGCGGCAAAACACCTTCGGGCTCATCATTGCCGACTTCGGTCAGCCGTGCAGCTGGATTAGCTTTAACAAAGGCGATGAGCAAGGACTTGGCGGCCGATGGAATCCGCGTGAACGCGGTCTGCATCGGACTAATCAGAAGCGATCAAATCGAACGTATGTGGAAGGCTACGGCACCACAATTGACCTGGGACGAATTCGCGGCGGATCCGCGTCATGATATTCCGCTCAGACGTATCGGTCGTACGGAGGAAGCCGCGAACGTAATTGCATTCCTAGTGTCAGATGCAGCTTCTTACGTCACCGGTACTTCAGTCAATATTGATGGCGGCAAAGCGGCGGTTCTTTAGTAAATCCATCATCATCACGGAAAGAAAAAAGGGATGTCCAGTTTAAAATGGGCATCCCTTGTATTCAAATGGAATCATAGCATGCTAGCCCTATATTGCTGACTGCAATTGCGCGGTGTAAAAACAGAGAGAGTGAAATCGTTCTTTCAGTATGCTATTAAAGCAGTACATAATTCCGCAGGATAGGATGATTAAATGAGCTCTATTAGAACCTTTCAGGCTGTTTTTATGGATAGAGATGGCACCCTAGGCGGCTCAGACGAAGTTATTTTGCCAGGATCTTTTGAATTATTTCCGTTCACTCAGCCAGCTTTGGAAAAGTTGAAAAATGCTCAAATCCCAATCTTCTCTTTCACGAACCAGCCTGGCATATCACGCGGAGAAGTCCAGAAGCAAGATTTCGAGGATGAACTTACTTCATTTGGTTTTGATAAAATCTATCTATGTCCTCATCTTAATGGAGAAGGTTGTTCATGCAGAAAACCCTCCACAGGTTTGCTTGTACAAGCTGCACAAGAACATAACTTAGATTTGAAAAATTGCGTTGTTATTGGTGACAGATGGACGGATATGCTGGCTGCCCACAGAGCGGGATGTATGAAGATCCTAGTCAAAACCGGATCGGGCGAAAAAGATCTGGAAAAGTATAGCCATAACCGATTTTTTGGTGAATGGCTTGATGCAAATCCCGATTACCTAGCAGAAAATGTGCTGGATGCGATAAATTGGCTCTTGCGGCTAGAGGCAGCCGGCGACGGCCAAAAACAGGAGGGAATATAGTTGAGAACCGATCTACATAATTGGATACCCTTGACGGTATCTGAAATTCATGAAGTGTTCTTCAAGCTGCCAATTCAGTGGTGCATTGCCGGTGGCTGGGCCTTGGATCTGCATTACGGCAGTCAGACAAGAGAACACAGCGACATTGACGTAATAATAACCCGCAGGGATCAGTTAACGGTGTTTGATTGTTTAAGCCCGGACTGGATATTGTATCGAGCGGAACAAGGCAAACTGACTCTTTGGAATGGAGAATATTTGGAAAAAACCAATGATATATGGGTATGTAAAAATAACATGAGCCCATGGGCATTTCAATTGATGATAGTCGATACGGAAAATGATTATTGGGTCTATAAGAGAAACAAAGCAATCCGAAGACCAATAGATGAACTGTTTCTAATGACTAATGATGGAATTCCCTATTTGAGGCCAGAAATTCAACTTCTCCATAAAGGAGGCTCTTCAGAAATAAGGGAGAAGGACCTTGCTGACTTGAAAACGATGCTTCCCTTGTTTTTGCCGCAAGAAAAAGAGTGGTTAAAGTCTTGTTTAGCCATACAATTTCCTCAGGGACATGATTGGCTTCAGTTTCTTTAAATTGCCGCAGAGTTGAGTGGAATGTTTTATGTTCTAGCATCCCCAAGCAAGGAGGGAACACATGAATTTAGCCAATAAGATTACAATCGCAAGAATATTGTTAATCCCGGTTTTTATTTTACTTTTCCCCGTTTATCCCGAGTGGTTAATTCACAAGTCAGCAATAATCCAGCACATTGATTACTATGGGATTTATTATGCCTCGGCAATATTCCTATTTGCTTCTGCTACTGATAAATTAGATGGTTATATCGCTAGAAAGTACAATCTGATAACCAACATGGGGAAGCTGCTGGATCCGTTAGCCGACAAATTACTTATTTCAGCGGCGTTAATATTGATGGTAAGTCAACAATTCATCTACTCCTGGATCGCCTTTATCATTATTGCAAGAGAGATTATTATTACAGCTATTAGAATCATAGCCGCCTCTCAACAAATTGCTTTACAAGCTGATCAATATGGAAAAATAAAGATGGTGTTTCAAGTTGCTGCAATTGCAGCTGTTTTGTTAATTAACGGTCCGTACAGACTCCATACAGAGATTCCATTTGATCAAATTTTGATGTACATCGCATTGATCTTGACTATTTATTCCGGCTTTAATTACATAAGGAATAACTACGCTGCGCTTAAACTAGATGCTTAGGATTTTCATTCCAATGATGAAGAAGTCAGCTTGTTAGTGGAGCAAGAGGCAAGATATAATATGCTTCCTCTTGGCGCGATTATGGAATCGGAATACCGTAATACCAAATGTACAGTGCCACAATAGGAACGCTGAGCAAATAACATAATAGGGGGCGGACATGATGTAAGCGAAGCATAGGAAACATGATGATACAAAATATAATTGAATCAAGTGTTGTCCAGCCATGGTTATAATTGAAGGTTCCTATCTTCAGAAGGCCCCATTCATTAACGGAATAAATACAGATCCACAGTATGTTCCATTTCACAGCAGCAAACCAGCGGTCGGGATAATGGCCTAAAAAGAGGAGAATCGTACTTATGAAAACAATCGCCTCTCCAATTAAAGCCAGAAATTCCGATTGAATGGGATATATCGGTTTTAAAGTCCACAGCCGGTAATTATAAGCCAGGTAATAATAAAGGAAATCGAACATGATGTAGAAGAGTATAGTCGCATGATACTTTTTCCAATTTCGCCAATCACCCCAAATAAGTCCTGCAGCCGTCCATACTGACACTCCGATAATTTCAGCCATAAGCCCTCCGAAATGCAATTTCCATTTATTGTAACCCACTTAAAGTGAAATATGTGTTTCATCACGGCTCCCATATACCTGCTATCCATGAGGATCAAAGCTATGGGAGTTTTTCAAGCGAGAGTGTACTACATGATGACAAGTACGGAAGACATACAATATGGAAAGATGGAATCAAGAAATCGAGGAAGGGGCTGTACGCATGGAAACATTCGGCAGAGGCTGTCTCTGGCTTATTCTTGGCACACTTGGAGTATTCGTTCTCGCCCTTATTACACAAAGTACAATTAATATTCCTTGGTTCATATTCATTCCGATCGTAATTCTCGTCTTCTGGATGGCCTCAAAGAAAAATAAAAAATAAAGATAAAAGCTTGCTTATTAGAACCACCGAGGATCAAAAATCCTTTGCGATGGTTCTTTTTTTCTTGTGTTCCCAGTGGCATCATGAATAAAGAGGATAATTAATGCATTGGTGGTGCTATTGTGATCATTCATAAATTAAAAGCAATCGGGCAAATGGTTGATGGGGACTGTCTGTCTGCAAAGCATGATGAATTATTCATTCATGGAGTGTCTATTGATTCAAGGACTATAAAGCCGGGGAATTTATTCATTCCGATTATAAGAGAATTGGACGGTCATGATTACGTTGAGGAAGCCATAGCTAAGGGAGCTTCAGCATCTTTATGGCAGAAGGATCATCCAAATCCGCCGATTCATTTACCATTGATTTATGTAGAAGATTGCTTACACGCCCTGCAAAACCTGGCAGCTCATTATCGCAATGAGTTATCAATCACAATAATTGGGGTTACGGGCAGCAATGGAAAAACAACCACAAAAGAGATGCTCAATAAAGTTTTGCAGACCAAATACCGCGTGCACAAGACCGAAGGTAATTTAAACAGTCAGATCGGTGTGCCGTTAACCATCCTGGGGATGGATAAGCGCTCCGAAATGGCCATAATTGAAATGGGAATGAGTGAACGGGGGCAAATAGAAAAGCTTTCTCGAATAGTCCGGCCCGATATAGCCGTAATTACAATGATAGGCTTGTCTCATCTGGCCAGCCTTGGTTCCAAAGAAGAGATTGCGGCAGCTAAATTAGAAATTGTAAGTGGTTTACAAGAGGGAGGCTGTCTTGTCTACAATGGTGATGAGCCATTATTAGTGGAGGGTATAAAAAATATCCATAATAATAACACATTAAATCTCGTTAGCTTCGGAGAAGGAAAGTCGAATCACTTTACACTTCGAAATGCTGTGACCCATTCGAAAGGTTCTGTATTTGAAGTCGGCGAGAATAAGTTTTCCATCTCTATCCTTGGTGCGTATAACATGACAAATGCCCTAGCTGCAATAACAGCAGCTGCACAATTGGGTATAAGTCCGGCAGAAATGAATAAGGGACTTCAATCTGTAGAATGGCCTGCAATGCGCATGGAGACAATCAAATCTCCATTAGGACATACAGTGATCAATGATGCCTGGAATGCAAGTCCTGTTTCGATGCGTGCTGCAATCACAACTTTTTACGAATTGACCGGCTATAGACAAAAATATCTAGTACTAGGCGACATGCTTGAGCTTGGTGAGCAAGGGGTGGAATTTCATCAAGAAATAGGAAGAGGTCTCGATCTCCATAAAATTCATCATTTGTACACGGTTGGTGAATTAAGTAAACATATAGCTATCGAAGCTAAAAAACAATATCCACATGGAAATGTCCGTATATTTCTTGATAAATGGGAGTTGGCGGCAGAATTGGCATCGGTTATCAAGAATGATGATGTGATTCTGGTAAAAGGCTCCAGAGGAACAAATCTAGATTTAATCTTGCCGATTTTGCTAAATGAATCAAATAATAGGATACGGAGCTAATCATAGAGGAGTGAAGCCTTATGAACATTACGCTGCAAACCGCATTATGCGAGCAATTTGGAATCAAGTATCCGCTGTTTCTCGCTGGAATGGCAGGCGGGCCTTCGACGCCCGAACTTACGGCAGCAGTATCGGAAGCCGGGGGCCTTGGCATCCTGGGGGCAGCCTACATGAAGCCGGAAGATATCCGATCGGCTGTGCATCGTATAAGAGAATTAACGGCGGCGCCATTTGGAGTCAATTTATTTGTTGCTCAGCCTGGTGATGACAACTCACGAATACAGGAAGTTCAGAATGAACTGAACAAAATTCGCAATCAGCTGGGTATTCCAAACGCAGCAGAAAATGATGTTCAAACTCCAAATTGGTTCGAAAAACAGTTTGAAGTTCTGCTCGAAGAAAAGGTTCCGGTCATCAGTACGGCATTTGGTGTATTGCCTGCTTCCTTCATGGATGCGGCAAGAACGTCCGGACTTAAGGTCATAGCCATGGTGACGACTGTACGAGAAGCGCTGCTTGCAGAGGAGCTCGGCTGTGATGCAATCGTTGCCCAAGGCAGCGAGGCAGGGGGACATCGCGGTACTTTTGCCATTGATGCTCATACGATGGGGGCGAATATTGGCACGATGGCTTTAGTCCCGCAGATTGTAGATCAAGTAACGATTCCTGTTATCGCGGCGGGCGGAATTATGGATGGACGGGGGCTTGCGGCCGCTTTGGTACTTGGAGCTCAAGGCGTGCAGATGGGGACCCGTTTCCTGACGGCCGTCGAATCCGGAACAAATCCGGCATACCGCCAAGCTTTGCTGGCGAGTGATGAAGAAAGCACGGTGCTTACCAAGGCATTCTCGGGAAGGCCGGCCCGCGGGATCCATAACATGTTTATCCGGCAATGGGAAGCAAGCGGCGTAGATCCTCTTGCGTTTCCGACGCAAAATAGTGCAACCCGCGATATCCGTAATGAAGCAGGCAAGCGGCAGCAGGCGGAATATTTGTCATTATGGGCGGGCCAAGGAACAAGAATGCTGACTGCGGATTATACAGCTGGGCAAATTGTAGAGGAAATCATTCTTCAGGCAGCGGCTTTCATGAATGAATCCCATTATATAAAATGATTGTGGATTGGGGGCAGGTCTATGATTCGAACAACCAAACATGGACTCAGGCGTTTTCTATTGGATAAACAGCAGTTGCTTCAACCTCGCAGCAATGAAGAGGCAAGCAGAGAGCAAGTGCTGGACATGATCCGCCTGCTGGAATGCGTGCAAATCGATCCGGTAGCCGCCGTTCGAGCGAATCAGCATCTGGTGTTGTCTGCCCGGATAGCCAACTATGAGCCTAGCCTGCTGAATGATTTGCTCGGCGAGCATAAAGTGTTCGAGTACTTTGCTAATGCAGCATGTATTATTCCAATGGAGCATTATCCTATATTCCAGCCTACCCGGTTACGAATCCGCGAGCATACGTTATCCGCAATCGACGCTTTGCAGCCTGTACCCAAGCAAGTGATGGACAAGCTGCAGCAGGAGGGGCCTTTGCCTGCCAGAGCATTTGATTCGGAGATACGAGTGCACGGCTACTGGGAAAATACAAATGAGAAAACAAAAACAAAAGCGACTTCACATGCCATTAACCTATTAACCGATGCAGCTCGCATTCGTATTGTAGGAAGGGAAGGCAATCAGAGGCTATTTGATCTGGTAAGCCGGAGCGTGCCAGACGAGTTGCTCAGGGCGGCTGAAGAACTGGAGATGGAAGAAGCGCAGAGACTAATGCTGATCAAATATTTCCGTGCGTACCGCGTATTCGAGCCCTCCGATTCCCGCTTTGGCTGGTTGAAGCTAAGCGCCGCAGAGCGCCGTGAAGCAATCCGGCAGTTTATTCAATCCGGCATGGTTACAGAGGTTGCGGTGGAAGGGCTTAAGCATTCTTATTATGTGTTATCCTCCGATGTGGAACAAGTGCTCGCCCGCCGAGACGAAGCTGTTGAAGAGGATAGCTATTTAGAGGCGCAAGCCGAGGAGATCACTTTTTTGCCGCCGCTTGATAACATGCTTTGGAGCCGTAAACGGCTTGAAGATTTATTTCATTTCGAATATCGCTGGGAAATCTATACGCCGGCAGACAAAAGGAAGTATGGCTATTACGCAATGCCTATTCTCGCCGGAGACAGATTGATCGGCAGAATGGACCCGCGATTGGACCGGCAGGAAAATAGACTTAAGGTAGAGCTGCTGCATTTTGAACCCGAAATCAAGGTTTCCGCTCAGCTGCGTAAAAACGTAAAGAAGGCGATTAAACAGTTTGCAAAAGCCAATGGGGCGGACCGCTTTGAATGACAGATGGTCTGAGACAATTTGTTGACATCTTCTAGACAACTTGTAGACATTCTTGCAACAATTGAACGTTACACTTGGGGTTAGTAGAGATATTTTATTTCAATATGCTATTATCGACCTAGGCACGCAAGTGCAATTTGGACGTGTACAGATTGGAGCCCCATAATGGACAAGACGAAAATACTTATCATCGAAGATGAGGAGGCAATTGCTGATCTGCTGGCCTATGGCCTGGGACGCGAAGGCTTCGAGACGCGGACTGCGGGCAGCGGCAAGGACGGGCTTCGGGAATTGCAGCAATTTCAGCCTGATCTGCTTGTTCTCGATTGGATGCTGCCGGACCGAAGCGGTCTCGATATCTGCAAGCAGGTGACTGCCCAATATAATTTGCCCATATTAATGCTTACGGCAAGATCCGATATAACGGATAAAATTCTCGGCCTCGAGGTTGGAGCGGATGATTATATTACAAAGCCGTTTGATCTTCGGGAGGTTGTGGTTCGCATTCGTACAATTCTTCGCAGATTGGCCCAGTCCCAACCTGCTGCGGAGGAGGCTGCTCCTTCGGTGATCAGCTTCCGGGACGTTGTTGTCTCGCCAGACGAGCGGCTCGTGACCAAGCATGGGATAACGATTGAGCTGACACCGAAGGAGTTCGATCTGCTTATGGCTCTGCTCGGCACCCGAGGTAAAATATTCACGCGTGCGGAGCTGCTCCAGTTCGTCTGGGGCTACGATTTCCCCGGTGACATGCGGACTGTTGACACCCACATCCAGCGGCTGCGCAAGAAGCTTGACGCAGCCGATCTGATTACAACCGTTTTTGGCATTGGCTACAAGTTTGAGAAACGGACGGATTAACAGCATGCTGCGTACACTGCGGGCAAAATTCGTTATCGGCTTCTTCCTGATCTTTTGCCTGTCGTTTATCGTCTTGAACGTCACGCTGAAGGAATATATACGAACCGGCAACCGGAACATTATTACTTCGGACCTCATTGATCTTAAAAACAACAGCAATGTCTATGTACATCAAGCCTTTCTCATTAATCACTTTACAAATAATGATCTGTATTTCGGCCAAATGGCGGAGGAAATGGTTGGCGATCTTCACCGGACCACCTCAAGCGAGGTCAGTGCTTATACGGTTGATGGTATTTTGCTGTTCTCGTCAGATGAGACGAAGTTCACCGGACGTCCGGTCGAGGATCTCAAGCTGGCACTTGACGGAAAGACAGCGTATACGATTATGTACGAAGGAAATGCGGGCTCCGTGCTCTATTCTTATCCCGTTATTATTGACGGGACCAAGGTCGGTATACTGAGGTTCGCCAAAGACTTCTCCTCACTCTATGAGCAAACAGCACGTATTCTCAACATTCTTTTCTGTCTCGCGCTTGTGATCTTCTTGGCTGCGTTCCTGTTCTCGTATATGCTGTCACGGCATATTACGATTCCGCTTACCAAGCTGACTCAAGCCTCCACGGAGGTTATACGGGGCAATCTGAATGTTCGCCTGAAGTTTCGGCGCAAGGACGAAATTGGGCGGCTGGCGGAGAACTTCAACGACATGATTGGTCGAATCGATGACCAGATCGCAACGATTGGCCGCGACCGCGACAGACTGAAGGCACTTATTGAACAGGAAAAGCGATTCTTCGATAATGTCACGCATGAACTGAAAACACCGCTAACGTCCATTCTTGGTTACGCCGAGATCATTCGGGAGAACGGGGAAGCCGATCCGTTTTTCTTCGACAAAGGGATGACGCATATCGTGGAGGAAAGCCGGCGCCTGCATGGCATGGTGCTGAATTTGCTTGAAGTATCGCGCCGAAACGCCGATATAGACGAAGCTGTGCCGGTTGACACAACGGATCTCCTTCGGGATGTATGCGACGCGATGGAGATCCGCGCCAAGCGTTACAAGAAGCGCATTACATTAGATGCGGAAGACGGGCTTGTCATCCTGGGCCAGACGGATAGGCTGCGTCAGCTGTTCATCAATCTGCTGGATAATGCGATCAAATACAGCGCACCGATGTCGGAAATCCTGATCAACGCGGAGAGAGTCTCCGGCTCGGAAGCTATCCGCTTCGTATTCCGAAATCCAGGCGTGACGTTGTCGCCCGATCAGGTAGCCAGCGTCTTCGAGCCATTCTATTCGGGCGACAGGACTTTTACAGAAGAAGGGAGCGTTGGACTTGGCCTCAGCATTGTAAAAACAATCGTTGATGACCATAGCGGAACGATCCGGATGGAGAGTGACGGAGGGTGGACGGGCATTTACGTTGAGCTTCCTGCTGCCAGGAAGGGGATGGACGAATGATAATAAACAACAAGCGAACACAGGGAAAGTGGTCTCGATCGATTGCTGTCTCTTTTCTATCGATCCTACTGCTTATGGCGACAGCAGGTTGTATGAGTGATTCCGATTCTGAGACAATCATTATCCCTGAGAACGGACAGCCAGCCAGCGGAGCAAGCCTTGGCGAAGCGTTCCAGGTGAAGACGATCTACCCGTTGCCGGCATCGGCTTCCTCCGAGATGCAGGTGCTTGGCTGGACAAGCGGGGAATCGGCAGTCGGCTATTTCATTGCCAATCATGTATCTGCGGATGCGCTGCCTAATGGCTTGCAGCTGCTCGCTCCTCCATATGAGCAGCCTAAGCGGCTAGTCAATACGTCGATTCTCAGTAAAAGCATACTCGGCCTTTCACCGGACGGGAAGCAGATTGCCGCGCTGGACGTATCAGCGAATAGTATCTCGTTGACTCTCATGACCGTGGAAGATGGTCAAATTAAACATTTCGCCGTTCCTGCCGTGAAGAAGCGAACCCTTCTTTCGCGTATCATTCAATGGTCGAACAATAGCCGGTACATCTCCTTTCTTGCAGCAGGCGACAGTCGGGAACAGCTGAATATTGTCATCCACGATGTCGTAGACGGGACCTCACAGACACTCCCTCTGCGGGGTTATTCCAATACGGAGGGCGGCTTGTCGGCCATACTGTCGAACGATGGAAGCCATGTATTAATGAATGACGGGAAGCTTGTCGCGATGGCGAAGCGGAATGCAGACGGCGGCTTTGAAGTTCAATATGACCATCCGGCGGTAACGGGCGGCAGTACCTGGGTGGATGACGACCGGTTCATATTCCTGGGCAAAGACGGCACGTTGTTCCAGTACGACCATCGTAACGGCGAGCTGTCCGTTCTGATGGAGAAGGTCAGCAGCTTTAGTCTGTCACCGGACAGGAAGGTGATCGCCTATACGCGCAATGATATGGACGCTATCTACGTCGGTCAACGCCAGGGCAATAATGTGCTGTACGAAACAGCCGTTTATCAAGGTATTGTTCCTTATGAAATGATGTGGAGCTTGAGTAATCGCGCGCTGCTGATCGACGGCAGTAAGCCCTACTCAAGGACGGCACAGGAGCTTGCTCCGGCACCAGCCGCTGACCAAGAAGGATTGCGGGCATTCATCATTACATTTCAATAGCATGGCGCGGCAGCGCTGGAAATACGACAAGCCTATCCCTTATAGCGGCAGGTTGGACGGAATCACGTCTAGCCTGTTTTTTTTATTCGAATTTCGGAGACATTTTGTTCACATCACGATGAAGGTTTGGAGATATCTCTTCTTTATAATGTGGACAGGTGAGCCGGGGTTAATATATAGAATTCGATTACAAAGGAGAACAAGACATGAATAAATACGCACATGGGATCGTGGCGAGCTGCCTGCTTGCCTTAACATTGACTGGATGTAACGGGAGCGGAGGGGAGAACGAGGTTAAAGTTCCTGGGAATAATGCTGGGGGCACAGAAAACTCTGCGTCTGCTGCTAGCGAGGATGGAGCAACGCCGGCAGTCGGCAAGAAGAAGATTGTTTTCTCGACTTTCTGGCATGATGCCAAGTACAAGGCGGCGATACAGGAATACGAGTCGCTCCATCCGGACATCGAGATTAAGCTGGAGGACTTCGACTATACAGACGCTACACTGGAAGCTGACATGGAGAAGTACATATCGGCCACAAACACGGCTATGCTGGCGGGCAAAGGACCTGATCTGCTAGAGGTGGATATTCTTCCGTTCGACAGCTACATCAAGCACAGTCTTTTGGCTGATCTGAATCCGATGATGGCTCAAGATAAACATTTTAAGAAGAGTGATTATTTCACAAATGTGCTTGATAACGTCCGCGTTGGCGAATCATTGTACACGATGCCGTTCTCCTTCTTTCTGATGGGCTTTGCCGGGGATGAAGGCGCTATTGCCAAGACAGGCGTCAAGTTTGATGATCATTCTTGGTCATGGAGTGATTTTATGAAAACAGCAAAAGCAATGACCACAAGCGGCGGATTGCCGTCCGCGTTATCCTATGGAGGTCCTGAATACTTGCTTGGCGAGATGGTAAGCGATAATTACTCCCTGTTCGTTGATCCGGATGAACGCAAGGCTCATTTCGATTCGGCATCCTTTACCGGCCTAATGAAGCAGGTGAAGGCGATGTTCGACGAAGGGATTGTCTCCAAGATTGGCCGCGGGGCGAATGCTTACTTTAGAAGTGTTCAGATTAATTCGCCGAAGGATTATCTGGAAACGATGAAGGTTACCGGTCTGGAGATGAAGATGTTCGCCAAGGAAGACGGTGATCACATGAGGCTGTATGCGAAACCGCATGCCCAGGACACGTCAGCAGGCGGTTACTTCAAGACATACCGGAGCGTCGCAATCAGCGCCAACTCGAAAGTTAAGCCGGAAGCATGGGATTTTGTGAAATTTATGTTGTCCGAGGATATGCAGTCGCCGGCAACAACGACAGGCTTCCCGATCAACAAGGCGGCCTATGCGAAGCAGATCGAGGAGCTTAAGAAGCAAGGAGCATTCAAATCAGCGCAAGAAGGGCCGCTTCAAGGCGCGATGATCCAAGTGGACGGCGAGATGCTGAGCGGACTCGATTCCTATGTTAACGGAGCGGTACACTCTACCAAAAATGATAATTCTGACAAGCTGCGCGGATTAATTATTACAGAATCTGAGGCCTACTTCGCCGGACAGAAGACGGCTGAAGCCGTTGCGAATCTGATTCAGAACAAAGCGATGACGGTCCTTAATGAATAGCAGGCGTTTACGATGGTTGCGCGGGGATGGCATGACGTTCTTGCTGTTCCTGGGGCCAAGTCTAATCGGATTCTCCATGTTCTATCTCATCCCGTTTGTTCTTGGAGTCTATGCGTCATTCACAGACAGCGCATTTGGCGGACGGTTAGTCGGCTTTAGTAATTATGCAGACCTGCTGCACAGCGCATCATTTCGCAAGGCAGCTAGCCACACAATGCTGTTTACGGCAATAGGGGTACCCCTGCTCCTTACACTGTCGCTGATGCTTGCGGTCCTGCTGAATCAAGCACTCTTCCTGCGCAGCTGGCTGCGGACTTCGTTTATGCTGCCGCTCGTCGTACCTGTCGCGTCCATAGTAACGGTCTGGCAAATTTTTTTCGACTGGAACGGGACCTTGAACGCATGGCTGCATGAGTTGGGGCTTGCCCGCGTGGATTGGATGCAGTCGAATTGGTCCATGAGCATCGTTGTTGTTATGTATATTTGGAAGAACATCGGTTACGACATGATTCTGTTTCTAGCCGGTCTTCAATCCATTCCGAAGGATTATTACGAGACGGCATCGCTGGAGGGAGCAGGCCGAGTGCATCAATTCCGCCATATTACGCTGGTTTATTTGACGCCGACCCTGTTCTTCGTATTGCTTATCTCGATTATCAATTCGTTAAAGGTATTCCGGGAAACGTACTTGCTTGCCGGGGATTATCCGTATGATCGGCTGTATATGCTGCAGCATTATATGAACAACATGTTCTTCCAGCTGGATGTCCAGAAGCTGACGGCCGCTGCGACACTGATGGTCGGCTGCATCGTGGTTATGACCTATGGACTTCTCCGTGCTGAACGCCGGTTCAGGGACAATACGGAGTAAAGGGAGGGAAACGATGAACAAGCGTTCTCGCTTGCCAGGACTGGCATTGTCGCTGATATTTGGTGTATTTGCTGCAGCGATGCTGTTCCCGATCGGACTCACGCTAGTCAGTTCCCTCATGGGGGAAGCGGAGATTGGGCGGAATTACGATCTGATCGGGAAAATGGCGGATTCTGCAAGCGGCGGCAAGGAGGCATTTATTAACATGAAGCTGCTGCCGGACTGGCTGACGTTTGAACAATATGCACAGGTACTGATTCTGAGTCCGAAATTTCTGAGCATGTTTTGGAATTCGGCCGGCCTTGTTGCACCAATCGTTGCTGGTCAGATATTCGTCGACTCACTGGCCGCTTATGCTTTCGCCAAGCTGAGGTTTCCCGGTCGGGATAAGCTGTTCTTCGTCTATCTAATGACGATGCTCATGCCGTTCCAGGTCACGCTCGTCCCGAACTATCTTGTTATCGATAGGCTTGGCCTTATGAATCATTCTTCTGCAATTATATTGCCGGGCATTTTTGGTGCATTTGGCGTATTCATGATGCGCCAGTTCATGGCTCATATTCCGTATGCTCTGACAGAGGCTGCGAAAATCGACGGGGCCGGGCAATGGACGATATTTGGGCGTATCGTTCTTCCGCTTGCCAAGCCGGGCTTGGCGGCACTGGCTGTTCTGCTATTTGTCGATTATTGGAATATGATCGAGCAGCCGCTTATTTTTTTGCAGGATGCGGCCAAGCAACCACTGTCACTCTATTTGGCTCAAATTAATCAATCGGAGCGAGGGATTGGCTTTGCTGCTTCTACGTTGTATATGGCCCCTATGTTGCTGTTATTCCTGTACGCGGAATCCTATTTCGTTGCCGGCATCCAGCACTCGGGCATTAAAGGATAAAACCCAGGAGTGATTGTAATGGAAGAACAGAAGTCCGGGTTCAATAAACGGAAGCTGCGTCTGCTTGCCGGTCTGTTCCTTGCATTGCTTGTGATATGTACACTGGCGGGAAATACGCTTCGGAGCATGTCGTTGCCGAAAGTGTATACACAGCTTGCAGAAAAAGGATCATTAGCGCATGTGTACGAAGGAAGTGCAACGGTGCAGCCGCATCATGCAAGGGACATCCAGAATCCGGCGGGCTGGAAGGTGAAGAAGGTACTCGTCAAACAAGGGGATAAGGTGTCCATCGGCCAAAAGCTGGTCGAATATGACGATAGCGAAACAATGCTTCAGCTCGCAGACATGCAGACGAATTTGAAGAAGCAGCAGCTGTCCATGAGCCAGCTGCAGGCGAATTATATTACAGCGGTAACAGACGGTGACGAGAATACGCTGGCTGATGCGAAAGTGGCGATTGAAGCGGCCAAGCTTGATATGGCAACGCAGGAGCAGCATATTCAGAGTATGAAAAAGAGCATTGCCGAAGGCCAAGCGGCCATAGCCCCATTCGCTGGTATCGTAATCCAGGTCAATGCGCTAGCTGGCGCCGATCCGAGCGGAGCGCCTGATGTTATTGTGGCTGATACTGCCCAAGGCTACGAAATTCGGCTGCAAGTGCCGGGAGATGTCGCTGGCTTGCTCGAGATTGGTGAAATGCTGGATCAACTTACGCTTACCGGCAAGGAAAGCCGGCAGCTTGCAGGAACAATCATGAATATTGAAGATGTAAAGAACGGGGGAGAGGGGTTACAGCCGGATGACGATATTTCGGATACGAACGATTTTGCGTCCCTGCCAAGCAGCGTGACCGTGTCGCTCAAGGATGATAAGCTGAAAGGCGGCGAACGTGTGCAAGCGAGAATCGCCAAGACCGCTAAGGAACAGACGGTAACTGTACCCAGCGAAGCCGTTCATTACGACGACCGTGGTGCGTATGTATTCACTTTGGAAAGCAAGGAAGGTCCGCTTGGGAATGCCTATTACGTTACAGAAACGCCGATCAAGGTTGCTGATTCCAACTCGTATGTTTCGGCTGTCTCCGAAGGATTGTTTGAGCAGATGGAAGTGATCGTGAATAGTGCGGGGTTCTTGATGGACGGCATGCGTGTCAGGCGATGATTAACTAACCAAGGAGGAGTTGCCGTAAGAGCAGCTTCTCCTTTTGATTTTTGGGCTGGAAGACGTACGCCATGTTGGAGCGTTCATGAAACCCTTTTACCCGAAATACGTAAAAAGTAAAAAAATGCAAGCCGATAGGAAGGAAGTGTTAATGAAGTGAGAAAATTTTTGATTCTATTAACCGTACTTTCCGCCATGCTGCTAAGCGCCTGTTCTTTGTTTGAACAAGCCGATCAATCCTTGAAATATGCAGACCAAGCAACAGATCATATAACCATATTGACTGATTTTGCAGAGCAAGCACCGCAAATGATTAAAGATGCCGCTGCTGATCCTGATATCAAGCAACAGCTTGAGGACCGGTTCCTAGCGATAAAAACAGAAATTGAGCAATTTAATCTGATCGATGCCCCTTCGTTAGCAAGGGACCTGCATGAACAACTGCTAGAAAAAAATCAAGTGCTGCTGCAAGAGATCAATCGAGTATTGGCAGATGGTCATCTGGCACTTGATCAGCTTCAGAACTCACCAATAATATCAACGATTAGCGATATAACAAACTTGATGAATCGGATTGAAAATTTAGGATTGTAACCGTTGCGTGATCGGGTATACTAGGAGGCGAATGAAGACTTGGAGGGCTATTATGAATCGAAACATCCGCAAGGTGCCTTTTGGCCATGTTGAAGAGGTAGACACCCAGTCAGGCAAAGGCACACTGGTATATTACGATACGTTCCAAGACGTAACAGACCAGCAGCTGGAACACGCAGCGGCGCAGGCGAAGGCCAGATCATTTGCTAAACTTGTGCTCTACCCGCTTCATGAGGAAACAGCAAGGCGTATGTGGAAGCGTCCAATCGAGCCCTATTACATGCGGGAGAGCCGTTTGTTTGATTGGCGTCGGGAGAATGGAGATAATCATACGATCACCATCGAGAATTGGGAGGGAAAACGTAAGAAATATACGCCTATTGAAGCGGCTCTTCGTCATTTGGCGGATGTGTATCCGCAGCCGATGTTCTTATATGTGTCACCAGAAACGGCAAACGCATTCGCTTCGTTCCATTCCTTCGAGGAATGGATCGGAAAGCTTCGGCTTATTATTACGGAACCGCCGCCGGATGCACATCCGAATCTAACCAAGTATAGGCATCGTTGGGATGTCCGGGACAACAGCTGATCTGATCAGCTGTTTTTATTTGTCTGTAAATAAATATTCACTAATCATTCAATGAACAGCCACAAGTATATTCAACACGGCAGCACATAATAGTGTAGGTTAGTTATATACAGCAATACTAACACAGCAAGGGGGACAACAAATGAAGATAAGCCTATTCAAATCTCCGACCATGTGGCTGGTTTCTTTGATTGTTCTGGTATGTATTTTATTTTTTGCTTTTTTCTTCTCGTCGCATGATCAGTCGGCAGCAGAAGCACCAGTTGTTACGCAGCAAGACGGATACCAGGTTGCAACTATTCAAGTCAAGCAGGACGGCTTTTTCCCTGCGAATATTGAGGTACAGGCAGGTGTTCCGCTAAAGCTGAACTTCAATAAGAAGACCAGTCTTACCTGTATAAGAAGTGTACTCTCCAAAGATCTGAAGATCGATGCTAATTTGAATAAAGGGGATAATGTTATAACTTTAGACAATCTAAAGCCGGGGACGTATCAATTTGACTGTGATATGCTTATGTATCACGGAACTATCACTGTTAAATAACGGCAGACCATCTGAATTTCGGCGACATGTTCTCCGAACTCCGATGGTCTGCTTTATTTTTATATTTCAGCGACATTTAGCGGTATATGGGGTAAACTTGATTTTTTTCGAATAAATCTCGAACCTGATCGGCCATAAATTGTGTGGAATGCGGCATTCGATGACGAATCCACCACTCCACAATGCCAATAAATGCGGAGGCCATAAATTGGGCTTTCAACTCCTTGTCGATCTTATGATCTGGACTATCCATCTTCACCATAAGATGAACGGCGAAGAAATTCAACAATCGTTCCCTGAATAGAAATACTCTTTGGTTGGAGAACATAGCAGAGAAAAACGGGAAATGGGCACTAAGATAATCAAATACCGGTTTGGACCCGTCCGAGCTAATGGTATTATCCTCCCGTTTCTTGCATAAAGAGATCAATTCATTGACATGATCTTCAATACATTTGTCCAAGAGATCATATTTATCCGTGAAATGCAGATAAACGGTGCCGCGGTTCACGTTCGCACGCTCTGCTATTTCGTTTATGGTCATTTGCTCAAAATCTTTCTCCGAAAAAAGCTCAAGAAACGCCTTCTTTATGGACTGCTTCGTTCGGAGAATACGGCGGTCGATCTTTATAGCATTATCCATTTCGCACGATTCTCTCCTTCAGATTATCAACAATTCTGAGGGTTTTGTTGTATATCTAACAAATACGCATCAATCAACCATTGAGTAATCGGGGTTTCTGTCCATAATATTAATCAACGGCCGTTAAATATTCAACACACGTTAGATTAAAGGAGCCTGCTGCAATGGAAAATATAAAAAATAAAGTGGTTATAATTACGGGCGCGTCCAGCGGAATAGGAGAGGCTGCAGCGAAACTGCTGGCCCAAAATGGTGCAAAGGTAATATTGGCTGCCAGAAGAGAGGAACGTCTGCAAGCGATTGTTAATGACATTAAACAAAACGGAGGCGAAGCTCATTCCATAAAAGCAGACGTCGTATCTGCCGAAGAAATGAGGAAGCTGGCCGAATTCACCTTAAATGAGTATGGGCGGATAGATGTATTAGTAAATAATGCAGGAATCATGCCGAGCTCCAGACTGAATGAATTAAGAGTAGAAGAATGGGATCGAATGATCGATGTGAATATCAAAGGTGTTCTATACGGTATAGCAGCAGTCCTGCCAGCCATGCGCGAGCAGCAATCCGGTCATATTATCAACTTATCCTCAACTTCAGGTTATGAGGTATCCGAGACATCGGCCGTGTACGCCGCAACCAAATTTGCCGTTAGAGCCATATCAGAAGGACTTCGTCTGGAAGAGTCCCCGGCTTCGGGGATTAGATCTACCGTGATTGCTCCCGGTCTGACGAAGACCGAGCTATTCGCGAGCATTACCAGTCCGGAAGTGCGGGCAATTGCCAATCACATAAGTGACAAAGGAATTTCTCCCAGCCGTATTGCCAGAGCTATTGCATTTGCTATTAGTGAACCGGAAGACAGCTTAATCAGTGAAATCATGATCAGACCAACCGCTATGTAACGGCATCATAATTGAGAATTCGCGAAAGCTGCCTGTCTCCATGACCGGCAGCTTTCAATTTTTTTGATATCGATGTCACAAATGTAGATCGTCAATTGTCTTAGTAGTGTCAAAACAAACTAGGAGGTATATCTAATGACACAGCGTTTAAATTATATGCAGCAATCCCCGGAGCTTTTCAAGAAAATGATGGAGTTCAGCAACGCCGAGAAGAACAGCGCGGTTGAAGAGAAGATTCTGGATCTCGTGCACATCAGAGCTTCGCAAATGAATGGATGCGGATTCTGTCTGGATATGCATGTCAAGCAGGCAAAAATCAATGGCGAGAGCGAGCTTCGCCTGTACCACATTTCGATCTGGAGAGAATCTACCCTGTTTGAACCGCGTGAGCGGGCTGCACTGGCTTGGACGGAGATCTTGACTGATCTGCCGGCACATGGCGTGCCAGACGACGTCTATAATCGTGTTCGTGAATATTTCACGGAGAAAGAAATTTCCGACCTGACTTTCTCGGTCATGGCGATTAATGCCTGGAACCGGGTAAACGTAGCATTCAAGACCGTACCGGGCTCGGCTGACGCAGCATTTGGACTGACGAAAGCTGGCTTGAACTAACTCAAATCACGTTATAAGAGCGGGAGGAATTAATATGAAAATTGTTGTTATCGGCGGCAGTGGATTAATTGGAGCAAAGCTGGTACGCAACCTTCGTCAACTTGGTCACGAGGTAGTGGCTGCATCGCCATCATTAGGCATCAACAGTGTAACGGGTGAAGGATTGGCTGAGGCGTTAAATGGCGCCCAGGTGGTTGTTGACGTAACGAATTCGCCTTCGTTTGAGGACAAGGCCGTTCTGGATTTTTTTGAAACGTCAACCCGTAATCTTCTTGCTGCCGAAGAAGCGGCTGGGGTACAACATCATGTTGCTTTATCGGTTGTTGGGACGGACAGTCTGCTCCAAAGCGGTTATTTCCGCGCAAAGATGGCACAAGAGAACTTGCTCCAAGCTTCCCGGGTTCCTTATACAATTGTACGTGCGACACAATTTTTTGAGTTCGTTGGCGGTATTGCCTATACATCCACAGAAGGTCAAAACGTGCGCTTGTCATCCGCTTGGGTACAGCCTATCGCTTCGGAAGATGTTGCTGCCGCATTGGTGGACTTCACGCTAGGGGAGCCGGTGAATGGCATTTCCGATATTGCAGGACCGGAAAGGATTCGTCTTGACGAATTTGTCCGTCAATACTTGCATGCAACTCAAGATTCACGTCAGGTGATTACCGATGATAAAGCCCCATATTTTGGTGCCGATTTGAAGGAGCTGTCACTTGTTCCTGGCGATAACACAGCACTCATTACCTCTGCACGTTATGCGGATTGGCTCAGCCGCGCCGCAATTGAAGCCTAATTGCAAGAGAAGCGCCAAACGTAATAGGCTGCATCCTCCTTCGGGGATGCAGCCTATTTTTACCACATAAAACGCGGTCGCTCATCCTTACAGGACTTCGATAGAAGTTTTTCTCATAAATCGAGTCCAATCATGGATTTCGCCAGAACCGGCGTATCGGTAATCAGGCCATCGATCTTGAACTTCAGCATTTCCTTCAGATTATGCCGTCCGTTCACTGTCCACACCCAGACCTCCCGCCCGGAAGCATGCGCCCGGTCCACCAGTTGCTTTGTCACCATAACTTGTTCGACCGTATAGAAGTCTACATCCAGAGAGGATAAATTGCCAATCGCGAAATACATAATTTGACCGATTCGAATATCGGGAGACAGCTCGCGAATTTGCCGAAGCATGTTGCTGTCAAATGACTGAATATACACCTCGTTTTCCATTTCATGGGCCTGGATTAACCGAATGACTTCCCGCACAAGCGGCTCGCTTGATCCTTGCGGCTTCAAATCCAGCAACAGCTTGATCCGTCCTTTGGCCTCGGTCAGTACTTCCTCCAGCGTTGCAACAGGAATGGGGGCTCCATCCGCATCATGCCCGATTACAAGCTTGCTTACCTGCTCATAAGTCAGGTCAGTTACAGGCTTATTCACGCCAGCCATCCGTTTAAACGAGGCATCATGATTCAGCACGGCTACATTGTCTTTCGTCAGTTGAATATCGATCTCGGCAGATTGAATGCCTTTGTCGATAGCGCCTAGAATAGACGGCAGAGAATTCTCGGGAGCATTCTCTATATCGCCGCGATGTGCCGAGATAAGCACGCTCCATTTGGCATAGACCAGATGACTGCTTGCTTTCAAGCCTACGAATAAAGCCAGACTTACATATGCGATCATTAAAGCGATAAGTAACGTCCGTTTTCGGGAGAACCGCTTCATGACACTGGTCAGCCCGTCCTCTAAACGTCCGAGAAAACTGCGGTACAGGTTGAGATGATCCTGAAGCATTTGTCCTTTTTCTCGTTGCAGTACATAGAAAAGACGCGTCAATACGATAATGTTGAGCGGCATAATCGCAAGCGTCAGCATGTATGTAAGAATGGAGGACAGCGTCAAGGAATAGTGATCGCTAAACGCCTTCAGCACGTTATGATTAAGCCAGTAAGGCAAGAAGGATAACGACGAGAGGGTCGCAAAGCTTGTACCAATGACCAGCGCGTTAATCAAGAACAGGGAGACAAGCACTTTTACGTATTTGCCTCGTGTCAATTCGAGGCTGCTTCGGATCGCAGCGCTAATTGTTTTTCCTTCCAAGACGATAAAATGAAGCACAAAGATCCATCGCAGCACCAAATATATGGCACCGGCCAATATAAGTATGTAGATGCATGACATCAGAATCGAGATATGTATGACGTTGCGCTCGAGAAAGATCGGCACATTAAATAAGGCATAGAAGGATTCTGACATTGGCGAGTCGACAAACGGAATGAGTACCAGCAACATGACCAGCAGCTGCACGGTGCCGAATCCAAACAGTCTGGGCGTTTGGCGAAGCGCGGTCAGCAACGCATCCATGATGGCGATTCTTTTGCCGAAATACCTTTGCTGCACAAGAATGATGAGCACGCACAACTCGATGAACACCGCAAAGGAGGCAACCATAATAATCGCGGTGAGTCCAAGCATGCTTTGCCAGTTTAAACCGAGCTCGACAATATCATCATTCATGAGAGAACCGGAACCGATAGCGGTTAATATACGGCTGAAAATGAGAGTGATGATGGGGATAATGATGACACTTGTAAGAAGCATAAACAAATATTCGAAGAGCAATAGCTGCGGATACGCTGCGCGGAAGTCGCGGATGCTTCGACTGAGCAGCTTGAACATGGTATTCATCCTTTCTTTCTGCCAAGATTGCTTTGTACGGACGATCACTTACTCATACTCATCTCGAAACGGGAAATCAGTTGGTTCATGAAGGCCGTTGCGGCCTTTCCCATATACCGGTCCTTAAGATAAGCAATTCCTACTTCCCTGCGAAGGGAGGGATTGCTTATTGGAATCATGCTAATATTCTGGCGGGGATATAATTCAAGAAGCGTTTTGGATAGAATCGAAGCTCCCGCTCCAGCCTGTACGAGGCTAAGTATGGATTCAATAGCCGATGTTTCAATTGCGGGTTCCCATTTAACCCCATGCATCATGCCTGCCGTTTCAATCAACTGCCGGCAACGGTGAGTTCTTGGGAACATAATCATTGGTCCGCTCATTATGTCCTCGAAGGTAACACTTGATTGATGAGATAACGGGGAATCCGAATGGACAACGAAATAAAAGACTTCTTCATATAATGAAACTTTACTGAATCTGTCGTCTTCAACTGGAAAGATAGTAACTGCAAAATCCAGTTCATGCTGCAGGAGGGAGTCCATGACATCTTCCAGAGCTAATAGCTTAATATTGATTGCCGGATACTTGTTATGAAATTCAACTAATAAACCTGAGACCATATCATTGATTTCTCCGATCAAAGTCCCGATTGTTAATGTGCCCCGCTCCATATGATGAAGTTCGGAGATCTCCTCGCGTGCTCCTGCAATCGAGCGGAAGATGGTTCGGCTATGGCCAAGCAGAATAGCCCCGGCTTCAGTCAGAGCAATTTTTTTCCCGATACGGTTAAATAATCGTACTCCCAGCTCATCCTCCAGCTGCTTAATTTGATAACTCAAGGTTGGCTGTGAAATGCCTAACTTATCGGCAGCGCGGGTGAAATGAAGCTCATCGCAAATCGCATTAAAGCATTCCAGCTGTCTAATCTCCATATCTAACACCTCAATCATAAACACAAATTCGTTTTTTTAAGTATAGAAGAAAGAGTTTGATTAATCAATTATCATCTAACCGAAATAACTATAGAAATCCTCTATTGATCCGGCCGGATGCACTTTTCTTTATGAATTTAAATTTTCTATGAAAATGATAGAAACAATAGTATTGATCTATTGATAGAGCATTCATTAGAATGTATCCATATTCATCGAGCTGTTATTCGAAGTACACAGCACAGAGAGAAGGGAGCAATCATTATGGATACGAAAAAGCAGGGTTCACGTCTTCAAAACAAAATTCCCATTGCGCCGGCATCGTTTTTTGCCATGACTTTGGGATTAGCAGAAACCGGAAATGCCTTGCGGATCGCGCATGACACATGGGGTGGACCGCAGCTATGGAGTGAATTACTGGAGGGCCTGGCCGTTTTATCCTTTATTTGGTGGGGATTCCTGTATGTGAGCAAATGGATTAATCATCGTGCTGACGCACAGCAAGAATGGAAAGATCCCGTGCAGGGATCATTTATTGCCCTGATTCCAGAGTCTGTGCTGCTGTTGTCTGCTGTCTTTTTGCCTTATCATCTCGTTGTCGCGCATGTTCTGTTCTGGGCAGGTTCTGTCTCCAATTTGCTAATAGGAGCTATTAGGCTTTCTGGAATGTGGAAATATCCGAGAAGTGGTTCACAGATTACGCCATCCCTCTTCCTAACCTATACGGCAAGTGTTCTGGTTAATGCCTTAATGGCCGGCCTATTTGGGTATACAGAATTGGGTTGGATGATATTCGGAATCGGCGCTGTTTCCTGGATTATACTGGACTCGGTTATTTTCCATCAGCTGGTGACAGGAGGATTAGCCAGCAAAGCAAGGAATTTTATGGGCATTTATATGGCGCCAGCCGCAATCATGCTGGTCGCTTATCAAGTCTTAAGCGGAAAATCATCCGATTTTGTTACTTACGCGCTGGCAGGTTATTCATTGTTCCTTATTTTTTCCCTAGCACTTTCGTACAAGTGGCTAAGAGAGCAGCAATTTGCGCCCGGCTATTGGGCCTACACCTTTGGAATAGCAACAGTTGCCCAAGGCTTGCTCTTCATGGTGAATGACAGCAAATCCCCATTTCTGATCGGGGTTACGGCCATTGTTCTGGCGGCATCTGTCCTTGTCACCTTGTCCGTTGCAATTGGATCGGTCTATCTGCTGCTATCAAAGAGATATTATCCGCCCGTTGCGGTGAGTAAAGCATGATCTGAATTGGTATAGCTAATTTTTAATTCCTGTTTCCGTGAGTACAACTTTGACATTTAACCCGATCTTCATTGCAGGGTATACCTTCTTCCAATCCTTCTCATTCCAATTCCGGACATGTCCTCTTGTGAAATCACCTAGTCCCAACGGATCAAGTTCATGTTTCTGGAAGAGTTCGATCAAAGCCATTTCACTTTCTTTAATATTGTTTTCAATGTCAGTCTTTATTCTTTCTAATTCATTCTCAAGAACAGGAAGAGAAGCTGCATCTCTAATTTTTGCTTTAATAGCAAGTTCGATCGTGATGGTATCCTTGTCAGCATTCTTTGTAAAGCGATATTTTACTTTAGAACCGACGTTCTCCAGGGCCAAATAAGTATTCTCGTCTAGTTTTACTTCTAGAATCCCTTGCTTCATATCTTTCATGAGCAGCTTCATAAGCTGCGATTGTCTTTCGTTAATAGATAGTTCATACTGGTCATCTTTGAATAAGGCAGTTCCCGAAATCATTACACGATCATGCTGAAGTTTCAGGAGGGGCAAATAAGGATCCAGCCCCTTCCCTGCAAGGGCATATTCGAATTCGTGCAGATTCTGTCCAGGCAGAATTCCCTTACGTATGTTGGTATCAAGCAAAGTATACAGGTACATTCCTTTCTCCTCTTTGGAGCTGAAATGAGCCTTCAGAAGTTGCTGAGAATTCCCGTCGACTACGGCCAAAAGCATTTTTCGTGAGTAATACGCATTCCGATAAAGCACATCGAGCTCATCTTTCAATCCGTGAAGGGCCATATCATTACTGAATAAAACGACAGATAGTTTGCCAGGATTCAAAGGTTTGTCCAATTGCGTGCTTAATAGCTCGCGGATTGCGGAGCTTGTATACCCGCTCAGAGATAATAATTCATTAGAAACGGATCCAGGTTTGCCTGTTGGATATTGAGGTACGGCTAACATGAGTTCAATTTTGCCGTTATTCGACTCATCGAAGGCAGAGACTATAAAAAGATTTACTCGGTCTAAAATTTGCTGCTTCACGCAGCCTGTTAACAATAAACAGGAAGCCAATAAAGCACAGATTATACGATTCATGCTGTTTTTCTCGCCTTCGTTCGAATGAGATCAAATATGAATAGGAAGGGGATATATAAATAAATGAGGTGCAGCCCTATGTTCTCTAACCAACGTTGAACAAATTGTATGCCAATCCGATTGGGGATTAAGCATACTGCCACGAAGACCGCCAGCAGGAAAAACGGCAATACTTTCGATTGCTTTACGGAAAATGTGTACTTCATTATGCGGCTTGAAGCCCAAATGCATAAGCAAACTATCGGAAATAAACGGAATAATGTAGCGGATGCTCCGATAAATTCGAAACGTTCTATAAAAGGGAATTGCACAAATTGATATTTTGTTAATCCTGGCCAAATTTCCGTAGATAATTGCTCCTGTTTAAACAGAAGCAATGAAAAGATAATTTCAGCGAGATATAAGATCGTAATTGATATATTGGCCAGATGTGCCCATTTTTCCGATTTTTGCGGTGTTTTAATAAAGGTATAGCAGAAGAAAAGGATCTCCACACCTGCATAAGAAAAGGTTAATGCTCTAGAGGCCTCTAAGATCTCACCAGGTGAATGATTCAGGATTGGCAATAAATTGTGGAAGTGAAAGTAAGGAGCTGTAAAAAGCATGAATAAAAAGAGAAACGTATTTACAAAACTCAGTAAACAAATACCTACGATAACTCGAAATCCTCCCGCGATAATGTAATAAACAAGCAGTAGTAATACCAATGCCAGAATCCATGTTTCAATATCGGGAAATACCCACACTTGGATTACTTCTATGAAATAACGAATTTGATGTGCCGCATTCAAAAGATAGTAGAGAATAAAGAACAGGTTTAAGGCGTTGCCTGCCCATTTTCCGAAGAAGAGCTTATGTATCTGGATGAGGTCAGTCTTATTATGATTAAGTATTCGATACATCATCCAGATCACGAGATGAATACTGAATGCGGACAGCAGCACGGATATCCAGGCATCTTGACCTGCTAGCTCAATCGGTTTAATCGCCATGAACAATATTCTCAATCCGAATTGCATGGATTGAATAATGACGAATAACAGAAAGGGTGAAACCGTATATCGTTCATTCACTGAGGGGATCATCACTTAACACTCCAATAACCAATTTATTCGTCGATATCTTTGTCTTTATCTTTATTTTGCTTGCCTGTGTTCTTATCGAATCTGACCGAATTTTTGGTTCTAAGGAAATTGGGGCGACTATGAAACATCGAATACGGAGGACGAATAATCGTATCGAACATGCCTTTTGGACGGAGCGGATAAAAGGGCACGAGATACGGCATCCCAAAAGAAGTTAATCGCAGCAGATGGGTGGCAACGGCAATAATGCAAATAAATATACCTAATAATCCCCATACCTGTGCAGCAATGATGAACGGAAATCGGAGAATCCTTATGGTATTGCTCATTCGAAAAACAGGTGTCGTGAAAGAAGCCATGGCTGATAAAGCGACGATTATTAGTAAGAAGTTGCTGGTCAAGGAAGCTTGAACAGCTGCAGTGCCAAGTACGATACCTCCAACGATACCGATGGTCTGTCCAATCTTGGAAGGGAGTCTGACTCCCGCTTCACGCAACAGTTCAATAGCAAGCTCCATAATAAGCACTTCCACAACCGGAGGAAAAGGAACATTGATTCGGGAGGATATAATGGTTGGCAAAAAAAGGTTGGAGATTCCGTGTCCATGATAAGTTAAAACTGCAACGTATATCGCCGAAGCCAAGATGGAGAATATAACGGATATTATCCGAATTACCCGAATAATCGAACCTATGATCCATGGTGAAAAATAATCTTCGTAAGAAGTGAAAAACAATCCCAAGTTTACTGGACCTAGAATTGCTGTGGGGGATCCATCCATTAATATACAGATTTGTCCCAGAGATAAGCTCCAGGCAACACGGTCAGTTCTTTCCGTTCCCAGCAGTTGGGGGAAGATGGAGTGGGAATTATCCTCGATCATTTGCTGAATGATTGTAATATCTGTAACCGTGTCGAATTGTATGTTTGCGATTCGCTGGAGGCAGGTATTGAGATATTGCTCGTTAGTAATCCCGTCAATATAACAAACAGCTATTCTCGATTTGGAGATATTCCCCACCGTAATCTCTTTTATACGCAAAGAAGGCGTGATAACACGCTTTCGTATGAGATGAAGATTAGTGTCCAAGGATTCAACAAAAGCTTCCTTGGAGCCTTCTACGTTAAATTCAATTTCTGGCTTAGTTACAGTGCGGCCTTTCGATGCGGCAACATTTATCAATATCGTCTTTGGATCATCTAATCCTTGCTGTATCGCCGCATAACCATGCAACAACTTATAGTGAATATCATTACAATCCATACTTATTTCTTTATCATCGATTGGGATGGACCGGTAGACCGCTTCCAATGAGAGCGGTTGCTCTTTGCTCAAGCAAGGAAGGATATGTTCATGCAGCAGTTGGACTTCTGTAAGTGATTTTAAGTAGCTGACGAAAAAAGGTTCATAATTGGTGTCAAATCGGGAACAGATAAAATCGGAAGATTCTTTAAAGTCTTTCCAGGTTTGAGGCATGCTGTTCATGACGGATCCTTTCATTCTCGGCTATTCTTGTTGTTTATTATCGCTATTCAGCTGACATTTATTCGGTAAAAAGCTCATTAACAATTCATATAGGAAGGAAGCCTTTTGAGTAACAGTTTCCTCAACTCACCTACACTTTAGCTTGTCTGAACGGAGGCTGCTTGCAGTATGGAAAAGAACAAACTATGGAATCGAGATTTCATAACGATCAGCTTATGCCATTTCTTTATATTTATGACCTTTTATATATTAGCAGTGACCTTGCCGCAATTTGTTCTTGATGAACTGCATGAGAGCAGTAAGGGGATTGGGCTTGTCATTACTCTGTTTGTCATTACTGCAGTTATCTCCAGACCATTAACCGGCAAATGGCTCGAAGAGAAAAATCGGCGCAGTCTCCTGGTGATTTCATTAATCCTGTCTACGATATGCAGTTTTGCTTATGCATGGACGGACAGCTATAAGGTCTTGCTTCTGATCCGGATTATTCATGGATTTGCCTTCGGAGTGGTTACGACATCTACTTCTGCAATTGTGCTGGATATTATCCCTGAACATCGCAAAGGAGAGGGGATAGGCTATTTCAGCTTGTTTATGAGCTTAGCGATGGTGATCGGACCATTTGCCGGTCTGTGGGTAGTTGCACAAGCTAATTATTCGCTTCTGTTCTATACGGTTGCCATATTTACATTGCTGTCTTTGATATTTGGCATGCTTGCAAAGTTTCCCAATCATACGAATTTGCTAACATCCGGGTCAAGTCCTGTTGGCTTTCGGCGTTACATGGAAACAAAGGCCATCCCTATTTCAATTACGGGTTTCTTCCTGGCCTTTTCCTATGGGGCGCTCTCAACATTTATCTCTGTTTATGCCAAATCGCTTGGTCTGGCGCATAGCGCAAAATATTTCTTCGTTATTCTTGCATTAATGATCCTTCTGAGCCGACCATTTACCGGGCGGTTATTCGATAGAAAGGGAGAACATATTCTGGCCTATCCGGGGATGCTGTTATTTATTGCAGGGATGATCTGGTTAAGCCAAGCTTATACGGCACCGGTATTCTTGATCACGGCGGGGTTAATCGGATTAGGGTACGGGGCCATCTTTCCCAGCTTCATGACTCTTGCGATCAAAGCTTCACCCGAACAGCGAAGAGGAATCGCTATGGGTACGTTTCTGGTATTTTTTGATTCGGGATATGGGATAGGCTCTTACTTGTTGGGTGTGCTTGCAGCAATGACCAGCTATCGCATGATGTTTTTAATCGGCGGGCTTCTAATGATAGTAACGCTGTTGGTGTATTATTTCTTTCATCATCGGAGATCTAACAGCCATTAACATAAGATGCTGTACATGTTTATAATAGATCATTTTAACAATAAGCAGGAAGACAAAAAGCAACAGGCGTCTTTGCAGATGCCTGTTGCTTTTTGCAATCGGATTTAGTCCTTAGTCCAATATTTTTCGATAATAGCTTCTCGACCTGAATAAATTCGGGATTCTTTATAATGTGCAGGATTTTTCTTATGATAATTTTGATGATACTCCTCAGCTGGATAGAATACCGAGGCTTCTTCAATTGCCGTTACCACAGGCTTATCAAAACGCCCGCTTTTCGCAAGTTCCTCCCGTGATTGGAGAGCCAATAATTTTTGCTCTTCGTTATGATACAGGATAGCAGCACGATATTGGCTTTTTCTATCGTTGCCTTGACCGGTTGCATCTGTTGGATCAATCTGAGGCCAATAAAGTTCGAGCAGCTTTTCGTAAGGGAAGATCTCCGGATCAAATGTAATTTGCACGACTTCCAGATGGCCTGATTCCCCGGTGAGAACCTGCTCGTAGGTCGGATTCTCGATATGACCTCCCATATAACCGGATAAGATTCCGTGAATACCAGGCTGTTCCTCGAATGGACTTACCATACACCAGAAGCATCCTCCGGCGAAAGTTGCTTTTTGCAGCATATACATTCCTCATTTCTAGTTAGCTGTAGCTTCAAATGATGCTATTTAAATAATTATGATAAGTGATCAATTCATAAAAAACAATATAATATAGTTATATTTAGTTATAAATAGATACAACTGATTTAGACTAGATCGATTCCTTATACCTGTCTTTTAGTATACATCCCGAGCATATCGTTTGGCTTGCGCCATTTCCTTCACATATTGTTCAGCTTCTGCTGCGCTTTTTCCTCCGTGCTGCTGAATAACTTGCTTCAGTGCTGCATCAACATCCTTGGCCATTCGGCTGGCATCACCGCAAACATAGAAGTAGGCGCCTTCCTCAAGCCAGGTCCACAAATCTGCGCCATGCTCGATTATGCGGTGCTGAACATATATTTTTTCAGCCTGATCTCGTGAGAATGCCGTATCCAAGCGGGTGAGGAAACCCTCTTGTTGCATCGTTTCGAGCTCATTCTTAAAGTAGAAATCATATTCCGAACGCTGCTCTCCAAAGATAAGCCAGTTTTTCCCCTTCGCATTTGTAACCCTTCGTTCCTGCAGGAAGCCGCGGAAGGGACCTACCCCCGTGCCGGGACCAATCATGATTATAGGGGCATCCGGATTAGACGGAAGATGGAAATGCGATGTTTTTTGAACAAAGATAGGCACCTGGACAGTATCATCCGCGCGATCGGCAAGAAAAACAGAGCAAACGCCTTTTCTGTCATGCTCCTTAAACTTATATCGAACCGTAGAGACCGTAATATGAACTTCATCCGGATTCGCTTTGTAGCTTGAAGAAATGGAATAGAGCCGCGGCTGGATCGGCTTAAGCATTTGGACAAATTCATTTGGCGTAACGGTTAAAGGAAACTCATCCAATAAGTCATGGATTTGACGTCCCCAGAGCCATTCCTGGAGTTCCGATTTATGCTCATTCTTCAGGAGATGAGTGAGCAGGCTGTTGCGGGTACGATTATGGACTTCCTGTAAAATGCCTGGTGTAATTCGAGTTATATCATAGTGATGAATTAATGCTTCTCTTAATTGCACTTCTCCAAGTCCCTTGACCGTTACCAAATCCGAAGGCCGAAGATGAACCGCATGCAGCACGGAATCAGCGAGATCCGGGCAATTAGTCGGCCACACGCCTAACGCATCGCCAACTTCATATTGCAGTCCTGTATTTTTAAGGTTAAAAATATAATGACGCGTTTCTTTCTCCGATTGATCTCCACTCAGACGTTGCTTGGAAATAATAGTTGTATGAAGTGGATTACTTCTATTATAACGGGATGATTCCGTTGTTGCTGACACAGCTAGAGCGGTTTGCGTCATTTCGCCAACACTTGACGCAGCTGCTGCTTGAGTGCTTTCCTTTTCCTGCAAGGACTTCACTAATGCCGCCATCCAAGCTTGAACTTGATCCAAGTAATCCGTATCGCAATCAACCCTAGGGATAAGCCGTCTAGCTCCAAGCTGCCCGAATCGTGCGTCGAGATTACGGCCAAATCCGCAAAATTGTTCATAATTCGAATCGCCAAACGCCAATACGGCATAACGGAGCCCCGTTAGAGGAGGGATGTCAGAAGCTTGAAGCGCTCGCCAGAAGCTTTCGCCATTATCAGGCGGATCTCCGGCACCAAACGTGCTTGCCATACATATGACCAGCTGTTCTTCCGAGAGCTTTTCGAAAGAATAACTATCCATATTTATTTGCTGCACAACATAACCTAATTCCTTTAATTGAGTAGCACAGTTGCCGGCAGCCTCTTCAGCATTTCCGGTTTGCGAAGCCCAGAGAATAGTTATCTTCAAATTTGGAGCTTCGCCGGATTCCATGGAGGGAGAAGGAGGCTCCAGCGTAGCTTGTATCGTATGTGCAGCACTATGCAAGGCATTGTCCTGTTGGGGCAAATAAGTTCTGGAGAACATCCCGGCAAGCATGCCGTCAAGCCAGAAACGTTTGCTAGGCTCAAGCGGCGCTGTAGGAGGCAATACGGGGACGCCGGGCACAGCTCGAAGCTCATCGCTCCGCAAACTCATCATAAAGCCCGAGAGATATAGTTTCTCGTGATTTTCCAGCGTCATCGAAGATGCAGAATCAATGCCCAGCATGGTCACAAGCGTATCAACTTTAGCCAAATAAATCTCCTCCTGCTTAACGTTGCTATCAACGTCGAGTAATTGATTTGAAGAAAGGACATTTCCTTCATTAGGCGATGCAGCATCCAATCTCTCCTCCGGGCTGGCTGCACGTACGAGAGAGACAGCGCAATATTTGAACTCCGGCTGAAAAGATATCGGATCAATCGCGTCATTGGTGACAGCATTGATAGCCAGATGAGCTCCAAATACATCATTCCAATGAAAGGGGGCAAAGCAGTTGCCCGGGCGGACTCTATCGGTTACAACCGCCGGCAATTTGGCCAATCCGCGCCGTGAACGGATTTCGATCGGATCACGATCTGCGATCCCTAGAATAGCCGCATCCTCAGGATGGATCTCAATGAATGGGCCGGGATTAAGCTTGTTTAGCTTGGCGATCTTTCCTGTCTTGGTCATCGTATGCCATTGATGCTGCAATCGGCCGGTATTTAGAATAAACGGATAGTCTGTATCCGGAAGCTCGGCAGGCGGCAAATAAGGCCGAGCGAGGAAGATGCCTTTGCCGCTTTCTGTTGCAAATACGATTCGGGGGCGGCTGCCATCGTCCTTTAGTTTCAAGGTTTGACTAGTGCCGGTATTCAAGTACCGAATCGGGTTGCGATCAGAGGTGCTGTCTGGCGCACATGGCCACTGAAGCGGGGTTTCGCGAAGTCTTTCATAGGAGGCTCCCCGGATATCGTAGCCGGTCTTCGGATTCCAGGCTTGTTGAATTTCCCGGAAAACTTCTTCTGCCGATGCATAAGTGAAAGCGTCCGCGTAACCCATCTCACACGCAACCCGTGCAACAATTTCCCAGTCCGGCAATACTTCCCCCGGTGGCCGCACAGCTTGCTGCATCAAAGATAAATTGCGTTCCGAATTGATCATCACACCTTCGGCCTCGGACCATAATGCGCCGGGCAGCATGATATCCGCATAACGATTGGTCTCTGTCTCGAAAAAAGCATCTTGCGTAATAACGAATTCAGCTGCTTCCAGAGCGGCTATCACCCTTTTTCGATTGGGAACAGTGGCGACCGGATTTGTGCATATGATCCAGCAGGCCTTGATGTCTCCAGCCTGCATGCTCTCGAACATCGAAATCGTACCTGTACCAACCTCCGTTCTGAGCGTCCCGCTCGGAAGCTTCCACATATCTTCGATGAAAGCCCGATCTGACTCGGCAAAGACCGTGCGTTGGCCGGGTAAGCCAGGCCCCATATAGCCCATTTCACGGCCTCCCATCGCATTTGGCTGACCAGTCAGAGAGAAGGGACCGCTGCCTGGCCGGCAAATTTTGCCGGTAGCCAAATGCAAATTGCATATGGCATTGGTATGCCAGGTACCATGCGTGCTTTGATTTAAACCCATCGTCCAGCAGCTCATCCATTCGGGTGATTCGCTGATCCATGCTGCAGCCTGACAGATATCGGCTTCGGGAATCCCGGTTATTTCCGAGACCTTATCTGGCGGGTAATCCGCAAGGAACTCAGGCATTTCCTCCCAGCCGGATGTAAATTCGTCGATAAACGCATCATCAACCGCGTTATTTTTTACGATGAGATGCAGCAGTCCATTGAGTAGGGCCAAATCGGTTCCCGGCTTTATCTGCATAAACAGGGAGGCTTTATCCGCTGTTGTATTCCGGCGTGGATCAACAACAATAAGCTTTGCGCCGGCTTTCACGCGATCCATCATCCGTAGAAACAAGATCGGATGACAGTCAGCCATATTCGCACCAATTACAAAGAACAAATCGCTCCGATCGAAATCCTGATAAGAGCCCGGAGGGCCATCCGCCCCAAGTGACAGCTTGTAGCCGCTGCCAGCGCTTGCCATGCATAAACGGGAATTCGATTCGATATTGTTCGTTCGGACATAACCTTTGGCTAACTTATTGATAAGATATTGCGACTCCAGAGACATTTGTCCCGATACATAAAAGGAAACCGCATCCGGTCCATGTTCATCTATTATGGAGCGAAGTCCCTTTGCAGTTTTGCTTATGGCATCGTCGATATTAATCCTGGCAGGCTCTCCCTTGCGAACAATCCGTTCATAGGCGTATTCCATCCGGCCGGATTCGGATATAGCTTCCGCGCAGGTGCTGCCTTTCGTACAAAGTCTGCCAAAATTAGTGGGATGCTCTTTATCGCCGGATACTTTTACAACACGGTTATCCGCAACCTCGAGCACAAGGCCGCAGCCAACGCCGCAATAGGGGCATACCGTTTTTACAGTTTTGTTTGCCATTCGTCCACCGCCATCATTGAAGCTTATTCCAGAATGTGATGTAATCTAAACTCTATATAGTTATAACTAGTTATATTTAGTTAAGCCCAATATATATCGCTCTACGAAGTAAGTCAATGAATATATGTCATGTATAGTTACATGTAAACGCTTAATTTAATAAAAATTTTGAAATAAGAAGATTTTGAGTTATATAACCTAACATTAAATTACGGCAACATTGTCTGTCGGATGCAGATGTTATAGACTTAAGGCAAACATTCACGAGTTAGGAGAAGGCCATGAAATTACCGAAGCAGGTGTATGAAGAGCTCGCATTTTTCCGTTATCGGATTCGCAAATTCATTCGATTCAGCGAGGACGCAGCAAGAAGCAAGGGGCTTACTCCGCAATATCATCAACTATTGCTGTCCATTATGGGGTTTTCGGGAAGGGAGCATGCCACCCCGAAGGAGCTGGCAGAGCGGCTTCAAATTACGGCTCATGCCTGCCTTGAGCTAATTGGTCGCTGCGAAGATCTGGGGCTGGTGTATCGGTCGCCTAACCCGCAGGATAAACGCAGTATTTTTATCCATGTGACTGAACGGGGAATGAATATATTAGAGGAACTATCCGAGATACATATCGAAGAGCTGAAAAAAGCGGGGTTGCTTGAGGTTCTATTGGGAAAAATGGATGAAAGATAGCCTATTGGAATTGGATGTCATATAAAATGACATAAATTTATTGATTTCGATCGTAAGACGATATATATTGTTTAAGGATAGTTTTATTTAGATATAATTAGTTAGATTTAGTTTGGGAAGAGAGGAGGGGGAAAACATTCGAATCAGGTGCATCCAACATGTTTCCTTTGAAGAAGCCGGCGGAATCGCGAACTGGGCAGAAAGCAGAGGACATGAGCTAGCCGTTACTCGTCTATTCGCAGGAGAAGAATTGCCTTCGACAGATAGCTGGGACTGGTTAGTTATTTTGGGCGGTCCTATGAGCGTGCATGATGAAGATGCCTATTCATGGCTATCTGAAGAGAAGCAATATATAGCCCGGGCGATTCATGAGGGAAAAACAATGATTGGCATTTGCTTAGGCTCTCAGCTTATAGCAGAATGCCTAGGTGCAGACGTTTATCCTAACAAGCAGAAAGAAATTGGCTGGTTCAAGCTCCAATGGCTGCTGGATAATGAGCATCCGGACACGGTTTTGAGCTCATTCCCCGATGAAATGACCGTATTTCATTGGCATGGTGAAACCTATGATTTGCCAAATGGGGCGAGACGTCTTGCATCAAGCCAGGCCTGTTTCAATCAAGCGTTTATTTATGGCGATCATGTTTACGGGTTTCAATTTCATCTGGAGATGACGGAGGAGAACATTAGAAAAATCGTGGAGAATTGCGGGAGCGAGCTTGCAGCCGGGCCTTATATTCAGACGGCAGACAAGCTCTTGAACTCACATGAAGAGAGGGAGCAAGCGCTACATCAGTTGGAATGTTTCTTGGATGAGCTAGTCTTGCGACACGGTCTGGCGGGGCAAGATTGAACTACGTTTCCAGCAATACTTCGCCGGTTTGGGTCAAATCGTATCCGGAGATCGACTGAAGCTCCTTCTTGAAATCATCCGATCTTAGAATCTCAAGCAAAGTTTGTATCCAGGCTTGATTGGCTTTTGTCTTAAGCATAACCAGATCATATCGCTCTTTGATCAACGGAATAAAATCAATGTTTCCGACAATTGCAGCTGCTTTCTCTATTCCTACGCCTACATCGGCTTCGCCGGCTGCAACTTTAGACGCAACGCCAAGATGGTTGTTTTGTTCGTTCTCATATCCTTTTAGGCCAGCTGACATAATGCCATTTAGACGCAGCTGTTCGTCAAGCAGCACACGCGCTCCCGATCCTCTCTCGCGATTCACCATGCACAAGCCGGGAGCAGCCAAGTCTGACCAATCATGCAGAGATAAAGGGTTGCCTTTCTTCACATAGAGGCCTGCATGGCGTGAGAGTAAATTGACTACGATGTAGGAGGAGCCAACAAGCAGCTTGCGTATATAAGGGATATTGTATTCGGATGTATCGCCGTCAAGAAGATGAGTGCTTACAATGTCTGATTCGCCGCGGTACATGGAGATTAGACTATCCATACTGCCGACATAGGAACGCAATGGCCTTATTCCGGAGATTTTTTTCTCCATATGTTTGGCTAATAGATCCAGACTGATATCCTGACCCGTAATAACGAGCGGACGAGATCCGGCATGGACAGCTGGAGCTGGAGCTTGTATGGAAACATCTGATTGACCTGCACGTCCGTTAACCTGCAAGCTTTTATGACGCTGCTTATATGCTTCGAGATCGGAGGAATCGACGCGCATTTGTTTTCCGACACGATAGAATGGCAATTCACCTTTCTTTATCAAATCATATACGGTCAATTTGGAAATTTTCAATAGTTTAGCAATTTCTTCGGTTGTATACGAGATATCTCCGGACATAACTTACCTCCTGTTAAGGGGGAAATAAATTTATTATTCTTATTGTAACATAATCGTTAATAGAAAAATCATTCAGGAGGGTTACTATGTTGAAGAAGATTTACAGTCATTTGTTGTTATCGGTTGTTATTGCGTTAGTTATGGTTCTGGCCGGTTGCGGTACTGAGGATAAGACAAATACAAATTCGAATACAAGTGCAAATACAAATATAAGCTCCAATGCCCCAGCCGAAAGTATAGTTGAGCCAAGCGAAGAGCCGGTCCAGACTGTAGAGCTTACCATTTCAGCTGCAGCCAGTATGACTGACGCGTTAAACGATATTCAGAAAGAGTTTGAAACGGCAAACCCATCGATTAAACTAAACTTCAATTTTGGCGCATCCGGCGCCTTGCAGCAACAAATCGAGCAGGGAGCGCCAGCTGATCTGTTTCTGTCTGCAGCTGTTAAAAATATGACCGCTCTTGTAGACAAACAGTTAATTGACTCGTCCCAGCAAATTAATCTGTTGAGCAACGAACTTGTTGTGGTTGTTCCTAATGATGCAGCATCAGTTATTGAGAAGATGGAAGACTTAACAAAAAAAGAAGTGAAAACCGTGGCAATTGGCATTCCGGAGAGCGTACCTGCAGGTAATTATGCGAAAGAAGCTCTTACGAATGTGAAGTTGTGGGATACTTTGCAAAAGAAATCCGTACAGGCTAAAGATGTAAGACAAGTACTGCAATATGTTGAATCTGGCAATGCAGACGCAGGCTTTGTATATAAAACGGATGCTTTGACTTCCGACAAAGTAAAGGTTGTCTTTGCAGTTGACCCAACTGCTTACACATCGATTGAATATCCAATCGGCATTGTAAAAGCAACCAAACATATGGAAGAAGCTGAGAAGTTCTATACGTACTTGCAATCACAAGAGGCATTGGATGTATTCATTAAATATGGATTCTCCGTTTCCAAATAGTCATGATGTCTATCAATTGGCAAAATTTTTGGCCTCCGATACAGTTATCCTTATTAGTGGCTTTGTTATCAAGCATCGCTGTTCTTTTCATCGGAACAGCTGCTGCTTGGCGGCTCACTCGTACAGCGATACGTGGTAAAATATTTATAGAGACTGTATTCATGCTGCCGTTGGTGCTTCCTCCAACGGTAGTTGGCTTTTTATTGCTCGTATTATTAGGAAGAAAAAGCTGGGTTGGACAAGGAATCGAAAGGCTCTTTCATGCGCCGGTTATATTCACCTGGTGGGCTGCCGTCATTGCTTCCGTTGTTGTTTCTTTTCCGCTGGTTTATCAAACGATGAAAGTGGCATTCCTGTCCGTTGACAAAAGGTTAGAGGAAGCAGGCCGGTCAATTGGTGCAAATGAAAGACAAGTCTTCTGGCATATTACCCTTCCATTAGCATCACGTTCGCTGATTTCTGCCTATATTCTAGGCTTTGCGCGTGGATTAGGCGAGTTCGGGGCAACTCTGATGATTGCCGGCAACATCCCTGGAAAAACTCAAACGATACCAACAGCGATATACGTTGCAGTCGATTCCGGAAATACAACAATGGCATGGGCATGGACAGTTTCTATTATTGTCATTTCTTTTATATTGCTTTTAATTAGTCGGAGATAGTTATTTACTATTATCCCATTCTGCTGCTAAAGGAGCTGCCGATGAATTTCAATCTTAATGAAGCCATTGAAGTGCTCGAGAGCACTCCGCGGTCGTTGGAGCAGTTGCTGTCCGGCTTATCGAGCGGCTGGCTGCAATGCACAGAAGGCGAAGGAACCTGGAACGCAGCAGAAGTCATTGATCATCTGATCGAAGCTGAGCGTACCAACTGGATCACAAGAATTTCATTTCTAATGCAAGAAGGACCCGGCAAGCCGTTCCCGCCATTTAATCGGTTCGCACATTTGAACAACAATACTGAAAGTGACATCCTTAAGAAGCTGCAGGAGTTTAAACACACTAGAGCGCAGAATCTCGACAGGCTGAAGGCACTTGTACACATTGAAACAAACTTCGAACAGACTGGCTTGCATCCTGAATTTGGAGAGGTTAAGCTCAGCGAGTTGATCGCTACATGGGTCGTGCATGATCTTACGCACACGGCGCAAATCATCCGTGTCTTGGCCGAACGATACAGATCCGACGTAGGGCCTTGGGTGCAATATCTTGGTGTTCTCAAAAGAAAGCAGGACTAAATCACAAACAGGAGTTGACCAAAGAGTCAACTCCTGTTTTTTCGTTGTTCGTCTGCACACGATTAAAATTTTTCCGGGAATTGCTTAATAATGCCTTCGACCAGCATATCCGCTAAATGAATCATGTGGGTCTCGTTCTTGTCGGTTGCTGCAATATCCGCTTTCCAATCCCCTTTAAGGCAGTCCAGGACGATCTCTGTGATCAGCTGAAGATGTGTATACAGCATATCTTGCAGTTCTTTAAACGGCCAGTTCGGATTAGCTTTGCTTAAAAATGTTGCAATGTCGTCGGCGTTTTTGTGCCAATCGGCCTCGAACTTCTTCACATCATCTTGTTTGTTTGCTTTGGCCGCCGCTACAATTTTCCCGGCAATCATAATATGTTCTCTTAGAAGCTCGGCTAGTTGATTGCCTGCAGCTTCTCCATAATAAGGTTTGATCACATTGCCAATATCCTGCTGATTCCGCAAAAGTCGATCCAAGACATCCTGCTGATCATAACGATTAGAGGTTGCGCTGACAATATAACTTCTTGTCCATATTGTATGGTCAATCCATACCCTCTGCATATCCACTTTCAGCTGCATCATTTTGGGACTAATGCAATCCGCCGATTGCTTCTCTGCCATTTTCGCTTGGGCGGATACGCCTTCCGGCGTCATGCTGATCACGAGGGTAAAGGTCAACAGTAACGCCAGTAACCATTTGATTTTCACATTCATCTGCTCCTCTGTATATTTGGAATAAAACAGGCTGTATTATTGTGGATGAAATATCCAATTTTATACGGAGGAATATGACGATGTGCCTGTAGAAAAGATTTTTCGGAATTAGGTAAAAAGACCTAAATTTTTCCGGTTAATTAACCGAAATTAGTATTGTATAAATATGCAGAAAGGTAAAGGAATAAAGAGATCTCGAAAAGGAAATTGGGGTTAGACTTTATCGGAACATACTTTACACGGTTAGGTTTCTTAAAAAAAGGAGTACAGTTCAAATGAAAGCTATGGCTATAGTGAGAGAATGCAGTTATGAAAGTATCGAAGAGCAGAGGCTTCAAATTGCAGCTTATGCTGAATTCGAAGGTATTAATGTAACACATGTATATCATCTTGTTGAAGATAATTACAAAGCTGTCTACGAGGAACTGCCAAAACTAGATGCGGTAATTGTAACTAATATATCCAGGATTTCAAAAGAGCTGAAAGCACTTGATGAATTTAATAAGATTCTTAAAATGAATAGTGTGAAATTAATATCGATGTTTAGCTAACGGTCGGAGAGATAGAAAAAAGCAGCCAGGCAGGCATGAACAGACTGGCTTTATCCTGTTTCTCCGGACTATTATGTTTTGACCAGTTTTCTTTTTGCAGACGTCACCATCCACAGGCATAACGGAATAGCTATCGCACATACAGGAATTACAATAGTTTGCCATAATCTCTGGAGCATGAGAATCGCGGCTTCATTCGGGATGCGCAGCGCAATAATAAAGATGACCGGCGCGCTGAACCAGATCAGGCGTTTCCATGACTTGATTCGCAGACACTGCGCCATTTCATAACTGGTTACGAACAAATAGAGTGAAACTTTCGCGAACACCCCGAATATCCAGATGAAAATGACGATGATATCCAAATTCTGAATGAAGTTTAAGATGTTGATCGAACGAACCAGCATAAAATAGGGGAATCTGAGCTCTTGGGCCACCGCAGGGCCAAACACCAACAGTACCATAACCGTTGCCATAGTGAGCATGATGCCCGTAAACCAGACGCTAGCCATGGATTTCCCTAAGATGTGCCGGGAATTGGATACGAACGACAGGAGAACCAGCAGCACAAACGCTTCTCCCAGAAATGAGGCGGGGGCGAAGGAGGCTCTTATCATTTCTGACAAGCTCGCATCACCGGTGACCGGCAGCAAATTACTCCATTTCGCGTTCCCTGCATTAAGCAGGAAACTGAGCAACAACGTGATTATCGTCACAGGTCCCGCGATTTCGCAAAATCGTCCAATTCCCGTAATCCCGCTGGTAGCGGTTAAATAGATGGCTGCTCCCAAGATCATAATCATCAGCACCCATACCGGCGTCCGGTCGAGCAGGACAAGATGAATGAAGTCTGCAAAGGAACGAAGCACATCTCCCGACAAAATAAACCATGCCGTAAAATAGGGGATGGTGACTGCTTTGCCAAGCCATGATCCAAGGAGATCTTGACTGAATTGGGCCAGGCTCCGGCCCGGGTGAAGCATGCCTACTCTGACGATCAGATAGGTGACAGCTCCGCCCAGGACGCATGCCAGGAGCATGGACAGCCAAGCATCCTGTTCAGCCATTTCCACAGCAGGCGAGATACGCAGCCAAACAGCCATCACTACCTCTGCGGTTGCGACGATCCAGAATAATTGCCACCCCGTTATTTTCATGTCTTCCATCCTTTCCTAAACCCCGTCTGATGACGCCCATATCGAAGAATTTGTTTGTCCCGGATCCCGGTACCGAAGATGTACCTCCGCCTTAATCGAAAGCTTGCTGAAAGTCTCATTCCAGTTTTTCTGCAAAGACTTCCATTCGCGAGGATACTTGTGATGAACAAGCTCACCGATTCCTAGAATATCTGACTTATATTGCTTCTGGGCTTTAAGGATCAGCTTGACGACAGCCTGCTCCGCTTCCCGGCTGAGGCTGTTTTCAATGGCTTGGAGATCCTGGACGCGGGAAGGGTCCTGCGAAGTATTGTTTTCCACAAGGTTTCCAGAGCCGTATAACCGGATTTGCACATGCAGGCCCTGCGAGTCCTTGTTCACCTGAATATGCCTCCGGAGAGGTCTGACCCTTAAGCTGATACCGCCATCATTGTTCTCTTCGGAGGTTGATACGGTAAGCATTCGCTGTCTTCCCTTAATCCAATTCGCATAATACGATTCCTCTGGATTCAAAAATCCGATTAGCTTGAGTGCATGCTCCTTATCCAGAACCGCTGCTCCTGAATAGACGAATTTCTTGCCGGAGGGGGTGACGCTGATTGCCGGCAACAGTACGGCACCTCCTTTTGGCAACGATTCACATAGAAACTCCCTATAGTAATAAGGCTTCATCCCAAGTGCCATCTGGATACTGCCCAATGCCGTATTGATCAACGGGTCGAAGACAGGCTCCGTCGCCAGGATATCCTTCGCCGTACCTTCTTTAACGACCCAAATCACGGATCTCATTTCCGATTTCGGATTGCGTATGATCATATCCAGGTATCTATTCATTCCCTGCTCCGCCATTCGCTGGCCGATCAGAATCGTCTGCCGATGAGCATAGAACAAGGTGCGGGAGAGCTGCGTTTGCAGATTCTGGCCCGCATCCATAAAGTCCTTGCCCGTGGCGCTGACGACTACAAAGCTTCTATTTTTGCCGGCACCCGTATCTTGTCCACCGTCTAATCCAGCCGGCACTGCAATCTGTGAGCTGATTTCCAGCCGTCCGTCCTGGTTGGCATCCAGCCCTCCGCCGATCACAATAGCCAGCTGGTTGGGCTCCTTAAGATTCCAGCAGCCGCTGGTTACGACAGACAGGAATAATAAGCAAATGATGATCATGGTTGTCTTCTTCATTCAATCCCGCCTTACATTTCAGCTGCAGCTGTTAGTTCATACGCTTCCGAGGCCTTCTCCAAAAAACATTCTTCAGCTTGCTTATCCTCGTTGGGGAGATCGGCTGAAGATACGGAGTTCCCAGCGGGTTCAGTTGAATCAGGTGGGACATAATCAAGATCAGCCCAAGCGCCACGCCAAACAGACCAAATAGTCCGGACATGATCAGCAGAGGAAACCTTAGCATTCTTAAGGGGTAACCGAAACGGTAACGCGGAATCACAAACGAAGAAATACCTGCTGCCGACACTACGATTACGATGGGCGCCGAAATAATTCCTGCCTGAACAGCGGCTTGACCAATGACCAAGGCTCCGACGATGCTGACGAGAGGGCCAATTTGCTGCGGAAGGCGAATCCCGGCTTCCCGCAAACCTTCAAACATAAACTCCATCAAGAACACCTCTATCACCGTTGGAAAAGGGGATTGCTCCCTAAGGCCCGTGATGCTCATCATGAGTTTCGGCGGCATCATTTCAGGATGATACGTAGTGAGCGCAATATAAATGGATGGGAAGAGGATGGAAAAAAGAGCGAACCAATAACGGATCCACCGATTCATAGTTACATATAAAAAGCGTTCGTAGTAATCATCCGGGGCCTGAAGTCCGTCCCAGAATGTCATGGGCACAACAAGAACGATGGGAGATCCGTTAACGAAGACGGCAATTCTCCCCTCCAGAAGTCCTGCGGACACGACATCGGCTCGCTCGGTGCTTTGCATTTGCGGAAAAGGGGAATAGTTCGTATCTTCAATATATTCCTCAATATAACCGGATTCCAGTACACCCTGAATATCGATTGCATCGATCCTTGTTCTTACTTCATCAAGCAGGGAAGTGGAGGCGAGACCTTCGATATAGGCGAGAACGACTTCGGTTTTTGTTAATTTGCCGACTTGAAAAGGCTCCATTTTGAGATCCGGCGTCACAATAATCCGTCTGAGCATGGTCGTATTCGTTCTCAGCTGCTCGGTAAAGCTTTCACGGGTGCCGCGCAAAGCCGCCTCGATTGAAGGCTCTTCAATGGACCGGGTCTCGAATTGCGAGACATCAGCCAGCAGGATCGAGCTCTCGCCGTCTGCGAGGAATGCTACACTTCCTTTTAAAATCTGGTCTACAGCTTCTTCAAAGGCGGATACCTTCTTGGTCTGCAGAGCCGCAACAAGCTCTTTATCGCACATTTGGGCCAGACTGCCCAGCGGTCCGATTCCTTGAGGCACTCCATCATAGATCAGCGGTTTAATTATACTGGATTGCACAAGATCTTTATCGATCATGCCGTCGACGTACACCAACAGAAGTTTACTGTCATCCTGCAGAGTTACATGGCGGAACACCACATCCGAGCAATGCTCGAATATAGCTATAAGCGTTTGCTGATTTTCACTGAGATGAGGACTGACCGGCCGGGCAGTCCTGCGTTGTGAAGTGATGCCTTCATTCGATGGATTTGACAATTATGGCACCTGCCGATAGAAATGTTTCAATTTTCTAGATAATATACCCAAACACTGTGGAAGCATACTTTGCGGGAAATCGGGATTAATGTAATATGTGTGTAAATACTGTGATGGTAGATGACGAGGGGGATGATGAAGTGGTCTACAATTATAATGATTTTGCAGGAGATTTAATGTTAGGACATGAAATTATGTTTAGCTACCAAGATAATGATTATTCAATCATTCAAAGCCCGGATGGCTGGTATTTCAAAAACATTAGCGACGAAGCTCATCAAACATACAGCTCTCCTCAAAATCTAATGGATGGAGTAACAATCAATAATCAATCCCTTCGGGATGTTTTTAATTCAGGAGAAGTTAATAACGTCTCTGTTTATTAGAAAACATTAAGAGTCACGCTAATCGATAGTCTTCCAGAAGTACAGTTTCTGTATACAGTAACCCAGTACCCGCGTCGATACTAGGTTTATTGTGAAAGAAAGTACCGCGAATCCGCTGTTTATCTGCCAAGGACACCTTCCATTAGGGAAGGGTGTCCTTTTTGTTTTGTACTGAAAAATGAAAATTTTCATGTTTGCTAGTGTAATGACTCAAGCGTTCTTCCTATTAACTGTATACGTTAGTAAGTATGAAGATTAGTAGTTTTCAAATGGATCAGGAGGGTGGAGGAGCGATGAAGATTATCGGAAATGAGAAAGAACTGAAGGAATATTTTGACGGACTTGCTCGTCTGCTGCAGCCAAACGCAGTGCAGCCACCGGCGGCGAATCTGCTTGACGCATCAACGCTCATGGCAGAGCTGCGCCAGATCATTCGAGAGGAGCTGGCTGCGCTCGGACCTGAGGGTCAGCGTGATACCGGTACCTATAGCTTGAATAAACTCAAGCAAGTCTTTGAGCCTTATACAGGCAAGCCAGCCGAGCTGTTAACTCCAGCCGGTACAGTTGAAGGAACAATCACGAAGGTGGGGGGCGATTTCCTGGTCGTGCGTGAGCATGGGGGAGCAAGCGTTATGGTGCCGCTGGAACAATTGGTCGCCTTTCAATTAACAGGAAAGCAGGTGGAACGATGATTGAAGAATTACAGTCGCTTGTGAACAAGGAGGTTCAGATTGCAAGCGCCCTTGAAACGATCAGCGGTACTATTGTGTCGGTAGACGGCACAGCGGTAACGCTCCGCACGTCGGAAGTTTTCGGCTATGAGAACGGCAGTTATGCGATCATTCAGCTGCGCTTCATTTCGTATATTCGGCTGCTGTAATTATTTAGAGGAAAAGGAGGAGAAACCATTGTCCTTTCAACGTGTGCCTGGTCTGGTCAGCATTGTCATCACCGTCTACAATAAGGTTCCCTATCTGACGGATTGCTTGACGAGCCTGCTCAGCCAGACCTATCCAAGCTGGGAGCTCATTCTCATCGATGATGCATCCACGGACGGCTCTTACGAGCATGTTATAAATTGGCTTAACAGCAACGAACCGTTATTGCGGGATGGCAAGGGTATCTATACGCTTCGCCTTCCTCGCAATACAGGCTATGCTGGCGCCATAACGGCCGGGATGTATTTGGCCAAAGGCGAGTTTATCGCGATCCAGGATGCTGACGATCTATCCCATCCTGAGCGGCTTGCAAGGCAGGTCCATTATCTGAACAATAATCCGCAAATCGATCTGCTTGGCACGAACTACGAAGTGTTCGAGGATGGGCATCCGGACCACCGGAAGCCGGTGTATTGGCTGAAATACGGCGATCAGATCGGGAAGGTCTATGCAAAAGGCGGGCATTGCATCTGCCATGGAACGGCAATGTTCCGAGGAATAGTGTTTGATCGTATTGGCGGACATACAAGACGTATAGAAGGTGCGGAGGATTACGAATTTATAGCGAAAGTGATCAAGCCGGGAGCGAGGAACGTGGACAACTTGCGGGAGGTCCTGTATTACTACCGCAAGCATCAGCAGCAGCGATCACGCAACTATTTCGGCAAAGCGCATAAGGAGCATGACTATGATGCGTAATCGGATTCGGCTGCTAATGGTGATGGACAGCTTGGCAGTCGGCGGTACGGAAACCTATGTGCTCAGCCTGCTGAAAGCTTTCCCTTCGCTCGGCGTCATGCCTGTATACGCAGGCGGAACCGGTGTGATGTATGAAGCCTATTCGCGTGCAGGCTGTCCGATTCATCGCGTGGAGCTTAGAGCGGAGCAGCTAATGGACCCGGTGCTCCAGAAGAAGGCGGAAAGCATGCTTATGCAGATTATGCGCAGCAGAAAAATTGATTTGGTGCATATTCACCAAACGCCGTCCGGTCTTTATGCTGCGGAAGCGGCAAGGAAATTAGGCATACCGGTGGTATTCACCATCCATGGCGCTTACTATCCGCCTGAGCAGCTTCAGATGATGAAGGCTGCCGGATGCACCTTCGTTAGCGTTAGTCTTCCAGTACAGGCTTATTTGGATGGTCAAGGCATTCCGTCACATCTGATTGCCAACGGCATTGATTTTGAACAGTATCGCTCTGAATCCTCTGCCGGGCTGCGCGCCAGCCTTCGAATACCGGATAAAGAGAAGGTGGTGGTCTATGCGTCCCGTCTGGCCTGGGACAAGGCGGCGGTATGCGCGATGCTCATACGAGCGGCACGTATGATTCGCTTAAACGAATCGCTTCCTATTCATCTGATTATCGCGGGTTCAGGCAACCAGGCTGCCGCTATTGCCGAGCTGGCGGAATCAGTGAATCTGGAATGCAACTTGCCTTTTGTCCATCTGGTTGGCAGTCAAATGCAAATGCGCGATTACTACAATGTGGGCGATCTTGTTGTCGGGACAGGACGAGTGGCGCTGGAGGCGATGGCATGCGGCAAGCCTGTGCTGGCTATTGGCAATCACGGATATTTTGGCCTTGTGACCCCATCTGTCTATGACGAGGCTTGGCAGTATTATTTTGGCGATCATAACTCCAAGGAGCGTCCATCCGAGCAGCGGATAGGAGAAGCGATCAACGAAGCGTTCGCTTCCGTTGACCAACTGGAGGAGATAGGCCGGCAGGGGCAAGCCTGGGCGCGTGCGAATTTTCATATCCAAGGCAAAGCGCTTCAGATGAAGCAGCTGTACAACTCCCTGCTTACGAAGAATAGATAGGAATGGAGTGATATCAACGATGCGAAAGGTATTGTATTTAGGATGGATTGGCTTTAACAACCTGGGGGATGAGTGGATGTGGGAGATGTTCAAGACTATGGCGGAGGCTCATCTGAAGGAGGAAAGGTATCAAGTCATCCCATCACTTCCGCAAGTGGAATGGAAGAAAGTAAGCGAGTACGATACGGTCGTTCTTGGCGGCGGATCGCTGATCGTCCCCGGGTATGTCGATCTGGTTCATGAGGCGCTGGAGCTTGGGAAAAATATCGTGATCTGGGGCAGCGGCCATGACCGGCTTCATAAGTGGGCTTCCTTGCCGGATGGGCAGTTGAGGCCGGAGGCTGCGGCTGAAAGCGCGGCATATCGCCTGAAGCTGAAGGAGATAATGGAGCACGGCGCCTATTGCGGTGTCCGCGGGCCGTGGACGAAGGATTATATTGAATCGCTTGGCGCCTTGCCGAATCATATCGCCATCAGTGGTGATTCCGCGATGCTAATGAATGCGTTAAAGCCAATATCGGCCCCGGCATTGCAAACAGCCGCAAACATCCAACGTCAGTATCGGACGATTGGCATTAATTGGGGCACTTCCTATAACCGGATTTACGGCGGCAACGAGGAACGGGTGGAGGACGCACTTGCAGAGACTGGCCGCGCTCTGCTTGCACTCGGATACAGGCTCCATCTCTATTCGCTCTGGGGTCCGGATAAAGAGGCGCTGGCAAGGCTGTACAACAAGCTTGGCCAAGATGAGCGTGTTAGTTTCGATCCCAAAGTATATCCTGCAGCGGATTATGTGCAACTGCTGACTGGATTCGAGGCGACTATCAACTTCAAGCTGCATGCCAATCTGTTATCTGCGGCGGCGAACGTTCCGTTTGTCTGCATCGGCTACCGGTTCAAAAGCTTCGATCTGATGCATGGCCTGGACTTGACAGATTGGATCGCAGCCTCGGATGATCCGCAATTAGCCCAGAAGCTGACGGAGAAAGTCCAGGCTGCTGCAGCTTGGCGGGAGGATTATATCAGCAAGCTGGAAGAGGGTCGGCAGGCTGCTTATCAATCGCTCGTTACGCCGTTTCGGGAACGGTTATTTTAAGAAATATTTAATGATTAACCATGCTTTTTTTTAAAGAGTTTTCCTTACCCTAAAGTACAAGAAAGAAAATAGGAAGGCTGAGCATCTTGGAGCCATGTAATCGGGACAGGAGATGAATTCTCTTTGGAAAGGCATTTGAAGATTGCTATCTTACGGCAGTATGAGTCCTATTGTTATCAGATCTGCCATTATCTTATACAGCGCGAGTCGCATGCCTCCCGTGCGGCGGAGGAGGCTTTGTTGAACACCGCCGTCGATGTTTTTTTCTTCACAGACTCCGACGAAACGCGCAGAAAGAAAATCCTTCAGTCAAGCATCCGCGCAGCATTGTTGTGGCAAGGAAAATAGGAGGAAGCGTTAGAGGCCGCCTATGAATCTCTGTCTGTGGCAACTGCATCTTATCTAAGATAGTTAGGGCAAAACACCTCCAGATTCCAAGTCGTCAGATGCGGAAACAGGAGGTGTTTTTGTCGAGTGCCAAGAATATCTATACAATGGCAGTCGCATAATCTGCGGCTTTGTGCATAATAGCGGGAGCCTGCCCGTGTATAAGCTTGCTTCCTGCAAGTGCATAATATTCCCGAGTTTGCGTGTATATCAAACAGGTAAGGATGTGCTGCCCATGAATGAAGAGCGGATAATGACGGCGCTTGAAAATGTGATAGATCCCGAAATTGGCGTGAATATTGTCGATCTGGGTCTTGTATACGCTATTAAGATAGCGGATAATGGGAAGGCTGTTATCGAAATGACCCTCACCATTCCCGAATGTCCCTTGGCAGACCAAATAGTAGCGAATGTTAAGGAAGCAGCTGAATCCGTTGAAGGGGTTAAGCAGGCGGAGGTCCAGCTTGTATTTGAACCAAAGTGGACGCCGGCAAGAATGAACGATGAGGCTAGAGAACAGATTCGCGCGCACCAAATGATCTAATGGCATGCACTGCAAAATGGATAATTGCAATCGATAGTCATCGTTCACGAAGTAGAAAAAAGCTAAGTTGAAACATGTCAACTTAGCTTTTCCTGCTTCGGCGGATCGAGAGTATTTTGCTGTAAGGATAGTGCATCATCTATTTCCGTGACGCAGACCGTCGCAGGATAGGAGGTTAATATGCGATTTCTTCGATTCTTTTTCGTATACGCAGTTGCAATCGTTCTCATCATCCTTACAGGATGCAGTACAAAGCATTCAGAGCTATCGGTCCCTACGGCCACGGCGTCGCCTTCAGCAACACTCAGTCCATCAACGGCACCGCAGCCTGTAGAACACGAGCCGCCGGCGGTTGATCGGATAGCCGAACTTGTTGCATCCATGAGCTTGTCTGAAAAGATAGGCCAAATGGTATTGGTTGGGATGGACGGCACGGAAGTACAGTCCGACATCAGCTCGCTTATTAAGGATCGCCAAATTGGCGGAATCATTTTATATAGCAATAATATCGTTTCCGCATCACAAACGAACAAGCTTATCAATGGACTCAAGCAAATCAATCAGGATGCTGGCGGAAAGCTGCCGCTTCTCTTAAGCGCGGATCAGGAAGGCGGACGGGTTTCTCGGTTGCCGAAGGAAATAGCGAAGTTCCCCTCCAGCAGATCTGTCGGCAGTACGAAAGATGCAAAATATGCGTATCAAGTTGGTACGGCATTAGGCGAAGCGATGAAGGCGGTTGGCCTAAATACCGATTTTGGACCAGTGCTTGATGTTAATACGAATCCGGACAATCCGGTCATCGACGACCGGGCCTTTGGTACAACCCCAAAATTGGTCAGCAGCATGGGCGTGCAAGAGATGCTTGGGATAAAGTCGCAAGGGGTTATACCCGTTGTAAAGCATTTTCCCGGCCATGGCGACACTTCCGTTGACTCCCATATCGGATTGCCCGTTGTAAAGCATGATCTAGAGCGGCTTCGCTCCATTGAATTTGTACCGTTCAGTTCGGCCATACAGGAAGGCGCTCCTATCGTAATGGTCGCTCATATCTTGATGACCAAGCTTGATTCGAAAACACCGGCCTCAATGTCTCGCATCGTCATTCAAGATTTCCTCAGGGGAGAGCTTAATTTTAACGGAGTTGTTATTACTGACGATATGACGATGGGGGCCGTAGAAAAGGTTAAAGCTATAGGTCCTGCATCGATACAAGCGGTGCTGGCAGGTGCAGATATTATTCTTGTCGGCCATGATTTGTCCCAGCAACAATCCGTTCTTAATGCTCTTACGACAGCGGCTCAAAGCGGAAAAATCCCTCAATCTGTTATTGATGCCAGCGTATATCGCATCGTGAAGCTGAAGCAAAGCTTCAGCTTGTCAGACCAACCCACATCGCTTGCCGATGTGCCTGCGCTGAACAAACATATTCAAGCTGCACTGCAAAGAGGAACCGGCGGTACTCATTGATTCATCTGCGCAGACTTCTTGCATGACCAAGGGCACCCGAATCGGGTGCCCTTATTACGTTGATACCGAAACGGCAGTTATTGTAAAAAATATCCTTTCAAAAGCATGTGGAAATATATAGAATATATGAGAATAAAGAAAAGGAGAGAAACGTAGCTATGTCGAGGAAATTCAACTGGAAAGTAATCATTGGCTCTGTTGTTCTATTGGTCGTTCTAACATGCGGGGTGGATTTTATTTGGGAGACTAACAAGACCAATGATTTGAAACGCGAGGAGACAGCAGCAAGTATTGCGCTTATAAAGCTGCAAATGCAAGCCGTATCTGAGCAGCGAGAAGCCGAGAAGAAAGCGAATCAAAGATTAGAAGAAGAGATAAATGCTGAAAATAAGTTCCGCACAGCTATTGAGAAAAATTTCGCAACGGTATTTGAAACCTACATGAAGACATCTAATGACACAGCAGGCACCCTTGAATCCATTCAATCTGAATTTGCAGACCTAGAGTCCGCTATGGATATATTTATAGGGATGGGAAGTACCGTTCCTGAAAAGTATAAAAAGGAATATGCAGAGCTGTTGATTAAGATGAGGAAGGTTGACGGGGTTATGGCAACCGCTAAACTCCAGGCGGATGAAAAAAATGTTGCACAATCAGCCTTAACTCTCAAAGGAGGGCAAAAGTACTTCTTGGACATGAGAGAAATACTCGATACAATTTAATTCAAGACATTGTGACAGCTAGGCTATGAGAAGGTATGAAACGGAGGTTTGGACGATGCTGCGAAAATCGTTGATTTTTCCGCTTTTGTTGATGGTGAGTGTTAGTTTCCTTAGATGTATGAGAACATCATCGTAAGGTTACAGAGATAAGCTGCCGATTAATTCGGCAGCTTATTTATTGGGCAAAAAGCAGCCGCAGCCAACCGCATGGAGTCTGCTAACCTTAAACAATCAGCTTCATCCTTGCCCGAGCAGGGTATATATCAATAAATTGACTAAGAATGAGAGTGTGACTGTCGATGGATTATACATTGATTTCAGTAAAGCTTATCCTTGGATTCTTTGGTCTATGGTTCATGACGAAGCTGCTCGGAAAGAAGGAAATTTCCCAACTTACGCCGTTCGATTTCGTCTCGTCGCTCATGCTGAGCGAGCTCGTCGGCAATACGATTTATGATCGTGAGATCCATTTCACAATGCTTGTTTACGCCCTTGCGTTATGGATGGCGCTGTCGCTTGCCCTGGAGAAGATTGTTCAGCTGATGCCGTGGTTATCGGTACCGCTGAGCGGCAGGCCGGATATTATCATACGCGGCGGAGAAATCGACGTCAAAGCAATGAGACGGAATCGACTGGATATGCATCAGGTTGGCATGCTGCTGAGGGAGCAGGGCGTCTTTACCGTGCGTGAAGTAGCGTTCGCTGTATTCGAACCAAACGGCAGTCTGAGCGTGATGAAAAATCCGGGCGATGAGCCGCCAACTCGTGCGGATCTGCAGGTGCAGAAGCCGGCAGCCGGACTTCCGCGAATTCTTATCGAGCAGGGCATGCTGCAGCGCGGTGAGCTGAGGGAGATCGGGCGCAGCGAGGAATGGCTGCTTTCGCAGCTCAGAGAGCAGGACGTAGATCGGATTCAGGCAGTTTATTATGCTGAATGGTCGGAAACAGACGGCCTGCATATTCAATTGAAATAGGCTAAAGACAACACTATTTCAATTTGATAAATTAAGGTATTGATAAATGCTGTAAGAAATTGTTATTATCATGTTAACTTAGAGCTTATATGTGACTGGCGAAGCATGGGGGGCCCATGAGGAAGCATATAGGTGGACGCCGTACGCCTGGGCAGAGGTAAGGGGAATTTCCCCTTACCTCTTTATGTTTATTCGAGAGAAGCAAGAGCAAATGAAGACAACTCAACACGATTTGTTTCAAAATCCATATCCCGGAAGAACGCTTATTGCAGGTATGACTCCTTCAGGATCACATTATGTGCAGGTGTATTGGATTACGGGAAGAAGCACTAACAGTAGAAACCGCGTCTTTGAAAAAGAAGGAGTTAGCCTAAGAAACAAAGCCTTCGATCCTGCCTTGAAAGGGATTGGTCATTGCTTACACACCTATAAGTCGGAAGTGGACGGTGTACTTAAGCCATTCCAAGGTGATCCATTTGAAGTCCCGCTATTCGATTCCATTAATGAAATAGCCGACTATTATTGGGAGCGTATAAATAAGGAAAACAAAATAGCCTTGTTAGTAAAATTTGTTGCTGTGCAAAATCAGGAGATACACTTGCAAATTCGAAATAAGCATTGCTCGACTAACTATAAGAAGGGGAACTATATGAAAATAGAATAGTAAGTATCGAACCGGGATTTGACTTCGGTCAAATCCCGGTTCGATACTTACGTTCGCTGGAAGAATCATGTTTCGTGCGTTTCTGGTCCTTCTCGTCCTGCTGCTCGATAGTCTTGTCCTCGACCGGAATCGGATCGACCGTCCGCTCGCTGACGAACTTGTCAAATAGGCTTTCTTTCTCCGTCGGAATGCCCTCCGGATTGTCGCGTTTGCCTTGCTGATTCCGCCGGCGGTCTGCGCTTCGTTCAAATGCGTTCATCGCTATCACCTCACTAATAGATTATATAACTACTTACACGTTTTCCCGCTGTTCTCAAACCTAAGTCAAAGATTCACGAGTTTAGTAAGGGAAATCATATTATCGAAAAGAATATGTTTCCAGATGGAAATCGATGAGTAAAATGATTAATCCTATCATTAGAATAGCGGAGGATGAGATCTTGCAATCAACTAAACCAACTATTCAACCCTTGCAAGTTTACCGATGGCTGTTCCATTTCGTTATCCCGTATAAGCGCGTTTGGGTATTGTTCCTGCTGTCGTCCTTTTTCTTATCAGCCGTCGAGTTGTCGGTACCCGAATTTATTGAATGGTTCACGAACTATATTGCTCCGGAGAGAGATTTCACTGCTTTGGGGATCATGCTAGGTTCAATCGGTATGTTATTCGCCGTTGCAATCTTCGTGATGGGAAGAAAAAATAGTTATCAGAAAATACTCCAAGAGAAGCCTTCCATGGATATTTTGGAGGATCAATTCGAACATCTGCGAAAGCTTGGATTCTCCTATTATGAACAGCACCCCACCGGAGAGACTCTCTCCATGTTTCAAGGGGGAATCGGACGTTTAATCCAATGCTTATCTCCCGTTGGGGAGGTATTATAAAACCGCCTTGAGAGAAGCAGCAAAACAAGCTCAGGAGAAAAGGGCGGATATTGGGGTGCAAATAGCGGAAGGAATCTCCTCTAACCGCGAAGTGGTTGCATTTAACCGGATTATTTTGCAACCGTACTGCTGAAAAATCATTTATATTTATAACTGAAAATTGGTATAATGCCTTATTGAGGTTAATCTAATTGTGACTGCTTTAAACGGAGGATCAGATGTTTCCAAATATCAATGACCATAGTCTTTTTTTACATGCATTTGAAAAATCTCCAATTGGAATGGCGTTGTTATCATTCGATGGAAGCTATCTGAAGGCTAATCCATCTTTTTGCACCATGTTAGGATATAACGAAAATGAATTAATCAATCAAAGGATTTCGCCTGGCGCCCATCCGGAAGATGTAGAAGCTGACCTGGAATTGCGGCGTAAATTGGCACAGGATGAAATAGATAGCTATCAAATAGAAAAAAGATATATTCACAAATCTGGAACCATTATGTGGGGCCTTCTAAATGTTACTGTGGAACAGAATCTTGGACATCCCATTTTCATTTGCCAAATCGTAGATATATCGGAACACAAAAAGAAGGAAGAAGAGTACAAGAAGATAGAAGAGCTTCATAAGCTTATCTCTGATCATTCACAGGACGTTATTTTGCGTTTAACCCCGGAGGGTATTATTTCTTATATCTCACCAGCTTCCCGTAACCAGCTCGGATATGAACCAGATGAGCTTATCGGCAAACATGCCTATGATTATTGGCATCCTGAGGATCTGAACGGCGGCTGGTTAAGGCGGAGCAATTCTGATCAAGCGGACAGCAGAATATTTGTTTACCGTCTTCGGCATAAAAGCGGCCATTATATATGGCAAGAAGCACACTCTAAAAAAATAAGAAATGCTGCAGGAGATATTCAACATGTGATCAGTATGGGACGCGATGTAACCGAACGGGTACATTCTGAAGAATTAATCCGCAGATCAGAAAAGCTTTCCTTAATTGGCGAACTGGCAGCCGGGATTGCCCATGAGATCAGAAATCCTCTAACCAGCTTACGGGGATTTATGCAAATGTATTTGAAAGAGGATCTGGACGGTTCAAAGAAATTGCGTAATGATGTCATGATCTCGGAAATTGATCGAATCAATGAAATTGTTAGTGAGCTTTTAGTATTAGCTAAGCCTTCCTCAAATGAGGTATATGAGTTAAGGGATGTGGCACATCTATTAACTCATGTTATAAGATTATTTGAGGGACAAGCCAATCTTTATAACGTTCAGATCAAGAAAGAGCTTGATGCCAATTTACCTTTAATTCAGTGTCAAAGCAGTATTAATCAAGTGTTTATTAATGTCTTGAAGAATGCCATTGAAGCCATGCCTAATGGCGGAGAGATTATCCTGGAAGCCAAGCAAATGATGGACAAAATATATATTCGCATTAAAGACGCAGGGTATGGAATTCCACAAGATGAAATAACCAAGATCGGAAATCCTTTTTTTACGACTAAAGAAACAGGAACAGGGTTAGGATTAATGGTTTCAATGCGGATCATTCAAAATCATAAGGGTACTATACGAATCGAAAGCGAAGTTGGGAAAGGGACTATGGTAGAAGTTATTTTGCCAATCGTTAAATACTAAGTTTCTATAGCATTGAAGCTAATGCGGGAGACTACAGCTCAAAAAAAGTACAATAGCAGCGGATCAAAGGATCTATTGCCATTGTACTTTTTTTTATATAATCAACAGAAAAAGTGGTGAAGACGATGTGCATGGATCGAAATGAAAAGATTAGAGATGAAATAATAAAAGATGTAGAGCATAAATTTGGATGGAAAATTCAAAATACTGTACCGAATAATCTTGGTTACGGTAATTTGAAATGGTTAATGGAAACAAATCATGGAGCTATTTTTGTCAAGCAATATGATAAGGTTCGATATCGACGTGGTTTGGATGGAGTGGAGCAAGCACTAAGATACCAGACGGATTTTTTTACATACGGAGGGATGCAAGCGCAATATTGTCATGCTATAATGGGTTATCTTGAAGTTATAGGAGGTATCTAGTTAGACATCATGTGGACCTAATTTCCTGTCGATCATGATTTTCGAAAATGACGATAAGTGATAAGAGCTCAGCCTTAGCGCGGAGCGGATTAGGATACGTGTGTCTATTGGAGACGACTCCTCCCACCTTGATTGATGCCATTGATTGGCGTCTATTTAGGGTGTTTTCACGCTATTCCTATATCCGCATATCCTTAGCCGCAGGCGTGCCCTGCGGTTTTTTTGTCTTCGACAATCATAGCCCCCTGTCAGTTGTTCAACTAAACTAGAAGCGGTGATTGGAATGACAATATTAACATTACGCGGAATTAAAAAAAGCTTCGGCGATACAAATGTGCTCGTGAACGTAGATGCTGATCTGACAAGTGGAGAGCGTATCGGATTGGTTGGGATGAATGGAGCAGGCAAAACCACGCTGGCTAATCTGATCTTCGGCACAATTCGTCCTGATGAAGGCAAGCTCATCTTCCACCGGGATCAATTGAGCATCGGTTATTTGCTGCAGTCGACCTCGTATACCGTTAGCACCTTCAGCAAGATGATGGCTCCATCAGACGAGTCATATGAAACGGAGCAGTTTCTAAAGACAACGAGTCATTTAGGCTTACACAAGGTGAAGGAGTGGGACGGAGCGCGTTTAGCAGGGTTGAGCGGCGGAGAAAAGACGAAACTGGCAATTGCTCATATTTTGTCCTCAAGGCCGGATATTTTGCTGCTCGATGAACCAACGAATCATTTGGATTTTGACGGTGTGGATTACCTCGTTCAAGAGCTTCAACAGTACAGCGGCACAACAATTGTCATTTCGCATGACCGTTATTTTCTCGATCAAACAGTGGACCGGATTATCGAGCTGCAAGATGGCGTGTCGACGTCATTTCCGGGCAATTACACGTTCTATCGGGAGGAGAAATCCCGTCGCTTTCAGAGCCAGCTGCATCAGTATGAGGAACAGCAGAAATACGAGCAGAAGATTGAAGCGGAGATCAATCGGCTGAAGAATTGGTCAGAGAAAGCGCATCGCGAAGCCGGCAAGATTGGGAAAATGGCAGAAATGCGCACAGGCGTAAAGGAATTTTACCGCAGCAAAGCCAAAAGCATGGATAAGCAAATCAAATCCCGTATTCATCGCCTGGAAAAAATCGATCTGGAAGGTATAAAGAAGCCCAAGGAGGAAGCAAAAGTAACCTTTGGCTGGGATCAACCGGATAAACGCGGTCGACGAATTGTAGAAGCACAGCGGATTGGCAAGTCGTATGGCAATCGCTCCTTGTTCACAGATAGCTCCTTTTATTTGCAACGCGGAGAGAAGATCGGCTTGCTTGGCCCTAACGGCTGTGGAAAAACAACGCTTATTCAAATGCTGCTAGGTCAGAAACCGGTCGATTCCGGTAAGCTATGGATTAGTCCGACTGCCAAAGCCGCGTATTTAACGCAGGATGTATCGGATCTCGATCAGCAACGGACCGTAATCGAGCTGCTGCAGGAGAGCCATGAAATCCGCAGCGATATTGGGAAAGCGCGGACACTTCTGGCTAATATGGGATTTGCTGCATCAATGCTGCAGAAGCCAATTGCTCAGCTAAGTCTTGGTGAACGCACACGAATCAAGCTTTCCCTGCTTATGACGCGCGAACAGGATTTGCTCATCTTGGATGAGCCAACCAATCATCTCGATTTGGCAAGCCGCGAGCAACTTGAAGAAACATTATCGGATTATCGCGGAACGCTGATGGTAGTCTCGCATGATAGATATCTGATGGATAAAATATGCACGAAGCTGCTTGTTTTTCAGGACGGTAATATTAAGCGGATTGAATCCGACTACGAATCGTTTCGTAAGAGGGCCCAACGTACACCTGCTGCAAGTGAAAGGAACAAACAGCGGGTGGAGGAAGAGAAGCTGGTTATTGCGAACCGAATGGTGTTTGTGCTTGCGGAATTAAGCTTGTTGAAGCCAACTGACATCCGTTATTCGGAGCTGGACAAAGAGTATAAGCAATTGCTCGCTAGGAAAAAGCAGCTAAGTACTATGTGAAAAAAACATTTGAGTGAGGGATTAGTATCAAAAAACTGTTGATTTTTTTACGATAATTCTCACGCTGTCAGGGTGTGCAAGTAAAGCGGATAAAGTGGGAAGCACCTTGTCAAAATCCGTATCATCACAAACCACTCCCATTTTCTATACGTCTGCTTATGATGAGAAAACCTTAAAAGAATTTGGTTTTACATTCAAATCAACGAAAATAGTTCCTAAAATGAATAACACTGAAGCTCGTAAAATGGGTGAAGATTTGTTGCGTCAAACTGCGGTACATGCCGAGGGCATATATCTTGAATATGGTTTATTAACTGCGCCTGCTATTGGTTTAGGTTCAATCTCAGCAGAGGCAAAGAATGCAAACCCATTATTACAGAAAAGAAAGTTTATTTCGGATTTGCCCGTTTGGTTAATTACAGTAAAGGGACTTCTTCCGGATGACTATGCACCAGAACATAGACCAGGAAAACAACCTTTGGATATTAGCAGTACTGTCATTGATGCGATGACAGGAAAAGTTTTATTTGGATTCGGTAGCGGGAAGTAGAATGGAGGGACTATCAGTGGGCATTAGGAATTATTTGATTGAAGGCGTATCCGGCACTGGCAAGACTTCGGTCTGCAAAGAATTACAGCGGCGCGGCTATCACGCCATTAATGGTGATCGCGAATTAGCCTATCAAGGCGATCCGGAAAGTGGTACACCACGGACGGATGGCGTCACGCATGAGCACCACATATGGCGTGTGGATCAAGTAAAAGCATTGGTTGCCAACCAGGATGAGCCGATAACCTTTTTCTGCGGCGGTTCTAGGAACTTTTCGAAATTCATCGATCTATTTGATGATGTGTTTGTCCTCGAAGTCGACCTTGATACATTGAATCGGCGGCTTGACGAGCGACCGGAAAATGAGTGGGGCGGCAAGAAAACGGAACGGGAACTCATTGTGCGATTGCACCAAACGAAAGAAGACATTCCGAACAACGGAATTATAATTGATGCCACCGCAACGCTCGCGCATGTCGTTGACGAGATCATCCGTCAAAGTGCAGCGAATAACACCAACAACAGTAGCGAGCGTACGGTTGGTCGATAGGTCTCTAATATCAGGAGGTGAGAGTGGTCATATGAGAATTGAATTAGTCCAGGTGCCTTATGAAGAAAAAACAGTGCTTTCTAATCTTATTCAGTTATATCGTTACGACAGCAGTGAATTTGACGGCCATGTTCTTAATAATCATGGATTGTACTTATACAAATATTTGGATCATCAATGGACAGACGAATATCGGCGGCCATTTATTGTAAAGGCCGATGGAGAGATTGCGGGCTTTGTCTTGCTTAGCTTGGATGTACCTAAGGAATATATGAAATGGAGTACAGCTGAGAAAACAAACGTAATAAGTGATTTTTTTATTATGAGAAAGTACCGGCGTAAAGGAATTGGCCAGCATATAGCGTGCTTACTCTTTGAAGAGTTCAAAGGCAGTTGGGAAGTAAGACAGACAGCTGCTAACCAGTCGGCTTATACATTTTGGAAGCATGTCATTTCTAACTATAAAAACAATGATTATCAGGAGAATTTCCTGAAAAATGAGAAATGGAATGGCCCGGTTTTTGTTTTTGAGACAGGTACTAATTCAATGAGTTAAACAAGCGATGATCAAGCTGGAAAATCAATGAAGTAAATTCGTTAACTAACGAGGAGAGTTTAAAATAACACGACAGCAGCCGCGGCTGCTGTTTTTGTTAGTTAATGATCAGAATCGTTGAAAACAGTAATATCCGCTTCGGAGTAGGTACTATTGACATCACCGGTACTACGTGTTACTTTATAGCAGTAGTAAGTAATACTGAATACAAGTGGTACAGAATAGCAAGGAGTGATTGTGGTGGAAAATCTAACGGAAATGCTCAAAGGAGTGCTTGAGGGCTGTGTCCTTGAAATTATAAGCCGCCAAGAAACCTACGGCTACGAGATCACGCGACGGCTGAATGCCCTTGGCTTCACTGATGTTGTAGATGGAACGGTATACACCATTCTGATCCGGCTTGAAAAAAACAAATTGGTGGAGATCACTAAAAAGCCCTCCGACATGGGACCGCCGCGAAAGTTCTTCGCGATCAATGACGAGGGGCGCCAGGAACTGCAAAGGTTCTGGGAAAAATGGGAGTTCATATCATCAAAGATGAGCGAGTTAAAGGAGGAGAAGTAATGAATTTCTGGGAAAAAATCACTGGCAGCGACATGACTAAAGAATTTAAAGGCTTTGAATCGCGGGTCCAAAAGCTGCCGGCTGACTATCAAGCGGCATGGAAGGAAATTAATGTTAATCTTTGGCCGCACTCCGATTTTACTGGTCGCAACCTTATGCCAATTCTTGATGGTGTGCTTGGCTTGCTCGAAGAAGCGGCGGCGGACGGACAGAATGTCCAAGAGGCTTTGGGTGATGATATCAAAGGCTTCTGTTCAGCAGTGGCTGGCGAAGAAGGGGCAAAGTCTTTCCGCGACAAGTGGCGTAAGCAGCTCAATCATAGTATCGCTAAAAAATTAGGTAAATAGGAGGATAACATGAAGATACGGGACATCATCGAAGGCAAAAAAGAGTGGCGTGCGCACGCAGCGCGTATCAAAACACTCCCGCGGGATTATCAGATTGTTTATAAGGAGATTCAAAAATATCTCTTTAAGGTCGGCCCTGTCGAGTTAACCGACGGGACTGGTTTGCTCTCGGGGATTGTTGATCTTTTTGAAGAAGGCGCGGCCTCAGGAAAAGGCGTGCTTGAAGTGACGGGCAGTGACGTAGCGGCTTTCTGCGACGATCTGATCAAAGATTCAAAAACTTACGCTGACCTCTATCAAGAATCTGTTAACCGAAAAGGCAACAAAACCTTAAAAAAGGATAATGATACACCAAAGTAAAGGGGATATCGGGAGAGGTGAGATTTTTGCCTTGCTTGGTTTCAACGGTGCGGGCAAGACAACAATCGTTAGAATCCTCGCCACGCTGCTCAAACAGGACGGCGGCACAGCCATCGTAACCAACTTTGACGTCGCGTCACAACCCGAGCATGTGCGGCATAAGGTAAAAGGCCATCCCCAAAAGGATGGCCTTAAAACGATTTCACCAGCTGTTACAGGCTTTGGTTGAATAATTCTGACTGCAGCTGAAGATACAGTTCCTCAACAATTGGAAATTTCGTCGCAGCCGTATAAAAGGATTTAATCTGTGAATCGACGGCTTCTGCTGCCGCCAAATGCGAGGTGGCTTCCTTCATTTTTGCCGAATATCGTTCTTTGATTACGGCTATCTCAGCTGCATAGGTTTCATCCGTCCCTGGAGTCATCGTACGTTCATACATATCCAAGATCTCATCCCCGTCCCGATCCGGGAAGTATTCATGAGGGGCGGTGCTGTCGAAAATAGCTGTGCTAAGCTTGGGAAAGATCAGCATATCCAGACTGTTAGGATCAAAACCGCAATGATACACTTGAACATCGATGCCTTTCTTCTCAGCCGCAGCAGCAAGCTTTTTCAGAAGCGTGGATTTACCGGAACCCGGTCTCCCTTTAATAAAAATCCGCCTGTTCAGCGAAGCTGTCAAGCTTTGAATAAAGTCAAACGCTCCCTTCGGAGTTGCGGCCCCGAAAAACAAATGACGTCCATTGCTTGGTATCTCGTTTTCATGACCATCGTACAATTCCTGAATCAGTTCCTGCGCGATTTGGTCTGCCTTATCGAATTCCATACTTTCAATATAAAGTTTTTCCCATTCATCATGAATCCGTAAAGCGGTTGCAAAGGATTCATAGGCTTTGGAATAAGCATCGGTAAGCTCTCCTTTGAGCTCTTCGATCATTCCAAGGGTCTCCGTGGAAATACCTCTGTTATCAATCGCCGTACCGAAATCGAACTCAGTGGTTGCACCGGCGCTGCCCTCTATGGTCCACTCACAAGCTTGCCCGTCGACAATACCAACCTTTAATTCGGTTGCAATAATACCGTCCAGCTCATCCGGCCGAAGTGGGGAATGGAAGTATTGCACATGCTGCCCTCTGCTCACCAGACCGTCCGCCAGTTTGCGGATGATTGTGGATTTACCTGTACCGGGGGGACCCATTAGAACGAGAGTCTTATTAAGCCCTTGGAAAGCCGATTTATACAAAAAATGAGCTCCATGTGCTGTATTGCCGCGGGCAAAATAATGGGATGCATTTTCAATCAACCTGAACACTCCTTTTCGCGCCTATCCTGTGACCTGCAAAAATTATTTTGTCTTGAAACGGCAGGGGCATAAGCGCATATGGGATAGATGCCTATGGTTCAACTTATTCCGGATGGCATGCAGAGGTGTTTATAATGTTAACCGGCATTTGAAACTGGCGGTCGATGTTGCGATATTCAAGTAACTCTAAGCCAATCATTGCAACTAATAGCTCACACAATAGAATAGGATATTTTTATTAAAGTCGCTTTCTAGCACTTCAATAATGGTACAATTTGGTGGGATATTGATTTTTTTGGGGTGTTCATATGCTGAGTTATAGAAGTTTTGCAAGTAGAGCTCAATAAACATCGTGGCAGCCGATTAAAGGATCGGCTGCCGTTTGGATTAAAGTAAAAGGCAGGATAGTTCCAATATGTGGTGCTATTGTAAGTGAGCTTAATGTAGATGGAAATGAAAAATTATATAGGGGTGATAGTATAGCTATGAAACTTATTTTTAATAAATCTATAAATTTTAGAGTATTAACTTATGAAAAACTGGCGAGTAGAGGTGAACTCATTTATGCAATCATTAATGAGTTATTGGATTCGTTCCTTAGGCCTCTAGACCTGGAAATAACAATTGATATTCAGAATAAGTATTTAAATTGGAGAAAATTCAAATTGAATGATAAGAATTTAGAAAAGGTCTATTCCCTTTTGATTAAAGGGGAAGTCTTGTCAATTTACATGAGAGACAAAATAATTGATAACGATGAAATTATTGAGGTAATGCCTCTTATTAGTGTTGGTATTTCTTGCTTTGATGCCGAACCAATACCAAAGGGAGAGAAAATCAGAGGATATAATGAATTGACCTTTTTATTAAGCGAAAAACTTTTTCAAGGAAATATTCCATTAGGGATTCAAAATCAAATAACTTCTGTCTTTAAAAGCATAGTTAGTAAACTTAACGCTGTTACTGGTTCTATTTCATTCGATACAAGTGTTGTTGCACCTAATGGCTCTTCTTATTTGGAGAGATATTACAGTATACATCCATACCATTACTCTAGTTTCAATGATAAACTCCGTGGATATTTTTGGGCAAATTGGTTATCTAGTTCACATATTGAACAATTGGGGGGAAGAGATTACGTCTTGAATTATTCACCTTGCTACAAAACTGATTTCATTACTGTTAATGGACAAATTGGTTCCTACATTCAACTCACATCCGACATTAACTCATATGATGAAGAAAGTCTTATTGCCCTTCGAACATTTCTGTTGCCAGTGCTGTTCTTTGGTCACCAGGCACCAAAAAATGATACCTTCTATTTAGGGGAAGTTCATAGATTAGTGGAGTCTTAATTAAACTCCCTTGGAGAACGTTAGCTCCGTAACGCAAACGAGACGAAGCAGCGACACGATTGGAAGCTTCTGGATTTTGAAGAGCAGCTATAAATTTGCTCTTGCAATTAAAGAAAATGAAGGCAAAGTTGTTGGCTTTATTATGAACGATTTGGATTTTATAGAGCGCACTGTATGAGTACACGTAATTTCTCTTTTTAAGCAGGTAGATGAAGCTGGAGGTGACTTATTATGGGGAATAGAAGCTGAGTAGCCATTATAAGCAACAATTCAATTCTTATGGTTCGCCAAACCTATAAAGGTGAGACCTTTTTGACATTTCCTGATGGAAGAATCGAGCAAATGGAAACTGATATAAAATTTTTTGTAAATGGTGTATCAGGTATTAATCGTCTCCTAAAACAATTTCCTTCACTTACTCCATATCTACATACGGTTGAGACATCACAAGGTTGTGAACAAAGACTCACAAATCTACCTAATCTTACCTTTATATTCGATCGTCTTCCCATATTTAGTCGCATCCCGAACAGAGTGATTGGTGGATATCTGGAAGAAAGAACTTTATGGATGCGATTGTGGAACTCGGTGATTTCGGGGATAGTATTCCACAATTGGAACTGAATGAAGTGGAACGTCAATTGCTTGAGTCAATCGATCAAATCTACCATGAGCGCGTATTTGCTACTCCATCAGATGAGGAAGAAGCAGTGGATATTTACGAGAAAATGATAGCCGGTGAAAGAATCAGGCTAACGAATAATTTTGATAATAAGACAAGGAGAGGAAGAAGAAAATGGCCTCTTATAAACCTGATTACGGTAAGTTATTTCAATGCTCTGATGTTTACTCGACAAGACCATTTAAGGCAGGTATAGAAGCTGATTTTGATTATTCTTGTGCTTTGTTACGAGGGGATGTTAAACCTTCGGAACCACTCGAAGTTAGACACATGAGGGGAACTCATGCACCATCACTTGCTATTCATACTGGCTTTTCATTATTGCTGCATGACTCGATTATTGAAGCGTTCATCCAAAAGCATATAACTGGCTGGGATTCGTTCCGAATAACCCTCTATGGAAAAAGTGATGAAATAATCCCCAACTATTCTGGGATTTCCATAACGGGCAGATGTAATCCACTCGACTATTACCGCAGCGAAATCGTGTATAAGGAATATCCTGGTGGGATTTCACCTAGATTCAAGGGCAACTATTTTAAGGATGATATTTGGGATGGAACGGATATGTTTATGGATAACCCTGATGAGCGAGGATATACCTTGCATATGTATGTTTCAAATCGTGTGAAAGTCATTTTCGACAACAATAAAATAAAGAACCTGCAATTAACTAAACTAACAGAGACGGAAACGGATGTTGCGAATATTTCACCTGAAAGAACTCCATAACATTTAAGATTTGTACGTGATCAATGCAAGGACGGGGAGATGGTTAAATTGCCAAAAATGCTATGTACTTGCGGGAATGTGCTTCGTATGGGGGACATCCCTTGCAGGCTACAGTACAACTTTATATCAGACGTTGATTACGATAAAGAATAAGGAACCGTTGATACAGAAGAACTTTTAATGAAAATGAAAATGTTCTTTGTCTGTGAAAGCTGTAAAAGACTTTGGATCTTCTGGAACGGCTTCGATAATCCCCCTCAGGAGTACATCCCAGCGTTAAGCTAAACGAGGAACTTTAGCTCCAAAAACCAGCTGCTTGCAATCACTCGGTAGCTGGTTTTTACAAGACTTCATTACCTCAACTGCTCCATTCAATTTAACACGCATTTTTTAGCAATAAGACAGCAGCCGGCATACAAAATTCGGTTGCTTTTTTGTTGAACTAAAGAGCAGGATACGCTAATGAGCGGCGTTGAAGGATAACACACGTTGATCCCGAAATTATTAAGAATATAACGCAAGTGACATGCGAGGGTAATAAAGCAGCGCGTAAACGGAGCGTGCGACTTGCCATAAACTAGGGAGGAAGGAAGATGTCCGAGATTACTTGCCTAGGCTGTCGATTAGCCAATAAAGAGATTGAGGCTAATATTATTTATGAAAATGATCGGATCATTTGCATTCTAGATATCGTCCCTCTAAATGAGGGTCACATGCTAATCCTGCCAAAGAAACATTTTCACGATGTCGATGACTTAGATGAGGCAACTGCAACTGAGGTTATGCGTACATCAAGTTTCCTCACCAAGCTTCTAAAATCGCATTTTCAACCACAAGGCATTACTATTCTTCAGAACAACGGAACGTTCAATGATTTAACCCATTATCATATGCACGTCTTCCCGCGCTATGAATTTGACGGATTTGGTTGGTTAGAGCCTATAGATTCAAAAAATGCCAAAGGCCGCTTAAAAGAAACCGCCGCGACGTTGGTTGCTCTTTTGAATCAACAGCTTTTAAGCTAACAGGAAACGATAGTTGAGGAACAAACCGCTAGGCAATACAAATGAAAAAATGATCTTGATGTACTGGAGTAAAATATTTTATTAAAAGTTAAAGTTAACGCACCTAAGGAAAGGAACGGCAGCGCTCTCACGAATGTATCTAGGAATATCTAATCTTTGGAGGAATAAAATGGCTACGAAATTGTCTAAAGAGAAATTTGAGAGAGCCAAAACCTACATTATGGAGCGAGGCAGAAATTATCAAAGAAGATGTGATCAGGAATTTTGAGTATGAATCAACAATCAAACAGATGGAGGATTGCCACTTGTTTTTAAAAGTGCCAGCGACTTCCCTCATGCACCATGGTGGGAGTCAAAAGAAGCCAACCTTCGATTAATCCCACAGACAGAGTTGCATTTGATGCAGCTCCTTTTTCATTAAAGCCATGGAGAACGACAGCGCAGCGAAGAAGAGGTTACTGAGAAATCGGTGGTCTGTTAGGCTTCAGAAATTTTTTTAAGATGCACCGTAAAGAATTCTCATCTTTGTTCGTCTTAATAGGCAGAAGACGAAGGAGGAATTGCAAATGAGTCAGCAAACGCAGTTACAACTGTTAGGGACCGATACTCGCCCCATATTTGATCGGTTCTGGGAAATTATTGCGCCTTTTCAGGGTGAGCTATGGAATTATTGCCGCAAAATAACGGGGGACCCGTGGGATGGGGAAGATTTATATCAGGACACGTTAATGAAGAGCTTCACGTCTTTATCCTCTCTATCCATACGTACACAGGTTTTGCACCCTAAGTCTTATCTTTTTCGTGTAGCCACTAATCACTGGATTGATATCTGCAGAAGACAACAAAAGATAAAGTTTGAGGACTTCGCGGATGAAAAATACTCCCTGAGAAGCCCATCTGCTCCTTTTAATGTTTATGAATCCGTGCAGTATCTCCTGCAATATCTGCCGCCGAAGCAATCCGCTGCAGTCAATCTGATCGATGCGTTCCAATTTACGGCCAGCGAAGCTGCAGAAGTGATAGGTACAACTGAAGGCGCAGTACAAGCGGCGCTGTTTCGGGGGAGAAGTATGCTTCGTAAGCTTGCTTCATCCGAAATACACAAAGGGATTGCCCACGACTTACCTGACGTAAGTATCGTTCAGAAATATGTAGATTTTTTTAACGATCGAAATTTCGAGGGTATTGCCGGATTGTTGGCTGAACATGCCGTCTTTAGTTTTGTAACACAATCTAGTAAAGAATTTGGCCGCGACATGATTATGAAAGCATCCCACAACCCATCGCATTATCAACGCAGCGATCTTAAGGCTGTCATGACTAATCTTTGGAAGAAAACCATTGTTGTCTTATATAAGACAGATGCGCTGGGGAGTCCAATTGCTTTAAATGAATTATTAACAATCGAAACTGAGGACAACTGTATTATAGGGATTAAAGGCTATTACTTCTGTCTAGAGTTGATGGAAGCAGCATCGGAAATACTAGGTGTTTCAAGGGAGTCAGCCGAATAAGCGTTTCGTTAACAGGGAGATTTTCCAACTATCTGGAGAGGGGGCGGAAATGAATGCGAAAAGGGTTAGTCATTCTTCTTATCCTTTCCGTTGGAATAAATGGATTTTTATTTTTGAAGGGGAAATCGAAGCAAAAAGAACTTGAATCTGCAATCCTTATGAATGAGTTTGTTGATAGGGAAAAAGACTTGAGGATCTTCAAAGCATTTATTGAGGAAATAGCCGACAATGGCAATGTTGTTAATGAAGAACAATCTGATTTATATTGGATACTTGAACAACCCTATATATCTGTAATGCCAAAAGTGACGCATGACATAAGAAACGCAGATTTGGAATTGTATAAAACCTATTCGGATTTTCTTATCGAATTTGATTCCGTGTGTAATAGAATCGTAAAAAGTCTTAAAACTAAATTACCCCTTATGGATAAAGAACAGCTAGCAACGCTCTCTAATCGCTTAGATACGATTTACAACTCGTTTACGTATAGTCTAGAGGGGTGGTCAATCCATTCCAGTGTCAACAAGTTCGATGTTCACTTTGAACCGCAAAGAGAACGACTTGACGGCGTACTAAATGAGCTGAAGGCAGTATTGGATGAAATCGAGGCCCTTAAGGATGAACGTTAGTTAAACCAAAAACATAGCCGTTTGCAGTCAACAGCTGCTATAACAGATTTACTATGAAGGGGCGATTATATTGAAGCAAGGGATAGTAGTTTTTCTAAATGGAACTTCAAGTTCCGGAAAGACTTCCATATCGACTGAACTATTAAATCTAAATGAACTCTCATTTCATCATTTATCAATTGATAATTTTTTTGCGGGATTGTTTCATGACTAAAGTATAAAGTAATGATAAAGGATTCAAAGATATATAACCTTTTAGAGGAAGGTAAGGAATATTTCGTATCTCTTGAAGGGACAAAAAAGAAAAAACAATCCGAGTATACTTACACCTTTGGGCAATTGGGTATTCCCGGTGGGACAGAACTAATTGGCGATGGAATAATTGAATAAAAAAGAGAGATTCACCTAAACGGGGAACGTTATTGTTTTTTATTTTGGAGGTGCGATTGATGATTAGATACAAAAGAGTTCTAACTTAAGCTAAGTGGTGCAGCGGTTGCAGGTGGAGAGGATGTAGTTGTCACGCCACAGGCGAGATTCATTAGAGATTAAGCTGCTTCACGGTTCAATAGGCTTTTCAAAAACAAATACCGAGACGGCAACATCATCCTCGATGTTGATATCCGAAAATAAATGTATTAATTTGGAACCGGCGGCTTCCTCCAGTCCGTCAGGGATCTGGGAGGAGTAAACCTCCTGGATCATCCGCGTTCGCGCGGTATGGATCATTTCTTTGCCTTCAGGCGTACGAGCGATAAACTTTTCTGTTGGTGTCAGGTTTCCATAAAGCATGGTAATCGCTTTATTACCGATGAACTCCGTTTGAATCCGTTCCGGACCTTTTCCGAAAAGCTCTTTTCGAACCTTTCTAATGATATCGTTAAAACAGGTTTCCTTTTTCAAAATGATCACCCTGTGGAATTATTTAGATAAGATTATGCAACAAAATAATTGGCTTTATGCCTAATCGTTTATACTTGTGTATCATCTATCCTTAATTTATAATGTTAGATAGCAATCAAGAGACGGATGGAGCTTTGATATCGTATGTCAATACTCTATCACGCAGTCAAATAAGAACAATGGATTGGTAGTTAGTATCGTTTGCTAATTATACTACTCCTCTGTAAGGGTACGCTTGTTTAAGCGTGCTCTTGCAGGGGAGTTTTTTTATTTAATCATAAAATGGAGGTCTTGTAAAACATGTCTTGGGTCGTCTTGCATTTGATTGGGATTATCGCGTATGCGGCTACCGGTGCTCTCGTAGCCTTAGAGTCCGGGTATTCCTTCATCGGAATCTTTGTGCTGGGGTTAACCACCTCCTTCGGAGGGGGAATTATCCGCAATCTGATTATTGAAGCTCCCGTATCTGACTTGTGGGAGGCCAATATCATTGCCGTTGTATTCGCTACGCTTACTATTCTTGTTCTGCTGCCTGTCAAATGGATTCATCATTGGAAAAGGTGGGGGTTATTTTTTGACTCCATCGGTCTGGCCTCTTTCGCATTGCAAGGGGCGCTGTCGGCCAAAGAGCTACATGCTTCTTTAGGACTTGTGCTGCTGTCGGCTCTATTTACAGGTCTTGGGGGCGGAATGATTCGAGATCTGCTGGCCGGCCGCAAGCCTCTTGCTTTAAAGGAAGAAATTCATGCCGTATTGACTTTGATCTGCGGCTTATGCATTTGGCTGGATTGGACGCATCCGATTCAGCTGACGCTGGTCATTTTTAGCGTCGTAACGATTCGGATACTTGCAGTTCAGCAGAAGTGGAGACTTCCTTTTCTCTCAGTCGGCCCAAGGGAGAAGCCGATAACGCATCCGGCAGAGTAACCAGTTTTGTTAGTGCCCTTGTTGGAGAAATAATTCAATACGTCCTTTTATAGCATCCCGTACATCTCGGAACTGATTCATAATCTCATCTTCAGTTCCGACCGCTTTGGCCGGATCATCAAAGCCCCAATGCCACTTAACAACATCCGGATTCATGATGACGGGGCAATGCTCATCAGCATGTCCACATAATGTAATGACATAAGCAGCACGATTCAAAATTTCCTGATTGATAACATCAGAGGTATTACTGCTAATATCAATGCCAGCTTCATGCATGACTTTGACGGCACGGGGATTTAGTCCATGTGCTTCTAGACCTGCACTTTTAACTTCATATTTGTCACCGCCTAAAGCATTTAAAAAACCGTCTGCCATTTGGCTGCGGCATGAATTGCCTGTACAAAGAAAGTAGACCAGTGGTTTATTAGACATTTTGAATTTCTCCTTGTTATTTGGTTTAAAGTATAAGCTTCAACCATACGAACAAACCGCACAGTGTGATGAATAAGACAGGTACCGTTAAAATAATCCCCGTTCTAAAGTAAGCACCCCAGGTTATCTTAACACCCTTACTGGACAATATATGCAGCCATAGCAAAGTAGCCAGCGAGCCAATCGGTGTTATTTTCGGGCCTAAATCAGAACCAATAACGTTAGCATAGATAAAAGCTTCCCGTAGAAAGCCTGAGTCTGTACCGTCAATAGCTAAGGCATTGATCATAACGGCAGGCATGTTGTTCATTATGGACGAGAGGATTGCTGCAACAAATCCTGCGCCGATTGTACCTGCAAATAAGCCTTGTTCACCGATCCAAGTGTATACTTTACCGAGTTCATCTGTAAGGCCAACATTCCTTAAACCGTAAACCACGACATACATACCGATCGAGAAAACAACGACAGACCAAGGAGCACCTTTAACGAGTTTCCACGTCTGAATTTCCTTGCTTTGTCTTGCCAGTAGGAGAAACATGATCGCTGCGATTCCCGCTATGATGGATAATGGAATTTGTATGAACTCGCTGCTTAAATACGCAATAAGGAGAATCGTTAATATTAGCCAGGATATCTTAAATAACTTATGATCTCTTATCGCATCTGTCGGCAGCTTCAGTTGAGTCAAGTCGTAACGTTCCGGTATACTTCGTCGATAAAAAAGGTACAGAACGAACAAACTGGATGCGACTGAGAAGAGCGTTGGTACAATCATTCGGCTTGCGTATTCTGCAAACCCTATACCGAAGAAATCAGAAGAAACGATGTTTACCAAATTGCTTACTACAAGAGGTAAAGAGGCTGTATCAGAGATAAATCCACTCGCCATAATAAAGGGAAGAATCATTCGATCATCAAACTTCAGCGCTCTTACCATGGCCAGTACGATTGGTGTCAATATAAGTGCAGCACCATCGTTAGCGAAGAAAAAAGCTGCAGCCGCGCCGAGAAGGATGACATATACAAACATAAGATTGCCATTGCCGCGTGCTGTACGAGCCATATGAAGTGCAGACCATTCAAAAAAACCAATCTCGTCCAAAATCAATGAGATCAAAATAACAGCTACAAAAGCAAGCGTGGCGTTCCAAACGATTTGTGTTACTTCCCAGACATCTTGGAAATTGACCACCCCAAAGAGTAGAGCAACAAGGGCACCTCCGCATGCGGGCCAGCCAATGTTTAACCCTCTAGGCTGCCAAATTACGAATATCAAGGTGAAGAGGAAGATAACTGAAGCAGCAGCCAGCATAAGTTCCTCCAACTAACAGCAAGAATTTGGTTTATGAGCATCAATTCTATCCTTCATGGAAGGAAGATGCTTGATAACATCGGATAAGTAAGGGTTGTTTTCGAGATTTAATGAGTAGTAAATCCATTGACTTCGGCGCGTTTCGTTAACGATCCCGCCAGATCTTAGCTTTTTTAAATGTTGGCTAATATTAGGCTGTGTAGTCTCTAGAATATCTACAATGTCACAGACGCACATCTCACGCTCTTTTAACAAGGCGACTATGGTTAACCGGGTTTTATCCGACAACAGTTTTAAAATCTCGGACATCGAAGCAATAGTGTCATTAGGTGTCAATTATTTCACTCCTTTACTTAGGTAGTATGAACCTTTGCGAGTCAAAGTATATAATCATATGATTATATAATCAAGTACTTATATAGATGAAATCAAAATTTTTTGGATTTTATTTAGGTATAAGTACCGGGAAGTAAGGCCGTTATCAATTATGATAGCGGCTTTTCACTATATAAAATCGTTCTCAGCACCAGCCTATACCGGGTAATGTCTTCCTTCATACGTTATATGGAAATGCCTAATTTTTCATAAATGATGTCATTCACCCACAGGGAGTTGGATAAGTGAGCTCAAAAACTAAGCTTACAGGGCGAGTAATTTTCAAAGGTGATCCCGGTTATGATGCAGCTCGTAAGAATTGGGATCCTCATACGGACAGATTTCCTAAAGTTTTTGTTTTTGCACAAAAGACTATGGACGTAGCTAACGCCATAAGATGGGCCCGTGAAAACAATGTTCCTATTCGCCCAAGAAGCGGACGGCATTCCCTTGAGAGTAACTTATCGCAGGTTAACGGCGGCATAGTTATTGATACGAGTAGTCTTAAGAGCATTAAGCTGAATAAAAAATGCGGCACTGTAGTCGTCGGAACAGGCAACCGAGTAGGGAGAATCGTAGATAAGCTTGCGCGGCAAGGATATATGGCTCCATTTGGCGACAGCCCTTCTGTAGGCATCGGCGGTATTACTCCTGGCGGAGGAATCGGGCCGCTCCAACGGACGATTGGTCTCATCAGCGATAATCTCATCGGACTCGAAATGGTTGACGCAAAAGGCAGGGTTCTTCGAGCCAGTAAAAAACGTCACTCCGATCTTCTATGGGCTTCCCGTGGGGGCGGCGGCGGCAATTTTGGCGTTTACACCAAATATAAATTCAAAGTAAAGCGTGCACCAGAGAATGCTACCGTGTTCACCATCACCTGGCCGTGGAACCAATTTGTGAAGGTCGTTAAAGCATGGCAGCGCTGGGCGCCTTTCACAAGTACCAAGCTAGGCAGCGAATTATCGGTTGGTCCGAAAATAGGTGGTAATGTCAGCATGCTGGGCATCTACCTCGGATCGAAGAAGGCCGCCCTTCGCTTCTTAGAGCCCATTACGAGTGTTGGAACACCAACTAAAGTCATTAAGAATCTTCCGTATCTGGAAGCTACGAAATATATGTTGGCACCAGATCCGATTCTGACTCAAAAATTCAGTAACCAGTTCTCCAGCGGCTTTGGCAGACGGCCATTCCCGGACAAAGCTTTTAAGCCTATGCGAGAGTTTTTGGAAAAAGCGGAGGGAGGTACACCTGCAGGCTTCTTCTTCCTTAACTGGGGCGGAGCAATAAAACGCATCGCGCCTAGAGCTACTGCCTTCTACTGGCGTGATCCACAATATTATGTAGAATGGAACAGTTCATGGGTGAAGCCTTCTCACGCGGCTAGAAATATCGCTTTAGCACGCAGCACCAGGAAGAAGATGCAGCCTTTTATTGTCGGCTCGTATATCAACGTACCTGACCAAGGTATTAAATGTTCCGGGCCAGTTTATTATGGCAAGAACTATGCAAGACTGCGGAAAGTAAAAGCCAAATACGATCCGAAGAATGTGTTTAATAATCCACAAAGTATTCCGCCGGCTTAAAATAATATTTTATGATCAGCCAAGATCAGCAGCGATCTTGGCTGAGATGATAACAAAGCATATGACTGATATATGGGTCCCGCGGGCGGAATAGCTGGTATAATAGAGAGAAGTTTTAAGAATACATAATGACGTAACCGGGAGTCAACGAATTATGGATATGGATTACATGCTGGATGACGGCGCGTGGCGGCTGCTGCTGGAGGGTGTCGCCGCGCGCTTCGACGAACTGACGATTATACGGGGGTTTCAATATTATAAACAGGGACGGGTCGAGGAACTGGCGTTACGCGATGACGGCGTGCATGTAGACGCACGCGTCAAGGATAACCGAATGTATGACGTCGCCGTCGATCTGGACGACCTGGCGGCGAGCGAATGCGACTGCTCCGCGAATCGTACCTGCACGCACGTGGCCGCAACGCTGATGCGCTACGCGGAGCTGTGCGGCCGTCCGATCCAGGCGCTCGCCAACGCGCGCAGCGCCTTGAAGAGCGCGTCCGCCAGCGGCAAGCCGGACGGCGGACGCGGCAGTGCCCGTACGGGCATCGAAAGAGCAACTGCGGAAGCGCAGTCCCGTACTGGCAGCGGCGGCGATGGCGCGAACCGCGGCGCCGCGCCGGTCGCCCCTCGGCCCGTCCGGCCGACCTTGACGGAGGCGGAGCTGACCGAGCTCTCCGTTGCCAAGTGGCACGATCGGTTCCAGGAACGCCGCGAACAGTTGCACCTGCACATCCGAACTGCGCAGGAGGCCGGCGAGCTGCTCGCCGATCTGCAGGCGATGCGGCCCATGTTGCCCTGGGCGCTGGAGCAGTTGTTCACGCTCCATGCTCTGTTGTTCGGGTTGGAACGAATGGTCAAGCCATCTCACGCGGACGGTCGCCAATCGGGCCTGTTCATGGGCTACCATACGAAGCTGGCGCTGGATGGGCTGCGCGACCAGGCGCGGAGTCTGCTTGAGGACAAGCTCGGGCTGGCGGACGAAAGCTCCGTATACTGGGATCGGCTGATGGAGACGGCGGATTTTCTCCGGGAACGCATGCTGACCGAGGATAAGACGCTCGGCTGCTTCGCGGAATTATATACTTCGCTGTGGCTGCGCTGGCTCGGCCCAAGCTCGGCCGGAAGTGCCTCGCTCTATGAGGAGGAGCTGCGCCAGCTGCAGGCGGCGGAAGCGGAGCTTGGCTCGTCCCTGTCGCGGCTGCCGTGGACACTCGCGAAGTGTCTGCTTCTGCTTTACCTGGCGCGCGACGCGGAAGCGCGGTCGATACTTGCCCGGGATGGAATCAAGCTGATGCTGAAGCCGGAGCATCTCACGCCGCTGCTCGATGTCCTCGAGCGAGCGGAGCAATGGGCACGGCTGCGCGACTGGCTAGCGGAGACCGGACCGCTGCTCGTTGGCTTCCGCGGTGAAGACCTGGCGCCCTATGGCGACTATTGGGCCGTGGTCGCAGCGCATTTACCGGAGGCGGAACCGGCGATGTGGCGTACGCTCCAGGAGATGTTGCCGTTCTCGCGAACCGTCTACGAGAACGCGCTGGCGGCACACGGCAGATGGGACCGGTGGATTGATCTGCAGATGTGCATGGGCCAGGACCCGCTGTCGTTCCGCGTAACCGTGCTGAAGCCGGTCGAGAAGGAGGCGCCGGAGCTGCTGCTGCCCTTCTACCATCAAGCGGTGGAACGGTATGTGCTGCAGAAGAACCGCGACGGCTACAAGGCGGCGGCGAAGCTGCTGAAGCGACTTGCCAAGCTGTACACGCGGTTGAAGAAGGGCGAGCGGTGGGAACAGTTCATCGCTGCGTTCGCGAGCAGGAACAGCCGGCTGCGAGCACTGCAGGAAGAACTGCGCAAAGGAGGACTGCTATCATGAACACATACGCAGATACGCTTACGATTCAAGCGAACCTGACCGAACAGGGCGACGCCTTGATCTACGGTGCGGACGCATCCGGCTACGCACCGGGGCTGCTCGTCAAGCAGCGGCTGTTTGCATGGCATGAGCCGTCTTTCTATGGCACGGAGCTCGAGATTGAGAAGCTAAGGGACGAGTTGGAGCTCGTCGTGCTGCCGGCGGAGATGGTCTTGCCGTTCTTCGCCAATCCCGAATTGCTGCCGAAACACGTGACCTGGCGGCTCGAAGGCGACGCCGCGCGGCTCGCCGCGCTCGCGCCTGCGCTGGATAGCAGCATCGAAGAGCGGAAATTCATCCCGAGCTTCGAAGCGTACAAGGCCGGCAAGCTGCAGTGGACATGGGACGCGATGACGCTCGACACCAAGTCGCGCCAGACACTGCGCTCCCTCGCTGGCGGCGGCCTGTATGGCGTACCGGAAGAGGAGGGGAATTGGGGCGAGCCCGGCGGCTGGGACGAAGAAGCCCAGGGCGTGGAAGCCGGGGACGCCGCCTTCCTGGCCGGCCTCGGCGCTGCCTTTTCTGCGGCGGTGTTTCATCGCCATTATGGCACGGAGGAAGCCGCTGGCGACCTGCGCCGCGATTTCCCAATGCTGTTCGCGCGCGATCGCGCCGCGGCGACCGCGGGCCTCGACGAACGAGGCTGGCTCGTCGCCATCGGCTGGAAGGCAGACACGCTGCCGTTCCGGCCGCTCTTGCAGCTGCTGGAGCCAGAGGACGCTGAAGCCGGCGGCTGGCGCCTCGCTCTCCTGCTGCAGGACAAGCTCGAACCGGCGAAGCTTGTGCCAGCTCGGCTGAACGCGGACGGAGAAGCCTCCGGGACATGGCCCTCCGGGTGGACGCCGCACATCCATGAGCGCTCCGCGGCCTGGCTCGCGCATCTGCACGCGAGCTTGCCGGTGGACAGGCTCACCAACAGCCCCTCGGACGTACTGAACGCACCGCTGTCGGATGATGACGCGTGGCGGTTCTTGACTGCGGATAGTCAGAGACTCCTGGCCGCAGGCTGGCAGGTGCTGCTGCCCGCCTGGTGGGAGGAGGCGAGCCGCAAGAAGCCGCGTCTGCGCGCGAAAGTGCGCCCCGGCGAAGGCGAAGGGGAGCGCGCGGGAGGCAGCCGGTCCTTCTTCGGCCTCGACGCGCTGATCGAATTCGACTGGCGCGTGTCTATTGGCGATACGGACCTCAGCGAGGCGGAGTTCCGGGAGCTGGTCGCCCGCGGCGAGCGGCTCGTACAGTTTCGCGGCCAATGGGTGCCGCTTGATCCCGCCCTGCTCGCGCAGATCCGCAAGGCGATGGCAGGCGTCGATCAGCGGCGGGGTCTATCCTTCCAGGACGTGCTGCAGCTGCATCTGCGCCGCAACCGCGGTTTCTTCATGCCGGCGGACACGGACAAGGAGGGCGAAAGTGGCGCCGAGGAGGAAAGCAAGAACGAAGGCGAACTGGAGATGGATCTTGAGCTGAACGCGCACCTGACAACCGTCATGGCGCAGCTGACGCAGCAGACGGAATGGCCATCGGTCCCCGTGCCGGCGACGCTGCATGCAGAGCTGCGCAGCTACCAGCAGGCTGGCTTCTCTTGGCTCGCGTTTCTGAGAAGGTTCGGGATTGGCGCCGTCTTGGCCGACGACATGGGCCTCGGCAAAACCATTCAGTTCATCACGTACCTGCTGCACGTCGCCGAGGAATCGTCCGCTAACGGAGGACGCCGTCCCGCCCTTCTGATCTGCCCGACCTCGGTGCTCGGCAACTGGCAGAAGGAGGTGCGTCGCTTCGCGCCGTCGCTGCGAATCCTGCTCCATTATGGAAGCAAGCGGCTGGGCGGCGATGCATTCTACGAGGAAGCGGCGGAGGCCGACCTCGTGCTGACCTCGTATGCGACGTCGACACTGGATCAGGAGCTGCTCGGCGGCTATACGTGGTCGGCGATCTGCCTCGACGAGGCGCAGAACATCAAGAACCCCGGCACAAAACAGGCCATGGCGGTCAAGAGCTTTCCCGCACGGCACCGCATCGCGCTTACCGGCACGCCGATCGAGAACCGGCTCGCGGAGCTGTGGTCGATCTATGATTTTACCAATCCGGGCTATCTCGGCACCGCCCGCGTCTTCGCCGAGCGATTCGGCCAAGCGATCGAGAGAGAGCGTGACGAGAAACGAACTCAGGAGCTGCAGCGGCTTGTGAAGCCGTTCATGCTCAGGCGCAAGAAGAAGGATCCGAACATTATGCTGGACCTGCCGGAGAAGAACGAGATGAAGACTTACATCCATCTCACCGGCGAGCAGAGCGCGCTCTATGAGCAGACCGTCAAGGAGCTGATGGACGAGGTCAAGAAGCTGGAAGGTATTCAGCGCAAAGGCGCGATCCTCTCCACGCTGACACGGCTGAAGCAGCTATGCAACCACCCCGTGCTGTTCACGAAGGAAGTCGTGCCGGTGCCGGAGGACGAGCGCGAGGAAGCCGCCGAATCGGCGATGCTCATCAGCCGCTCCGCCAAGCTCGAACGGCTGCTCGACCTCGTGAAGGAGCTGCGCGAGGAGGGCGAGCGGTGCCTGATCTTTACGCAGTACATCGGCATGGGAGAAATGCTGCAGCGAGTGCTCGGCCGGGAACTTGACGAGCCCGTCCTGTACTTGCACGGCGGCTCGTCCAAGACGGCGCGCGACCGGATGATCGAGCAGTTCCAGTCCCGGGAGCTGCCTGCCGCGAAGCAGCCGAATGTGTTCATCCTGTCAATTAAGGCCGGCGGCGTCGGGCTCAACCTGACCGCCGCGAACCATGTATTCCATTTCGACCGCTGGTGGAACCCTGCCGTGGAGAACCAGGCGACGGACCGCGCCTACCGGATGGGCCAGACGCGCGACGTGCAGGTGCACAAGTTCATCTCCCTCGGCACGCTGGAGGAGCGGATCGACGAGATGCTCGAGAGCAAGCAGCAGCTGAGCGATGACGTCATCACAAGCTCGGAAAGCTGGATCACAGAGCTGTCGACGGATGCGCTGCGCGACCTGTTCACGCTGCGGCGCGACTGGTCGGAATAGTGCGGCCGACTCGTGAAAGATAGTTTAAACGCAGCAACCCCCTGTATAGAAAGGGACCATGATTTTGCGGAGGATTTAATAAATGAAGAATCATTTAAAAAGTAAAGTTGTTGTTATTTTAATAATAATAACTTGTTGCATCCTCGTACTATTATTGTGGTGGTTATATAATATGGTGGATAACCCAAATCCAATTGACCCGTAACCGATAGGTAATAAATTTGTACACATAAGGAGATAAAACGATGGAAAAAAACAAATTACTAAGAATGGACAATGTTGGCATCGTTGTAGAATCCCTAGATAACGCAATCGCTTTCTTTGAGGAGATCGGCTTGAAGCTCGAAGGGCGGGCTACTATCGAGGGTGAATGGGCTGGTCGCGTAACCGGACTGGGTTCACAGCATGTAGAGATTGCTATGATGGTTACCCCAGATGGCCACAGCCGACTTGAACTTTCACGATTCCTCACCCCATCAACTATATCAGATCACCGAACTGCTCCTGTAAATGCCCTCGGTTATCTACGCGTCATGTTCACCGTTGAAGACATCGACGAAATGTTAACCAGACTTACTAAGCATGGTGCTCTGCTCGTTGGCGAAGTGGTTCAGTACGAGGATTCTTGCCGGCTTTGCTACATTCGTTCAAATGAAGGACTTCTGATCGGTTTGGCGGAACAACTCGGTAATAAATAAGTGAGTTTAAAAGAAGACTTACCGTCGCGGCAGCAAATGCGAAGTAGCATGCGGCTGAAGGTATGAAAAAGGGTTGGGTAACAGTATTCCCCACCCTTTTATGCGTTTAAGGGCAGTTTAACTAGCTTAGTTAATGGTGAACTAGAGTGTACTGTTATTAATAAGAAGAAACATTTACCTCAATCACTTCTTGAGGAAATATCGTAGGGATAATATTGGAAAGCAAGCTTAAAAGACCTCCTTGGCGGAGGTCTTTTGTTTTATATTTTAGCGAAATATCGTTTGTCAGCTGTCATGGAGGCAAGAAGCTTGTAACGATTTACCGTTGGTGCCATCGCAAACACCCGCCACATTTTAAAATAATCAACGCTTTTCACATAGCTGTTGATCTATCAACATAACTAGCTTTTTTAGCTATTGAAGGATTAATTTTGAATTCTATAATAATAGACATGAGTTGATTAAGCAAATTGTTTTGTTTTATCGAGTCGCGGTCGGATGTATGGCTGACTCTCACATCGAAACGTAATTGCATAACGCAAAGCAATACTGCTTTAAATGGACTTTCCACGCATTCTGAACACGCTGCAATACATTGACGAAATCCTTCCGGATTATTAAATTCAGGAAGTTCAAATGGAGGAGAACATAATGGATCGTCTATGGACCCGCTCGTTTATTCTAATGACGTTAGTAAACTTTTTTCTCTTTATCGCCTTTTATATGCTTTATCCCACGCTGCCGATATTTATCAAGCATATAGGGGGGAGCGAGTCGCAGGTCGGTCTCGCGATGGGAGCGTTTATGTTATCCGCTGTTGTCTTCCGTCCAATCGTCGGGGGGGCTATTGGACCGTTTCGGCAGGCGTCCATTTGTCTTCTGGGGTATGCTGCTTTTCGCCGTCATGATGTTTCTTTATAATTGGGTTGGGGGTATCCTTGTTCTGTTAGGCCTCCGGGTTATCCAAGGGATGACTTGGGCCATTTCCACGACGTCCACGATGACAGCTGTTACCGATATGATTCCAATCAAGCGACGTGGGGAAGGCATAGCGTGGTACAGTATGTCGATGACTTTCGCAATGGCAGTCGGTCCGATTTGGGGAATATGGGTCGTTCAAGAGGAATCATTCAGAGCTTTGTTTTTATGTGCAGCCGCACTTTCTGCAATAGCATGGCTTCTAACGATTAAAATATCCATGCCATTTAGACCTCAATCGAGTGTGAAAAGAATCGATTTGTTTGAAAAGCCGGTATTACCGGTGGCCGCATCCGTGTTCTTTCTGTTCGTCGCTTATGGAGGGATAACGACCTTTGTTCCGCTGTTCTCAGACTCGATCAAAGTAAATTCTGGCGTATTCTTCTTGACCTATGCCGCTACACTTGCTTTGATCCGTCCCATCGCTGGCAAGATCACTGACCGGTACGGCGAGACGTTTATTATCCTGCCCTCTCTTGTGATCACGGTGGCTGCCCTGATTATGTTAAGTCTTTCAACAGGGTCGTTAGGTATACTCCTCTCAGCAATGTTATTTAGTATCGGTTTTGGTTCAGCACAGCCAGCGCTTCAAGTGGCTGCCATACGATTGGCCCGCATTGATCGAATAGGAGCGGCAAACGCAACTCTATCGACTGCTTCTGACCTAGGTATCGGATTAGGTGCGATTATTTTAGGTCAAGTATCACAATTTATGAGTTACAGAACTTTATTCACCGTAAGCGCCGTGTCAGTTGTATTATCATTCCTAATTTTCACCTTTGTAATAAGGCGTTTGTTATTGAAAGCTACCTCCGCAAACTATAGCTGAACTACCAACAACACAGACTGCCGCTAAAATAAACGGCGATCTTGTTGAACGGGAGGATAGTTCAATCGGTTCACGAATAATTACAACATTAAGGGATTGAGATTCCATAAAATATGCCGTTGTTAGAAACCATTTTAAATCCAATAAAAAGAAAGAAATCGCAGCTGACAAAGGAGAACGAAACAATGAAAAAGTACGTACTCTTCGATCATGATGGCGTTCTGGTCGATACGGAATTCTGGTATTACAAAGCGGGAGAACGCGCTCTGGCTGACATTGGATTTACCTTGGATAAAGATCAATATCTCCGCGACATGACCCAATCATTGGGCACTTGGTCTCAAGCTAGGGCGGCAGGAATTGATGAACAGACCATCAGTAAGCAGCGTGAGGTCCGCAACATCTATTATCAGGAATATCTAAGAACAGAAGCCATTGAGATTGAAGGCGTAGTTGAAACTCTAGCCGAACTGTCAAAGTACGTCCGCATGGCCATTGTGACGACTGCAAAACATGCGGATTTTCAACTTATTCATGAAAAGCGCCAGATTAGAAAATTTATGGAATTCGTCCTTGTCCGCGAAGACTACGAGCACACCAAGCCGCATCCGGAACCATACTTGACCGGCCTAAACCGCTTCGGAGCTACCAAAGAAGAGACTTTGGTTGTAGAGGATTCAAACAGAGGGTTGAGCGCAGCCGTGGCGGCTGGTATCGACTGTTCCATTGTCCATAACGATTTCACAAAAACGCATGACTTCTCACAGGCCAGCTATCGAATCAAGAATCTGATTGGACTAAAGGACATTATCCTGAATGTAACCTGAGAGAGCCTTATAAAAAGAGCGGGAGTTCAGACGCCAGCTCATGAGTTCTCATGACGCTCTGTTTACAGAGCCAGATGGTAATACGAAATTAAGAATACTACAAAATCAATTTTCTAACTTAGTGTAAAGATGATTACTTAACTAACATTTTTTCAGTTACAGTATTGGAATCATTGGGTAACGACAAAACAATTCTTGGGGCTGCACAAGAATATATGGGACCTAACTTCAATTAGAGGCTGATAGAGGACTAGGCAGAGGTTATTCAGGGTTCGGTTCAACAAACGGGAAACGAGTTCAATAAAGACAAGTGCAGCATTCTTGTCTTCAAAAAAATTCAAATCCCCCTTGAACCTTACGTAACGTAATGATTTATAGTGAATGTAACAACAGGACAAAACATAGGACAACGGCCAAAAAATCGAACAAGATAAATTCGAAATCGGAGGAGAAACGGACATGAGAAAACTCGTATTGTTCATGCATGTGTCGCTGGACGGGTACGCGTCAGATTCGAACGGAGGACTGGATTGGATTCCGTACAACGAGGAATTAGAGAAATATGCCGAGGAGGTCGTGACTGAAGTTGGCTCTCCCGTTTACGGACGTACAACTTATCGGATGATGGAAAGCTACTGGCCTGAGGTGCTGAAAGATCCGAATGGGTCGAGGCACGATATTGAGCACGCTGAATGGCTGCAGGATGTTAAGAAGATCGTGATTTCTAGCACGATGGACAAGCCGGAATGGAACAATACGATGCTGATCAAGGACAACATTGCAGAGGAAATCAAGGCGCTCAAGGAGCAGCCTGGAAAAAATCTCGTTATCTTCGGCAGCCCTGGGGCTGCGAAGACGCTGCTTGATCTCGGCCTGATCGACGAATTCCTTCTGACTATTTGTCCGGTCGTCCTAGGCAGCGGAAAATCGGTATTCGACGGCGGCATCGAGAAAATCAGACTTAAGCTGCTGTCCAGCCGAACGCTCAAGTCGGGCATTATCGCGACCCGCTATGAGTTGGAGAAGTAGTCGCGCCGTACAAAATGTTCCACCCTATCAGGGAATCGTTAGGCTGCTGTAAGTTTTAAATAATTGACAGTTATTTGATTAAAAAGTAATGTGGAGCCATCTGGAATTGCAAAGCATCTTTTCCAAATATGCTATAAAGGGTGGGAACATATGAACTTTAAATCATTTCTAGGATGGGGCATCGGACTCAAGTGGTGCAAAGATGAATAGTCAACCCTTTGATCTGATAACGAATTTTATATTTCAGGAGACTGAAATAAGACAATCTGATGTTATTCTAGTTCCAGGAGGCAGTCATCCTCAACTAATGGAGAGGGCTTCTGAAATTTATAGCCAGCAACTAGCTCCATACATTTTACCATCAGGCGGGGCAACTAAAAACGTAGAGTCAACGGAATGGGAGTTTTTATATAACATAGGAATACAGAAAGGTGTTCCACCAGAAGTAATTCTTAAGGAAGATAAGGCTGCAAATACTTTTGAAAACGCAAGATATTCCTGGAAGGTATTACAAGAGGCTCAAATTGAAGTTAATAAAGTAATTATGGTTTGCAAAGCGGCCCATGCTTGCCGGGGACTACTTACGTATAAAACTGTCTTTCCGAAAGAAGTAGAGTTTTATATTGCACCTGTAATTGATAAAACGGGCATTAGTAAAGATAATTGCTTTCTAACCGAAGAAGGTATCAAGAGAATAATGACAGAAGTCGAAAAGATAGGTAAGTATTTTGGGCACCATATACCAAACTGGGTGAGCAGTTATACGATGTAGACAGCCGAATTGTTAAAGTGTCTATCCAAGGAACAAAGAGAATTATTACTTCAAGAGATCTACAGGGATTGAAACAAAGAGGAACTATAGCTGAATCAAAAATACATGATAAAAAGGAGCAGTTTGCCCGCGGCAGCTGCTCCTTTTTTGTATAGAAGTTCTTCTCGTCTGCTCAAGACAAGAACTTCTATAAAGCCCCGTGATGCCTTAATTAACATGGAGGGGGTGTCCTAAAAGTCATGTATAAGACCTTTGGGATGTCCCTTTATCCTTCGGTCCTAGCTTCGTTGGATTTCATACAACATAACGGAACATTTTGACTAACTGCTTAATCTACATTGGATTTTGTGCGGTATAATCCGTTCTATTTGGACGATATCGGCTCCTTCTGGACCTGTAGACTGGAGTGAATCCAACGTAGCTTCCGAAACCTTGCTTTTATCCTGATTATACTGGAGAAAATCCAGCGTACGGTGAGAGGATACTCCCAAGAGTTATTTGAAATCGACTTTTAGGACAGTCCTTTTTTGCTGCTGAGTTATTTTCATCGGATAGTGCGGAATAGCGGCGGCTCATGAATGTTTTTATTGTTTTTCGTTAGTAAGGAAGTGACGAGTTTGTATAAAGCCGGTCGTTGAGAATGTGTATTGAGCAAGCAATCCAATTCGGGGTACAATCTACTCATTCATACTGATAATGATTATCATTTTGAATGAAAGTGCTGCAAAACATACAACTTATGGGAGTGAATTTAATCATGGCAAGATCGGGATTTATGAAAACAGGATGGATATCGCTTATAACCGCAGCAATGATTACAGTGACAGGTTGCGGCTCGACAGACAATCAAGATCAAGCTGCAGCCACGGTGAATACCAATCAGCCTGGACAGGCAACCGCAGCGCCAAGCGAAGCCCAGCCTCAGACGGAAACGCGCGTCGTAACCGATGCATTCGGAGAGGTAGAGATTCCGGTAAATCCGAAGCGGATCTCAGCTCTTTATCGTGAAGATTATTTGGTTGCACTTGGGGTAACGCCTATTGTGCAATATTATAACCCGATGTGGGGCAAGCAGGATTATTTGAAGCTGGATGTGCCGTTGTTCGACGTGACCGGCAGCATCGAAGCTATGCTTGTGTCCCAGCCGGACTTGATCATCGGCGCTGGAGAGGTCGATGCAGCACAATACGAGCTCTATTCTAAGGTTGCGCCGACGTTCCGTTTACCGGATGACGTACTTGCGGATTCGCGCAAAACATTAACCTTAATCGCCGATTTGCTTGGTCTCAGCGACAAGGCTGAGCAGGTTCTTGCCGATTACGAAGCCCGTATTGTCGATGTGAAGGAGAAGCTGAACGCGGCGATCGGCGATGAGAAGCTTGTTGTTCTGCGGATGAACGTCGCAGACAAATCGATTAATATTTTCGGCATTCATAACACGTTTGTCGGACAAATCTTGTATGAGGATCTTGGGCTGAAGGCACCGAAGTTCGCCGAGGCGATGACAGAGGGCAATATCGTCTTGTCGAACGAGGTCATTCCGGAGCTTGACGCGGACCATATTATTTTGCTTCCGTCCAACGGGACGTGGGAAGATGAGAGCAACGCGAAAGCGCTCGAGGAAATGAAGGCAGATCCATTATGGCAGACCGTTCCTGCATTTAAGAACGGACATGTATATCCCGTAGAGAGATCGTATTGGCAGACGGGAGCCATTACGGCCAACGGATTGAAGATGGATGATTTACTTCGATTGCTGGCTTCTTAGCAGGAAATAGGGGTGATGAGGAGGGGCTCATCGCCATAATTGAGAAAGAGCCGCTTTTCAACGAAGGTTGATGGGCGGCTCATTTTGATTTACAATATATTCATTGAGAATGAGTATCAATTAAAAAGGCGGTTGATAGTAACGATGGATATTGAACAGCGCAAACAAGCTGGGACTGCTCCTTTAGTCCATTATGTGCTGCGATCAATCCGCTTGATCGATGCGGGCGAGCAAGCAGAAATGAGTGATTTGGACGACAGCGATAGAAACGATAAAGAAAGCTTTGAACTGCTCATTATCATGAGCGGGACGGGTCAAGGAAAATGCTATTTGCAGGGGCCTGGGAGATCTTTATCCGTTGAACAAGAGGTTATGAACCGTAGCTATTACCGATTGTGCTTCGAAACGAGCGGCTATGATGCAGCTTCCAGCTTGCTGCCTGATAAGCAAGAGCTTGCCTGCGCACCCTTTGCGAAGACGATGGAGCTGCTTGATGAGTTATATAGACTCCGCGGAGCGAGCGAAGAGCTCGAGCTGTTCCAACGTTTTGTAAGATTTCAAGAGCTCTTGCTCTTTCTATTCCGCCAAAATGCACCTGCAGCCGAGGATGACGGAACGGATATCGAGCGGCATGGGGTAGAGCATAGCATACGGTATATTCATCAGTATTACCGTGAGCTTCTGACCGTGGAGGAGCTGGCCTCCCTCGCAGGCATTGATCGCTGGAAGTATACCCGTCTGTTCAAAGAGGCTACGGGTCAAGTACCGCTCCAGTACTTGAATGAAGTACGGATTAATGAAGCCAAGAAGTGGCTGGCAGGCACCGATGATAAGCTGCTCGATATTGCGCTGAATGCAGGTTTCAACAATGAATATTATTTCAATCGTCGTTTCAAGCAGACGGTAGGCATTTCGCCCGGACAATACCGTCGCAGCCGCAAGGGAAAACTTAGAGTAGTAGCGCCGTATTTGGAGGATTTCATAGTCGCGCTGGATATGCAGCCTATCGCCCAGTATTCGCACGCAAAATGGGGTAAACAAGACTATCTAGGCTTAAACCATATTCCGACGTTCGACGAGAATGGCGGCAATTTTGACGCGCTGTCCGGTTATAAGCCGGATTTGATATTGCTTATGGATCGTTACGAGCAGCAGCAATATTCTCAATGTCGACGCATATCCAATACGTGCATCCTGCGTGAGCAGACCAATAATTGGCGTACGCTGCTGCGTACAGTCGCCGATTATTTCGGTCGGACGGAATTGGCCGAAGATGCTATCGCAAAGTATGATTTCAAAGCACGGAGCGCGAGTCATACGCTGAGTCAGGTTATGAAAGGTGAAACGGTCGCTTTTTTGCGTATCTCGGCGGACCACATCATCCAATATACGGATGAAGGGCAAGGCTTTGTTTCGTCTGTTCTCTATGGCGATGTTGGCTTGCGCTCCCACTCCGCAGTAGGTGTAGCTTCAAAAGCGAATAGGCCGGGAATGTTCAATCTCTCTGTAGAGGACCTGCGTGCGTTAACCGCGGATCATCTTTTCATTACTTTCGATAAGTGGCATAGCCAGGCAGAGGGAAAGGAGAGGGAGCTGCTGGATCGGCCAGAGTGGCATGATCTGCCCGCTGTACGAAACAACCGCGTTTACGAGGTTGATTTTCTAACTTGGATGAATAACGGAATTATTTCCAACGGCAAAAAAATCGATGATATACTGCGATCGTTAGCATGATTTCGTTTTGCTTGCGACTGTATATCCTCCAATTTGTATAAAGCAACCGTCGATTTTGTCCATTGTTATTGTCACGTCGCCGAAGCTACAATTATGTTGATAATGATTATCAAACCATAGACATAACATGAGCCGGCTGGAGGAGGACAACAATTGACTGAGCAGCTTGAATTATACGATGTGACGATTGTCGGCGGTGGTCCTGCGGGAATGTATACTGCCTTTTATAGTGGAATGAGGGACTTAAAGACGAAGTTAATAGAAGCGAAAACCGAGCTCGGCGGGCGGATGCTTATTTATCCCGAGAAAATGATTTGGGATGTTGGAGGGGTTACGCCGATCCTATGCGAGAAGTTAATCGCCCAATTGTCGGAGCAGGCCAAGACGTTCGACCCGACCATTGTATTCGGCCAGCACATTATCGGATTGGAGAAACAAGCCGATTCGACCTACATTCTGGAGGCGGCAACGGGGGAGAAGCACTGGACGCGCACGGTCATTCTGGCTATCGGCCGCGGCATTCTGCGAATGGCGAAGCTGGAGCTCGAGGGGGCTGAGCGCTATGAGGTGTCCAATCTTCACTATACTGTGCAGGAACTAGAGCCTTTTAGGGGGAAACGAGTACTTATTTCGGGCGGGGGAAACTCCGCTGTCGATTGGGCGAACGAGCTGGTTCCCATCGCAGCTCAGGTCACCGTCGTACATAGGCGCGACCGCTTCGGCGGACATGAGAAAAATATTGTTCGAATGAAGGAGTCTTCTGCCGATGTGCTAACGCCATATGAAGTCACGCAGTTATACAGCGGCAACGGAAAGACGATTGAACGGGTGACGATTACCCATATCGAATCAGGAGACTCGCGCGAGCTAGAAATAGACGAGGTTATCGTCAACCATGGGCTGAAGTCCGATTTTACAGGAATCAGGGATTGGGGACTGGATATGGACGAGTGGAACATATTTGTCAGCCCGAACCTTGAGACGAACTTGCCGGGCATATTCGGGGCCGGCGACTTCGCCAATTACGAAAGCAAGCTCAACCTCATTGCAGGGGCGTTCACGGATGCGGCCTTAGCGCTTAACAGCGCCAAACGGTATATGGACCCCGAGGCGCCAAGAATGGCTTACGTATCGTCGCATAACGAGAGGTTTAAAGAACGGAACAAGGCGCTTGGCGTATCCGATGAATAGCAGGGTCTGCTATCCTTAAGAAGGCGGGAGCTCTATTCAACCTTTAGACGAAGACGATTTTAGATGTTCTTTTAGTTCAAAACAATGAACGTTAAGTTATCCCTTGGAAGACTATAAATGTCGGACGACAACAACATCTATACAACGGAAGTCGCATAAACTGCGGCTTTTTATTTTTGCATAAAAGTTCTTGTCGTTGTCGTGAGCTTCCGTCAGTATTAACTCCCGTTTCATTACGCAGGCTTATGAATTGGCAGGGTCAATTCTTTGTCGCGATCTCATTGTTTTTCTGTCCTTATGTCATATTGTTTCATATTTAATATATATGATATATTCTAGTTGCAAGTGACATGTTGGAGGTGATCCTGCTGCAAAAAGAGAGGTGCTGCCTTTCAAGTCCACGCTGACTCTAACTCGTTTATTTACGTGACCCGAACATTACGGTTGGCGTTGATGCTTATTATCTATCATCCGTTTCATGAAGGCCATTCTTGATCGTTCATATTTGAAAGTACTGCACCTAACCGCATGATGGCGATTACGACCGTTATACCATGCATTATATATACAGTCCGTCTTGACTTCTTCAACCTCGGACGGCCGTCCGCCAATTCAATGCCAGAGATCCGGCCTATGCCTTCAAAGACGATTAACTGTCCCTGCCGCTGAGAATGCTCACTGTCTGATTGCCTCATTGACCTGACTGCTCCCATTCATTGACCACTTCCACTGTGACTGCTCGCATGACTAACCTTTGCAAGACACATGCACCTAAAGTCGAATAAGCAACGAGCCGCCTTTTTATTACATGAACTTGGAGGGATTCTCGAATGCTAAATATCGCCATGCTTAGCAAGTGGCATGTTCATGCCGACGGGTACGCCAAACACCTGCAATCACTTGAGAACGCTAACATTACGGCCGTATGGGATGAGAACAAGGAACGGGGCAGCGCCTGGGCGAAAGAACTCGGAGCCGGGTTCGAATCCGACCTTGATGCACTGCTCCGCAGGGAAGACGTGGACGCCGTAGTCGTCGATGCTCCCACGAGCATGCACGCCGATGTGATGATCGCCGCAGCGAACGCGGGCAAGCATATTTTCACCGAGAAAGCGATGGCGCTTACCGTCGCGGAATGCGATCTTATCTCGGCGGCTGTCCGGCAGGCGGGCGTCAAGTTCTGCATTTCGTTCCCCGCCCGGACCAGACCGCATCATCTGTTCGCCAAGCAACTGCTGGACGAGGGCCAACTCGGCGAAATCACACTATTGCGCATTCGAAACGGCCATGACGGCGCGCTCCGCAATTGGCTGCCCGACTATTGGTACGACGAGAAACTAGCAGGCGGAGGCGCCATGATGGATCTCGGCTGCCACCCGATGTACCTGGCCAGCTGGCTGCTCGGACAGCCGAAGCGCATCACGTCGATGTTCAGCCATTTCACAGGCCGAGAAGTAGAAGATAACGCGCAATGCTCGATCGAGTTCGCAAGCAATGCTGTCGCGCTGCTGGAAACCAGTCTGGTCACTTACCGGACGCCGCCGGCATTCGAGCTGTACGGAACGGAAGGAACTCTCATTATCTCCGGAGACAGCGTGCAAGTCGCATCCAAGCATGCTGATTCTCCGCTGCAGGGCTGGATTTCTCCTTATCAGTTGCCCGAAGCGCAGCCATTGCCGTTGACTCAATGGGTGAACGGCGTCCTGAACGACGTGCCGATGCCCTTCGGGCTGGAGGATGGCACAAAGCTGACGGAGCTGCTGGAAACGGCCTATATTGCGCATCGCGAGCGAAGAATGGTTGAGTTCACAGCCGGGAGGAGGTAAGTAATGCGTACAGTCAAGATAGGAATCATCGGATGCGGCATGATCGCAAACGGTAAGCATATGCCAAGCCTGGCCAAAGTAGAACAGGCAGAGATGGTTGCATTCTGCGATCTGATCGAGGAACGCGCATGCGAAGCCGCCGAGAAGTACGGCGCGCCTGGCGCCCGGGTATTCACGGATTACAAACAACTGCTCGCCATGGAAGAAATTGAAGTCATTCATGTTCTGACGCCAAATATCTCGCATGCTGAGATTTCGATCGCGGCTCTGGAGGCCGGGAAGCATGTCATGTGTGAGAAGCCGATGGCAAAGACCGGAGCCGAAGCAAAAGCTATGTATGACGCTCATGTCCGGACCGGGAAGAAGCTGACGGTCGGCTACCAAAACCGGAGCAAGGCGCAGTCCCAACTGCTGAAGAAAATGATCGAGAACGACGAGCTTGGCGATATCTATTATGCCAAAGCGGTCGCGACGAGACGGAGGGGCGTTCCCACATGGGGCGTGTTTCTGGATAAGGAGAAGCAGGGCGGAGGTCCGATGATCGATATCGGCACCCACTCTCTGGATCTCATCCTCTGGCTGATGAACAATTACGAGCCGGAAAGCGTCGTGGGCAGCGTCTTCCACAAATTAAAGCATACGGAGAACGCGGCGAATGAGTGGGGCTCCTGGAATCCGAAGGAATTCGAAGTGGAGGATTCGGCCTTTGGCTATGTGAAATTCAAAAACGGCGCCGTCGTTTCGATCGAAACCAGCTGGGCACTCAATGTTGCCAAGACGGAAGGGTCGTATTTATGCGGCACGAAAGGCGGAGCGGACTTCAACGGTGGCCTGCGAATCAATGGCGAGCGGGACGGCAGCCTGTTCCTGAACGTCATCGACGTAGATCCGAAGGCGAGGGAACGCTTCAGAGGCGAGGATCTAACGGATTTCGAGTATGAAGCCAAGCAATGGATCGACTGCATCGTGAACGATGCGGAGCCGCTCGTGAAGCCTGAAGAGGCGATGGTTGTTTCGGCGATTCTGGAGGCGGTCTATATCTCCGCCGAAACCGGGAAACCGGTCTTCTTCGACTGACCGCGATCGTTCATGAAGAACATTGCAGCAGCCGTTCAATAATGACATAGTGTAACAATGAGATACCATTCAAGAGTTCATTGAACTTTTGAATGGTATCTCATTGTTTTGATGTACTCGTATTAATTTCGCAAACTATTCGGCGTAAAATCTAACTATGTGGATTCCGGAAGGGGATGCTTTAATCAACTTCTTGATCTAAAACAGCATTCACTAAACGGCGAACTTCATCCGTTGATTTGGTTTCCATTAATTGAATTCTTAGTTCATTTGCGCCTCTGAATCCACGAACATAGATTTTGAAGAAGCGAAGAAGCGGTTTAAATGAACGCGGCAGGACTTCTGTTGAATATTTATCGTGAAGATCCAACTGTAGGAGAAGTAGACGGAGAAAGTCCTTCGCACTATGTTCTTTCGGTTCTTTTTCAAAAGCAAATGGATTGGTGAAGATACCGCGGCCAATCATGACACCATCAACGCCGTATTGTTCCACTAATTTCAATCCTGTTGCGCGATCAGGAATATCTCCATTAATCGTTAATAGCGTGTTTGGAGCAATTTCATCGCGTAATTTTTTTATTTCGGGGATAAGTTCCCAGTGCGCATCTACTTTACTCATTTCTTTTTTTGTACGAAGATGAATAGAAAGATTTGCAATATCTTGTTTCAATATATGTGTTAACCAACCGCGCCACTCATCAACCTCAGAGTAACCCAATCTTGTTTTAACACTAACTGGTAATCCGCCTGCTTTGGCTGCTTGAATAATTGCTGCCGCAACTTCAGGATGTCGTATTAATCCAGCACCTTTTCCATTGGAAGCGACGTTTTGTACGGGGCACCCCATGTTTATATCGATACCGCGAAAACCAAGCTTTTTCATATCAATACTCATCTGCTCAAACAATGCTGGCTTATTGCCCCAAAGATGAGCAACGATCGGTTGTTCATCTTCTGTGAACGTTAACCGACCACGAGTACTTTCTATTCCTGCAGGGTTACAATAACTATCCGTACTTGTGAATTCTGTGAAAAATACGTCGGGCTTTGCAGCTGAACTAACGACGTGACGAAATACAACATCTGTGACATCTTCCATTGGAGCTAATATAAAAAATGGCTTCGGTAAATCAAGCCAAAAATTTTCGTTACTCATATAATCTCCTTCTTTTGCAGCAATTAAAATGATTAGGCTACTGTAAAGTCCTTTACCCATCATACATATTATCATTTTTTTTCGTATAATGCACAAAATCAACTGTGATTGTTTATCAGCGATGATTTCTTTTTTAGTTTTTTCTTGTATTGCCATAATAGGGTCTGATGAAAATAAAGTTCTATACTGGCACGGCGGCGTTAAGCTAATGGGAGGATAGTTCCAATATGTACTAAAATTCTTAATGAAGGTCAAGCTGAAGATGGAGGGAATTCCTTGAACATGTGGGTTGGTGCAGCAGGTGTATGTGTTAATTCTGATAGGCAGTTACTGATGGTTCTACAAGGTAAACCAGAAGAAGAGAAACGATGGTCGGTACCTTCTGGGGGGAAAGAACAAGAAGAAACCCTGGAAGATTGCTGTATTAGAGAAGTTTATGAGGAGACAGGTTACCATGTAAAATTGTCAAAGAAATAAAAGGTAATTCAGGGGCATTTGGTCCAGTTAAATACCATGTAACATATTTCGAGGTTGAGATTTTAGACGGACAACCAACAATCCATGACCCGGATGGTCTTATTTATGAAATCGCCTGGAAAACCTCTGTACAGCTAGAAGAACTGCAACTTTCCTTTCCCGAAGACAAAGAGTTTTTGTTACAGCATATCGAACAAATAGCATAGCGGACGGGAAACCATAACTTAATAAAGAGTTGGATACAATTAAGTCGAATTTAAATAAAATCGTTGTGTAACAGGCTAATTGATGATAAAATCTCCTTAAATACCAATATATTCCTATTAAAGGCGCTGATGAGAGAGAGTATTTGGACATAATCTTTTTCCAGAGAGCCCCTGTTCGCTGAAATGGGGTAAAGATTAGCCCAATGAAAATGGTCTCTGAGCTGCACTTCGAAACCGCTTGGGAGTAGGATGTGACGGGCGCACCCGTTATAGTGCTAGGGTATAAACTGCTTTTTGAAAGTCGTACCCGAAAAAAGATCGATGCAAAGCATTGATGAACTTGGGTGGTAACACGGAGTCTAACTCTCGTCCCTTTATGGGGATGGGAGTTTTTTTATTCTCAATTTATAAGGGAGGTTAGTGAAATGGAACGAAAAAACACCTTTAATGAAATTGCAAACGAATATGAAAAGTACAGGCCACCTTATCCAGAACAACTTTTCAGAGATATTTTGGAGTTCACAGAATTAAAAACGAATGATGAAATCATTGAAATTGGCTGTGGTACTGGCCAAGCAACTACAGGGTTTGTTAATTTGGGGTATTCCAATATTACCGCGATTGAGTTAGGTGAGAATCTGGCGGCACTTACCCGTCAAAAATTTAGAAATAAACAAGGTGTCAAAATAATAAATTCCCCGTTTGAGACATGGAATAATGAAAATAAACAATTCAATTTGGCGATTTCGGGTACAGCGTTTCATTTCATTCAGCCCCAAGAATTTGGTTATAGAAAAGTTTTCGATTTACTCAAAGACCAAGGATTACTCGCCTTTTTTTGGACAGTTCATGTCCCATCATACAATGAACCTTACAATGAGATTCGCGAAATTTACAGAAAGTATGCTCCACAACTCGATGATTCTCACAATCCGTCTCTGGAAAAGATTATTGAGGACAGGTCAAAATTAACATTAAAGGACGGATTGTTTAAGGACCTGGAAGTTAAACATTATTCATGGGATCACCTCTTTACAGCCAGTGAATATATTTCCTTGTTAAATACGAATTCACGGCATAGGTTAGTTCCAGAAGACGTCCGTAATGAATTATTTAGTGAGATTAGAGAAGTAATTGAGCGATATGGGGGCAACCTTGTAAAGCCACAAGCAGTTGTTTCGTTCCTTGCAAAGAAGAGAGTATGATGAGGTATCGTTAAGCTATCTGAGAACGAGCTCAATACAATACGGCGGCAGCTAATCACATGATGAGCTGCCGTTTTCTCATCTAACGGGAGGGCAGAATAGATTATTTTGGTTTTGTTAAAGCGTATGTAATCAATGGTTGAAAAACGAGTTTGAAAAGTTTTAAATAGAATGATACCTCTGAAATAATCTAAAAAGCTCGATGCCCATCTGCGTGGGCATCGAGCTTTTTAGATTACAATATACGTATATAAACATTTTTATTAGTTTATACATAAAAAAGAGGTGTGATATCAAACAATGTCGAATCAATTTAAGCAAATAATCGGGGGATGGAGATGATAGCAAGGTGGGAGATTTTTGATAGAAACAAAACGTCTTATAATTAGAGAAATGGTGCAGTCCGATTATGATGCATTGTGCGGAATATTGTGTGATGAGGAAGTAATGCGTGCTGCTTATGAAAGTGCATTCAACTTAGAAGAAGCACAAAATTGGCTTAACAGACATCTTAAAAGATATGAAGAGTATGGTTTTGGACTTTGGGCTGTTGTATTAAAAGAAACAAACGAAATGATTGGTCAATGTGGCTTGACAATGCAAGGCTGGAGAGAAAAAGAAATTTTGGAAATAGGATTTTTGTTTCAAAAAGCGTATTGGCACAAAGGTTACGCAACAGAAGCGGCAATTGCTTGCAAGGAATACGCTTTCTCAGTTCTTAATGCAAATAGGGTTTATTCTATTATTAGGGACACAAATATAGCCTCTCAAAAAGTTGCTGTTCGAAACGGTATGAATATTATTGATAAAGATACTAAGAATTTTAGGAATATAGATATGGAATTTTTTCTGTATTCTGTAGAGCGAACAAAATGAGTTATGGCTAGTGAGGATCCTCTACGAACTGGTTCGAGAACAGAATTGGGATTTTTAGTTGCAGTGTAGGTTTACCAAGCCTTGTTAAAAAAGCAATTCGTATTTAATAATCCGAATTGCTTTTTACTGCAAGAAAGAAGATAGAACTGCATGATGTATGACACTAATATGAAAATTCAGTAGTAACAAAGGCTTAACTCGTTTTACAGACATATGTATAAAATACGGGTTTTGTGAAAATGTAACTCGGAATAAACCGGATTCCTGAGACTCCTTAGCTGATTTGCTTAAATCAGTTTGCTTACTGTTATATTTCCATAGTTCTATTCATTCCTTAATTTCTTGTTTGTTTCTTGCTTGATCGTTGTGATTCTTTGAATTATTTTCTTTGAATTATTTTCTTTGAATTATTTTCTTTGAATTGTCTTCTTAGCATTATTGATTTGCGTTTTAGTTCAGCTTAGCTTAATTGCACTTAATTAATTTCTGAGCTCATGCGTATTCGAGTTTTATCTAAAAATCTGCAGCTTATGCAGCTCATCAGATTATCAAGTCATCAGCTCAGCTAATTTGATTCATAGTTATTCAAATGCTCATTTACAATTCAAATTCATTTCCATGAATCCAATCAGTTAATTCTTTTAATCAGACATATCAATCTTATTCAAATCTAAAACCAGGCTTAAATCATTCCGATTAAGCCTGGTTTTATTCATTCGTTAAGAAAACGCTTACATTTTTCGTATATCTTTTGCTCCGCTATCAACATTAACTTTATACTGCTTCCGCCACTCAAGCGGAGTTACACCTACCGTTTTTACAAAGAAATCATAGAAACGGCCGCAAGAGCTGAATCCAACCTCATTAGAAATGGCTTCTATTGCTTTATCCGTCTGTTTTAGCAGTCTCTTGGCTTCTCTGACACGCAGGTTGATCATATATTGCTTAGGCGATATCCCGATTGTCCCCAGGAACTTCTTCCGCAAGCTGCTCTCGGATAGAAAATGACGTGCAGCGAGCTCATGAACGGTAATCTTATCGAAATATCTGGCGTGAATCTCCTTTAATACATCCTGAATGACGGTTTCATTTTTTTCTTGTATCTGCATCTGCGGGCTGCATTCTCTCTGATTCCGCTCAAATAAGAGGAGCACCGTTTCAAAAACATTCCGCATAAAAAAATTCGAATCTATATTCTGATCTGCAGCCTTCCACTCCCGTTCCATGTTGGACAAGCATATATCAACCCAGTGCATATCCTGCTCATTAAGCTTTGCAATATGGAGCCATGATGTACTGCTCTTCGATTGAAAGAGATACTGACAAAAAGCAGGTAATTCATCCTTGTAGAAATGAACAGAAATCCCCCGCCATGGCTTCGTGCAGACGAAGCCATGGCGAAGTCCGGCAGGAATAAGAATAAGATTTCCCGCACCAACTTGGATATTTTGTTCCGATGAACTGTAATAGCCCTCACCTTCCAGGATTAACGTTAATTCGTCTCCGTCATGTGAACGGGTTTTATAGATATGTCCGTCATCCGAAACGATTACGAGCGGCTTGAACCTCTCGATACGGTATACAAAGCTCATACCCGAAATCGGAATACATTCCATGAATGTGGTTCAAGCATGACCTGAAGCCGGCCATTCTCTAATTTAGCATGATCTCCCGAATAAGGAATAACCTCATTCGGCTGTTCGGCAGTGTTCGAAGCCTTAGAGTTCTCATGACCTAAAATAATATGCTCAATGAGTGTAATTTGATCGAAACTGCGCAGATCGCATTCCAGTTCCAGTGAGTCTTCCAGATGACGATTGACAGCGAAGATCGTTACTTCACCTGCCTCCTCATTATGGATAGCAACCGATTCAAGATAGTTCACGTCCGTAAAGTCTTTGCAATCATACTTTGGAGAGGATACCTGTGTATGAAGCACTGTTCCTCTTCCATACACAGAGGCGTGCATATACGGATAATAAATCGTCTGCTTCCACGCATTGCCGCCTTTTGTAGTCATAATCGGAGCAATAACATTGACCAGTTGAGCCTGACAGGCGATTTTAACCCGGTCAGCATGCTTCAGCAACGTAATCAGCAGCGTACCTACAACAAGGGCATCTTCCAGATTATAGATATCCTCGAGGATATGCGGAGCAACTGCCCAATGTTTATCATGATCCGTGCTGGCATGGTACCAGACATTCCATTCATCAAATGCAAGCATCAGCTTTTTCTTGCTTCTTTTCTTGGCCTTCACATAATCACAGATGGAGACGACGGAGCTGATAAAAGAGTCCATTCCAAGCGACTTCGCAAGGAAATTCGCTGAATCGCCGGATCGGTTACCATAGTAGCTGTGCAGCGACAAGTAATCGACATGATCATAGGTATGATCCAGCACCGCAGCCTCCCATTCCGCGAATGTATCCATCTCCTGCCCGGAACTTCCGCAGGCGACAAGCTCAATACTTGGATCTACCCATTTCATCACCTTAGCCGCCTCAGCAGCTAAACGCCCGTATTCGTCGGCCGTTTTCCGTCCGATCTGCCATGGACCATCCATTTCATTGCCCAGACACCAGGTTTTGATCCGGTGAGGTTCCTGCCAGCCATGTGCGGCCCGAAGATCGCTATAATAAGATCCGCCAGGATGATTGCAATATTCCACAAGGTTACGGGCCTCTTCAATTCCACGCGTGCCAAGATTTACGGCCATATTGACTTCAGCGCCTACCTGTTTGCACCAAGCCATAAATTCATTTGTTCCGATCTCATTTGTTTCGGTTGATCTCCAAGCAATGTCCAGTTTGCGCGGACGTTCCTTGACGGGACCAACACCATCCTCCCAGTTGTAACCGGATACAAAATTTCCGCCAGGATAACGGATAAAGGGAACCTGTAAACCGCGGACCAGATCAATGACATCTTTGCGAAAACCCATCTCATCAGCTAGTGGATGATCCGGTTCATAGATCCCTTCATACACGGCTCTTCCCAAATGTTCAACAAAGGAGCCGAACAAACGCTTGTCTACTTCTCCAATTGTGTATCTTCGATCGATCACAATGGTTGCTTTCTCTAGCTTTGAACGCATTGTTTTCCTCCTTGCTTCAATGGCGGCTGAAGCCTGAAATCGAATAGCTCGTCACGCTCGCAAAATAATTCGCCGTTCTCAACCGTAAGTTTTGCCACNTGGATGGANGTTCTGCGATATTTATAAGGCTCCATATCCTCCAAGGTNTACCCCAGGCTGTAATACTCTTCATCCCGTTCNGGATGAGTGAANTAGAAAATAAAGGCCTGATCGCCTTGAACAAGAACATCGGGATGTCCGCCTTTTGCACCATCTTCCTTGCGGGTACCGCGGCCGCGCAGAATGTTGTTCGCCTGTCTCTGCCAATGATTCAAGTCATTGGAACGATAGACCGCAAGTCCATCCCAAGGGTCCGTCACCATCCAATAGCTGCCTTGAAACTCAAATACATTAGGACCTTCATGATTGCAATCCGTTATAACAGGACCTGACTCTTCCCATTCGTAAAGATCCTTACTGTCAGCTGCATAAGTATGAATGCCTATTCCGTTATCTCTTCTGAACCACATCCGCCAGTCTCCGGATGGAAGCTGATGAACACAGGCATCAATGACTTTATCGCCCAGGCTTATTATGGATTGAAAATCCCAATCAAACAGATTGCTGCTTGTATAGTGAGCAATTTCGCTTGGCCCTTCAAACATACTCCGAACTCCCCGGATATACGCAACGTACATATGGTATTTGCCTTCATGCCAAATCACCTCGGGAGCCCAGAACGTATTTCTTCCTTTCTCAAATTCCAGTCCCTGCATAATGCCGCGGTATACCCATGTCCGCCCTTCATCCGGCGTTGAGGCAAGACCAATATCGAGACCATAACACCAGGAAACGGCTTGAGAATCTACATTTGCTCTGCGGTTAGTATAAACAAGCCACCAGCATTGTTCTTCAACATTCCAGATCACTGTCGGATCGGCTGCTCCATCATGAATTGGATCTCGGAATAACGGAGCTTTAGGCGGTCGAATAGCATCTCCCATTAGGATTGGTCCTTTCTGTAGATAACCGGATTAAGCGGGCTGTTAATGAAGTCTCCGCCCCGCAGGCCCGGCATCCATTTCTCCAGATCGCTTTTACGTGCATTTGTATCCGGTTCGAGTACCCGCGTATCATCCGCCACATAGATAATTGTCATAACTTCGCGTGTATGGGGTGTCGGATTCCCAGGGGCGCTATGAAGCGTCCATCCCGCGTGGAAAGTGGCATCACCGGCAGCCATAGCGCCATATTCGATCTGAGGCAGCGCCTCTGCCTCTATATATTGTTTCAATGTCTTATGGGATTGGTCCGAGATTTCCAGCTTGCTGATATATCCACGATGATGCGAGCCGGACACAAAAGTCATAGAGCCTACTTCTTCCGGAATAGGAACCAGCGGCATCCATAACGTTATCGTCTTCTCCGTATCCACCGGCCAATAAATTTGATCCTGATGCCAAGGCGTATGACCGCCGCCGGGTTCCTTGAACAAAGCCTGATCATGATAAATGCGAACCCCTGCAACCCCCATTAACTCGGCAGCCACCTTCGCGAACCGGCGGGCAAATACGAAAGGCTTGAGAGCTTCGCTCTGCTCCCATAAATTTTGTATTTGCAAAAAAGCTTTGCCGTACGTATCGCGTTCCTCGAGCGGCCTCGTCTCCTGATTTAGACGCTCGACCTCGCTTAAAATCAACGGACGATAATAATCAATCATTGGCTGTGTAGCCAGTTGCCTTAACAACAAATGCCCATCCTGCTCATACTGATGCAGATGTTCTTCTGTTAAGAGATAATCTGTCTGTAGTTCATTCTGCATTTGAACATTTCCGACCATAAATCCATCTCCTTGTCATTAAGATGACCTTATGATACTATGACTTTCAGCAAATTGATTTGAAGAATGGAGAATAAAATGTGGACTTATCCGACATCTCTTTTCCGATAAAGCAATCTACGGACTTCTCTGCCTTATCCCCTAGCGTGCATTGGGCGCAGCTGCACCAAACGATTAAAAACAACGAATATCCGTTGCGCCGAATCTATGATTTCGAGCTTCTGTACGTTCTGGACGGGCGTATTACCGCCCATCTAGGAGAACACAAGTACACGCTCTCCACCGGTGAGCTGTTGTTTATAAGTGCAGGTATGCCGCATAAGCTTGATATCAATTCCGGACAACAAGCATTGTTTCTGGGAATTCATTTTGATTTTTTTGACGAATTCGATATTATTATCGATCAGGACATCATCGTCAAGAATGATGCTGCGAGGCCAGACGATTTCTGTCGTGAAGCGGTCATTCCCGGCTACAGCCCGTTCAGCGCCAGCCCGGTAATATCGCCTTCCAAGGAGATCGTTAAGGAAATGGAACGGATTATTTCTGAGTTTACAACTATGCAGCATGGATTCGAGGTGATTTGTAAAGCGTTGATGATTAACGTATTGGTCGGCTTGTACCGGGCTCAGATCGAGACAGTGCCGCATTCATCCACGACGAAGGAACGCCTGGCGCCGGTGGTGGAATGGATTGAGCAGCATTATGCAGCAGACTGCTCCAATCAAACGTTAGCCAAACAGCTCAACATTCATGAAGATTATCTCGGCAGACAATTCAAATCTGCATACGGAATGTCCTTAAATAAATATGTTCAATCCGTAAGACATCGGGAAGCGAAACGATTGCTGCGCGAGTCAGATGAATCGGTGGAACAGATCGGACGAAATGTCGGCTATGAGGATATGCATTATTTCAGCCGGCTGTTCAGCAAGTGGGAAGGACTATCACCTCGCGAGTACAGGAAGACTGTTCAATTCTATTAGGCTGGACCAGACAAACAAAGCGGACCGATCGAGCTCCATCGGAGAATCGATCGGTCCGCTTTGTGTTATGCCCCAAGCTTGTTTTTATAGGCCTCCGCTGCAGCAGCCAGATAATACGCCAGCCCGGTTTGTTGGGCTTCCAGCATACTTAGATGAAATTCATCCTGGAGAAAAAACGTAGTTTGAGCAGCGAAATCCTCGGCTGAAACGGTATGGTTATGCTTATTCAAGAAATCGAGATGCTCTGAAATAAGCTCGTTTACCTTCTTATCATGATGTCTGATACCTGCAGATAAGGAAGCTGCCATCGCATTCATGAAAGCCATGGCTTCTGCAGCCTGTTCATTCATTTCCGGCACATCCGCTTCCTTAACCTGCATCGGCTCCATGCAATAGGTCTCCTGCAGATGTTCATTCTGCTCTTGAAGAGCCTCGTTCCACTCCTTCTCGTTATCAAAGCCGGCAAATAATTGTTTGTTATCCATGGTTGCCCCCTCTTTCCTCGTATGAATTGACAATTTAATGGTATGAATTAAAGCATCCAGTCTTGATCTGCGGTTAATTAGCAGAGCTTCTTGCTGCTCCAGTATGGATTGGCGATCCGGATTGTTTTTCATGATCTCTTTAATCTGATCCAGTGAAAATTCCAGCTCACGGTAGAACAGAATTTCTTGCAGCCGCTCCAGCTCTTTTGTTCCGTATAACCGGTATCCGGCTTCGCTAATCTCGCCTGGCATAAGGAGTCCGATTTTATGATAATGATGCAGCGTTTTGATAGTGACATTGGACATCTCTGATACTTCCTTCACTGTATAAAGCATGTATCCTCCTTCTGAAAAGAACTATCACACAGGATAGGCTGTTCGTGATGACTCTTTATTCGAATGCATATGCTTATATTCCTGCTCATATCAAGTTCAATTAGACCGGCCGGTCACATATTGAAGTGTAGCGTCTCCCCTAAGGGGAGAGTCAATACCTCATTACTAAAAATGAACCGGATCGATCTCAAGTGAAATCGATCCGGTTCATTTTTAACGATGCCTGCTAATCATTGGCGCAGCAGGTTCCCCCTTCTTCCTGCTGACAAATACACTTCGATAAAGAATTAGAATTCCAATATGAATGAGTGCAAGAACCAGATATAGATTGCTAAATACGTAGGAGGCTCCGTTTGAATGCCATGGTATCCAGCTCACTTCAGCCCCTTGGTCCATGATCTTGCCATAAATCCCCGTCGACACGGCCCCGGCAAGAAAGTTGCACAGCGTCATCAGCCCCATTCCGACGCCAACCTGGTCCTTCGGAATACTGCGCGAAATCGTATTTGAGAGTGCGATCTGCATAAACATCTGGCCAACATTGCCGAGGGTGAAGATAAAGCCAATCAGAACTGCCGGACTTCCAACAAATAACGATAACAAGAGGAAGCAGCTAAAGAGTAATAGAGACGCCGTGTGGTATACAAACGAATTCCCTCTCGAATCCGCCAATTTGCCGACTTTTCGGCCCAAATATGCGGATACGCATGCTCCGGGAACCATCACAAAGCCGACCCAGCCAGCCTCCAGCTGATTAATCTCCGACAATAATTGAGGTGTTAAGAACGGTAAGGCATAACTTACACTCATCACTAACGCCGCAATCATTAATCCCGTTAAATAAATACGGTCCCGCATCAAAATTCTGGAGACAAACGGATCAGCTGCCGTTCGAATTCGCCACAAGAAGCTTAAGAAGAGTAAAACACTTCCAGCTCCCAGCCACCAATTCCCCTGCGTAATTGCAAGCAGCAGCAGGGCTACCGTACCCGCCAGAAGAGCTCCGCCCAGCCAATCGATATATCCTCCTGCTCTTCTCTCCGTGTTGAGATATTTGCGGTAGTACGGAAGTGTGATCAGAATAAGCAAAGGTATGGCAAACAACCATCTCCAGTGGACAAACGACACGAGCAGCGAAGAGACAATCGGGCCGATAGCATTTCCCAGCGCTAATCCGGTAGCCGAGATGCCGAGTGCATGACCTCTTCTCTCCGGCGGGAAATAGCGAACTGGAATTAACATGGCTAACGCCGGGATGACGGCTGCCCCAACCGCTTGCAGAATTCTCGCCATCAGTACGAAAGCATACGATCCGGCAAGTAACCCTAATAGAGAGCCCGATGCAAATACAAGCAATCCGAAGGTAATCAGATTTTTGGCTTGATAACGATCAAGCAATTTGCCGTAAAGGACGGAGCCAACTGCGTATATAAGCAAGTATGCGGTGGATACCCAGCTGACCTGAGCGACTGAGAGCTCATAGTCGGTCCGGATTTCCGGAAGAACGATGTTAAACATCGTAGCGCTCATCGAGGATAAAATCAGTGTAAATGCAAGAAGTTTAATTAATAGGTTTCCATTCAGCGGTTGAGTGGAATCGGTTTGATTCGAAGCCATTCGTGAGCTCCCTCCTGCTTATCTTGATACGTACCAATATACCCCTTTCGATTGATAAATGATAATATATATTTTTGTATGTTATTATATACTTAAGTATATGGAAATCATGAAAATAAGGCTTGGAGGTTGTCATTATGGAACTGCTACAGCTTCAATATTTTCGCACCGTTGCGAGATATGAGCATATGACCAGGGCGGCAGAGGAGCTTCGAATCGCGCAGCCTGCGCTAAGCAAGACAATCTCGCGTCTGGAAGAAGATGTTGGTGTTCCTCTGTTTGACCGCCAGAATCGTCAGATCAGGCTGAATCGGTACGGCAGAGCATTCCTGCAGCAGGTGGATATCGCACTGGCAGCATTGGAAGAAGGACGGCGGGAGCTGGCGGATATGGTCGAAACGGAGCAAGGAACGATACGTCTAGCTACCCCGACACTCACCCGGCTCTCCTCCTCCATAAGTGAATTTCGCAAAAAAAATCCGGAGATCCTGTTTCGCGTGATACAGATCCCTCCTGCCGCCTCAAACGATATGGCCTCTCTTCTGGAGCGAGGCGATGTGGATCTCTGCTTCATTGCTGCATCCCTCAATCAATCATGGATTCGAGAACAAATCGTATTGAGGGCCGAAGTATACCTGGCCGTTCCGATTACCCACCCACTGGCAGCGAGAGACAACATCACATTAACCGAAACCAAGAACGAAGCGTATATCGAGTATCATGCCGAGCATCCTTTCCGTCATATCAACGATGCCTATTGCGAAGCGGCAGGTATTACCAGAAATATTATCTGCGAGGTGGATGAGCCGTCAGCGTTATGGAGCCTTGTACAAGCGGGACTTGGCATCGCCTTCGTACCTCGTAATACGAATGAAGATCCGAATGTGAAACTGCTGAGCATTGAGTCACCGGTCTGTGAGCGCGAATTCTCCATAGCCTGGAATGAGAAACGGTACCTGCCTCGGGCCGCCAAGCAGTATTTGGAGTTCTTGAAGACGTACTTTTATCCAACGTAGAGAATATAGAAGGGGCTGTACCAGAAGTCATTAGAATGACTTCCGGTACAGCCCCTTCATTTATGTCCGCCGCCTGCGCCAGCCAAAGATTTTCACATGAACAATAGCTTTCGTTGACCAATGAACAAGGAGATGAAGAACAATAAAAAGCAGAACCAGTGGTTTAAACAAAATCCAGCATACGGCCCACATGACAAAAATTTGCCAACGCTTCATTTTACGGAATAATTTATTAGGCCATAAACAGATCCGATAGAGCAAATACTGATGGCGGAGAGACTCCAGATATTCATCCTGGTATTGCTTCTCATCCGGATTTAATCGCACCGCACTGCGCATATATGTCTCCTGCAGCTTATAATCACCCCGGCGTGCGGCTGCCCAGGCAAGATACATCAAGACGACCGGCTCTTCGGCGCCATACCGGAGTGCCTCGCGCTCCAGCCCTCTGGATATGTCATCATGTCCAAGCAATGCTTCAACATAAGTCAGCACAGCCAGATATTGAGGATTCTCGGACTCAAGCTCCAGTGCCGTCTCAATTTGTTCCTTGGCTTCCTTGAACTTGCCTTTCTTATTCAGCTGATTAGCCTGCAGGTAATAATAATGAGCCTCGTAAGGATCGATTCGCAGTGCTTCTCTAATCGCCTGTTCAAAGGCTGCCTCGTTGCCGGTCTCGTAATAAATTGACACACGAACGTACCAGCCTAAATGATGCTCGGGGTTGCGCTTTAACGCTTCTCCCGCCCAATGCTGGGCCTTCTCGTAGTCCCCCATCAGCACACAGATCTGTGCGTATAAAGCATACGGATCAGGATCATGAGGGTCTTCCCGCAATAACTTCTCCGTTGCAGCCAAAGCTTCCTTATACCTCTTCCAGGACATCAACTGATAGACAGCGCTATAGGCTGAAGGAGAGGACGGAGTTATCATCTCTTCCACAACATAATCCTCCTGCCGCAACCCGGCTATTTGATCCCATGCTTCTTCGCATAATCAAGCACGATCTGATAATCTCCGTTCACATCGCTGAAGGTCGCGTAGTTTCTTGCCGTGGCGAACCATTCGATTGTTGTAGCCTTACGTGCTTTAACGGATTTCCGGAGATCATCCTGTGTAATCGGCTGAATCTCTCCCGTCTCGAACGTACGTTCCATCGCGGATTCAACGGCATCATTAACGACCTGTTCCAGATCTGCACCAGAGAACAGCTTTGTCTCTGCCGCCAGCTTGCCAAGATTCAGGGAATTCACAGGCTTGCCCGCGAGCTTGAGCTGCATAATCGTCGTCCGTTCTTCCTCTTCCGGGGGCGGTACGAATATAAGATGATTGAACCGTCCAGGGCGGCGCAAGGCGGAATCCAGATACCAGGGCGTATTGGTTGCCCCAATGACAAAGACCTGGTCGTTGCCGGATTGAAGCCCGTCGAGCTCCGTCAGAAGCTGATTGACGAGCATTCGCTCATGATGCTGTCTCATCTGATGACGGCTGCCGCCCATGGCATCCAGCTCATCAATAAAGATCACGCATGGTTTGTTTTCTCTGGCTTTCTGAAACACATCATGCAGGTTATGCTCGCTTTGCCCGACATACATTCCTAATATCGCCTGCAGCTCGATATGAATGAAATTCGCATCGATCTCCCCGGCTACTGCACGCGCAAGGAATGTCTTGCCGCATCCGGGAGGTCCGAACAAGAGCAGGCTGCCGCCGGCTTCCTTGCCATAAGCTTTGAAGATTTCCGGCTGCTTAAGAGGCAGAATAAAATTCATCCGAATCTTCTTCTTCACCTCTTCAAGGCCGCCGACATCTTCGAAGGTTTCCTTTGGTTTGTCCGATTCTACTAAGGAATGATCATCCTTATCGAACTGCATAAGCTTCAGCTTATTCTTTCTTCTTTCCGATAGCTCATCATAATCCGACATTCTAGATTCCTCCTTCACCGCTATATTGAAAATAGTATCATATTCATTTCAAAGTTTGTTTGACTTTCTCATGAAGCAGCTCAAATGCTTGCCTCAGCCGGTCCTTTGGAATGGCGGCATAGCGGTCTCCCAGGCTCACTTCGTAGTAAGAAGTGTCTTGGCCGGCATCACGCACATTACCAGTCAAACCGATCCCGGTTTCTTCATACACAGCCATTAAGACCTGCTCAAAGATCTCCTTCGGCATAGCTGCATGAACATGAAACATATTAGACACAGGTATCACCGGCCGGGTCATAATCCCTTCGATGCCGTTATTGTACATGCCTGCTAATTCTACGGCGTCTTTATAGTACTGTTCCATCTTGGGAAGCCGTTCGTCAAAAGCTTGGTCGGCATTAAGAATATAAGGATAGAGGCTGATCAAGTCGCCGCCATGGCGGCGTTTCCAGATTTTCGATTGGCTCGTGAACGTTTCTTCACCAGCAAGAACAGCCCCTGCAACTCCCCCGATTCCTTTATAGAAGGAGACGTATACACTGTCAAACAAGCTGCAGACTTCTGCGGCTGTCTTCCCGTAATAAGGCAAAATCTCGTACAGTCTTGCCCCGTCTAGATGAAGCCTGATGCCTTTCGCCCGGCAATGAGCAGCGATCGCTTCCAGTTCCTCGTAGGCAGGCAGCTGCCCGCCGATTTCCCGCTGGGGCAGCTCAAGCAGCAGACAGGCGATATCTTCCTTCAAATTCATCACATCATCAAGCGTGATTAACCGATCCTTATCCGCCAGCAGCACGGGCTCAATATGATGAAGTTCCTTCAGTCCGTCCTGCTCATGGATTTCCAGATGGCATAGAGGATGATAAGCCACTTTCTTGCTGTCTTTCTCATCACACCAGAGCCGGAGGGCAATTTGCTGAGCCATCGTTCCGCTTGGGAAGAAGACCGCAGACGGCTTGCCGAGATAAGCAGCTATTTTTGCCTGGAAATCCTCGATCACTTTCCCTGTTCCATAAATATCACTATCGATCTCTCCGCCGAGATGATCAAAGGTATCCTTCAATACCTGAATATTCCGCTTCCCATGTCCAACTACTGGGTATTCAGATGTGTTAAAAGCCTCTAGAAGTGTCTTTACCAATTCAATTTCCTACCTTCATAATCTACATATTCGCATTCCATCGCAGCAGCATCTCTTGCTAATGCCGAATAAATGACCTCTGTAATGCCCGCTGCCGATTGATCTGGCGTCAGCTCTGCAGCTTCATCCAGCTTGCCTTGCATATGCGTTTGCACCCAGCCCGGATGAATGACCAGAACGCGTCCGCCATGCGGCTTCAGGCCGTTATGTATAAGCTTCGACTGCATATTAACCGCTGCTTTGGACATGCAGTACGCATACCAGGAATCACGCCAGCAATCGGTTATACTGCCTGCTTCCGAAGAAATATTCGCAATCAGCTTGAAGTCGCTCAGCAGCAGGAGCGGGGTGAACGTTTGGCTCATACGCAGGCTGCCTAAAGCATTAACATTAAACACACTCAGCATCTCTTCATACTGAAGCTCTCCGAGAATGCTATTCCTAATATCTCCCAGGATCGCTGCATTATTTATAAGAACATCAAGCTTGTTAGTCCTGGATTCCACCAATTCATAAGCCTGCTTGACACTTGCTTCACTTGCTACATCAAGCGGAAATACAGTAAGCTGCTCGCCAAATGTTCTCTGCAGCTCCTGCAGCCCGGCGCTATCGGCATATTGGCCGGCGAACACCCGATTGCCATCCTTCAGCCATTTTGCCGCAAGCGCGAGCCCCACACCACGATCCGCACCTGTCACTAACATAGTTTTGCACATCGGCTTCCCGTCTCCTCTCCCTGCCTGCACCTGACCCAAACTTCAGCCGTCAGAAGTTGCCAGCATAGTCTAAGTATAGCACACAACCTCTCGCATGAAATCGATTACGGAATGCATGAGAAAAAACCGTTGCCCTGTCTGGCAACGGTTTCGTCCTTACTCTTCTTCCTGCTTGCTGCTGCTTTGTTCCGGTGCTTCAAAGCTGTTTTCTGCTTCTGCCTCATGAGCTGCAGCGATCTTCAGGCGATACAACTCCCTATAGTTTTGCAGCAAGGTTGTCTCTTGTTCATGGATAAGAGCCGTCAGCTGCTCAATTCGCATCTCCAGAGACGAGCCGTGCTCCAATATCACTTCCTCTTCAAGAGGAGGCTCGTAAATTAATGTCTTGCTGCATCCGAAGGTAGATTCCGCCCAATGATCAGCGTCATCCTTGCTGCTATGCTTATAGATCTCCACATACGTATCAAATAGCGCATTAACGGCTTTTCGGCAGTCCCAGCCTAGAATCACAAGACCTTCTTTGGCTTTGTTCACCGCACGCATAAGCTGGAAGTCGTTTAATTTTCCGCGTTCGGCTTCCACACGGTCAATTTCCGCGACGAATACTGGATATGCGCGGCAAAATAATGCGGCAGCAGCGAAAAATTCCTCCTGCGGAATGTTTGTAGCATCCTGCTGCGGTTTGGAAGCTTGCTCCATTTTGTCGTCATTCCCCTCTTGCCCTACTTCCTGATGATCCGGGCGATTTAACCCGATTCTAAAAGTATATGTAACAATGGGTAATGAAGCAAGCATCAGCTTGCCATGACTTTACCGCCCAATTCGTATATAATAGACCAAAGATCGATGTACATAGAAAGCTGGTGCTTAAATGAATGGACGTAAAGCAGTATATATCATTATTGGAATTTGTGTAGTTCTTGCCTTATTCGTATATGGCTGTATCCAATTTGTTGTTCATGCGCATTCAAGCTGAATGCGCATTTTTACTGCCTCTGGATTAATCCCATGGATGAGCTACTGTCAAATAATCCGCAAACTTCTTGCTCTCCTCGCGGCGAATTCGCCTCATCTCAGCACGATGAGACGCTGTCTCATGAAGCTTGAGCTCTTCTTCGGATTCCGGAATGACTATCGGCACCGGTACAGGACGCTTGTCCTGATCTAGAGCGACAAAGGTCAGGAAAGACGTTGCCGCGACAATACGCTCCCCGCTTAACAAATCTTCTTTAATGACCTTAACAAACACCTCAACAGATGTCCGCCCCGTCCACGTGACGAAGGATTCGAGGCATACGGCATCGGATGGCCGGATCGGCTGCAGAAAGTCAACCGAATCGGTAGAAGCCGTAACGACCGCACGCCGGCAATGCTTGGTCGCGGCAATAGAGGCAATATCATCGATATAAGCCATCAGCTTGCCGCCAAATAACGTATTGTGATTATTCACATCCGTCGGGAAGATCCTTGCCGTTTTATAGCATCTGGATTCACGGGAATAACGTTGTTCCATATTGAGCACCCTCTTTTCTTTTAGGTATAATTCCGTCCATCAGCCGCGCTATTTAAAGCGCCGCATCATGATGCAAGAAATACGGACAACATTTGCCGCAGAGCCTGGTCTGCATCGACTTCCAGACAGAACGCAATCTCTCTTCCGACCTTCGGATTTACTCTTCGATCCGTAATAATCATGCCTGCCGTCAAGCCATGCCCGCAGTCAATATCAGCATGCATGATTCTGGTGCTTACAAGGGATGGATTCACGGCTACCAGCACGGCGAGCGGGTCATGCATCGGACATTCGCCAAGATATTGATTCTGTTCCAGATAAAAATGGAAGTATCTCTCAAGCGAACTATTCAGAAAATCCACAATAGGCTGCTTGTCAGCCGGCGCCAAGCGGCGCAGCTGATCGAGATGGCTGCGCGACAGTCTCGTCTGCAGCGTCACGTCCAGACCTACAATAGTAAGCGGCAGCTCCGAACGAAATACTTGCTGTGCCGCCTCCGGATCTCCCCATAAGTTCGCTTCGCTAACCGGAGTCACATTGCCCGGAGCAAATACAGTTCCGCCCATCACAACTACGTTGCGGATCTTTCCTGCAAGGGATGGATCAAGCTGCAATGCCAAAGCCAAATTTGTCATTCGTCCTACAGTAATCACAACCAGCTCTCCAGGAAGCTGGGAAGCCTTGCGGACAATAAATTCTGCAGCTGATTCCTTCAGCGGTATCTGTTCCGTTGGTGCAAGCTCCGCGTCGCCAATCCCGTTATGGCCGTGTATATGGGGAACCGGTCCCGCATAATCCCGCTGAAGCGGTCCTGCTGCGCCTGCTGCAACGGGAACCTCATAACCGCAGTTAGCCAGCTTAATTAGCCTTAATGTATTTTCCGTAGCCTGCTCGACATGAATATTCCCAAAACCCGTTGTTAGCCCTTCAACATGAATGTCCGGCGACAGCAAAGCATATAGAATGGCTAATGCATCGTCGATTCCTGTATCTACATCCAAAATGATATGTGTTTTTCCGTTCATTTTCTGCTCCTCCTGTCTATGTAACACATTCTATTGTAATCGAAATGGACAAGCTTTGCTTTTGATTCGGCATGTATTGTTCACAGTATACAAAACGGGTCGTGTTTCTTGTGCACAAGCGTACGGTGAGAGAAGAAACAAGGCTGTCCCCAAAGTCATTTGAAATTGACTTTTTTGGGACAGCCTCACATCCTTGTTATTTATATAATCTTCTTCTTCGCTGCCTTACATACATGACCCGGGCGGACAAGAGCATAAAGAGGAGCATGACGGACCAGGCAATCGTTACTCCCCAGCTCCAGCCTGATGCTTTTGGCGTTTGGTCACCGCTTTGCAGAGGATTGGATTGCGTGATAGAAGCAATCTGCACTTCTGCCTGTTCAGCAACCGGAACGACCGGCACTAATGCCATTGCTGTCTCGGAAGGATTATAGACTTCCGAGGATTGGACATAAGCCCTGCCGTTTGAGTCAACCGCTACTACAGGCGAGACGCCATCCTTCATCGTAACCCAGAACGGTTTGTCGGATATGAACGCCATAGATTTGCCGGTATCCCGTGTAACGAATGTACGTTTCTCATCCTTAGCCATATATAGCGAGCTTGAAAAATGAGCAAAGCCATAGTCCAGCATTTTCGTCATATCCTTGTAAACGCCGGCATCGGTAGCTCCCTTCAGAATAACGCCAATCAACTCCATATCACCGCGCTTGGCAGCGGATACCAAGGTATACCCTGCTGCTTGCGTAAAGCCGTTTTTCACCCCTACGGCACCTTCGTAGCTGCTAAGGAGCTTATTGTGATTTTCGAGCTTGGAGACCCATTCCTGGCCAATCCATGGTTTGGATTTGGTAGACACAACCTGCCGGAACTGTTCGTTTTGCATGGCATATTGCGCAATCTTGGCCATATCCCTTGCCGTCGTATACTGATTCTCGTCCGGCAAGCCGCTAGGATTCACAAAGTTTGTGTCCCATAGTCCCAGCTGACGAACAAATTCATTCATGCGCTGGGCGAATTGCTCCTTCGTTCCGTCAATATGCTCAGCGATAGCAGTAGCCGCATCATTTCCCGAGTTAATAAGCATCCCTTCGATCAGATCCTGCATCGGCTTCTGCTCGCCTTCCGCGAGATAGATCCGGGTTCCGTCTTCGCCTCGTGCGGTTTTCGACACTGTCACGATATCCGAGGGATCCGACTGCTCGAGCGCAATGATACCGGTTACAATCTTCGTTATGCTGGCCGGATACAGACGCTCGGTTTCATTCTTGCCAAAGAGAACCGCGCCGGACTTGGCATCAATCAGAATCGCGGCTTCAGAATGGGGCGTATCAGGCAGCTGCTCCGCAAGCTGCTGCGATTGCTCCTCTCCGCTCTGCACGGACTCTTCCGCAAATACAGAGACAGGAGATATTATTAAGAGAATAATGAACATTATAGCAATCAGGCCTTGAAGTGATCTCATAGTTCCCCTCTTTATTTTCATATAGTCAAACGCGACCGCTCTTCCGCTATATACCGGGCTACTGCATCCTCATTACTGGTGCCGACAATGCGGTCCGCCAATTGTTTAATCTGATCATGGGCATCAGCGACAGCAATTCTGGTGCCTGCCGCACGGAACATGCTGAGGTCATTCAGGTTGTCTCCGAACACCGTAACATCTTTAAGCTCCGCGCCGACAAGCTGCACCCACACACGCGCACCTTCCCCTTTGTTCGCCAAGGGATGACTCATTTCGAGGAAATAATGATCTTTAATATAAGCATCTTTTGTGAACTCAATATGAACAAGCCCGCCGTATAACTGTTCGATCGTTTGTTTCAAAGACTCAAGCTCATCATATAATCCGATATACGTGAGAATAAGCGGACGGTAAGAATCGTCGATCACGAGCTGCTCCTGCTCTTGAAAACGGGGATCATCCGGTCTGCTGTTATAAAACGCCACCTCCCCGCTCCTGATCAGCCTCTCGTGAAGCACCTTTTCCCGATCTTCTCCATCCAGTGCAAACGCAAGCGGCAAAAGCCCGAGCTGCCGTCCCGCTTCCACAATATCATTCGATAATTGCGGACTAAGAAAGTGACCGCCAAGCACCCGCTTTGTAAGCGGATCATAGATCATTGCTCCATTATACAATACAACCGGATAACGCCAAGGAATTGCCGAAGCGACACGTTGTGAGCTTGCATAGCTTCGCGCAGTTGCATAACTGATAATCGTACCCGCTTCCAGGGCTTCTGTAAGCTGGGCTATCGTATAATCCGACATGGACTGATCAGAGCGAAGCAATGTGCCGTCTAGATCCGTTAAATAGCAGGAAGGCATGAATAATTCCTCCAAAGCATTAGTATAGTCCGTTCGAATTTCATGAGCCTATATGGCAAAATGATGGATTGTATTCTGGCAAAATTCATATTACAATCCGTCTATTATGAATAATTTTTCGTAAATTATATTACCGTCTTAAAGGAGAAATAGCAATGAATTCAAAAGAAATGGAACAGATTATCATAGAAAGATATAAACAGGATGAAGATACGATGATTCTGGTGTTCGCTCAGTGGTGTGTTAATCACGGGCTGGATGCCGTTGAGCTGTATGCGAGAGCCTATCCCTATCAAGTCAGTAATGGCCGTCTGCTCGAAGCGTTAGCATTAACGGCGCCTAAGAATGAAGCCGGCGATATTGACGACGCAACCGTGCTGCAGGTGCTCTCGTTGTTTGGCAACGAAGAGCTTGCGTTTGTTGTATCTGAGGAGATTGACCGCCGTCCCCGGATGCGTTAGAGATCTTGTACGCGACTTCCTAATAAATGAACGGCATGCTTTAACAATCGGCCTTTTATGAATAGGAGTTACTATAAAGATGTTCAGAGTAACTCCAGTAGTAATTACCGAACATATGCGCTATAATAAGAATGAGAACATATGTTTGCTAACTGCAACTCAGTCATAGGAGGTCTAATGAAAGGCACGACTCATCTTACCATTGGTGTCGCAATTGGTTCTGCCGCTGCGGCCCATTATCCGTTTACCATCGTGAATGCAGCTACTTATATTGCCGTCGCCGCATTCTCCGCTTTAAGCGCAGATCTTGACGGGCCCAGCTTATTAAGCTCGAAAGCAGGGAAATTATCCAAATGGCTTCACGGCCTGCTGCTTTGGAGCGGCTGGCTGCTCACCGCCGTTACGGCATACTTGTACATAAGCGATCATTACATCAACATCCCGCTTGGCATCGCCTGCGCGGCTCTCCTTCTCTTGGGCCTTGTCGTCCGAAGCGGCATGATCCGCAACGCGCTGGTTAGCAGCGTTGGTGCGGCGCTGATCTACGGAGGCCTATCCCTGGGCATGAGCTGGATGATTGGTTTCGGCGTATTTGTCGCCTGGGCGCCCTGGCTCAAGCATCGCGGATTAACCCATACCGTATGGGCAGTTATCGCCTGGGGCGCGATAGCATGGAATCTGGAGAAGCAGCTTCAGTTGGAAGGTATCATGCAGATTGCCGTTGCCGGCTATTTGTCACATCTGATTGCCGATACGTTAACCCCAAGCGGAGTGAAATGGCTGCAGCCTCTGGTCAAGAAATCATTCAAGATCCCCTTCCTGTAATCCGGCCCATAGAAAAGACGCTTCAAAGCCAAGTTCTCACCAGGTTGAAGCGTCTTTCTCTTTGTGTATGTCGGATATTCCGAATATTAACGAAGAAATACGATATTGTCATTGCGGCAGTCGATGGTAAGATCCTTGCCATCCATATACCACGCATCATTTTCCTCCATATAGAACGTAATGCCGTCCTCCACGGTCTTCACGGCCGGATAACGGGCTGTGTCCTTCATAATGCCGAATGCGAAGGCGTCTTCTCCGCCGCCGCTGTAGCGGACAAAGATGCGCACGCTGTCATTATTCCTGAAACCCCATTCTTGCTTGAAAAGTGCCGTTGCGGCAGGAGTAACGCTCATTTTCATCGGTCTTTCACCTCCTCTTCCATTACAGTTGATGAATGGTAACTTCGCTCCGAATCAGGAATCTGGCATTAGTCCCGGTCTGGCTGATTCCCTTCGAGATATAGATCATGCCGCTTTCCATCTGATGCATTCCTTTATAGATTCCTGCTGCAGGCAAGGCGCCTTTCCTCAAATACTTAAACAGGAACGGAAGATGAAATTGCATCCCGTGAAAATGCCCCGCCATCAAGTACGTAAACGGATGCTTGATATGCAGCACAACATTCGGGTCATGCGTCAGAATAATCGTTGGCTTGGCATCGTCTGCCTTGGCAAAGGCCTGCTCCGGATCGCTCTTTTTACTCGTCCAGTCATCAATACCTATAAACTGATAATGCCCCTTATCCAGCACCTCATTATGCAGCAGCCGGACGCCTTCAGCTTCAAGCATCTTGGTTAACAGCTGCAGAGCATCCGGAGCCAGATGATGATCATGGTTCCCGTATACCGCCAGAATCGGCACACCAACCGAGGCAAGCTCCTTCATATAACGCTGCATCTTGGGCAGATACGGGGCAAGCTCCGTGAAATCTCCTGTTATGACAATATACGAGGGACGTTCTGTCCTTATTAACCGGGTTAAGCGGCTTGCAGGAATACGGATATGCTCGATATGAATATCGCTGATTTGCAATATTTTTATACCTGCACCGGTCTTATACGTAACCCGTTCAACCTTCAGCCATTGTGTCGGGACGATAAACAATCCATAGATTAGCGCCACGAGAGCTGCCAGCCCGATTAGGATATATACGATCATGCCAGCCTCCCTTACCGCTTATAGACTTCATATCTTGTTATCGTAGAAAATATGCCTTGCCTTGAGCTCACCGTCGATAATACTCATAATGCCAAAAGAATACTGAGGCTGCTTGCGCTTTGCGGTTGGCGAGCCGGGGTTAAACAGCAGAATCCCGTTATGCTCCTTAAGAAACGGGATATGGGAATGACCAAAGACGACCGCATCTACCTGCTTGGCGGTAAAGGATAAGGCCGCGTTCTGCTCCGCCTTCTTGCTGGAGTATGGAAGATGGCCATGCACGAGGCCAATCCGCTTCCCGCCAGCAGTCACAATTTTCTTATAGCCCAGCTTCTTGACGATGGTTTCCCCGTCATTGTTGCCGGCTACCCCCTTCACCGGTGCAAACTTCGCCAGCTCGCTGTATACGGAAGAGATCGTCCAATCTCCTGCATGCAGGATCAGATCGGTATTCTCCAGCTCCGCAAGCAGCCGCGGCGGAAGAGCTTTGGCCATACGCGGCATATGGGTATCCGAGACGACTACGATTTTCATGGGAGCTGCACTCCTTTTACCTGATAAATTCGGTTATTCAGGAATAATGCTGCACATGCTGAAGCGTCTGAATGAATATTTCCTTGACATGGTCATCGTCAAGCGAGTAATAGACCGTCTTGCCGGCCTTGCGCCGTTTGACAATCCGGACGTTGCGTAAATACCGCAGCTGATGAGATACAGCCGACTGCGCCATATCCAGCACCTGGCAAAGATCATGAACACATAGCTCGCGGTCCAGCAGCGCATAGATCATCTTCACCCGGGTTGGATCTCCCAGCGCCTTGAACAGCTCTGCCAGATCAATCGCCGTCTTCTCTTCTACTCTGGCATTTACCAGACTGTCACTCTGCAGCTCCGTGCCCAGACAGGAATCGTCACATTGATCATCGATCGTTTTTTCCATTACGAGCACCACCTTATGTACTTACCGACATTATAGCAGAAAAAGAAGAAGCTCCTCTATAGAAGGAGCTTAATCGCCGTTATGCCGTTTTATGCCCGTGCGCACCAGCGGATGCAGGCTTCAACCAATTGCTTCATCTCCGCCAGAACAAGCGAATGCAGATTATGGGCAGGCGTCAGACAGCATACCCGCCCTTTGCCGTAAGGATGCGACCAGCCGCCAATCGATTCCCCGTCCTCCGAGAAGGTCCGCATGAACACATTCGTGTTGGCTTCATCGCAATAGACGAAATAATGCTCTTCTACCGATTCGAAGCCAAGCGCCGGGTTAATGATAAAATGTTCTGCAGCATCGTTTGCCGCATTCGTTACGGGCTCGAACCGGACAAGCTTTTGCTCGGGATGGTATTTGAAATACCCTCTTGTCATCGAGATATACGCGCCATCCTCCGGATAGGAGGCAAGACCCGCATGCCAGGAAAACCAGCCGCCGCCTTCATACACATATTGAAGCATCGCCTGCTCGGTATCCGGATCAAGCCAGTGAATCGGATTCTCGTCGGCCGGATTAATTTTATCGTCCTTGAAGAGGATGACCGCATCGGGCTTATCCAGAAGCGCTTTGGCCAGACGTTCAACAGAGGTGTAAGTCAGACTTACATTGCCGCTTGCCAGCCACGAAGCAAGGCTTTCTTCCAATCCTTCTGCAATAACCGACTCCGGATGATAGTAGTCCCCGACTACAGCTAATAGTCTGTGCATGTAATTCGCCTCCCCCGATGTTATTTATCGTTCTCCAGCAGCTCGATTAATACCTTAAGCTGAGGAACGCTATCGAAATACGCATAACGCCCGCCGGTATATTCACCCTTCTGCTGCAGTTTCATGCCTTTGCTTTCCATGATTGCTATTTTCTCTTTCATGCCTTCGATAACAAACGCGATATGATGCGGGCCCTCGCCATGCTCCTCCAGATAATTCCGCCAAGTGCTTGGATGGAAGTCCGGTTCAATCAGCTCGAGCTGAAGGGAATCCATATCGAAAAAGGCCAGCTTGGCACGCGCCTGTGACGGTTCGCCTTGAAATTCGGTTTGCGCTTTATCCGGGGTATCCGTCCAGTTCCATGCCGGTTTATCTACACCAAAGAAATTTGCATACGCTTCACTGACCGCCTCGATGTCATGCACAAGAATCCCGATTTGGGTAATCATTTTTGTTCCAATTGCCGATTGGCTCATCTTAATACCCCTTTCTTTCCAGACGCTTGAAGTTGGCAGGAACATGCCGCAGCCGTTACCGCCCTATTGGGAGGTTCGCCGTTCAGTCGATGATCCCTGCCATGCCGCGCAAAAAAAGATTAGAGTCCAAGCTTATGCAAGGCGTTCTGTACGGCGGACTTCAATTCTTTCTTTTCCTCTCCGTCCAGAAATGCCGCTTCGGCACTGTTTACGGCCAGCTGCGCAAGCTCCTGAAGAGTAAATCCGCAATGCTCAGCCAGCATCTCATATTCCAGATTCATGGTTGTTCCCGATACCGTCATATTATCCGTATTTACGGTAACCAGAAGTCCCTGTTCCATAAATGTGCGGATGGGATAGGACTTCCAGTCTGCGACGGCTTTCGTCTGAATATTGCTTACCGGGCACATCTCCAGAGCTGTACATGTCGTTCTGACTAATTCCATAACGGCGGGATCTTCTGTCATTCGGACGCCATGGCCAATTCGTCTTGCACCAAGTCTCGTAATGGATTCTCTTACATTCTCTGCTCCGCCTGCTTCGCCGGCATGGATCGTTATCGGCAGCTTATAACGGGCTGCCAGCTCGAACACTTCACGGTGCAGCTCAGGCGGGAACCCCGCTTCATCGCCGGCTAAATCCACCGCAACGACACCTCTGCCGTAATACTGGCGAGCGGCTTCGATGACCTCGAGGTTTTTCTCTACTGAATCATGGCGCATGCAGATCACGATGGCTCTTGCTTTAACCCCAAACATTTGTTCGCCACTTTGCAATCCGGCAATGGTATGCAGGATAGCTTCCCCTGCGGACAAGCCTTCAAGGGTATGCAGCATAGGGGCAAAACGCACCTCCACATAGAGACAGCCCGAAGCAGCCGCTTGCTCGACAAGCTCCTCCGCAATACGCTCAAGCGAGTCAGCGGTCTGCATAAACGGCAGCACAAAATCAAATTTACTTAAATATTCCACCAGACTGGCACAATTCTCATCAATTTGCATCCATGGGGTCAGATCGCCTTCTGCTCCTTCCGGCAGCGCTTTTCCTTGTGCCGCCGCCAGCTCACGGATCGTATCCGGCTTGACACTGCCGTCCAAATGCACATGGAGATCAATCTTGGGCAGTTGTCTGATTTGTTCGATGAATGGTTGATCCATGATGTACACCTTCCTTATTGTTTGTGTGCGGATAACTAAAACGGCATCTCCCTTCCTGCAGCAGTCTGGAAGGTGGATACCGTTTCTCAAGATATCTATACAGGGCTTATCTTTCACTTGTAAACCGCAACCCGCCGCCATTTGGACGGTGAAATCCGCTTCGCCTTGCTTCGTCATTTTACTATGTTTGATCATAAACATCCAGCGCCGCTTGCAGTCCCGCTCCGGTATGAATACCTGCCCCGTGACGAATTAATACGGCTTCCAGTGCGCCAAGCAATTGAAGCACATTCTGCTGCCGGCAACTGTAGCCCATCGTACCGATCCGCCATATTTTCCCCTTCAGACTGCCAAACGAGCTTGCAATCTCGATACCAAACCTGTTCAGAAGCATACTCCGGACAGAGTCGCCGTCGATGCTTTCCGGGATAGCAATACAGGTAACAACCGGCAGCTTGCAGCTTGGATCGCCATATAAGGTTAGCCCCATTGCTTCCAGACCGGCAACAAGCGCGGATTCATGAAGGCGGTGACGTGCGAAGCGCGCTTCGAGTCCTTCTTCAAGCACCAGACGCAGACCTTCGCGCAGCGCATACAGCATAGAAGTCATCTCGGTATGATGATTTAAACGGGCAGGGCTCCAGTAGTCCTGCAGTTGACTGAGATCTAAGTAGTTGCTGCGAATGACAGGCCGTCTGACTGTGCAGCTGGCGGAGGCAGAATCTGCCGTTGTACGCAAGCCGCGTTCAATCGTTTTCCGGGCATTAAGCTTTGCCGCAGCGATATCATTGTACGTCATCGGGGCCATGCCGGAAGGCACGGACAAGCATTTTTGCGTGCCGCCGATAACCGCATCAATAAACCATTCATCCGTATTTACGGGCACGCCGCCGATGGTCGCAACAGCGTCTACGACAAAGAGAATGCCTAATTCGCGGCATACCTTGCCAATCTCGGCAAGCGGCTGCATACGTCCGGTCGATGTCTCGCCATGCACCATAAGCACCAGGGCCGGCTTTTCCCGGTGAATCGCGCTGATCACCTCCCCGGGATCAAAGACGCTTCCCCATTCCTTCTCGATATAAACGACCTCGGCGCCAACCCGCTCTGCAATTTCATACAGAAGATTTCCAAAACGTCCGTAGATCGGAATCAGCACTTTATCTCCCGGCTCGATCAGACTCGTTAACACGGCTTCAATACCGGAACGGGAAGTTCCGTCAACCGGGAAAGCCCAATGATTTGCGGTACGGAACAGGGAGCGGAGCATCTCCATGGTGTCATTCATATAAGAGGTGAATTCAGGATCGAATTGGCCCAGAATCGGATAGGAGAGCGCCCGAAGCACCCTCGGATCTACCTCGACAGGACCAGGGGTCATGATCGTTCGTTGGGATGGCGCTAGTTCGGCGTATCGTTTCATGGCAATATCCCCTCATAAGCTAACTCATATAGTAAAGCAGCCAGGACGGATACACCCTCGGCCAGCTCTTCAGGCGATGTATATTCCTGCGGCGAATGACTAATGCCTGACTTGCTTGGCACGAATAGCATTGCAGTTGGGCAATGCGCCGCAAACATCTGTGCATCATGGCCTGCTCCGCTCACCATCCTGCGGCAAGGCAGGGACAGATCATTGGAGATCCGCTCCAGCTTGTCGCCCAGTTCTTGACTCATTGGCGCAGGCTTGGCCTCCAGCCACGGGATGATCGTTAGCTCAAGTCCCCGCCACTTGGCAATGTCGTTAAACTTCGCAATCGCAGCATCGCAAAACTTCGTTATCACCGTTTCATCCATATGCCGGACATCAATGGTAAAACTTACTTCTCCCGGCACGACATTAGGCGTATTCGGTATGCATTCGATCCGCCCAACCGTGGCAACAAGCGGTTCACCGCTTACCAGCGCATCCGCTTCAAGCTGCAGAATCATCTCCGCCGCACCAACAAGCGCGTCATGACGCATCGACATTGGAGTTGTTCCGGCATGATTGGTCTCGCCGCGCACCGTAATAGCGTACCGGCGCTGCCCGACAATCGCTTCTACAATGCCAATCCGCTTGCGCTGGCGCTCCAGTACCGGCCCTTGCTCGATATGAATCTCAACAAAGGCTCCGATATTTACCGGAGTGCTTGCCTCCTGTTCCGGCCTGCCGAAGCCTGCTGCTTCCATCGCTTCCTGGAGGCTGATGCCATCAGCGTCAAATACGATAGAGCCGCTCTGCCAATCATACATGCCTGTCATATTGCCAGAGCCCCAATAGGTAAGCGGAAAACGGCTGCCCTCCTCTTCGCAGAAGGAGACGATCTCAAGTGTATGGACCGGCTGACCGTACGTATCCTTCAAATACGCAAGGGCAGCGATACCTGCGGCAATCCCGTATGCACCGTCATATTGGCCGCCTGAGCGTACCGTATCGATATGCGATCCGGTCAGAATAACCGGCGCCTCCTTGCTGCTTCCTTCCAAACGTCCGAACAGATTGCCTACTCTGTCGAAGCGGACAGCCATCCCAAGCGCTCTCATCCGTTCTGCCAGAAATAACTGCGCTTGCAGCCATTCAGGTGTATATAAAAGACGGGTAACGCCCCCTTGGTCATCTGCGCCATAGGAGGCCAGCTCCTCAAGAAGACGGGACACAAAGGAGGCGGCTTCTTGTTCCATCGGTATCCTCATCGTAAACAGCCTCCTGTTAAGGGGATTGTTGAGCGGCATTAACGGGCTGAAGCAATAACTTCCCTTGCTTCGCGGCATAAACGCCAGCTTCTTCGGTATAGACTGTCTTCCCCCTGACCATCGTTGTTGTCACCTTGCAGGCAAAAGTCCGGCCAAGGTAAGGACTAATTTTATGCCTTTGCCATAATTGATCGCCGGCAAGTGTATAGAAGCGGTTCGGAGCTACAATGACAAGATCCGCATCGGCCCCTTCAGCTATAAGGCCTTTTTGCGGATAGAGACCAAACCTCTTGGCAGGTCCTGCGGATAAAAGATGAGCGAGCGTATGAAGCGGAATTTGTCTTTTCACCCAGCCTTCATCGAGCATAATCTCCAGACTGCTCTGCGCACCGGCGATACCGCCCCATGCTTCGAAGAAAGTCAGCGATTCATCAAGCTTGAGCTCCGGCGGACACGGAGAATGATCGGAAGCGATCACATCCAGCTTGCCTTCCGCCAGCAATCGCCACAGCCCTTCCTTCTGCTTCGCACTCCGAAGCGGCGGCGCGCATTTGGCTGCAGGTCCGATACTCGTCATATCCTCCTCGGTCAACAGCAGATAATGCGGACAAGTCTCCACGGTAACTTTTGCTCCGCGCTGCTTGGCCCGATCGATCAACTCAACCGCCTCTACGCTGCTGATATGGACAAAATGAACCTCGCAGCCCGTCTGCTCCGAGAACAGAATCGCTTTGTTCACCGCCTCCAGCTCGGCAATCACCGGTCGGGAGAGGGCAAAGGCACGGGCATCCGTCCGTCCTTCGCGTACAGCTTGTTCCGCCAAGCTTGAGGTGATTGCGTCACTTTCCGCATGAAGAGCAACAAAGCCTCCTAAGGCTGCAATCTTCTTCATTCCTTCATATAGGGTCCAGTCATCCGCCTCACGGAAGCGGCCTTCGCCTTCTCCGCCCGGATTGGACATAAAGGCTTTGAAGCCGCGTATTCCAAGCGACGCCATCTTTTCCAGCTGATCCAGCTTGCCGGGGACAAGACCGCCCCAGAAGGTATAGTCTACAGCCGAATTTCCCTCGGCCAGCTTTTCCTTCATGTTTAGCGCTTCCGGCGTAACCGTCGGCGGGTTGCCGTTCAGCGGCATATCCGCATAAGCGGTGCAGCCGCCGGCCGCCAGCGCCGCCGATCCGGCAGCAAAACCTTCCCAGTGACCAAAATTGGGTTCATTAAAATGAACATGAATATCGATCATACCTGGGAGCACATATTTGCCTGCTGCATCAAGTACATCATTAGCGGCAGAATCGGCGAGCGATTCGGAGATAGCTGCGATTTTTCCGTCAATTATTCCGATGTCCAATCGATAGGTGCCGTCCGGCAGAACAACTTGCCCGTTCCGGATCATGCGGTCAAATACCTGATTCATCCTGCAGCCTCCCTCTCTGTCAACTTCCACGGTAGGTGCTGTATCCGCCCGGCGCTACCAGCAGCGGGATATGGTAATGAGAATTGGCGTCCGCAACATAGAAGCGGATTGGTATCCGGTCGAACACAGGCTCGCCATCAAACATATAGCGCCTTTGCTCGTCCCGGAAGTAGTCCCCGGCGTAGAAGACAATCTCGTACACGGCGGCCAGCATCTCCTCGCTGCCCAGCAGCGGAGCATCCAGCCGTCCATCCTCATTCGTGGAAGCTGCTTGCAATAAGCTGCGGCCTTCCGCGAAACCCGTTTCAGAAGCTTCTATTAACCACAGCTCTACCCGCAGACCTGTCGCTGGCTTGCCTCTGGAAGTGTCCAGCACATGAGTTGTAATGCATCCGCCGCTCATACGATTCACACTCCGTCCGAAGTCAAATCTTCTTGCGTCATGGTAAAACCCTGGAATCCGTATGGAGGGCGAGGTTCTGTATAGACGCCAGCCGGATCGGACCCGGTATGGTCCACAATCGTCTCCCAGGTCCGGTTATTCGACTCGAATCTCACTTCAGCTAATTGCGGGAAGCGAGTAAGAATACGATGTCCGACTTGATAAATCAGGTATTGGATGGATGGTGATTTCATTTCATGGAACACGTTATGGGTGATATCCCGGATTTGCTCGGCAGGGACATATCCGCCAAGTCCGGCGTCAATTGCATTTTCCGGTTGATCATATTTCCAGAAAATATCCAGGAAGATATAGAGCGGACGATCATAGCTCTCCGGCAGCGTCGTATATTCATCGCGGACAAAGCCGTAGAACGAGCTTCCGCTAACCTTGATTAGCTGTAAATCCGTGACGGCACATTCATGAGACACAATGACGGGCATTTCGTCTTTCCGCGTCAGCTTCATTGAAGCGCTGGCATGATCATTATGCGAACGGCGGTAGACAAGCGGGCTTGCCTCCAGCCCTTCCTTCGCTGCCGAAGCCACCTCCAGTGTTTGGAACGGAATGCGGTCCGCGCTTATTTCAACGGCATCAATGTGGGGGTATCGGTCCATAAACCTCTTGCTGATAAATGCAAGCAAGCCTTCCGTCGTGCTGCCTTCATAAGCGGCTGTATTGCGCAGAATAAAGTTTTTCATCGAATCTGTTGCGACCACAAGGGAGTTATCCCCTTCGGTAAAGGAGGTGAGAAGCCGCTCGCTGCTCACGGCAAACGTCATATTATGGGCAAAGATGACATTGCTGTCGCCGGTATAGGCAGATTCAGGAACCGCTTTTACGGATAATGGCTTAGCATAAGTGCGATAGGCGAGAACATCACCCTTCCCATAATAAAGAGTACGCCCGCTGCGGAGTTTAAGCATGAATACCAATCCCTTCTATTCCGTAATCAGATCATGTAACCGAAACTTGGCAATCCGCGCGATTTGCCATAAAGCTTCGTCAGCCTCTTCCTCCAGGCTGTTGTTTATCCTTGCTTCCATAGCAGCTAAAATATCGGATTTATCCTTGCCGCGAACGGCCAGGATAAACGGAAAACCAAACTTGCGGGCATATTCACTATTTCTCGACGTAAACACCGCAAATTCTTCCGGCGATAATCTGTCGAGCCCCGCTCCCTGCTGCTCCATCGCTGAATACTCGCCAATTTTGAGCCGTGTGGCTAGATCCGGATGTTCCCGGAACAACGCGATTTTCTGCTCGTCAGGCGATTGAAGCACTACCTTCACCATCGCATCATGCAATTCATCAACAGAGCGGAAAGGTCCAGCGTCAAAAGCAAGCTCAGCGACCCAAGGCGAATGCTCGAAGATCGCGCCAAGAGCATCAACAAACTGCTCCCTCGTCAACTTATTAATCGCTGACAGGTTCAGATTCAGATTGAGATTCATAGGCTTCCTGCCTCCACTCTATCGCTTTTTGTACCGCTCTCTTAATACCGCCATAACCGGTGCATCGGCATATATTGCCGGATAGTGCTTCTTCAATTTCCAGCGGTGCCGGATCGGGATTACGGTCCAGCAGCGCCTTCACCGATATGATCATACCCGGCGTACAATAGCCGCATTGGAAGCCGCCTTCTTCGAGAAAAGCGCGCTGGATCGGATCTATTCCGCCGGCGGACACGCCTTCTATCGTTGTGATCGATTTGCCGGCGCATTGATAGGCCATCAGCAGGCAGGAATTAACAGGCATCCCGTCGACCATCACCATACAGGCGCCGCATCTGCCTATATCGCAGGACCGCTTCGTTCCCGTCATGGCCAGATCATCCCGAAGCACATGAAGCAGACGTTTGGCGGGCGGGACATTCAAGCTAAGCTCATGACCGTTAAGCGTACATGGAATCGGGCCTGCCTCCAGCGGAGCTGAGGGTCTCATATAATCGTTCATTCTCCGCCCACCGCCTTCTCTAGTAATTGATCGCAAGATAATGCGAGCAGTAGCTCCGGATCAATAGGAAGCTTCGTTACCCGAACGCCAACCGCATCATAGATAGCTGCCGCAATCGCCGGTGCCAGCGTCACCGATCCAACCTCGCCGATGCCGCGGGGACCGTAATTATCTCCTTCCGGCAGATCTTCAATCGGCTGCACATCGATGGTTCCCCGGTGCTCCGCGATGGTTGGCACCAGATACGTATCCAGATTTTTCGTCAGGTATTGCCCGCCGCTCATGACGGCATCTTCCGTAAGAGTAAAGCCTAGCGCCATACTGCTGCCGCCTTCAATCTGTCCAAGGAAGCCTTGCGGATTAATGACCGGGCCGGCGGCAACCGCATGATATTGATGAAGCAGCCGGACACGTCCGGTCAGTTGATTCACCTCTACCTTCACAGCAACAGCCGAATAGGTGTAGATAAAATGAGCGCCTATCTTCTCGGTTGCCGAGGTCGGGAAATGGAATTTGGTACTGCTCGTGATTGGTTCGCCGCAGGCAGCTGCCAGTGCCGGATAGCTAATCAGACATGCAGCCGTTTGAGCATCAGGGCCTGGCTCGCTAGCATAAATCCCCCCTTCGCCAAAACGCAGCTTCTGTACAGGGAGCTTGACGATCTCTGCAGCTTTTCCTAATACAGCTTCTTCGAACAATGGCCGGAGGTTCTGCAGCGACTTCCACATCATGCTGGTTGCCCGGGATGCTGTCGTCGATCCGCTGTCGGGCACAACATCGGTATCGCCGATAACGATGCGGATATCTCCTGAAGCGAAGCCGAACTGTTCGATCAGCATTTGTTCGAGGGATGCGATGAGACCTTGACCAAACTCTTCATAACCAAATACCGCTTCAATCTTGCCGTCTGCAGCAAGCGTCAATCGGCCCCCGGCTGGATCGGGAATCCCAAAGCCAAGTCCCGCTCCATGCATCGTAAAAGCAGCGCCTATACCGGTTCGGAGCCATGGCTCTGTATATTCCTCTTCCGAGGCATGCTTGCCGCGTTCCTGCCATAATGCACTCGCTGTGATCGCGGCAGATACTTGCTTGGCGCCTTCGGTCAGGGCAATAGGCTGGTCGAACGGACCGGGATCATCGGACTTCCGCATATTGCGAAGCCTAAGCTCCCAAGGATCGAGGCCAAGCTTTTCCGCCAGACGGTCGAACTGTCCTTCGAGGGCGAATATCGCTTGATTGCCGCCAAAGCCCCGGAACTCGCCGGACATTCCGTTGTTGGTGTAGACGGAGAAGCCTTCCACCTCGAGATTCTCATAGCGGTAAGGACCAATTACATGCTCCACTGCAAAATTCAGCACTTCCGCTCCAAGCGTGGCATATGGCCCCGTATCCGCAACGATTCTTACTTGATGAGCGATCAGCTTGCCCTGATTGTCAACACCGGTCTTCATCGAAATCTTCATCGGATGCCGCTTCAGTCCGGCGCGGACCGACTCCCATCTGGAGTTATGAAGCTTCACCGGGCGTTTCGTTATGTGGGCAAGCAGCGCGCCGTAAGGCTGAACGTTGAGTTCGTCTTTACCGCCAAATGATCCGCCAATAGGACTGGAAACGATACGGATATCATTTTGCGGCATAGCCAGAATACGAGCCAGCTGCATCCTATCCATGAATCCGTGCTGAGTCGGTGCATAGACGGTGAGACGGCCATCTTCTCCAAAGGTGAACAATCCGCCTTCGGTCTCCATGTACGTATGCATCTGCCGCGGCGTATAGTAGGTTTCTTCTACGATATGTGCACAGCTGTCGAAGCCGATTGTTACATCGCCCCGCTTGAACCCGTTCCGGTGAAGCAGATTGCCTTGCGCATGAAGCTGCGGTGCATCATCGGTTAGCGCATGCTCAACATCCTCCACAATAGGGAGCAGCTCATAATCCACTTCAATTAATCGCAGAGCCTGCTCTGCTATGTCGCTCGTGTCCGCCGCCACAGCTGCTACCGCATCTCCGACATACCGTACGCGATCCTCGCATAGAACCGGCTGGTCGGGATGGGCAATTCCGAACCGGTTCAGACCCGGCACATCTTTATGCGTAATAACAGCATGAACGCCGTCCAGCGCCGCGGCTTGTTCGGTTCGGATTGCCGTAATCCGCGCATGCGGATGAGGGCTCCGCAGTACACGGCCAATCAGCATGTCAGGAGCTGTCATATCGGTCAGATAAGCCAGCGTGCCGGTTACTTTATCAGGTCCGTCCGGACGAACACGCCAGCGTGCCCCGCTTCCCTTCCGGTTCAACAGCATGATGACCACCGTCCTCTCTTTACCTTGGCACTCGCCCTGCCGCTTTCCATAATTCCGAAACAATCAAATTCGCAGCCGTTTTCTTGCGATAGCTGACCGGCACAAAAGCATCTCCCTTGGGCTCATAGCGTTCGATAATTAGCGAATAAGCCTCCGTCATCGTTTCCTTATTCAGCAGCTTGCCGTTCAAGAATAACTCCACTGTCTCCAGGCGGCGCGGGATCGTCTGCCCGCCTCCTAACGCCAGACGCACATCACTCAGCCGATTGTCTGAATCCAACTGCATACTTAATGCGGCCGTTACAACAGAGGGTGTAAAAGCATCCCTTCTGCCGACTTTACGGTAAGCGACGTATCGCTTCGTATTCGTATTCATGCTTGGCTGCGTCAGCTCGATAGAGATCAGCAGCCGTTCTTTCCAGGCTGAATAGACCGCAGCCGTAGACAGCCATTCGGATAAAGGCTCCAGAAGTCCACTCGAGCCGTCATGCCAATGCACAACAGGATCATAGATGAGCAAAGCCGGTATGGAGTCACCAACCATGGACAGAACGTTGCCGCCGATCGTCGCCAAATTGCGGATGGACGGTGCCGCGATGCTGCGGACCGCTTCCGTCAGAAGCGGAAAACTCGCAAATATCTGCCTGCTGGCGCGTATCTCCGATAACGTCATCATCGCTCCAAAGCCGCTTGTTCCCGCTTCGCTGTCCAATTCTAATTCATGCAGCTCTCTAATCGCTCCAATATGAATAAGATGGTTCGGCATGGCCGCTAGTCCCGCTTCCCATTGTGTCCGCAGCAGCGTACCCCCTGCAGTGAATACGCCGTCCGCTCCAAACATATGCTTCAACTGCCAGGCTTCCGCAACGCTGGCTGGATGCCAGACAAAAGATGCCTCAGCTACTCCTTGCGTATTCGCAGCCATAACGCCATCCCCTTTGGTTAAAATCTTTGTTCGCGAATATACGGAATCCCCAATGATTCCGGCGAGCCCGACGGCTTATTGCGGTTGCGCCAGCCGAGGAACATCAGAACCAGGATCGTAACGATATAAGGAATCATCTTCAGGAAATAGGATGGAATCTCGCTGCCAATCAATTGAATGCGGAAGCCAATGGTATCCAGCGCACCGAAGAAGTAGGCACAGAATAAGGCGCGAATCGGATTCCATCTTGCGAAAATAATGAGGGCAACGGCAATCCAGCCTCTGCCTGCTGTCATGCCTTCAATCCAGGTTGGCGAATACACCATGAGCAGATCCGCTCCGGCCAGCCCAATCAGCATCGAACCAACAATGATATAGCCATAACGGAAGATTTGAACCCGGATGCCCATGACATCGGCCGTTGGCGGATTATCGCCAATCGCCCGCAGATGCAGGCCCCATGATGTTCGATGAATGTATAAGTGCAGAATGATCACAAGAACTAAACTCAACCAGGTCAATATATCAAGATGCGCGAATATTCCGCCAATTACAGGTACATTTTCAAGCCAACCCAAGTTCACCTTAGGAACAGCGCCGGCAACCGGCTGGCCGGTAATGCTTTTGCCGAGATAAGCGCTAAGCCCGGTGCCAAATAACGTTAAAGCCAGACCGCTCACAATCTGATTCGCCCTTAGCGTCACGCACATGAATGCGTGAACGGCACCAAGCACCGCGCTAATTACACAAGCTGCCATCAAGGTAAGCGCTAAATTGCCGGTATTCAAATAAGTCATACAGGCGATAACCGCCCCCATCAGCATAAGCCCTTCTGCACCCAACTGGATAATGCCTGAACGCTCGATCAGAATGCCGCCCAGTGTTGCGAATAAAAGAGGAGTGCCGGAAGAAATGGCAGCTGCAACAATTTGCACGAATATATCCATGATCTACACCGCCCTTCTATCCGTTTCTCCGAATTCGGAATTTGCTGGCCATGCCGCCTGCGATCAGGAAGAACAGGATCGCTCCCTGAATCATGGAGGAGATGGAAGAAGGAAGTCCTATCGTCTGAACGCTGAAGCCCCCGACAATCAGTCCGCCAAACAGGAACGAAGAGATGACAAGCCCCAGCGGATTCAGCTTCGCAAGCCAGGCAACAATAATCGCCGTATACCCGTAGCCCGGAGAAATACCATACATTAAGCGGTGGGTTACACCCGATACTTCAGCCATTCCGGCAAGCCCGGCCATCCCGCCGCTGATAAGCATAACGAGCAAAATGTGACGACTGATCTTAATGCCCGCGTTTTTCGCCGCTTCCGGATTAGCGCCGATAAGCCGCAATTCATAACCCCAACGCGTATACTTCATCAGGAAGGCGTACAGCAAGACGGCAATAATAGCGAAGATCAATCCCAGATGCAGTCTTGTATCCCCCAATACCGGCAGCGACTGTGCCTCTGTAAATACCGGAGTACCCGGGAAGTTAAAGCCTTTGGGGTCCTTCCAGGGACCAAATACGAAGTAGTTCAATGCAAGCAGCGCCACATAGTTCAGCATGAGAGAGGAGATAAGCTCATTTACCTGAAAGTACGTACGCGGAATAGCGGTTAAGAGCCCCCACATGCCGCCGCCGATCATACTGAACACGATCATGACGGGAATCACGAGGTAAACAGGCATATTCGGAAAATATACCGTAACCGCCGTAGCCGCCATCGCTCCGGCAAGAAATTGCCCTTCCGCCCCGATGTTCCACACCGAGATACGGTAAGCAATTGCAACACCGATGCCGCATAAAAGAAGCGGGATGGATTTGACCAGCGTTTCGGTAATGCCAAACGTGGTTCCAAATGCTCCGTTAATCATTTTAGAATAGACCGTGATCGGGTTCATGCCGTTGGCTGCAATAAAGATGCCGCAGAAAACCAATGCAAGAAGGACGGAAATAATCGTCATCCACCACGGACTTTCTTTTCTGGATGGGTCCAGCTCGATTCTCAGCGACAGCAGCTTACCGCGGCGGGGCGCTGTATCAGATTGTTCGGCTGCAAGAGTGCTTTGTACCGGCTGCCTGCTCATACAACCTTCTCCTCCTCTGCATCTTCTGCATCCCGCACGCCCGCCATATATAATCCAAGCTGTTCGCGGGTTGCTTCCCCGCGAGCCATTTCACCGACTATACGGCCGCTATAAATGACTAATATACGGTCGGAGAGCTGCATTACCTCATCCAGATCTTCTGATAAGAGAAGGATGCCTTTCCCTTGTTCGCGCATTTCCGTCAACAGGCGGTGAACGCCTTCCGTCGCACCGACATCAAGCCCTTGAGTTGGATGAACAGCCACCATGAAGAGCGGGTCCAGCTCGACTTCCCTTGCAAACAGCAATTTCTGCTGATTACCGCCGGATAATTGTCTGACCGGTATATCTAATCCAGGTGTCTTCACGTCAAACTGCTCTACCAGCGATTGCGACCAGCTGCGGTTCGCTCTTGAACGAAGGAATCCGAAGCGGGAGCGTTCGCTCATACGGTAAGATTTGAACAAGAGGTTATCTACGATGCCCAGACTTCCGGCAAGACCGCTTCTCATCCGGTTCTCCGGTACATGGGCAATGCGGGCCTCGATTGCTCCACGGACGGAAGCATTCTTAAGCGGTTTGCCGTTAAAGGTGATACTGCCTTTACGCCAGGGACGGAGTCCCGTCAGCACTTCCGCCAGCTCACTCTGCCCGTTGCCTGCTACGCCCGCTACCCCCACGATTTCTCCTTCATGAACCTGGAACTCCATTTGATCCAATGCTTTGCGTCCATGATCTGCATAGGCATCCAACTGCTCTACAATCAGGAGCGGCTTGCCCTTCGGACAGCTTGCCAGCGGCTTCTGAACAACTACTTCTTTGCCGACCATCAGTCTCGCAAGCTCCCGTTCATTCGTCGTGCTCTTCTCCATCGTATGGGTAAGACGCCCTTTGCGCATGATCGAGATGCTGTCGGAGATCGCCATCACTTCTTTTAATTTATGAGTTGTAATAATAACAGTCTTATTCTCTGCTTTCATCTGATTCAGCGTTGCGAAGAGCTGCTCGGCCTCATCCGGCGTCAGCACCGATGTTGGCTCATCCAGAATAATCAGATCGGCTCCGCGGTAGAGTGTCTTGACGATCTCAACCCGCTGCTGCTCGCCGACGGACAGCTGCCAGATCGGACGATCAACCGGAAAGGTTAAGCCAAACCTGGCAGCGATCGCAGCGATTTCTTCCTGCTTGTTCTTCATCCAGCCCGGACCGCGCCAGAAGGATGTTTTCTCCCCCAGGATAATGTTCTCGGCAGCCGTCAACGTCTGTACGAGCCGAAAATTCTGGAACACCATTCCGATTCCGAGCTTCATGGCATCCTTGGGCGAACGGATCTTTGCTTTCTCGCCGCGGATATAAATCTCGCCGCTCGTTGGACGGTAGACACCCGACAGCATGCACATCATCGTGCTTTTGCCGGCACCATTCTCCCCCAGCAGGGCATGAATCTCTCCTGGCTTTGCCTTGAAATCGACCTGGTCATTCGCGACGACGGAGCCGAACTGCTTGACGATACGCTGCATTTCTACGGAGTAGGTTTCGAGCATTCGCGCTTCCTCCTTGTGACACAATTCTTACTTCGTAAGCATTCGCTGTCTTAATAGATAGAGGCCTGTCGATCAACCAGTCCCTTGGATAAGGGATTGGCTGATCGGCCGCTTAGGACTGGTTTAAAGTTATTGAGGAATCGTTCCTGCTACGCCTTTGACGAACCAGTTCATCTCAAGGATATCCTCAAGACTCATTATTTGACCTGCTTCCAGCTTCGAAGCGCCGGATGCATCTGTGATTGGGCCGCTGAATACATTCAGCTCACCGCTCAAGATTTTCCCTTTGGCATCCTCAACCAGCTTCTTCACATCATCTGGAATGCTAGGTCCAAGCGGAGCAAGACCAACCATGCCATCAACCATGTCGCCGGAGTATTGCTCGCTCTTCCATGTTCCGTCGATTACGGATTGGACCACTTTCGTATAATAAGGACCCCAGTTCCAAGTCGGGTTCGTTAAGTAAGCTTCCGGCGCATAACGGGTCATATCGGAGTCATTCCCGCCAGCAAGTGCGCCGCGCTCTGCTGCCGCTTGCAGCGTTGCAGGGGAATCCTGATAGGCAAGCAGGACATCCGCTCCTTTATCCAGCAAGCTGATCGCCGCTTGACGTTCCGCCGTTGGATCGTACCAGGTATTGCTCCATACCACGTCTACCTTCGCATCCGGATTTACGCTTTGAATACCAAGCGCGAAGGCATTGATGTTATAGATAACTTCAGGAATCGGGAAAGCCCCCACATAACCGATCACATTCGATTTCGTCATCTTGCCTGCCGCAATGCCGCTCAGGTAGCTGGCTTCATAGTTCTTGCCGAAGTAAGTGCCCATATTGTCCGCTGTTTTGTAACCCGCTGTGTGCATGAAGATAACCTTCGGAAATTTCTTAGCTACATTCAAAGTCGGATCCATATAGCCAAAGCTTGTTGTGAAGATAATGTCATGATTTTGCGCGAGTTCTGTAATGACGCGTTCCGCATCCGCGCTTTCCGGTACATTCTCTACCGTGTCAGCTTTAATCCCAAGCTTCTCTTCCATGTACTTCCTGCCGTTGTCATGCTCGAAGGTCCAGCCGCCGTCTCCCGGAGGACCGATGTATACGAATGCGACCCGCGGCAGCTTCTTGCCGCTGTCTGTTGCTGCCGGTTCTTCTGTTGATGTCTGCGCATGTCCGCCATTCGCCGCTTCGTTTGTCTTATTGTTGTTGCTGCTGGAGCATGCGGACAAGATAACGACGATAAGTACAAATAATGCCAACCCCGCTGTACGTGCTTTTACAAGATGTTTCATATCGTTCCTCCCCAACTCTCTATCATCAACCCTCTTGCAATGGATGATGTAGCTTCAATATACTTTCGCGTAATATAGGCGTCAATATATATGACATATTATTGGGAAAAGGTATAAAATAACGAAACCTCATTGTGCGCGGCGCATGTCTATAAAGAATTTCACGTTATATTATATGACGTAAATGTCTTCATTTGTGAAAACAATGATATCGCCTTTGTGCAATGCGAAGACTGTTCTCATCATCTACATCCAGCAATAGTTCAGCATCCTCACCGTGAAATTCCACCATTTCTCCGTTGTAATCCGGCGACCCGAACAGTTTGCGAGCGCCTATATCTCCCTTCAGCTCGCGAAGCGCGTTGAACATCGTATTTCGGATAACCGCAGGCGGCATGACAATCCCGTCTACAGACGATGCGGCAAAATCGATTGAAGGCTGTTTCCTTATAACAGCAAGAAGACGCCGCACCATAGCAGCCGTGACAAAAGGTTGGTCACCAAGCCCGATTAAGAGCGCATCGGGTTCCGGAAGGCTGGACAGCGCGGCGTCTACACCGGCACGAATGGAATACGACATTCCAAGACCGGCATCTTCGCAGACGACAATATGAAGTTGAGAAGCGTAGCGAGGATCATTCCTTATCTCATGCAGCCAAGCAAGCGAATCATCCGGGCGGACCACGATATGAACCCGCCCGATACGGCTAGCCAATAGAGCACGAAGAGCCATACTGCCCAACGCGATTCCCGGCGAAAGCTCGAGCGGCAGCTTCGGCTTGCCCATACGGCTGCTCTGCCCCGCCGCCAAATAAATTCCGGATAGATTCATGCCCCTCCTCCTTTTGGCGATTATCAATCTGTCCATCCCGCCATTTTTTGCGCAGTCCGATCAATTCTGCAGCAATACTGACCGCAATTTCATAAGGACCTTCGGCTCCAATAGACAAGCCAATAGGAGCTTTCACATTAGCAGGCGGGGATTCCCCATTAAACAACATTCCAATTCGCTTGGCGGAGCCCATCACTCCGATATATCGAGGATGGGAATCGATAGACCACTCTATCATTTCACGGTCGTAATAGAGATGATGACTGCATATGATTATGGCATCTTCTTCGTTCAGCCGCAGCTTCTCCTTGAGAAGCGCCGGAGTTCCATGGTACTGCTCTGCTCCCTGGAACGCACCAAGCAATCCCGGCCGCCAATCGGCAACTGCCACATGGAAGCTGCTTTGCGTCAGGAGCTGATAGATCGGAAGCGCATCCGGCCCTGCTCCAAACAAAATAACCCGTTGCCGATTAGAAAAGAGGACGCTGAATCGCCAGTCACAGGATTGCACGGGAGTGAGTGACTCGATCTCCGTACATGAAAGTTCATAATAAAGCTCCTGGCTCCGAAGATAACGGACAAGCCGCACCTCTCTTCCGGCTTCCAGCCGTGCAAGAGCCTCTATCAAGAATTGCCGGAGCTCGCCCGCAACCGGCTCAAGCAGAATACGGATTATTCCCCCGCAGCCAACAGACTCCCCCCAGATCGGATCCTCATCAGGCTCCATGTTATATTCCGCTATTTCATACCGGTTAGCTTCCCAGAGGAGGGGGACTCGCTCCAGCAGATCCGATTCAATACAACCCGGACTTACCGTGCCGACAGACTCTCCTCCCGGTATAAGCAGCATAGCTGCCCCGGCTTTTCGGTACGCATGACCCGTCACCTCGATGATCGTTGCCAGAATTGCCGGCTGTTCAAGCTGCCGGATCGTCCGTAAGATGTTGATCATATCCATCGGCAATCCCTCCCCAAAAAGTTTGCGAAGCAAAACTCACTTCGTAAGCGTTCTCTTATAGAGCTAAGCCAATCAGAGTCTTGCCAGCAATTCCTTCAGCGTCCGGTCCGCCTCACGCAGTACCAGCGGTTTATCTACCGTCTTCATGATTCTGCTTTCCATTACGATCTGACCGTCGATCATGACCGTATCCACATCGCCGCGGGTTGCTGCATAGACCACTCTGGAATACCAGTCCGCATCAAACGACGGATAGACGTGGAAGTCTTCCAGATCAAGCAGCTGCAGGTCGGCAAGCTTTCCAATCTCGATACTGCCGATTTGGTCCTCAAGCCCAAGCACATGCGCCCCGCCCATCGTTGCCATACGAAGCACCGTCTTGGCATTCATTACCGTTGGACCATGCTTCACCTTCTGGATGAAAGCAGTCAGGCGCATTTCCTGGAACATATCCAGGTTATTATTGCATGGCGCACCGTCGGCACCAATCCCAATAGGAATTCCTTGCTCCAGCAATTCCGGCACCTCTGCCACGCCGGAAGCCAGCTTCAGGTTCGAGCCCGGACAATGAGTTACCTTCACTCCCCGTTCCCGGATAATCCGTTTCTCTTCTTCATCCAGCCAGATGCTGTGCGCCAGAATGAGATTGGGCCGTGCAAGTCCAATATGATCCAGATAGATTACATTGCGCATGCCGCGTTCCGATTCTACGATCGAAATTTCTTCTCTGTTCTCCGACGCATGGGTATGTACCTTCACCCCGTATTGAGCCGACAGATCTCTTACGCCGATAAGGAGCTCTTCTGTACAGGAGACAACAAATCGCGGGCAAAAGGCATATTCGATCCGCCCGCCAGCTGCCCCATGCCACTTCTCAAGCAGCTCCACACTTTCCTTCAGCGACTGCTCCGTCTTCTCTTGAAGAGCTACCGGCACCTCCGTCCCGTAATCCATCATTACTTTGCCGGAGACAGCGCGGATGCCGCTCTCCAGAATAGCCTGGAACGCCGACTCCGTGTGGTTAACGGTCTCCATATCCAGGATGGTCGTAGTCCCGCTTCGGATCAGCTCCCCAATACCAAGCAGCGCCGAATAATAAACGGATTCCTCGTTATGGGCTGCTTCGAGCGGCCAGATTCGCTGTCTCAGCCAATCAATCAGCTCCAGATCATCCGCCCGGCCGCGGAACAAGGTCTGACAGAGATGAATATGGGTCTGAATAAACCCGGGCAACAGCACTTTCCCTCCTGCATCGATAACGCGTTCAACTTCTTTTCCCGGAATATTCGGACCAATTTGAGCAATCTTATTGTCTTCAACAAGCACATCGCCTATGACAATATCATCTGCTGCATTCATCGTCATGACGACGGCATTACGGATTAGAATCGAACTCATGTGTACCGCTCCTTTGCTGTAGAACCAATTCATGTAAGGATAGCTGATCAGGATTGTTCATTTAATAAGAAGCTTACGGAATAAGAATGCGATCTTGAGTCTGAGAAGATCATTCATTTTCTTGAAATCCACGCCCAATAATTCACTTAACTTCTCGATCCGGTAAGTTGCCGTATTACGGTGGATATATAACTTCTTCGCCGTTTCATTAAGCTGCCCATCCTGTTCCAGATAAGTCTCAAGCGTCCGCAGCATTTCATTCGCATAATCCGGATCCTTGCTTGTAAGCCCTCCGAGCCAACGATTGCAGAATGCCTCCATCCGGTCACGCGACACATGCTCGAATACGATTGCCAAATCCATTGTATCAAAGGTTATAATGGATTGCCCGATCCCCCATTCCATGGAAAGCCGCTGGGTCTGTCTGCATTCATCAAAGGCCTCGTAGAGCTGATCCGCTCTTTTCTTCCTGCTGCTTACCGTCGCTCGAGGACTTTCACCGCCCTCACGCTCGATGGATGCAAAACAGGCCGTTAATGCGGATTCCAAGCTTCCTTCTGTTTGCCCCTCAATCTCCGGGAATACCGACAAAAGCCCCTCTTCCATTACAATATGCATGCCCTTCCGTTCTTGGAGTTTCGTATGGCTTAAAAACTCCGATTTCAGCTTCTCCAGCTTCTCGGCTCTCTGCAAGGCTGAAGCATGCGGAGTGTCACTAAGCACACAAGTATAATGATGCTGGAATACATCAAGCTCCCAACGGTCCGCATATTCGATCACTTTATCAATCGGCATTCCGTTCCGGAGATAACGTTTGATCAGAACGCCAAAATCCTTCTGAACAGACAGTTCAAAGTAATCCTCATAATTAAAATTCATTTGATAAGATAACAGCTCGGCTGCCTGCATATATAAACTCTCTTCTATTGAGGACAGAAACAGTTGAGGATTTAAGATCAATACAAAGCCCGTACAGCGGGACTGCTTCATAAGCGGAATACGAAACGCCTGCCATTGTCTGGTCTTCATCCACTTCTGATGCTGAGGCCATGGCCAGCTTCCCGTTAATTCCGCATCCTGCACTTGCGAGCTGTTATATACAATCTGCCCTCTCGATCCTACGACAGCCATCGGGAAGCCGATAATCTCGGCAACCGCATCAAACAGTTCATTAATATGATCGGTTTGGAGTGCCATTCGCATCAGGCGTACCTGCTTGTCGAATATATCCTGCAGCACGCCGGTGTTGCGCCGCAGCTCTTCCTTGAACAAACCGCTCATCTGATCTGAGAACGTAAATTGATAGGGAAGCTCAATTAAGGGAAAACCAAGCTCATTAGCACAGGCAATCAATGGATCAGGAATAGCATCCCAGAATCTGCCCAGCTTTATCCCAAGTCCCGCTGAGCCCCGCTGATTCAGCTTGGCTAGCAGCTCTGTTGCATCTTGCGGATGATCCTTGATCAGGTAGGCGGTCGTAAACAGCATCTCGCCTTCCTTGATCCAATCGGTAATATCCGGCGCATCCATCACATTGACGGATTTCACAACCCGGTTGCGTCCTGCAGTGCCGGCAACCAGCTTCCCTTCGGATAACGGGAACACGTTCAACGCCTGTTCGATTGTCAAATGCATAGCGCACCTCCGCTCATCATGCCATCATCTTTCTGTGTCATTTTATATAACATGTTAAATCAGGATATGGTTTTAAGCAATAGGGATGTGAATATATTCAACAGATTAGACGCTTCGATTTTCATTACCCAACACATACTATAGCTTTTATTGGGTATTTCAACCATATACATGACATCACAATGGGATATTCGAGTTCTTTGTTGAACCGAAACAAAAAATGCCGATAAAAGCGAGTTTCGCTCTTATCGGCATTCTCTTATTACTTCGCTTCAGGCAATGGCAGGAACAACAGGTTGATCGGAAGATTGCTTCCGGAAGCCGGTGTGAACGCGATTGTTACCGCTTCTTCCGTATCCCCTGTCCGGTAAAGAACGCCTGCTTCGTTGGCATTGCTCAGAATAGTTGTATTAGTTGCGTAAACCAGCTTGTTGTTGACCAGGAATGCGCCGCCATAATGGCCGCCGCGAGGGTTCAACGCAATCAGCGTATGAGGCTGCACATGCCACAAATTAAGGACATACATAGCTCCGTTGTTGCCGTCATTGGACATCGCGTCCCCTGTCAGCACATCGTAGCCGGACAAGCGGGTATCTACCACTTTATCCGCCAGAATCATACGTGATGGAACATCGCCAATCGTCTGCAGAACGTTAATGCTGCGGTTCGCTTGCTCGAAGGTGCCGCGTACATGCTTGCCGTCACGCGGAAGGATCGGAAGCTGCGGAAGCGCCTGAAGCACATCTTTGTCCGCATCCACCACGATAATGCTGAATTTGATTGGTGCAGAAGTTGTTACATCGGCGTACATCGTAAGGATGCGGCTATTAACAACTTCTTTGCTGCTTAACGGACTAAGAACAACCCGGCTTTCGCCTGCAGGAATCGTTGTTACCGTCCCCACCGGGTTAACCGTTCTGGACAACAGATAATTGGCCGTTGCCGCTTTGCCTGCCTGAGTGACATACGGCGCAGGACCGCCCAGACCGATACGCTCGTCCGTTACGGTAGCAGCCGTCGAGTTTTCGTTTGTGGCTACGATATAGATTTTGATTGGATTAGGACGGTTGTTCTGATTATGAATCAGGAAACGAACATTGCCGTTTGCGGTATCCTGATAATAAATACCTTCGTCATTCACCATCTCAGGGCTGTTGCTGCGAATAAACGTTTGTTGGCCGTTCGATACAACTGTGTACGGTTGAGTCGGAAGCTTCAATACGCCTGCGCCATCGATTGTGAATTTCTCTCCTTGCTCGGTATACAGCTGATCAAACTCCTGTTTCGTATACAGCGTTTCATCTGTAATGGAAATCGTCTGCGAGAATTCGTTCGTAAGGCCGTGGACATCCGTTACTTTCAACGTTACCGTCTGTTCACCTGGTTCGAAGAAAGCTTTGGCGTTATTGACCCACTCGCGCTTTGTAATCTTGTTCTCGTCATCCGTGCTTAGATCGTTATATTGAATGAGTTCGCCCATTTTGTAGTAGGACTTATTCGTTGCAAATCTTGCTTCAGGCGGAAGATTCGGAGGTACTACGTTAATGGTCACCGAATAGGGATCACTCCAGACGCCGTTAGCGTCCTGTACCCATTTGGTCACGGTGTAAGTTCCCGCTTCCTCGAAGATCGATTGTTGGCCTTCCCAACGCTCATTAACGATAGCTGCACCGCTTGGTGAGTACGACAGATCACCATAAGCGACTTCCGTTTGACCGGCATATACAACACCGCTGGTAATGTTGAATTTGGCTACAGGCTTAGTCGTCCAGCTCAGAATAATCTTCTTCTGTGCCGGAATCGTAGATAATGTCATTCCGAATGGATTCAGAATCGAACGGAGCGGAATCATCAGACTCCCCTTTTGCACAAAAGGTGTACCTGTAAACGTCGAACGCGTACCATTAACCGTATAGGAAGACTTGCCCACGGCATAACGAAGCTCGCTCGTTGCGCTGCGAAGAACATATTCCTTCTTGCTCGCATCATAGAGAACAGATGCACCAAGTCTGCCTGCAATAGCAGTAGCAGAAATATAAGTGGTGCCTTTTAATTCTGTAAGCGGCTGTGCTGCCATATAGAGCTTGCCGTTATGGTACATTTGCTTTGTTTTCTGAAGAAGGATTAATTGATTCTGTCCGCTGGAAGTGCCTTGTGCTGCTACAGGGATAGCAAACAACAGCAAAGCGGCGAGTACGACTAAGCTGACTTTCTTAAACATTGGATTCTCCTTTTCTCTATCGGGATGGTTTGAACAGACATAGGTTAAACGCATCCCAGCACAAAAGGTTGCACCTGAAGTTTATTTTTTTGCTGCTCCTGCAATATGTTCAAATATAAGATTGCGAGATTTAACAGCCTCGTTCCGCCCTGCCAGCGCTTTGCGCACCACAACCACCAGCCGTTCTTCAGGCGCAACCAGCAAATATTGGCCGCCATGCCCAAAGGCGAAATAACAGTCGAACGCTCCGTTATGCTCTGCCGGCGACTGCCACCAATGATAGCCGTAAGTCCCGTAAATCGGCGGCTCATAGTGGAGAAGTCCCCTGTGATGCTTCTTCGTTGACTCCTGAACCCACTCAGACGGGATGAGCTGCCTGCCGAACCAATCTCCTTCCCGCAAATACAGCAGACCAAGCTTTGCCAAATCGCGGCCATACAGCTGAAGTCCGGTTCCTCCTTCGCTAATCCCTTTGTGAGAGGTCCATTTCGCCTGCCTGAAGCCCATGGGACGGAATAATCGGTCGCTCGCAAAATCAAGGGCGCTTTGCCCCGTTGCAGCAGTCAGAATAGCAGACAAGAGATGCGAGCCTCCGGAATTGTAGAGATAAGCTGTGCCCGGTTCACTAATCAAGGGGCGCTCCAGCACAAACCGGATCGGGTCAGCCGACTTCTTCATTGCCTTGTATGGCTTATCGAAGTCGGGCCAATCCCAGCCGGAGGTCATCGCAAGAAGATGCTTGATATGGATAGACGAATCGGCGAAAGTTTCGAAAAAATCAGCTATCGGCTGATCAACACTTTGGATATGCCCCTCCGCTATCGCAATGCCAATCAAGGCAGATAACAAGCTTTTGGTACAGGATAACAGCGCCCCCGCCGAATCCTCCCCTTTGGCATGCCATTCCCAGGCTAATGCATCATCACGCAAAATCATTACGGAGGTCATCCTCCACTGCTCCAGCCGTTCCTTCAATTGCTCCAGCTTCATTTCATCGAGACCTGCAGCGGATGGAGAGATCACACGTAAGTGGGAATCATCTGTCTGGCGCGTTGTTGTCATATGCAGCATTCAGCCTTTCTAAGAGGATGCATCTGCCGTATCCGATGCAGTATGGCTGTCCTGGGCACCAGCCTTCGGCAGCATAAGCATGGCCACAAGCACGAGAACAGATAAAATACCAAGAATGATAAAGATACGGTGAAGACTGTGCTCCAGCTTAAACGCATCAATCGCTTCCGTACTGCCTGTGTTCAGCAGCAGGCCAAACAAGGCGATTCCTACCGTTTGTCCAAGTGTACGGATAAAGTTGTTGCTTCCAACGGCCGCACCGCGCAGCTCCCAGGTTACTGCGGAGGTAACAGCTACCGTAAAGCTGGTTAAAGACAAGCCAAACGAAGCCCCGGACAGGAAGGTGTAAATCATAAGCAAGACGATTGACGTATGGGCAGTCATGACCATAAAGCCCGCGCTGCCTGCGACCAGGAATAGAGAGCCGACAAACGCAATTTTGCGCATACCAAACCTGGCAATAAAATTACCGGCTAGAATTGCTCCAAGCGGCCAGCCTATAGAGAGCGGAATCATCGCAATGCCGGAGTATGTCGCACTCTCCCCAAGCACACCCTGAATCCACAGCGGCAAGTAAAAGATGGCAACCACATTTATTATGCATAGCAGAAAGCTGATCGCGTTAACCGTACTGATCGTCCGCAGTTTAAACAGCTTAAGCGGGATAATCGGCTCGGGCGAACGCTTCTCAATGTAGAAGAACAAGGTTAGAAGGACCGCAGCAGCCACCAGGAGCAGAATAATTTCAGCAGAGGATGAAGCCGCAGACGGCTCGCGGAGAATCGTGAGCGCATATAAGAATGCAAACATGCCCAATGAAAAGGCAACGATACCCGGATAGTCAATATAACGCTTCTGTTTCTCGTTAGCTTCTTTCATCGATGTGATAAGAAGCACCAGTGCAACGATGCCAAACGGAAGGTTCATATAGAATATAGCGCGCCAGGACACATAATCGACAAGCAGTCCTCCCGCAAGTGGTCCGGTAATGCCGGCGATGCCCCAAATACTGGACATCCAGCCCTGGACTTTAGCCCGTTGCTCGAACGGATATAGATCACCGATAATCGTATAAGGAATGGTCGTTAAAGCTCCAGCTCCAAGACCTTGAACGGCCCGAAAAGCAATCAGCTGCGGCATCGATGTCGCAAGGCCGGACAGCATGGAGCCCGCAAGGAAAATACCCGCTCCAACGATAAACATTTTTTTGCGTCCGAACAGATCGGAGAGTTTGCCGTAAATAGGGGTTGTAATCACCGTGGCCAGCAAATAAATGGAGATAATCCAGCTGTACTGCTGGATACCATGCAATTCACCCGTAATGCTTGGCATAGCTGTACTTACGATGGTTCCTTCAATTGCTGCAAGGAATGTCGCAACGTACAAGGCAATAGTGACGGTGCGTCGGTTGCTTGTTGTACTCATTATTTCTCCTTTCTGTACGTCTTATGAATTGGTAAACAATCTATTATGATACCTGCACGGGGAAAAGATCAATCCTTTTTGCGATTTTTGGCAATGGACACAACCTTTTGACCTACCGGAAAGCCGTCATTTATGTTAGCCTTATGAGAGTGCCATTTAATCAAATACGCGAATGATGTAAGGGATGAATATACAAATGGGTTATGATTTTTTAGTATCCATTATCGATCAGTTCGGCTATGTCTCACTCTTTCTGGTTCTATGCCTTGGCTTGATCGGGCTGCCTGTCCCCAATGAAGTTGTTGTTATGACAGGCGGAGCGTTCGCTGCATCCGGTCTTCTAAGTCCGGTTCCGGCCTATATCATGGTCTTCCTTGGGATTTGCTCGGCCATGACCTTTAATTACTCCATCGGCCGTTTCGCCGGCAGTAAAGTGTTTGACTGGTTTATGAAAAAGAAAAATATGGATAAATTCGTGCATCAAGCGCAGCATATGAGCGATAAATACGGCGGCTTTGCGCTTAGCATCGGTCTTGTGCTTCCCGTCCTGCGACATGTCATGCCGTTTGTCGGCGGCACTAACAAAATGACTTTTAAACGTTTTGCGTTATTTGCCTATCCAAGCGCTTTTGTCTGGACGCTCCTCTATTTTATTCTTGGTTCGTTTGTAGGCGATCAGGTACAATCGATCGGCGATGCGATTGCAGAGAACGGAATGCTTGTTGTTTATGCGCTTCTCGCCGTTGCAGCCGGCGCCGCAGCCTGGCTCTTTATCCGCAGCCGTACCGCCAAGAAGAATGAGAAGGCAGAACGTCCGCTGTAATTGGGAATAGAAAAACCTCCGATACCCCTCACTTGGGTAAACCGGAGGTTTTTTCTATTTAAACTTTGGATCTAATTTCTCTTCCGCTGCATTCACCAGGTAATCAAACAGCTCGTCATCCTCTTCCAGCATGTCCTCTACTGCAAGCAGCTGGTCCTCGTCACCGGATTCATGAAGAAAGAACAAACCATACCCCCACTCCGTTCTTTTCCGGCTATGAATGGTCATTTCATATTGGTTCGGCTGTCCCGTAATTTCGAATTGAATGCGGCCTACGTAGCCTTCTTCCTTCGTATAAGTCATTGAAGCATCCAAAATATTAACATTTTCCATCTGTTGTATTCTTCCTTCCGGTCATCCAAGCTTCCGTTTATTTTGCTAAAAATAGCCTGTCTATTATTGTATACGGTTTACGGCATTCGTCAACAAAGGTTCATGGATTGCCGTCACTTTCTCCTGACTTCCGTGATGAACGCCTATCGGGAGCCTTGCATACTGTACATTACGGAAGCGGATACCGCAGCCGTGTATCCCATGAGAGGGTGATTCCTATGGCCATTGATTTAGTGGCGCTGCATTGGGTGTATCTCATCTTTATCGTCGCCATTATCGGCTTTATGCTGTTCAGGCGCGATACATCGCTCATATGCATCGTTGGCATCTTCGTGCTTGGCCTGCTGGCAACCGAATCGCTGAGCGACTCCGTCAGCGGTGTGTTTAACGGCTTTATTTATGCCATTAAAGAACTAATGGGCACTATCCTCATTATATCCATAATTGTCGCCATGAGCCGTGTGCTTATCCGGACCGGCATAAACGAAGTGATGATCTCGCCTTTTGCCCGCTTTCTTCGCACCCCTGCGCTTGCCTTCTGGGGGATCGGGCTTATTATGATGGTTACCTCCTGGTTCTTCTGGCCCTCGCCTGCCGTGGCGCTGATAGGCGCCGTCTTGCTGCCGGTTGCTCTGAGGGTCGGCCTCCCTGCATTAGGCGCCGCGATGGCTATGAACTTGTTTGGCCACGGCATTGCCTTGTCGGGTGATTATATTATCCAGGGCGCTCCCAAGTTGACGGCAGATGCGGCAGGCTTGCCTGTAAGCGACGTTATGGAGGCGAGTATCCCGCTTGTTATCGTTATGGGTCTGGTAACGACCATTGCGGCGTTCTGGATGATGCGCCGGGATATGAAGACAGGTAAATGGAATGACGGAATCATCTCCAAGGTTGAAGGCGATAAGGAGCTTACAGGCGGCGAAGATCTCGAGCATAAAAACGTCTTGTCTTACCATTCCAAATTAACGCTCGCAATCTTGATCCCTTTTTTATTCGCAGCTGACGTTGTAACGATGTTCGTACTCAACCTGCAGGGAGGCGATGCTACCGCGCTCGTAGGCGGTACCGCGATCTTTATCCTGCTGCTGATTACCATGCTGGCTCACAGGAACAAAGGGCTGGAAAAAACGACGGGTTACTTGATCGAAGGCTTCTTGTTCGGATTTAAAGTATTTGGTCCTGTCATTCCGATTGCGGCCTTCTTCTATCTAGGCGACTCCGGCTTCACCGCCGTCTTCGGAGATACGCTTCCAGCCGGCTCACAAGGCATCGTCAACGACTTAGGCGTTGCCCTTGCGAACAGTGTACCGGTTAACGGCGAAGTTGGCTCCGTGACGCTGACGCTTGTAGGTGCGGTTACGGGACTTGACGGCTCCGGCTTCTCCGGCATTTCACTTGCGGGCTCGATCGCCCAACTGTTCGGCGGAGCAATCGGCTCCGGTGTTGCGACCCTGACGGCGCTTGGTCAAGTTGCAGCAATCTGGGTTGGCGGCGGCACGCTGGTTCCGTGGGCGCTTATCCCGGCTGCCGCTATCTGCGGTGTCAGCCCGTTCGAGCTGGCGCGCCGCAACCTGAAACCGGTTGTTATCGGCCTTTGTGTGACCACCATTGTTGCCATGTTCCTGGTGTAACTGGTGTAACAGACGGATAAAAAAAGGATGATCCCTCAGGCCTATAGCCTATGGAATCATCCTTTTGCTGTTTTACAAGATAATAAAAGCAAATACAATTGCAAGAGCAAAACGGTAATACGCGAACCACGACAAGCTAAGGCGCTTGATCAGGTTCAGGAACGTTACAATCGCGATCATCGCAACGATAAATGCGGCAATGAAACCGATAATAAATAGCGGAGCATCCGATGCCGTAAGGAACTCGCGGCTCTTGATCAAATCGATGCCGCTGGCGCCCGCCATAATCGGCACCGATACCATAAACGTAAATTCAGCTGCTGCCTTTTGGCTCGCTCCAAAGAACATGCCGCCGGAGATCGTCGATCCGGAACGGGAGAAGCCTGGCCACAAGGCGAGAACCTGGAACATACCAATTGCAAAAGCTTGCTTGTATGTAATGTCATCCAGCTCTTCCGCGGTAACTTTCCTTTTAATCCGGTCTGCTACGATCATAAGGATACCGCCTGCTACGAGACCGACAAGCACCGTTTCGGGGCTAAATAAATAATCTTTGATAAATCCATGAAGTAAAACACCCACTACTCCGGCAGGAATCATGGCAAGCAGAAAGTGAATGGCGTTGACGCCCGACCCTTTTCTGAAATCGAATTTCAGCAAGCCTAAAAACTTTTTCCAGTACAACACGAGGACGGCAAGTACAGCGCCAAATTGAATAACAACCTCAAAGACTTTCGCGCGGTCGTCCTGGAAGTTTAACAAATCTGCTGTCAGAATCAAATGGCCTGTTGAAGAGACAGGCAAAAATTCCGTAAGGCCTTCAATGATGCCCATGATAATGGCATTAAATAAATCTCCCAAATGTAGTCCTCCATCTCTTAAATTTTCTTTCGCTTATTGTCTGAGTTAACCAACCTTATTATCATAGCACAAGGATAAGACAAGCGAAAGCAACCAACGTTTTAGGAGAAAAGCCGCATTCCGGTTGTTAGGATGCGGCTCGTTAGTCCTCATTCATTAATGTGATTAACTACTGCATGGGCGATGATTTCGATTTTACGGATACGATGCCGCTCCTTTTCCCTGATAATAAAAGTAAGCTGCTCGTAATCCTGAGGCTCCCCCACCTTTAAATCAGGGTATTGATTAAACAACCAGCCTCCAATCGAGTCCACGTCGTGGCTTTCCAGATGGCAGCCAATCGCTTCATTAACCTCGCTGATCAATGCTTTGCCGTCCACTATAAAACGATTCGGTTCAATAGCATCAATTTCCTTCACTTCATCCGCATCAAATTCATCACGAATTTCTCCGACAATCTCTTCGAGAATGTCTTCGATGGTAATTAGCCCGGAAGTACCGCCGTATTCATCGAGCAGGATGGCAATATGCACTCGTTCCTGCTGCATTTTCCGAAGGAGCTTCTTGATTGGCATTACTTCCGGCACGGACATAACTGGCTGAAGAAGCATAGCAACGTCGATTTCATTGTCGCCGAAATATTGCATGAAGAACTGCTTTGTATTAATGATCCCGATAATATTATCTTTGCTGCCTTTCGCAACCGGGAACCGTGTATATTGTTCGCGCCGGATAATCGAGATGTTATCGACTTTCGAATTCTCGATAAACAAACAAACCATGTCGGTACGCGGCACCATGATCTCTCGTGCCAGGCGTTCGTCGAATTCGAAAATCCGGTTTACATAGCTGAGCTCGCTTTTGTTAATCTTGCCGCTTTCGTAGCTCTCCGACATAATGCTTTTGATTTCTTCCTCGGAATGCGCATCATGCTCGCCTGTTGGTTTGAAGCCCATGATTCTTACGATACCGTTAGCCGATTCGTTAAGCAGCCAGATAAACGGAAACATCACCTTATAGAAGATAAGAATAATAGGCGCAACAGTAAGACTGATCATCTCCGGCTTTATGATTGCAACTGTTTTTGGCGCCAGCTCGCCAAGAACGACATGGAGATAAGTAACGATCGCGAAGGATAAAATAAACGACAATACATCTACCAGATCGCCGCCAATATGCAGCTGGTGGAACAATGGATCCAGCAAATCATGGACGGTTGGCTCTCCCAGCCAACCAAGTCCAAGTGCCGTAATCGTGATGCCCAACTGGCAGGCGGATAAGTAACTGTCCAAATGCGTAATAACATTTTGCACAGCTGCCCCGTTCCGTACCCCTTCCGCCACCAGCTGTTGCACCCGGCTGGTACGAAGGCGCACAACAGCGAATTCAGTAGCTACGAAGAAAGCGGAACAAAACAGAAGTACCGCAAACAAAATCAGTTTCAGAACCATGGGCGTCTCCTTCTTTTCCTCTGCACTGTTCGTAATTACATGTATTTTACCCCGCCTGGCGGTTCCTGAATCTGCAAAAATAAACCGTATCAGGGGATCCTGTAAGGATTCTGATACGGTTTATTTTGGTTCGCCTTATTTTTTTAATAACCGACTTCCACCGATGCATTGACGATATAGATCAGATCGTTCTTGTCATCCTTATCCGGCAAAACCACTCCGCTTGTCGTCATCATTCCGCCATCCATAATTTCCACCGTGACCTGACCATAGGGCAGAACGGCTTTCACCTGCTCCACATCAAGCAATTCCTTGTCACAAGGTACCGCGAGCTTAACATGCACTTTCATATTGTCCAGTGTGCCGCCTGGAAGGACGGAACGCAGACCCGGCATCGAATTATGATGAATCGCATTTTGAACTGCCCGTACCGCAGCCTTCGTAATGTTCTGACCATGCAGATCGCAGCCCATTCCAATCTCGATAAAAAATAAGTTGTCCATTATTTATCCTCCCTTACCAAGGTACGTCATCATCCTCTGCCGCTGAATCCTCAACATACGGCTGGATGGCCGGCTCTTCCTGCTTCACATTCGTGCCGATAATCGGCAGAATTTGCTCCAGATCCGGCGGCAGCAGCAGCTCGACCGGCGAAACGCCCTTCTCGAATTGGAAAGCGTCCCCCTCGATCACGGCTACGTAACGTCCATTATGTTTAGCAAAATGCAATGTCATCCCAAAATCAGCCAGCAGCCCTTTCACTGTTACGCCGCCAAGCTTGAACGAAAACGGCAGATCCGGCTTTTGCTCAACTAGCGCAGCCGAGGCGGTTGTCACCTGCTCATGGGTCCAATATTCCTGCAGCTCGCGTTTCTCGCTTGCCGCCCATACCTCAATAGCATTCTCTTCCTCGCGTCTTTCCGTGCTTTCCGGCTCGGATTGCCACTTATCCTCCATATATTGCTGGACCATGCCGAGCACCTGCTCACCCATTACTTCCGGCAACGGCTTCTCATAGGAGACAAACTTCAAGAAATCCTCGAAATAACGGGCATGAGAAGCCTGATGGATCTTAAGCTCCCAATGATCAAGCGAGCCTTCCTCCGGCATATGCGGGTATTGAATCGACTTCATGCCTCGTGCGCTGATGGCCATTTCGACATGAGAGATCAGACTGCGTTCATCCGAAATCCGCGCGATCTTCGGCTCAAAATCACATTTGAGCAAGAACAGGAAGGGCTCGTCGAAATACGTATTCAGCTTGGCCCTTGCGATAATAAATGCTCCGCCTCGTACAGCAGTTGTATCCATATAGATATGTACAAGCTCGTCAGCAATGCCGATGAATCGTTCCTTGCTGTCTGCTTCTCTCAGCCGCTGGAACAGATTATAGTTCTGATTGCTTCCGAGCTCATATCCGGGCTCAACCATAAATCGTCCAATCTTCGTGGGAGCATTCTCCGTATTCGGGTTACGCTCAACCTTTCTTTTCACGATCCGCGTGAATTCCCCGTCCAGGAACCGCTTGATTTCACTATCCTCGTAGTCATCTTCCTCCAAGGTTTGAAAATGCTTGTACCGCTTTGAAGACGAGCTGTCCTCGCCATCTGTCACGATGACAAAAAATGATAGATACTCCATTCTGAAATCCACTGTATACATTTCCCCCATGCTTAGAGAGTTTATTTATTATCATTGCTTGAATAAGGAGTCTTTTGATAAAGATATGCCGGCTTCAGCTCGGTATTGTCAAATCCGCGATGCCATACTGGCGTCGTAGATGGCGACATCGGCGGAATAAGCCATGACCACCGGCCGGTTAATGGACGGTCGTTATTTTGCTCCTGCTGGGCGAATCGCATGAACTGCTCTGCTGCGGTATGATGATCCACGATGCTGACGCCATGCTTCTTGAACGAATAAATGACCGCGACGTTCAGCTCGGTTAATGCACGGTCTTTCCAAAGCGATGTATTCGTCGACATATCAAGTCCCATCAGCTTGGCAACCTCAGGAAGCTTGTTATAACGGTTAGTATCCGCCAGATTGCGCGCTCCGATCTCCGTCCCCATATACCAGCCGTTAAACGGCGCCGCCGTGTATGAGATTCCGCCGACCTCCAGCTTCATATCCGAAATAAACGGTACCGCGTACCACCGAAGCTCAAGCTCATCAAACCGTTCAATATCCGGATGAGACAGCGGCACTTCCTTCACAAGTCCCTCCGGCAGCTCGTACCATCCCGGAGGCTGAGCGTTTACTTGAATGACAAGCGGCAGCACATCAAAGGCCGTTCCTGCTCCCTGCCACCCCAAAGCAGTACATACCCGGGTAAATTCAACAGACGCCGGATCGCCAATGATTCCGCCCTCTGCTTCATAACCCGCATAACGGACAAGCTGATGGTTCCAGATCCGGACTTGCCGCTCCTTTTGTTCGGGAGCAAATACGGTAATGGTTGGCCTGACACGTCCTTCATTTGTTGCGTATTTAATGTGATTGAATATCTGCTCTGCAATTTGATCGGCATCCTGCAGGTCACGTGCATCCATGACCTCCAGCGATTGCCAGAACAACCGGCCGATACAGCGATTGCTGTTGCGCCAGGCCATTCTCGCCCCATGCCGCAGCTCTTCCAATGTATGCTCGTAGCTGCCGTATTTTTCAATCTGCTGCTCTATTTCCTTGAGACGATTTCTCGTTTCCTCTTCCGTCTTGCCCAGCTCTGTATAACAAACGGCGATAAACTGCTCCGCCTCTTTCAAGATCTCTGTTGCAATCATACTCATGCCTACTCTCCATTTAGACCGCTTTCTTCTTACGATACCGCATTTTATAGGCTGTCGCCACCTCGCCGGGCGGGAAAACAAGCATGTTCACTTATTGTTCAACGATTCATTTAACCGGCTTGTCACAATTAGCATGAGGAAAGATAAGCTGATAAAAGAAAAATCGCCTCATTCCATCTTCAGAGGAATGGGCGATTTATTATTTAGTTATTCGCTTTTCTCACGGCCAAGCACCAGGAAAACAATAATTAAAATAAAGGCTGTCAAAGCCATTAACGGAATGGTAATGAAGCCAAGCCAGTTCAGATAATCATAGTTGCAAGGAATGCCGGAGCGGCATGGCATCATCTCGCCAACCTTCGGAAACCAGATCTCGAAATTATGATAGATCGAAATGAGCATCCCGATGACGCTTAACGGCAGCACATATCCAATGATCCGGCGTTCGCTACGATAAGCTGCAATACCAAGCAGGATAACCTGCGGATACATGAAGATTCGCTGATACCAGCATAGATCACAAGGGATAAATCCTCGAACTTCACTAAAGTATAAAGATCCGCCAGTAGCGACTAAAGCGACAAGCCAAGCCAAATATAAACCATAGCGCTGGAACCAGCTTTCATAGATTTCGGATTCGGTTGTCGTTGTCAAGTTCCCTACTCCTTATTCACAGCTTTGTCGATTGCCGCTTTAATACTAGCGTAATCAAGGTTGCCTGCATATTGCACACCATTAATAAAGAGCGTTGGCGTACCCGTTACATTGAGCGGGCCCACGCTTGCATTGTCTTTGTTTACTTCGCTTTGATACGTTTTATCGTCGATATCCTTCTTCAGCTTGTCGAAGTCAAGCGTTAGCTTCGCCTCTTGCGCAAGCTGTACGAGATAATCAGAGGTAGCCCAATTTGTTTTCTCGTCTTTCTGATTGTCATAGATCGTTTTGTAATACGTCCAGAAAGCTTCATCGCCGCCCTGCTGCTGTACCGATTCCGCAGCAAGCGCCGCTGTAATAGAGTCAGGACCTATAAAGGTATAGTTGGCGAAATACAATGCAGCCTTACCTGTTTCAATAAAATCCTTCTCCAGCTGCGGTTCTACGTTTTGTGCGAAATATTGGCAGACCGGGCATTTGTAATCTCCGAACTCCACAATTTTGACTGGAGCTTCCGCATTACCTTTTACCGGAAGACCCGTGTAATCGATATCATATACCTTATTTGCCAATTCTGCCTGCTGATTCGATTGATGGTTGATACCTAAAATAATAATAACAATAACTGCTACGATTGCCAGTGTTAATACAATAAGCGACTTATTGGATTGCTTTTTAACCGGCTGCTTGGTGAATTGTCTTGGCCTTTGCTTTGCTTTTGCTTGATTGCCCAAACTTGTCCATTCCTTCCCGGCATTTGAATGATGCCCAGAACCGATTCCCGCCCGCGCAAAAATCGGTCTGAGCAGATCTGCGAGATCTCGTAAACATACACTCCCGCTGGAATTTGCCTGCACTTGTAGCCAGTTTAGTTACAACGGGGTTTAAAGTCAATAACAAGCTGCGACATGACGAAATACTGTCATATTTGATGCCCTATTCCAGGTTAATTAATGATGTTAATGAACCGCGATGAAGCAGCTTCAGCTTATGAAGCGCCCGTGTGCAGCCTACGTACAGCAGCTTGGCATCATCCTGCGTATACATGTCTGCACCGGCATCCGCGATTAATACAGCATCGAACTCCAGCCCCTTCGACAGGTATACCGGAACGACCGACAGACCGCCGCCATATTCCGGCTGCTTGCTTTGAACGAGGGAGGCTTCAAGCCCTTCCCGAATCAGCAATTCGTGAAGCTCCGCGCATTGCTCTGCTGTACGTCCGATAACCGAGATCGTCTGGAACTGACCGGTTGCCTGCCATTCCCGGACCGACCGCAGAATTTCCTGGTACCATTCGGTCTGCTCCACCTGCTTAACCTCAACCGGATCACCGCTGCGGAACACGGGAACAGCAGGCTTGACGCCGCCGCCCATTGCACCAAGTATACGATTTGCGAATTCGATAATTTCCATCGTTGAACGATAGCTCCGGTTAAGCTCGAAGAATCCGGTCTGTTCTTCATGGAACAGCTCGGTCAACTCCGTCCAGCTCTGAATGCCGACATAAGCATGGATACCCTGCTGAAGGTCACCTAGAACCGTCATCGAAGGTGTCCGCTGACAGAGACGCAGTGCTTCCAGCTGGAATGGCGAGTAGTCCTGCGCTTCGTCAATAACGATATGATCATAAGCGGGAATCGACAAGCCGTACAGACGCAGATGAATGTAAACGAGCGGCGCCAGATCCTCTGCTTCCACCTGTCCGTTCTTCAAGGAAGCGGCAGTAGCTGCTGCTATCCCTTTTGGTATAACCGGTACCGCTTGTTTGCCCTGGAAGAGGGAAGCATACAGCTGCGGAGCCGTATAGGATGGAATCTTCTTCGCAAAAGCGTTCAGCTTGGTCTGCGCCTTCGCACGCAGCTTCTTATCCGCAACATTGCGCATCTTCAGCTCCGATTCGAACCAGCGGCGAATACGGCTGACAAGCCGGTCACGCTTCTTCATGAGCGTCTCATCGCCATAATCCGTCTCATACCATTCTTTCATCTGTTCAGGCTTCAGTACCAGACCCGGCAACGGTTCGAACGGTATAACCGGCATGATCTTCTGCTCCAGCTCTTCAATGCGGAAGTCTATTGCTTCCTTGAAAGCGAGAGAGCCTTTGATTCTGCCTGCCGCATTCGCCATCTCTTCTGCCGTACGGTGCTCCTCGAACCAATAAGCCAGAGCATCCGATGCGCTCCGCAGCGCGACCTCATGACCCAGCAGTTCGAGCGACCAGTCCGCAAATGTCGTTTGTTGAATATCGCCCACTCCCAGCTCTGGAAGTACACCGGAGATATAATCCAGAAACATGCGGTTGGGAGCGAAAATAATCATCCGCTCCGCTTTTACCCGGTCCGCATATTGATAGAGCAGGAACGCAAGCCGATGAAGGGCTACGGTTGTTTTTCCGCTCCCTGCTACCCCTTGGATAAACAGCGCTTTATTCCGTTCCGAACGAATAATCCGGTCCTGCTCATGCTGAATCGTAGATACGATATCCCGCAGCTTATTATCTTTGTTCTCGCCCAAGCGGTATAAGAGGAATTCATCCGTTACGGATTCTTCTTCCATCCCGCGCACATAACTGTCAACCATACGGACAAGCTCGCCTTGCCGCACCATAAAGTTGCGCTTCAGATGCACAAACCCTTCGATCTCGCCTTCCGGCGCGACGTAAGCGGCCGCATCCTCACCGCCTGTAAAGGAATAGAATAAGCTGGCTACTGGGGCGCGCCAATCGACAACAAGCAATTCATTGCTGCCTTGCTTGGCAACCCCTGCCTTGCCGATATATAACGGCTTCTGCTCGCCACCGGGCAGCTCTTCGAAATCAATCCGCCCGAAATAGGGCTCCCGATAAGCAACCTCCAACCGTCTTCTGCGCTCCTCGCGCTGCAGATCGAGCATCTGCTCCGTGAAATCATCTCCCGTATAACGGGGACCGATGCCTGCCAGCTGACTCTTAATATCGTCCAGCGATCGAGCCAGCCTATCCTGCTCTTCTTGATAGGCACTTTGAACCGTGGTCATGTCAGTTACCTCCTAAAAAGATTTAGCTCATAATCGGCTGTATTCCAGCCAATTATGGTGATTCTTACAGTTGTAAGCATGAGAAAACGAATAATCAATATACCACAGGACAAATGCCTTAAGCAATGGATTCGAAGTTCATTCCGATCAAGCCCATTAAATAATAAATAACGACAAGATTAAAAATAAACAGCAACGGGATTCCGACGCGGAAGGAAGTATGCTTGGTTTTGTGGCGCCATACCTGCATCCCGATCCAGGCACCAAGCGCCCCGCCGATTGCACTGATCCCGAATAGTCTCTTCTCCGGCACACGTCTTTTCCTATGTCTGGCGTAGCTCTTGTCCATACCCATGAGCACAAAAGCAATCACATTGATCACCAGCAGATAAATCATTAAAAGCTGCAACATATTCTGCTCCCCCTAATCGTTCGGCTTAATTACGCGGCTTTACCCGGCTTGTCGGCTGCGCCGCATACGGATCATCCGGCCAATAATGCTTCGGGTACCGTCCTTTAAGGTCTTTCTTCACTTCAAAATAAGCATCGTTCCAGAAGCTTCTTAGATCTCTGGTCACCTGTACCGGACGCTGGGAAGGCGACAACAGATGAAGCGTGAGCGGAAGCCGGCCGCCGGCCAGACGGGGCGTTTCCTGCAAGCCGAACAATTCCTGAAGACGTACAGCTATAAACGGTGCATCCGGATCGCTGTAATCGATTGGAATCCTTGAACCGCTTGGCACCGTCATATGCGTTGGAACCTGTTCATCCAGCTCCTGCCGTTGCCCCCAGCTAAGCATGCCTTCAAGCAGTTGAACCATATTAAGCCGCTGCAGATCATTACGATTCTTCATGCCGTACAGATGAGGCAGCAGCCAATCCTGAACGGAAGCAAGCAGCGCTTCCTCGGATACATCCGGCCAACCGTTGTTGTGACGGGCCATCAGAAGCATCCTTGCCTGCAGCTGCTTCGCAGCCTTCGACATGGAGAGCAGCCCCAGGCCTTCGCGGGCAATCCCGCCCGCAAGCGCTTCGGCGATCCGTTCCGGAGAAGGCTGCTGAAGCGGCGTTTCCTTTACTACAATTGCGCCAAGCCGTATTCTTTTTCGGGCACGCACGGCATGCGACTCCGCATCCCACTCAACAACTTCTTCTATTTGAAATTGCTCGTCTGCAGCTTGCTCAAGCCTGCCCAGATCAAGCTCTGCTGCCAGCCGGATGCGGCTTTCGCTGCCCGCATCATCCAGCTCCGCTGCAGCAAGATAAGCCGAACGGGACAAAGGCTGAAGCTCGGGCAATACAGCTCCTCTGCCATTTGCCAGCAAGTACCGTCCATCGGCCCGCCTTTGTGCGATCCGGTCCGGATAAGCCAAGGCAATTAAAAGGCCGATATGTGCTGTGCCCTTTCGTTCCAACTGCTGCCCGCGATTGTCCTTAAGCATCAGACCCCATTGCTTCGCCTGTGCTTTGATCCGCTGAACAGCCCCTCGGTCAGCCTCCAATCTTCCGCCGGCTCCATGCAAGGCTTCAAGACGAATCTGCACATCCACATTACGCTCCCCGGGCAGCAGATCTCGCTCGCTAAGCAATGCCGCAAGCTCGCATGCTTCAGCAGCCAAATTCAGTTCCTCTGCCTTAAGCAGCATAAATCCGAGCCGCGGATGAAGGCCCAGCTTGGCGATTCGGGTCCCCCAGCCAGTAAGGCGGCCCTCCTCATCCAGCGCATGCAGGAGCTTCAGCAGTTCAAGCGCGTGACGGTATGCAGCTTGCGGGGGAGTATCCAGCCACATCAGTTCACCAGGATCAGCAGCTCCCCACACGGACAGCTCCAGAGCAAGAGACGCCAAATCCGCCTCCAGCAGCTCCGGTGCGTTATGCGGTGACAGGTAAGGATGTTCCTGCTCGGTCCAGAGCCTGTAGCAGACACCCGGCGCAAGCCGTCCTGCCCGACCCCGGCGTTGATCAGCCGAAGCATGCGATACTTGCGTCGTCTCAAGCCGCGTCATTCCTGTACGCGGCGAGAACTTCGGTACACGCATCAAACCGCTGTCAACGACAATTCGAATGCCTTCCACCGTCAAGCTGGATTCAGCAATAGATGTAGCCAGAACAATCTTTCGCTCGCCTGCCGGGCAAGGCGCAACGGCCGCATCTTGCGCTTCCAGCGGCAGATTGCCATGCAGCTCGGCAATGCGAATGTTGGGTGCCAGCCCTGATTGCGCTAGAAAGCCTGCTGTACGCCGGATCTCACCCACACCCGGAAGAAAGACTAGAACATCGCCCTCATGATCATGAAGGGCTTGTACAATCGTTGAAGCAACCTGCGGTTCAATCTTTCCTTCAAGCCTCGTGTTACGGTAGAAGGTTTCGACGGGAAATACACGTCCGCTGCTCCTGATCACCGGCGCTCCGCTCAGCAGTTCAGATACCGGCTCAGCATCCAGCGTCGCCGACATGACTAAAAGACGGAGGTCTTCCCGCAGCAATGACTGGGATTGAATCGCTAATGCCAAACCAAGATCACCATGAAGATGGCGCTCGTGGAATTCATCGAACAGCACTGCCCCGACCTCTTCAAGCGCTTGATCCTCCTGCAGCATTCGGGTCAAGACCCCCTCCGTGACCACCTCGATTCTTGTTCTTGCACTAACCTTCGTATCTAGTCTCACGCGGTACCCAATGGTCTCTCCAACTTGCTCTCCAAGTGTTGCCGCCATATATTTCGCAGCGGAACGGGCAGCAAGCCGCCGCGGTTCCAGCATAATGATCTTGCGCCCGTCAAGCCATGGCTCTTGCAGCAATGCGAGCGGTACCCGGGTCGTCTTGCCGGCTCCAGGCTCGGCAACAAGAACCGCGTTTGCTCCGTCCCTCAATGCCTCCAGAACTTCAGGCAATACGGCATCTATCGGCAATTGCTTCATCAGTTATACGATCCCTCTCATCTATTTAACCTTGTTAACCATCCGATATTTAATGATATTAAATAATTTATTTAATGCTATGAATTATCTAACCAGCGCAATCATCTGGACGACCGGCCGGTTGTCTCCTGTCAATACTTTCTCGGCAGAACGAAGCTGCGATGATCCGTCTCCATCCAGAAAAATACCGTCCTCCAGCCTGCCGCCGCCGACCTTCTCCATAATCGCTTCGCGGAATGCTTGCAGCGAGCCCTTTGTGCTGCTGACAATCAAATACAGCTTCCCGCCGCGGTCATATACAGCTGCCGAGCGAAGACGATTATCATCCGGAAGAGGTGCTTGCTCGGTCTCGATCTGCTTCAGCCAGTTCTGCTCCTGGCTAAGGCTCATACTAATGCCGCCCTGTGCCCAGAACCTTGTATGGTCCATGACCTTTAATTCAGATGCCTTCCGCACCACCTGTACGGAAAGCTTGTCCGCTGCACCGTCCCATACCAAGGTTCCCCGCGCATACTTGGCATTTTCATCACCTGACCCGTATTCCCCCAATGCTCCATTAACCGGCATGCTGTCCACAACAGCAATACTGAGCAGCGCTTTCTCATAGAAAAATCCGCCGTTAATGCCATAATGCGGCGTCAGCGCTACATTGTTCTGAACAGCAGCCAAAGTAATATTCGACGGGCTTGTCTGCAGCACATGAAGCTTCATGCCGTTTGCTGCCTCCAGCTCTTCATAAACATAAGCCGATGGAGCATGGGCATCCCGCGCCGGCCCTTCACTTTTCACCTGCAGCGCATAAATCATGACCGCAAACAACAGCCCTAACACAAGAAATATACCCGCCATAATACCAGCGATGAACAGCTTTCTTTTCCGGTCGATGACGGCTCCAGATTGATTCTCCATTATGTACCCCAATTCCCTGCTATTCTTTTACTTAATCAAACCAGCCTTTTCTGCGGAACCAGATGTACATGGCAACTCCAACAACAACCATAATGCCCAATAAGCCAAAATAACCCCAATGCCAGCTAAGCTCCGGCATATGCTCGAAGTTCATCCCGTAAATTCCGGCTAAAAACGTCAGCGGCATAAAGATGGTTGTAATGACGGTTAATGTTTTCATAATCGCGTTCATACGGTTGGAGTTATAGGACATAAAGCTGTCCCGCAAATCTGCCGTCATCTCGCGTGAGGCATCCGTCATCTCCGTCAGCTTCAGCAGATGATCATAAATATCCCTGTAGAACGCCAAATAACCGGATAAGCCTTCAATTCGTTCTGTGTTCAGCGTGCGGTAGAGCAAATCCCGCATCGGCAGAATCGTCTTGCGGAGACGCAGCAGCCGGGAGCGGATATTGAAGATTTCATCCATTGTCATCTGATTTGTACTTTCGCTGCCGCCGCCGATCTCCATATCGAGCACCTGCTCCTCCAGTTCCTGTACAGCAGGGAAATAGTGATCGACCAGCTTATCTATAATCATGTAAGCCGCGAACAAGTACCCGTCCTCGCCCAGCTTGGAAGCTGATGGAATCTTGGTCCAAGTATCGTTAATCTCATCCGAATTTTGCACATGATAGGTCACGATAAACCGGGGGCCAATAAACAAATTAACTTCCTCTACCTGAAGAGTGCGGGGATCAATAGAATGCAATACGAAAAAATGCGTATCATCATAATGGTCCAGCTTAGGCCGCTGCAGCAAATGACAGCAATCTTCAATCGCCAGAGGATGGAAGTGAAAATAAGTATCCAGGAGCTTTGTTTCCGAGGCTTCCGGCTCGCTGAAATCTACCCAATACCAGTCTAGCTCCAGCTGCTTCAGATCCTCTAATGCAATGTCATCTATCCATGTCTTTTCTTTCGTATAGCCTTTGATTCGAATCATAGCTGTATCCTCCATCATGATAAGCGATTCTCTTATTCTAACGTGTTACATCCATTCTGTAAAAAAGTTGCGCCGCTCAAAATAGTCATGCTATCATCGGTGTCAATAAAGGAGAGTAGATCGATATGTCGAATATACGCGGACGCTTCGCTCCTACTCCGTCCGGTCTGATGCATGTCGGCAATGCCTGGGCCGCGCTGCTCGCCTGGCTGCAGATCCGAAGCAGGAGCGGACAGTTCGTGCTTCGGATGGAGGACATCGACGGCCCCAGATGCCGGCCAGAGCTTGCCGTTCAGGCATTTGCCGATCTTCGCTGGCTTGGTCTGGATTGGGACGAAGGGCCTGACGTTGGAGGACCCTATGCCCCTTATACACAAAGCGAGAGAATGCAGCTGTATGAAGCCGCTTTGGACAAGCTGCTCGAATGCGGCATGCTGTATCCCTGCTTTTGCAGCCGTGCCGAGCTGCTCGCTGTAGCAAGCGCGCCGCATGGATTATCCTCAGAAGGTCCGGCCTATGCCGGAACCTGCCGGAATCTGACTCCTGCGCAGCAGCAGGAACGGCGTGCCGTCAAGGCTCCGTCCCTGCGGTTTAAAGCGGATAATGCGAGAACGATCATTTTCGAAGATGGCATCTCAGGCAGACAACTGTTCCCGCCCGGTGCCGGCGGCGACTTTGTTGTGCGCCGCGCGGACGGTATTATCAGCTATCAGCTCGCCGTTGTGATCGATGATGCGGCGATGGGAATCACCGATGTCCTTCGCGGAGCCGACCTCTTGGACTCAACACCGCGCCAGCTTCTGCTGTACGAGGCGCTTGGCCTGCCTGCTCCGCGGTTTGCCCATGTGCCGCTTTTGATGGGAGAAGACGGCAAACGGCTTGCCAAACGGCATGGCGATACCTCAATCGCGGGACTAAAAGCAGCTGATGTGTCACCTGAGCGTATTATAGGATGGCTCGCTTATCTGGCCGGCCAAATCGGCCGATTCGAGCCGCTTACCGCGACCGAGCTCATCTGCGAGTTCGATCAGAACAAAATTCCCAAAGAACCGATTACCATTCATGACAGCCTGATGAAGCAGCTATTTAACTAAACAACTCAGCAAAAACACGAGAGCTGGTTCCAGTCCCTCACGTTCAACGTGAATGCCGGAATCAGCTCTCGTGTTGTGTTCGACAGGCCTCTTGCACCGTCTCATAGACAAGACGGCCAATGGCATTGCCAATCGTTGTTGCGGCCCCTGCATAAGCATGTAAGGCCTTGTAGGCCGGATTGCCGCTTACCCCGATGACAACAGCATCCGTTGTTGTTCCCGTAGCAATCCGGTTCGTTTCCGGGTCCATCAGCTGCAGATCGGCCAGGGCTGCAGCTTTCGCTTCCGCGTAGGTAATGATGGCATTGGTCATAGCCGAATCGGTCATTTGGCCGTCCAGGAGCAGGATGGTGTTAATCGTCCCTGCGGAGTAGGCGGAAAAGGTCGTCCGCGGCAAGCCAGCTCTGGCTGCATTACGCGTTCCCGCTGTTGTGATGCACAGCAGCTTGAAGCAGTCCCCTTCCAGTTCTGCAACGGATGCATGCGTCAGCTTCGCCGCTGTAAGCAATCCGATTGTATGAACAGGCGAATATCCCCACCGGCTTAACTGGAGTGATGTATCCAAGGCAGGGTCAGTTCCCGCATAATCAAGCGGAACCTTCCAATTCACAATAACATTCGCTTCTGCCAGACCGCCGGTATGAATGGCATTGCTTAATGTCCTTAAATGTGCGGGGCTAATTAATTCCAGCCTGTCCTCCAGCAGCGTAATTCGTACGCCTTCCCATATCTTGGACACGTAATGCCGTCCCCGCCGGAAAGGCTGGCTCATCGGTTCCCAACTTCCTTGAATTTGGCGAGACAACGTTCCAGCGCCTCCAGCAGCCATTCATTCTGATAACGAAGCTTAACCGCAAAGCGGCAATACGATTCATCAAGACCGATAAAATGGGAGGCATCCCGGATCAAAATCCCCATTCGGCCCATTTCATGCTGCAGGCGTGCTGCCGAAAGCCCCGGCCATTCCGGAAGTTGAACGAGCAAATAATTGACCCTCCCCGGAATGACACGTAATCCAAGTGCCTCAAGCTTCTGAATCAGCCATGGACGCTCCTCTTGGAGCCAATCTATTGTCCGGGCAGCATATTCCTTCTCCTCCAGTACCGACTCACCAATCTGCTGGGCCAAGGAATTGACACTCCATGGAACCTGAAGCCTCCGTAATACGGCGATCTGCTCTGGTGAGCCCACCATATACCCAAGACGAATGCCCGGGATGGCATAAAACTTGGTCATCGACCGGATAACGAATAGACGCTCATGGACAGCCGCTTCGTGGATGAGTGTAATCCTCTCATCCTCCGGAATAAAATCCATAAACGCTTCATCAACAACCACTGTAGCGCCGTTATAGACCAGCTTCATAATAAGGGTGGGGTCAATCAGTTGGCCGGTGGGGTTATTCGGCGAGCCTAACATATAAAACTTCGCTTCTGCCCCCTCAACCATCGATTCGGTCAAAGTAAAGGAATTGGCAGGAGACAGCATAATCGACGCAATAGTTCCTCCGGTCTTCAGAACCGCATCTCCGTATTCCCTAAAGCAAGGATAAGCAAGTGTCGTTACTGCAGGCCGCAACGCCCGCACAACCAGATCGATTAGTTCGGCAGCGCCGTTCCCGATCAGAATCGACTGCTCATCTACCCGATGCAGCCGCGCCAGCTTCGCCCTAAGTCCCCGCACAGCAGGATCTGGATACCTGTCGATCTGCTCCGCGTATTGGACCAAAACATGTCTTACTCCATCAGGGGGGCCTATAGGATTCATATTTGAACTGAAATCAATAAATTGCCGGGCCGGGAAGCCGAAGGTTTCTTCCGCTGTCCGTAAATCCCCCCCATGTCCATATCGTTCAAGCATAAATGTTCCCCCTCTTCTCATCGCCAGATTACGTGAATAGATGAATAGACAGTAAACCTGCAAACAATAAGACCGCTTCCACTGCTTCATTCAAAGCCCCATACGTATCTCCTGTTAAACCGCCAAGCTTGCGGCTAAGCCACATTGCCATTAAGGAACCTGCAATCAGCGTAAACAGTATGCAACCCGCCAGAATAAGCAAGGTTTCCCTCCAATTAAAGCCGTTAAGAACCGTACAGACAACCGTCCCGAGAACAGCCGCAATAAATCCTGCTGTCACTTGCCGCCCTGATGCCAAATGAAATAACGCCCCGATTCCTTCTCCTTGTCTGGCATTCGGCCAGCCAGCAATAGCTGCCCCCATCCACCATCTGCTCCAGATTGGCACAACAGCAAGCAGAGACAAGGCACGAACACCGTCTTCCCGTCCCATCCATTCTGCCAGCAGCGTGAATTTGAAGAGCAGCAGCAGAACCCCCGCTATGACTCCCATCGCACCAACACGGCTGTCCTTCATAATCTCCAGCATCCGCTCCCGTGACCGATGGCTGAGCACGCCATCCGCCGTATCCATCCAGCCGTCCAGATGCAGGCCGCCGCTTAATGCCGTCCATATGGCAAGCAGCAGCACCGCTGCAGGCATAGCAGACGAGAATAAATCCAAGGCAGCAAATCCTCCTGCCAGGACCCCTCCAATGATGAGACCGGCTGCCGGAAAATAAATAACTGTTCGGGCAAGCATGACCGGTTCAAATGGCACCGTCACGGGAACGGGAATACGTGTAAGAAATTGAAGGGCCGCGGCTGCAGCCTGCCCATGCCGTTTTATCGCAGACATAACCATATTCCTAACACTCCAGCCGTTATAAGAATACTTACCGTGTACAAGAGCCGGACAGACCGTACAATATCATAAGGCTCCATCCTTCTAAGCGGCCAGCCCATCCTTGCCCGCTCGCTTGGCTCGCCAAAATAATAATTGAGGCCGCCAAGCTCAATTCCGAGCGCGCCGGCTACAGCCGACTCGGGTATACCGCTGTTAGGACTTGGATGGCGGCGTGCAAATTGGCGTACAGATGACCATGAGCGGGCCGCCGACATCCCTTTATTCAGCAATGCGGCAAACATCAGCAACAGCCCTGTTATACGCGCCGGTATATAATTCAGAACATCATCCGTACGGGCAGAACACCATCCAAAGTTTACATAAATATCATTACGGTAACCAACCATCGAATCAAGTGTATTTGCCGCCCGGTACAACATCGCCAGCGGCGCGCCACCCAGAAGTGCGAACAAAATAGGCGATACGAACGCATCCACCGTATTTTCCGCTACTGTCTCTACGGCTGCTCTTGATGCTTCTGAAGGCGATAGCTTGGCTGTATCACGGCCTACAATATAACCGACGTATTTACGGGCTTCTTCCAGGTTGCCGGCAACAAGCGGCCGGTACACAAGCAGCGCAGCATCCTTAAGTCCTTTTACCGCAATTGTCGTGGAAATAAACCAAGCGCTGACCGCATAGCCAAGCCATGGATGAATCCAGGCTGCTATTGCCGTGATCCCCCACATGATACCAAATGATACGGCAAGAACAACCGCTGTCAGAATGATTCCGGCACCTTTTATCCGCTTTACGCTTCTTCCCTCTTCCTTCCTGCGAAGAAGCTTTTCCAGCATACGAATAAGCCGACCGATCCAGATTACGGGATGGGTCGGCCACTTTGGATCGCCGATGATCCAGTCTATAACTATAGCCGCGGCTGCGAGCAGCAATGTTTCCTGCAAGGAATAAAAGATCATAAGCTCTCCCACCGAAACTGCAAGGCTTTGAGTTCAACCGGAATACCTGCGGTCACGAGAAACACCCTATCCGACAAGGCGGCCATCCGCTGGTTCAACCGGCCTGCCTCATCGCGGAATCTTCTGCCGAGCGGGTAAGCCGGGACGATTCCGTCGCCTACCTCATTAGTCACCAGAATAAGGGGAAAAGCATATTCCGAAGCTGCTGCAGCCAGATCATCCATCTGCCCCATCATCCAGGCTTGCGCTTCGGCCGCCGAGGCGGATTTTTCCCGTTCCTCTGCTTCCATGAGCACATTCGTCAGCCACAAGGTTAAACAATCTACCAGAACAACGGGGACCTTGATCCCTTGCCTTGCCAGCTCCATTGCTTCTGCAGCCAGCTTCCGGAGCCGGCCGGGAAGCTCCATCGGCTCCTCAATGGTTGCCCAACGAAATCCGGCCTGTTCACGATTCTCCTGATGCAGCGCAATCCGCTCCGCCATCTCCTCATCCCAGATGCGGCTTGTTGCGATATACACGCCCTGCTCTCCAAGCCGTGCCGCAAGCTTCTCCGAGAAGGAGCTTTTACCGCTCCTCGCTCCGCCTGTTACCAATATAGCCATCTTCGCCTCACCTACTCTCTCGAAACTCCGGCACTTGCAAAGGTGGCCATCTCTTGCATGAGCTTTAACGCCGCATCAACGAAATGGAAGCAAAGCACAGCCCCGGTACCTTCGCCTAGTCTCATATCCAGCTGAATCATGGGAGACAATCCCATTGCCCCCAGCACAACCGCATGGCCCTGTTCCTGGGACAGATGGGATGCGAACAAGTACGGCTTCGCTTGCTCAGCCAGCCGCACAGCAACAAGCGCTGCAACTGAGGAAATAAATCCGTCAATAACAACCGGGCAGCCGTTTGCCGCCGCGCCAATAATAAACCCTGCCAGACCTGCAATCTCGGCGCCGCCTACCTTTGCAAGCACGTCAAGCGGATCTGCCGCATCCGGTTGATTAACGGCAATTGCCCGCTTGACGACCTCGATTTTGTGCCGCCAGCCCGCATCATCAATCCCTGTTCCTCTGCCAACCGATTGTTCGGGCAATAATCCGGTCAACACCGTTGTAAGTGCCGCGCTTGGAGTTGTGTTGCCGATTCCCATCTCGCCCGTTGCGAACAGCCGGTAACCTTTCTCCGCCAGCTCTTCGGCCACTTGAACGCCGGTCATCACCGCCTGAAGCGCTTCCTCCCTGCTCATCGCAGGCTGCTTGGTCATATTAGCCGTACCCCGCACCACCTTGCGGCTGAGCAGATCAGGATGCTCCAGATCGGCACTAACCCCAATGTCAACGCAATAGACATCTGCTTCAGCCTGCCTTGCAAGTACATTAACTGCCGCCCCGCCATCCAAAAAGTTCAGCACCATCTGGGGAGTCACCTCCTGCGGATAGGCACTGATCCCTTCTTCGCATACACCATGGTCACCGGCCATCACAACAACTGCTTTACGGCTCAGATCCGGCCACAGGCTGCCCGAAATCCCGGCTAAACGAAAGGCGATCTCCTCAAGCTTTCCCAGGCTGCCGGTAGGCTTTGTCAACTGGTCGGAATGAGCCTTCGCATCAAGCGCTGCTTGTTCATGAAAGGGCGCAATCCGTTCAATGACATGGTCCAGTGCTGTCTGTAATTCATTTGTCATACGATCATACCCTCTCTATATAAAATTCTAGGTCACTTCTATCAGACCAATTGTCTCCCGCAAGCTGTCCTGCTTCTCCGGCTGCAGCAAAATTTGCGGTGTTCCGGTTAACGGATGCGTGACGATGGAGGCTTCCGTCTGATACACCTCCCGGATGAAAGCAACGTTTAATACATCCGATGGCGTTCCGATTGCCGCAATCCCGCCTTTATGTAAAGCAATAATCTGATCACAATACAAGGAGGCCAGATTAAGATCATGCAGAACGGCTACTACCGTCAGCCCCCGGTCACGCTGCCACCGCCGGACGGTATCCAGCAGTTGTACTTGATACCCGATATCCAGATACGTCGTAGGCTCATCCAGCAAAATGACTTCCGGCTCCTGTACCATTACTTTAGCTAGTGCAACCCGCTGTCGTTCGCCGCCGCTAAGCTGATCAAGCGATCGATTCGACAGCTCCATAAGACCCATCGACTCCAGAGCAGAATCAATCAGCGCCGAGTGGTCCTCCCGTTCATCGCCAAACCAGTTCTGATAAGGGAAGCGTCCCATCTCCACAACCTGACGGACAGTGAACCCCGCAGGCGGCAAACCGCCCTGCTGCAGAACAGCCAGCCGTCTTGCCAAAGCCTTGCGGGAATAATCTGACATGCTGATTCCGCCTAGGCTGACTTCACCCGACGAGGGCTTCATCACGCCGGACAGCAGCTGAAGCAACGTGGATTTGCCAACGCCGTTTGGCCCGATAATGCCATGAATACGTCCGGATTCCAGCTTGAACGTCAGGTTATCCAGAACAGGACGGCCGTTAACCTTCTTGCTCAATTGTTGAACCGAGATCACTAGAAGCCCTCCTGTCCTTTTTTGCGAAGATATAATAAGTAGGCGAAGAATGGCGCTCCTAACAGCGCAGTTACAACACCAAGCGGAATTTCCTTTGGCGCAAGCGCTATCCTGGCGATTGTGTCCGACCATAAGACAAAGATCCCTCCGCCAATAGCGGACAGCGGGATGAGCAACCGGTAATCAGGGCCTACCATTAAACGGATAAGATGAGGCACAACAAGCCCCACAAATCCGATGACACCGCTTACGGATACAGCTGCCGCTGTAAGCAGCGTCGAACCGATCAGTACAATCAGTTTCGTCCGTTCAACCCGGATTCCCAGATGGGCGGCATGCCGCTCGCCAAGCACAAACAGATTCAACGCTTGTCCGTAAGCAATCAGGAGCGGCAGTCCAATCACAAGGCAAGGAAGAACGACATACACATCCGCCCAGTTTTTCATAGCCAGCGAACCCATCAGCCAGAACAGGATCTGGTTAATGACATCATCAGACATGGATACCATAAACGAAACAAACGCACCAAGGAAGGATTGAATAATAACGCCGGACAAAATCAAAGTCTCGATCTGCATAACACCTCTGCTGCGTGCAAGGAAAAACACACCGAGCAGCGTAAGCGTTCCCGTTGCAAAAGCAATAACGGGGATCGTCCACTCGCCAAGCAACGTCTGATAGCCAAACAAGATAAGAAAAGCCGCCCCAACCGAGCTGCCGGACGACACACCTAATGTATACGGATCGGCCAGCGGATTGCGGAGCACCCCTTGAAAGCCCGCTCCCGCCAGACCAAGGCATGCGCCAACCAAGACGCCAAGCAGCACGCGGGATAACCTGACTTGAGTCACTATCGCAATTTCACCTGCGCTCCAATGACTGCCCGCATCATCCGTCCAAGGCAGCTGATGCCATAGTATTCCCCATACATCGGCAAACGGAATGATCGATGAGCCGATCGATAGACTTCCTACGATAGAAACAGCAAGAAGGAGCATGGCTGCTCCTCCATAGACCGCTAGTTTTCTTTTCATATTACTTTACAAGATCCGGGTGAAGAATCTTCGCAATTTGCAGCAGAGCATCCGCAAGACGCGGGCCTACGCGGGCAGTCTCATCATTGCTGACCTCAAACATCTGCTTGTTCTTCACTGCATCAATTACATCCCAGCCTGGACGGCTAGTAATGCCAGTAACGATTGGATTCGGATCTTCTCCCAGATCAGGATAAAGGATAATCGCAGGATTCTGCTTCACCACTTCTTCTGCGCTCACTTCATACCAGCCTGCTTGTGCAGCGCCAATATTGGTACCGCCGGCAATCGTTAACAGCTCATCCAGGAACGTACCCGAGCCTACTGTCCAGCCCGGCGAGAACTCCAGATAAACGAGCTTCTTGGGAGCATCCTTCACAGCATCAGACACCTGCTGCTTCACTTCACGCATATGCTCGGCTACCTGGGCTGCTTCGTTGTTCTTATTCATAATGTTGCCAATGGTTTCAATTTTGGCAATCGTCTCGTCATAAGTCAGCGGATCTGTTGCAAGAACCTTAATATTTAATTTGCGAAGCTGCTCTACCGCATCCGCATTCATAGACGAAGAGGCCAGAACAAGATCGGGATTAAGCGCGGCTACCGCTTCAATGTTTGTTGTCATATCGCCTACTTTAGGTTTGGATGCCGCTTCTTCCGGATAATTGCTGTAGCTGTCAACACCGGCTACCTCGTTGCCCGCTCCAACCGCATACAATACTTCCGTTTCGCTTGGCGCAAGGGATACCACCGTCGTTGGCGCTTTCTCAAAGATTAATTCTGTACCTGTTGCATCCGTAACTTTAACCGGATAGACCGAATCCGCAGCAGCAGCTGGACTTTCAGACGGCTGCTCGCTTTGGTCAGGCGTTACCGAAGCGTTGGCATTTCCCGTATTCGCCGTGTTATTCCCGTTTCCATTATTGGAACCGCATGCCGTCATAAAGACCAGCATAGCTGTCAGCATCACTGCCAGCATGAATTTCGTAAATCTTTTGTTTCTCTCCACCATTGTTTCCAAGCACTCCTTCTGGTTTTTCTTACCTTGAAAATTAAAAAAGGCATTCCCGGCAAAGGTGCCGGAAATGCCGGAAGTCCCCTTTGCGCACGCAAAAAAGGACAAATTCCCTCATTCCAACACTTCCCTAATTCCGCGTAGGTACAGCGTTATGCAAACAGGCAGGTCTCCTGACTTGAAGCGTATGCGCCAGCGTCTTCCCAGATCTCATATCCAGTGACTAATGCTGGCTCACAGGCCTAAGCTTACTTCTTGCGAAGGCTTAGACCGCTTCTTACAGTGGCGGGTCCGTGCCGGATTCTAACCGGACTTCCCTATTAAGCTTGCAACAGCTGTTCAGCTCCTGCAGCACCTGTTCGATGAATATTCATTTCAACCAACGTAACTATACCACCCATATTCTAGAATTGTCCAGCGACTTTTCTCAGTCTTGAGCTAAGACGGATAGCATTGCCCACAACCGATACCGAGCTGAACGCCATTGCCGTTCCGGCCATCCATGGCTGTAGCATGCCGCAAGCGGCAAATGGAATAATGAAAGCATTATAGATAAAAGCAAATGTAAGATTTTGCCGGACATTACGCACAGTTAATCGGCTGATCAGCAACGCTTCAGGCAACGCGGTCATCCGCGGCTGCAGCAAGGTGATATGGCCTGCGGTTAAGGCGGCATCCGTTCCATCTCCCATTGCCAGACCAACATCCGCCGCTGCCAGAGCCGGGGCATCATTCCAGCCGTCACCGGCCATGCCAACCTTGTAATCCTGCTCCTTAAGCCGGTCAACCAGCTCCAGCTTATCTTCGGGCAGCATGTTGGCATAGACCTGCGCGGGTGTAATACCCGCTGTTTGTGCAGCACTTAAGGCAGGGGCCGGATGATCTCCGGTTGCCAGCAATACGGTGACTCCTGCTTTCCTCAGCCGGGATACGGCCGATTTGGCAAACGGTTTAACCGTATCCAGGAACGAGATCGCCCCGATCACCCGGTTATTGTCCGCTGCATAAAGAACGGTCTCTCCAAGCTTCTGACGCTCCTCGGCATAACTGCGTATGGATGGACTGCTGAAGCTCCAATGCCTTGACGCTGCAAAGCTGGCGTTTCCGATCCCGATCCTCCGCTGCTCCACTAAGGCCTCTACGCCTTTCCCGCTGGTATAGACAAAATCGGAGGCTGCAGGCGGAACAAGCCCGGCTTGCATCGCTTCCGCACGGATGGCAATAGCCAGAGGATGGGTCGAAGTCGCTTCAACGGCGGCGGCTAGCCGCAGAAGGCCTTGTTTACTGCCCATTACCGCGTGGATGCTGTTCACCTTCGGCTTCCCTTCTGTCAGAGTGCCCGTCTTGTCCAAGACCAGCATATTAAGCTGGGCTAACCGTTCGAGTGCACCTGCTTCTTTTACCACAATTCCTCTTTTGGCCAGCCGGCCCGACGCAACCACAAGGGAGATTGGTGTGGCAAGCCCCAATGCACATGGACAAGCAGCCAGCACAACAGCAACGGCACAACGAAAAGCTGTTGTCCAATTGCCAGGATCCGCAATGGTGACCCATATCACAAATGTGCCTAGAGAAAGAAGAAGCATCGCAGGAACGAACCAGGCCGATACCGTATCCACCTGTCTCTGGATCATCGATTTTGACCGCTGTGCCTGCCTGACCAGATCCACGATCCGGCTCAGCATGGTGGCATAACCGGCAGCTGTTGTTCGTATGCGCAAAGCGGTGCTTTCATTTTTTGTTCCCGCCCATACCTGATCACCGGAGCGCTTGGCAAGAGGTACACTTTCACCTGTAAGCAAGGATTCATCTATTTCTGATTCCCCGCTTGAGATTACCCCGTCAACAGGGATAATCTGTCCGGCTTGCACAAGGACATAATCGTTCTCGCGGACAAATTCCGTTTTGATCTCCATTTCAACGCCTGCCCGCTCCACTCTGACCACCGTATTCAGCAGCTTGCTGTATCCCGAAGCATCCTGCTGCGCCCGCGAAGTGACTGATGCCTCAATAAACTTGCCCAGCAGTACAGCCGTTATAACAACAGCCGACGTCTCGAAATATAAGGGAACTTCATGCGCATAGAGAGCAGAGCGGTCCGCATTAAAGACGAGAAAATGACTATACAGATAAGCTGCAGACGTTCCGGTTGCAACCAAAACATCCATATTGGTTGCACGCGACCGAATCGCATGATAGGCCCCGATATAGAACGGCAAGCCAATAATAAACTGAATAATGGTAGCCAGTCCAAGCTGAAGCCAGGGATTGGTCAGAACCGCAGGCAGCTCAATCTGGGCAAAAGGAGCCAGATGCTGCACCATAGCCGTAAGCAGCGGGGCAGTCAGCAACAGCGAGATCATCAGCCTCAGCCGAAGCCGGCTCCGCTCTTTCTCGAAGCCCTCCTTGGCATTCTCCGGCAAATCAGCCTTGAAGCCCAGCTTGCCGATCTGCTCCATAATGGCCGAAGGCTGAATCAGCTCCGGCTTATATTGCACCCAGGCTGTACGCGCTGAATAACTGACAGCTACAGCTTCAACGCCTGGCATTTTCCCGACATTCTTCTCTATTCTGGCTGCACAAGCGGTACAGCTCATTCCCTGCACGGATAAATCAATCGTAATCCCTTTATCATCCATCCAGCATCACCCGCCTTCCGCTTGTCCATCTGCTGCAATCGAACGAACAAGCTCCTGCGTTAATCTATATGATTCGAATGGGATGACCATGCTTAAAACCTTGATTAACGGGCTATCAATCAAGACGGACAGCAGCCGCCCGGAGGTGGCCTGGCAATTGCTCGTAGGAGCCCAGCTCTTGAATAATCGGATAAATCTCTCTCAGCGCCTCCTCTGTCAACCGCCCTATTGTAGAATATTTCACCATGTCTTTAACGGTAATCCCCGAATATGCTTTGGCAAATGTATTGGTAGGAAGGACGGCTGTAATCCCTATTCCATAATTAGCTGCCGAAAATGGTGTATATCCTCCGAGCAAAATCTCTCCCGCCTGATGCACCAGACTTATGACTTGCTCCTCTGTCTCCGGCCTGCACACGACCATTAAGTGCTCCGGCGCGATATCGTTAATATAATGGCAAGCCGTTAGAATGTCGGGTACCACTACAATTGCTCCCTTGCCCTCAGGGCCAAATACCTTTAGAAGATTAGCTTGCCGATTCATTTCTGCCTCAGCGATCAGTTCCTGCAAATATTGCTCCACTTCACTTGCCAGCTGACTTGAGCTTGTAACCAGCAAAGAGGCGGAATCGGGACCATGCTCGGCTTCATTGATAAGATCATAAGCGATCCAACGGGGATCAGCCGATTCATCTGCCAGAATCATACACTCAGTTGGTCCGATACCTACTACGCTCTTCTTGCCAAAAGTCATTGCTATACTCATTGATGCTGCAATGCCGCCAGGCCCCGGACCAAATATACCATCAACTTCCGGAATAGACTCCGTACCTTGTGTAAATCCTGCGATAACGGCGATCCCGTTGCCAACCACAAATTGATCTGCACCGGCAAGCCTTGCTGCGGCCACCGTTCCTGGATCACCCAGCCCGTCAGGCAATGGCGGCATTCCTACAATAACTTGGCTTACACCGGCCACTTTGGCTGCTGTTACAAGCATAATAGCCGTTGACAGTAATGGTCCTTTTCTAGCCGGAATCCAGATTCCTACGGATTGAAGCGGACAAACCTTCTCGCCCACCACTGTTCCTGGTCTGATCTGCGTCTCCCAAGACTTTGGCAGCATAACTTCATTTACTTCCTGTACATGAATAATCGCTTGCTCTATTGCCTTGCGTAACGATGGAGATAATAAAGCAACACATTGCTCCACGTAATCATCAGATAGAACGAGTTGTTTGATGTCTACTTGATCATGCTGTTTCGTAAGCTCTCTTACCGCTTCATCTCTTTTCCCGCTTATTTGATCAAAGATTGACCATACAGCCTGAAGCGTCTCTCGGTTAAACAGCTTGTCATGGAATTGAAATCGCTGCGCAAGCGCCTCTCGCTGTTCCGGATACCGGTAAATTAATCTCATCCCTCATAACCTCCTGAAATCATTTGTTGAAAAAAAAGAGAGTCATGCAGGTATAAAAATACCCGCATGACTCTCTGAATCAAGTCCGCAGGTACAACGCCAATAAGCGTTTGCACCTGCGGCATTTCAACCGCTGTACAAACGCTTAACTATGATGATGGCTATGGGATTTTACCGGCTTGGACAGATACAAGTTCATGAGTGTTTATCCCCCTAAAAAATGATCGCACAAATAACCTGGATCAGGTTGTTCGTGATGATTCTTGCATCGAAAGCATAAGCCTCACCATGCTTGGGCTAATTATAAGCATTTCAGAGCTGAATGTAAATGATTTCCACAAAAACTTACTGAAGGACTCCCCCTCCAGCAAGCACGCATTATCTTATTTGCCGTAAGCTACTTCACCGTTCCAAGCGAGCATGCCGCCTGTCATATTCGTTACATTGTAACCCTGCGCATGAAGGAAATCACAAGCTCTTCCGCTGCGTCCGCCGCTGCGGCAGACCAGGATAAGCGCTTCTTCCTTAGGCAGCTCTTCATAACGCTCGCCAAACTGCGAGAGCGGAAGGCTAAGCGCTTCGCCGATATGTCCCGCTTCCCATTCATCATCTTCACGTACATCAATCAGGTGCAGCTTCTCGCCGTTCTTCAGGCGCTCTTCTACTTCTGCTGGTGTAATCTCTGGATACACTTCATTCCACTCCTTCAAATTTCTTCAGGATCTTCGACTCATATTGCTGAAAAACAGGTGATTGCTGAAGTCCGCGGGCATCCATAAGCATCTTGTATCTCAGCTCTTTCTCGGTCAGCTTCTTCCTGAGGACGGCTTGTTCATCCGGGTTCTGGCATAAGCGGATCATATCGCGAAGGCTGATGATTTCCTTCTTCACAACCATCTCTTCCGGGATCATTCCGGCATTGCTTAGAAGCTTGTAGGCGATCCGGAGCTCCTCCGGTACATGCGAGTTATCCTCGAGCTCTAGCGGCTGGCCTTTCCCTTTCAGGTTATCGAACTCCCCCTTCGCCATCGCTTCCTTAATTCGCTGCTCTACCAAGGAGGACATGAAATCCACGCCTGATCCCGCCTCTCTGTCATAACCTGTAAGTCGGCATTGCTTTCTTTAAGAATTGTAACGAAAAAGAAGCCTCCCGGCAATGAGAAGCTTCTTTCTCCACTTTATTAAATTCGGACAGCCGTTCCGCTTACGGCAACCATAAGCATACCGTCACGCACTACCTCGTAGTCAATGTCGATACCAACAATCGCGTTGGCCCCAATCCGCGAGGCCTGATTTTTCATCTCGGCAAAAGCAACATCTCTTGCTTCCTTCAGCTTGCTCTCGTAAGCGCCGGAGCGTCCGCCCACAATATCTGTAATGGATGCGAAAAAGTCACGGACAACGTTCGCCCCCATAATCGCTTCGCCCGTTACAATTCCTGAATATTCAACAATCGGATGTCCTTCAATAGTTGCTGTTGTTGTCACTAGCATGATTAATACCCCTCCCGGAAAATAAGAAACAGATTATAAAAGTGATACGTATCCGGTCAAATAAACGTTTCAATTCTTAGAATACAATTCAAAACGGCTGTCACCGGATTTCCTCCAACTGAACATCTCTCACATCGCCTGAATCGGCTTTCACAAAGACACGGACCCGCACGCCAAACTCCGTCCCTGCTCCCCTAAGCCATAACCTGAACCGCTCTTCCGAATTCGAACCGGCGGCTGCAAAATGTCCTTCATACCGGTAATCGATGATGTCAGCATCCGGATACCGATTGGCTGTTTCCTGCATTGCTACCCTGCCGTATTTGGCATAGGAAGGCTCCGCATGCACAGAAGATGCTGCTGCTGCTAATGAAGTTACGGCAAGTAAAATCATATAGATCAATGGCTTTCTAAACAGGGATACCACACTTCCACCCCACATTCCGCATTTTCACGAACCGCTCTCTTGATAGTGTGGCTGTCCAACGCGGAAGGCATACATCACTCATCCGGCTCATACTGGCTCAAGCATAGGGGCGTACATCATAACGGCTTCATTACCTGTGATGTACTCTTCAGCTAGAAGCTCTCCTTCCTCCAGCTCATACTTCCGGCGATAGATGGCATTGCTTCGTACATAACCGCCCCATGGCTTTAGTTCAATCCGGTGATCCTTCTCAAACACTTCATACCGGCAACTCACCGGCATGGATGACCGCCATTCGCCGACCAGCTTATCATCTGTCAGCCCTACCACTAATTGATAAGGCTCCTTGGTTGGATTATGAATCTGAAGATCCAAGTAATTATAGGCACAGGTTGCTCCGCTCCCGAAAGGCTGCGTTCGCCCTGCATCCGGAAATATATCATAGCTGTGGCGATGCCGTTCAATAACTTGCAAAGGCGTATGGAGCGTCATCCAGTAGATGAGGTTAGACATTTGGCATAACCCGCCGCCTACTCCTGACTTATATCCGCCGTAAAATAAAATCATGCCGTCTACATACCCTTTCCGTTTCGTTGGTTTGCCAATCGCACGCCAATAGGAAAAGGTTTCGCCGGGCATCAGAACGATGCCGTTGAGTTTTGCTGCCGCAAGGCGCAAATTCATGACCTTATTCCTCTGCAGCCACATCTCCACATCCCGAAGCGGCCTCATCAAGGGAGTGGCATGTGTAAAAACAACATAAGGCAATGACAGCTCCTTATTTATCCGTGCCAGCTTGCTTCTGCTGAGCAGCCATTTCACCCGCCTTTTATTCGTGAACCACCATTTCCCCGCCTGAAGGCGCAGGAGGGAACGTTTGACCGGACGATGAAACATCAGATTGTTCAACTTGCTTTTTCTCCCTTCATAGAAGTCCAAATTTGTTCAGCGGCCATATCCGGTATACGGCTTTCCCTTCAATACTGGAGAAGGCAATCGGGCCGATTGACCTGCTGTCCAAGCTATGCTCCCGGTTGTCTCCCAGAACAAACAGCTGTCCGGGAGCAACCGTGTACGGGAATTGCATGCCCAGCGGCATTGTTCTTCCTGACGCATAAGGCTCTGAAAGCAGGAATCCGTTCAGATAGACTTCTCCGTCATGGGCATCGATAACATCGCCTGGCAGGCCAATCACTCTTTTAACTAAGCGCAAGGGGCTTTCCGGTCCATGGATGATGACGATATCTCCACGCTCCGGCGACTTGAAGCGGTAAGACCATTTGTCCTCGATCAGGCGTTGACCTTCTACAAGCGTTTTTTGCATCGAGATATTATGTACTTCCGCTTGTGCGTAAACATAATTTTGGAACAGCAAGGCGATAACGGTTGCGGCCATAATCGAAATCAGCCACTCTCTCAGTTCCTTTAGCACCCTGGTCTTCCCGGTTAGTTGTTCATCCATTCCCTTGCACCCCTTGGAGAAATTGGAATCAACATAACCATCACCTATAACGTCAACGCCCGGCAGAAAGTTACCTTGGCCGCAAAAATATCCGTGACAGGTGTAAGGCATGTCTTATAAAGTAGATTTATATGAGGGAGGTAGCAAGAATGGAACCATCTACACGATCACAGCGACTACTTTTTATGACGGTAACGTTATTGTTCTGGATTTCGATGTATACGTACGTGCCGACCTTGTCGCCCTATCTGAGCACAAGGGGATTGTCGCTTGATCTCATCGGGATTGTGCTTGGAAGCTATGGATTCGTCCAATTGTTAATTCGTTTTCCACTGGGGATGCTGTCAGACCGCTGGGGAAAAAGAAAGCCGTTTATCCTGCTCGGCATGCTCGCTGCAAGCATCAGCTGCCTGCTGTTCATCATTCCGGGGAGCTGGTTATGGCCGCTGGCGGGCCGTGCGATGGCCGGATTATGCGCTTCGACCTGGGTTGCCTTTACGGTTATGTATGCGAATTATTTTGCGGCTGAGGATGCGACTAAAGCGATGGGGAATATCAGCGTGATGACCGTGTCCGGCCAGATGATTGGCATGCTGTTAAGCGGATGGATGTCGGATGGATTGGGAGCAAATGCTCCGTTTGTGCTGGGGGCGGTAATTGGAGGAATTGGCCTTTTGCTTGCGCTTGTCATTCATGAACCGGCCAAACCGCTTCATGAGCGAAGCGGAATATCATTCTCGATGATCCAAAGCGTAATACGTACAAAGCTGCTATTGCAGGTAGCCCTGCTGTCTTTGCTGGCACATTGCGTCCTGTTCATTACCATGTTCGGGTTTACGCCGTTAAAAGCAGAGGCCCTGGGCAGCAGCGGCCTTGAGCTTACCCTGCTCGTATTCGCCTTTATGGCGCCCCATGCCCTCGCTTCGATGTTTACGGCAGGCTGGTTTGCCCCACGCTTCGGCAACTGGACCACGATTGGCGTTGGATTTATCTTAAGCGCCATCTGCACCGTTTCGATCTGCTATGTGCATTCGATTTGGGTTCTTATGCTCACGCAAGCGATTAACGGGTTTGCCCAAGGGCTGCATATCCCGCTTCTTCTTGGCCTTGCGATCCGGGATGTGGATCCCCCTGGCCGGGCTACCGCCATGGGATTGTACCAGGCGGTATACGCGGCAGGCATGTTCGCAGGACCATTCCTTGCAGGCTGGCTGAACGAAAGCTGGGGATTAAACAGCGGCTTTGCGCTTGGCGGTCTGTTCGGGCTCATCGCCGCCGTGTTATGTCTGGTGTACTACAGCTCTGACCGGAAGCTGCAGAAATTAATGTGATTAATTATTAATTTGTTTAATTAACACAAGCAGGATTGCAGCAGCGGCAGCTGCCATGATGATCAGAATATCCTCACGGCCCAGCCGCAGCCGCAGACCTTGCGTCGGCTTGGCAAGCGGATGGCCGATTCCGCGTGCTTCGAGCGCATCCGCCATTTGCTCCGCCATACGAAGGATCGATCGAATATATGGCACCATCGCGGGCAGCAGCATACGAAACGGCAGCGAGCCTGCAGGCGTAGTTGCCTTGCCCCGCGCATGGGCAATCTTGACGTACCGTCCCCATTCCCCTGCGAGCAGCGGAATAAAGCGGAAGATCAACGTGACCGTTAAGGCGATGGACATAACCGGTACTTTAAACCGATTCAGCCAGCCGAAGGTCTGCTCCAGGCTGCGCTGGACGCGAAGCGGCGTCACTAATGCCATAAGCGGCAAACCAAGCATCATAATAAGCATAAGTCCGCTGAAACGTTTGATGCTCTGCAGCGCCGGCTCCCAGTCAAACGAGAACGGACTCAGATGCAAACCAGCGATAAAGGCAATAATCGCCGTCATGATCATATAGGCCCGGATGGCTTTCATCCAGGGCCTTATTTGTGCCCTCAGCGGGATCAGCACCGCTAGAGATATGGCAGCTGCGACAGCAAGCCCCGCCCAGCTGTGCTGGAGCAGGATGGTGGTGGCGAGCAGCAAGTACGCGGCGATTAATGCCCGCGGATCGAACCGCGAAGCGAGCCGGTGATTTTGCGGAGCCGCCGCAGGCAAGGCCGGCGGCTCCAGAGCTTGCGCTGCGGCCGCTGCAGAGGTTCGTGCAGCGGCCGCAGCGGCTGTGTGCAAGGACGGGCGTTCCGCCGTCCTTGTGCCGTGGGCGGCGCGCTGCGCCGCCAAGAGCGCCGCGAGCTCGCGCGGCGCCGGCCACGGCGCGCCGCCTGGCG